>Ga0209653_1001466_pt1 | contig 18945 bp, 25 predicted proteins | sample SaaInl6LU_22_DNA_FD_184644 | JGI IMG/M metagenome (GOLD analysis project Ga0209653, IMG submission 184644) | Marine microbial communities from expanding oxygen minimum zones in the Saanich Inlet - ESP_116LU_22_DNA (SPAdes) (version 2) | ecosystem: Environmental > Aquatic > Marine > Intertidal...
CACCGTGGTGGGGTGCTTTCTAACAAGATCTGTAATGAGTGTTTGTCTCTCATTCGCGAGGTATTTTCGTTCATCTGGATTGACAGTAATTTCTTCAGTGACAAGTTTGAATTCAGTCAGTTCTAGGAGCTGTGTTCTATCTGTAAAAAATGATTGTTTATGAAAATCTAATTCGAAGACAATTTTCTGTCTATGTATCGCACACACTGGAAAATATGGACGATTTGGTTTATTTGAAGAATATTCATCACTTGCAAATTTCCTGGAAAAGAAAAAGTGAAGAGGAATCATAAGATCTGAATCATATTGAGCAAGTGCTGGATAAAGAGTTGAATCATCATAGCCTATGTTTCTATTCACAAGAAATCTATTCGCAACTTTTTCAGAGATTTCAAGGTATAACTCATCGTAAATAATTCCCCAATCGTCATGAACCTTTTCAACTTCCAAGTCATCGACATACATCGTGATACTTTTGAGAATGTGTCTACCCAGTTGGTCTGCGTAGTTACCTACGGTTGGATTTCGAAGTCCGGGCATTTTTACACTCAACCACATATTACTCAAAAGATCACCCATATTTTGTGGGTTGAATTCAACCTTGATTGTCTGCCCGAATGGCCAATTTGGTACACCGGTGGGGTTGACAACATTTCGTGATCTATGGTATTTTCGAAAAGTAGAATGTACTTTATCGTCTTTATAATTAAAGAATGATTCTTCTGGGTCTTTGGAAAGAAGATGTGTATCCTGCTTTCCAATAGCCTTGAGGGAAATTTTAGCAGCCTCACCCATATCTACTTACTGCTTACATATTTTTAATATCCGTTTTCCACATCGTAATATGGCTCGTTTTCAACATCTTCTCTAGATCATCCTTCGCCTGTTTCGCTTCATCTAGAAGAGCCTTGACGCGTTCTTCTGTATACTCAACAGTCTTCGTGTTGAGGAGGTAGTCCAAGTTTCCATCAATCTTGGGGAAAATCGAAGACATCTCCGCCTCCAACTCCACCTTCTTCCTTTTGAACACGACCAACTTTCCCTCAATCACCATCGAGACAAACTTTGATTTGTGGTCACACATTTCCGCCCGCTTCTCGAGTACATCAATGAGATGTGCCTTCCGCTTCTTATAGTGTTCGAGGCGCAACTCCACAAAATCCTTCAAGATTTCCTCGGGACTCTCATACTTGTGAATACCCCTAGTAGGATGAAAGAGATGCATGTTGGAGACACGGAAAGTCTTCCTCAACTTGAGATCTTTGAGGAGATCTTTACCTGCATAGTCCATGATTTCAAAGTGGACATCTTCGGTGGTTGAGTTATTGACGAATCCTCCAATCAATTTCTTCTCCACGAGACCATCTAGATACTCTTTGTAATCCTGCGTCCAGCGACCCGGTGGTAACTCGGTCACGACGATATTCCTTCCAGACCAATTCCACACACCTTCCATCATCCAAGTATCCTCCTCTTTGTGAACAACCCCCTTGAAACCCCTAAACCAAGGTCGCATGGGAACAATTTCATCACCACTCAAAATCCGCTTAATATTGTCCTTGATATCATCTGGTTTGAATGGGGGTACATAGCAACTGAACCCCGTACCAATACCTTCAGTTCCATTCACGAGGACCATCGGGAGAGTGGGCATGTAGAAGTCAGGTTCGATTGGGCGACCATCATCATCGAGGTAGTTGAGGATGGCATCATCCTTGGGATCAAAGATCTTTCGTGCATCCTTGGTCAGCTTTGTGAAGATGTACCTCGTCTGAGACGCATCCTTTCCACCCATAAGCCTCGTTCCAAACTGACCACAAGGTTCCAAAAGGTTGATGTTGTTCGAACCTGTGTAGTCATTCGCCAACTTTACGATCGTATCCGCTAGGGAAACTTCACCGTGATGGTAAGCACTCTTTTCAGCCACAAATGCCGCCAGCTGTGCAACTTTCATCTCATCCTTGAGGTTCTTCTTGAAGCATGCGTACATCACTTTGCGCTGTGAGGGTTTGAGACCATCAGCCATATGCGCAATAGACCGCTTGAGATCCGCAAGACTGAAGTTCACCAAGTCTTTGTGTACAAAGTCGGAGATGTCCAATTGCTTCACATTTCCATATGGAACTTCAAGCTGATCGGCATCCTTCGCCGTGTTCTCTAGAAGCCAAGACTTCCTAGCATCAGCCTTCTTTTTATCAAAGGCGAGGACGATAGAGTCATCAGTCATCGTATCCACATCGAACTTTACAGTGAGGTCTTGAATCTTCTTGAAATACTCCCGCGCCTCAGAACTCGTAGAAGTACCGAGACCCTTGTAGTACTTAATCTTCCAACCCTGTTTTCCGTCACCATACCAGGTACGGAAAGCGGAGTCTGTGTAGAAGGACTTTGTTTGTGAAGCCTTCGTAGCTTTGATGATCGGGGTCACCATACTCACCACAAAGTTCAACTTGAGGAGACTGGGCCAGAAGTAATGGATCATATTGAGGATGAGACCCTTGATATGGGATCCATCATTATCTGCGTCTGTCATAATCATCAAGCGCCCGTACCTGAGTTCAGAAACACTTGTGTACTCCTTTCCTTGTTGGAGACCCAAGATCTTCTTGAGATCATTGAACTCTTGGTTCGAAGTGAGTTGCGCAACAGAGACATCTCGGACATTCTTGCACTTACCTCGGAGTGGAAAGACACCATAGTGATCACGACCAACTACTGAGAGACCAGCAACAGCGAGGGTCTTCGCTGAGTCACCCTCTGTGACGATGAGGGTACACTTCCCAGATTGTGCCGTACCAGCCTTGTTCGCGTCATCCAGTTTGGGGATACCAGTGATCTTGGATTTACGCGTACCATCCGTCTTTGCAAGTTCCTTCATCTCCTTGAACTTCGAGAGTGCCAGGAGTTCATCAGCGATACCAGTCTTGAGAGCATTCTTCACAAAGTTCTTAGGAGGTTCAAACTTACTTCCAAAACTTTGAGACTTCGAAGTACATTCAGACTTTACCTGACTAGAGAAGGTTGGATTCTCTAGGGTTGCTTTCACAAAGATGTTAAATGTATTCTTAACCTGTTGAGGTCTCAACTTAATCTTCTTTGCCATTTCATCGATGATACCATTTGCGATAAGATTCGCGGCATGATCGACATGAGTGCCACCCTTATTGGTACAGAGTCCGTTTACAAATGAAACTTGTTCCATACCGTTTTCAGCAGGTCCGATGCACACCGACCACCGATCACCATTGACACACGTCACATCTTCAACACCTTCGTGCATCTTAGCATACGTTTCAAATGTTTGTTTGGTGAGAACGTCACCGTTGAACTTCACTTTACAGTTTTGAGTGGTACAGATGTTCGCATCCCAGACTCTCTTCTGGAAAATCTTATAGATGGTATCGTCCATTTTGGACATCCCAAACCTCTTCCACTCGGGAGTAAAGGTGATGGCTACAGATGACGTAGCACCTGAATGTTTTTTGATTTTTGGGGGATCACAGACAGTCATATTCTTTGACCAAGATTGGGTGTACATCTGCTTTGTCTCATGGTCCTTGATAACGATTGAAAACTCAGTGGAGTAGATGTTCGCCAACTTGGCACCGTAGCCATTGCGACCACCAACGATACGCTTTTGGGTATCATCATAGTTGGTACTTGTGAGAAGGTGTCCAAAGACAAGTTCTGGGTTCCATAGACCTTCCTTCTCATGCATACGAACACCGATTCCACCGAGGGGTCCATTGTTCTCGATGGTCACCGATCCCACATCCTTGTCGATGGCAATGGAAATGGAACTGACCTGCTTGGGATGGAGAGAGTTGCGGTCGATGGCGTTGACGAGGATTTCATCAAAGATTTTCAAGAGAGCTGGGGAGTACTTGAGGTTCTTCTTGGAGAACTTGTCACCATTGAGAATCCAGTAGGGTTCTGTACCCAATTCAACTGGACCGACATAGGAGTCAGGTCTCTTGAGAACGTGTTCGATATGGGTGAGTTTTTGAACTGATTCCATACTTTCTTAGTTTTATTACAACTCAAAACTCTAACTTAGGTTTTCTACCGCACAATATTGGAAGTAATCTTTGCCCTCAGAATCTTTGCCTCTTCATGGTCAATCAGTTTCTTCACCACCAAATCATGAACGTGACTGAGATCAGCCTTAACCCGAGTCCAGTCAGTTGAAGAGGTTGGTGGATCTTCATCGTCTACATGTCCATTCATGAAGTCGTCCCTGAATTTCGATAGAGGGACTTCTCGAAACATAACACAGTCCCAGCCGTTATCGGTCTTAATTGACTGATTCGTTGAGGACTTGACGAATTTAGAAAATGACGAAACAGTATGGAAAAGGTGACCATCCCAGCTGATGGAGCCATCCTCGAGCAAGTCTGCAGACATACGCTTCTTCTTGTAATAAAGAGAGATCACACGTTTTCCCGCTCTGATAAGACGAGCATCGATGAGGTCTTTCAGGTTGATTTTGGAGCAAGGCATTTTGATTTATTTTCTTAGCCCTTTTAAACCACTTAGGTTGAATTTAAAAAATAAACATTCATACAAAATATATGCTCACCCTCGCCTCTGTTCAGCCCCATGCGAACACCGCTCGCAGGTTTGAGAAGCGCATCAACAGGACTGTCGTCAAGTCGGCTGTGAATGTTATCGACAGGGTTTACAAGGATCGGGACTATGCTCGGTTCTATGTCCTTGAGACGGTCGCTCGTGTCCCCTACTTCTCATTTGTCTCCGTTCTACACCTATACGAGACACTCGGTGTGTGGCGGAAGGCTGACTTTTTGGAGACACACTTTGCTCAGACTATGAACGAGTACCACCATCTTCTTATCATGGAGGATCTGGGTGGTGATGAGCGCTTTGTGGACCGATTCTTCGCACAGCACACCGCCTTCGCATACTACTGGTTGACATGCCTTCTGTATATGGTGTCACCTAGGATGGCGTACAATCTCTCTGAACAGGTTGAGGAACATGCCTATCACACATACGATGAATTCCTCAAGAATCACGGTACGAGTCTCTCTCTCGAGCACCCACCAGCTGTGGCTGCCAACTACTACGACGATGTCAACAACTTGTACGATGTCTTTGTCAATGTCCGCAACGATGAAGGTGACCATGTGAAGACGATGCAGGAGTGTCAAAACTTTCTTGAGGTAAAGTAAGAGATGTACCTCTACTTGATAGCTGCTATCTTTGTCCTGTTTTTGATGATGCAAAATAAGTCGAGGGGTATAAATAAGTCTATCGAGAAGCTTGTTCGTCAGTCTGCACGTTATGCTACAGCGGCGCAACAGGACAAGTCCCCGGTCGTGGCGATTCTTCATGCCAATTATGCAGCGGCATACTTGTACGCACTCAAGGATATTGCTACAGAGACACAGATTCACAACGCCACTGGTATAGATGTCAAGAAGTTCAAGGAGCATGTGATAAATGTCCAAGATTCTGTCACCAAAAAGACAACTGAAACGTGCCCAGATTTTGCGGGTCAGGTTGATATTTACTTGGCTGAAATTGGTGGAGAAGCCTGAACACCTAAGTGAAGTTCCAAATGATAAAAAATCAAGAAAACAAAATGGAAGTCATCCGTGATGAAATGTGGCAACGCTGTCTCGCTGATGCGGCTAAGATGTACCGCATCAGCGAACCAGATGAGAAGTGTGTTCAACTCGCAAACGCGACTTGGATTATGAAGAAGAAGTATCTTGAACACGAGAAGAAGAAAGATTCGAGACAAATTGTTCTTATTGACAAACTTCCTGAAGTTGTGAATGAACAGAGGAAAGCGAAGAAGATTTGTTGTGCTCTAACGATGACTGGAAAACCTTGTAGTTTCAAGGCTGTGTGTGGTGACTACTGCAAAAAGCACAGTGTAAAGCAACCACAATTGGGAACCAAGGTTGATGTGAGCAAAATTAAAATCAACGACTAATAGAAAGATGATGTTTGATCAAGAAAGTCTTAGACCTGTAATAATAGCGATGGCACTTTACCTCACTATACTCACCATCGTTCCTCGTATAGCTAAAAAACCCACGAATATTTCAGTTATTGATGATCTTGTGATGACTATCATTTCACAAAAGGGATCAATGATGAGTGGCACCATCCTCGTTGGTCTTATCGTTCTCGCCACCAATTACATTCAGGACGAACTCCTGTAAAATATTCTTTCGTCCCACTAATTTCTTCGTGTGCTCGTGATCCATATATCGCACACGATTATCATAGGCGTGTCTCATGAACTCCAAGAGTTGGTCAAAGTTTGGCTTACCCCAAGTCGTACCCTTTTTGAAGAGGAAATCGTCCTCCTCCAACTCTTGAAGTCCACAATCAATTGTATATGGCGTCTTCACATACTCGGGAGCACCACCGTAATTTGTTATGATCACAGGTTTATCTCGAAGTGCAGCCTCGACGGCACCCATACCCACGCCTTCAGAGTGTGAGAAGTTTACGTAACAGTCACAACGTTCGTGGAGTTGATCCATCTCTTCATCTGTGAGTAAACCATTTATGACTTCAACCCTGGGAAAGGGGATATGCACATCCGTTTTAGCAGTCGCTTTTATGACAAGTCGAGTATTAGGTTCATTCATACGTACAAAAGCTTGTAGAACATCGCGGAACTTTTTACGTGGATCTGTAACGTTTCCTATATGATAGAATGTATAAGGCTTCTCACGGGGTTGTGGGATGTGTGCATGAAGTACGTAAAACTCGTTGTCAGGGAATTGTCGAGAGAGAACCTTTTTACAAAACTCACTTGGAACAGCGACACGTTTGAACTCTTTCATGATGAGACCATAATCTTCGTGGACAGTCTCAGTCTCACAGACGGTCATACAGGCGAGATTTTTCACCCGTGTTCTCGCATACTTGATATACTCCAGGTGATGTTTAAGTGGGAGGGTAAACACGAGTCCGTGGTCACTCTCAGGGAGTTCACTTCCGAATACATAATACCTCGAGTCAGGTTGAAACAATTTGGTATATTTTTGGGCGTGATGACCAATACCTGTATTTAGTGCAGGTCCGATCACGATCATTATGTTTAAAGATAATCTTTCTTTTATGTATAGTACAATGGAATCTCTTCGCAAAGAAATTGAACAGGAGATGAAACGCACCCGTCTCGACAAAGGTCGCCTCTATGACCTTCTTCTCAAAATAATCGATAACAATGGTTCTGGTGGTGTTGGACCCCAGGGTCCTCCTGGTCCCACTGGCGCTAAGGGTCCCACTGGCCCCGCCGGTCCCACCGGTCCCACCGGTTCATCCGGTGAATGCAAGTGCAAGTGCACTACCACCGAGGCTGCTCCCGCCAAGGTGACCACCACAAAGAAGGCGCCCGCGAAGAAGAAGGTTGTTGCCACTTCGGGTGTTTAAATTAATATAAAGTTTTTGTCCATACTATAAATACATGTTGGCTGCTAGACCATTGCGTATTTATAGTACAGGTGAGAGACATTGGCGTCAGCATTCTACACAGAGACCGAGGCGTCTCCCTATTATTGTGAAAGCGGCTTCTTATACGAAGGATGATGAGCATGAAAAACTAAAATTGATTCCTCAAACAAAAGATGATGAAATTGTAAAATTAAAGACAGAACTGAACAAATGTAAGGAAGCTGAAAGAAAAATTAAGAGGCATGCGAAGTGGTTGCTACGTTCTACACAGGCTGCTCACAAAGATGCACAAGATATCATTGAGATTATTAAGGATCTATACGGCGATGATGCCTATGAGTCTCCATAAATTTCTAAGATGTCCCTAACAAGGGGGCTTCTCTCAATATCCTTGAACTCAAACTGGATATATTCGATGCGTTTATGGTTTTTACCCGAGATACGTTCGCATATATCTTTGAGACCATTTTCTTCATACTTCCTGTCGTGTTGTTTGAGGTCACCCGTCACGACCATCTTTGTACCTTCACCTATGCGGGTGAGAAGCATTTTCATTTGATTTGGTGTAGAATTTTGCATTTCATCTGCGATGATGAACGCATCCTTGAACGTTCTACCACGCATATATGCTAAAGGGCAAATTTCGATTATCTTTTCCTTTATCATGTATTGAATGTCATTTTGTGTATAGTATTCAGCGAAGATGTCCATGATGGGTCTTGTCCATGGATCCATCTTTTCTTCCATTGTACCTGGTAGAAACCCGATATCCTCTTCCACGGAGACAACTGGACGAGTCAACACAATCCGTTTGTATGTTCGGTCGTTGTACCCCTGTATGGCTGCACAACACGCCAACATCGTCTTTCCTGTCCCCGCTGGTCCCACCGCGAATATCATAGGTTTGTTGATACTGTACAACACACGATTGTAATTTCTCTGATTGTCACTCTTTGGAATCACAGTTGGCTGCACTTCCTCTAGTTCCATTTCTTCCTCGAAATATTCAGTATCACATGATGATGAGAGTGAAATCTTGAGACGACGTCCCTTCTTACCTCCCATACTTTTTACGCAGAACTTTTATTGACCCACCATATGAAGCCACCTAGAAGGGAAGCCAAAATGGCGACTAATAAACCAAATGAGAACTTTTTAGGGTTTTCCTCTGGAGGTTTATCTGGCAACTTTTGAACATTTTGGTTGAGAGTATCGATCTTTTTGAGAAGTTTCTCGAGTGCTTGAAGAATTTGAAGCTCTCTATCTTTTGGCTTCTCTTTGACATTGACTGTGGTAATCTCGAGTACCATATACCATTGTGAATCTGGGTGAAGAGATACGTAGTCACCATCATCTTGTTGTTCAAAAACTTTGAAATCTAACTTCTTAATAGATATGGGATTGAAATAGTTTTGTTGACGATTAAAACTTTTCCATTGTTTGTCACGAAGAACTGTTGTAGAATCTTTTGCGAAGTGTCTTTCCAGTGGTACACGAGCAAACACTTGTCCATGACGTTCATCGAGAATCTGGGCAACCTTTGGAATATCAGGACACACAACATCCACATACTTGGCTATGTTACTTGGACTCACAGATGGACTAGCTTCACCCACCTGTGTGATGTAAAAGTCAGCCATCTTCACACCGAGAACTCTACCCATATCTTCGACGTGTGTATTCGACTTCAAGGTGAGGTCGAGAGAGAAGGTATTATTTGTACCATTCACGAACCTAGAGTCAACGATGATATATTGAACCTTTTTAGGTATGTCATCTAAAGACATTTCTAATGTTTACAAATATTATAATATGGTTCCTGCAATCGCGAGGAACACGATTGTCCTTACGGGAAGTTTTTTTATATACGCTGTTTACGACTTCTGCAAGCTGATGAACTCATATAAAAAGAAGAACCCCTAGATATGTAAAGATGCTTCTCACAGCCATATTTAACACTGCGATTGGTATGGGTCCGTACTACATGGAATCAACATATAAGTGGTTGAAGATGGCTCTATGGAATGCACCAACTCGTGTCATCCTAGATGTTCAACTCGAGCAAATGAGACTTGAAAGAAACCTAAGTGAAGACATTGAGCCCGAAGAAAAACAATAATGAAAGAATACCACTTCCCACTTGTTACGGACGAATACCGTATCGCGTTTCTGCAAGCGACGGAACCTTTGTGTGCCGACGTTCAGCGTCTCATTTGGGAAGAAGTACTTCACTGTACACAGCCAATTGAACCTCCACCTACTCCTAGGAAATGTCCAACTTATTCCAGACTATCTTCGGCTTCTTTGCCCCGAAACCTGATCCGGGAGTTACTTCTAGGTTAATAGAGGCTGTGAATGAATGTGGTGAGAAGCGATACATTGAGATGGAAGTGGAGAGAAACTACCAACAAGAAAGACGACGAGATTTAGAAATTCTCCTTACGAAGTGTAAAAGGTTACTATCCTTCGTAGAAAGAACTGATGATCTACAGGTTTTTGATAAAATGGCTCATTTTGTTGTAAAAGTGAGACAGGCTACATATCGCGGTGATGATATTCAGGGTTTGTTTCGAGAGTTTGAAGAAATTGAAAAAAATATAAAAAGAAGTTCTCAGTCTTTCCGAAACCTAAGTAATGTGGCGATGATGATGGAATGATCATGAAACAATGGATCTCTTCCATAAAATAATGGAGCTTATTGACAAGAACTCTGACAGGATCCCAGAGGGGGATTACCTTGAGTTGTGCGACACTATCCAAGAGTTGCGACAACAGGTGAAACCGCCATCATTCCTTATTAACCAAAACCAACCACTCACATTACCATCTGATCCCGAAACCGCTGCCCAACGAGATCGAGAACAACTTTATCAACGGTGGAGAGAACTCGATGAAGAGGTTATGTATCCGGGATTGAATGAATTTTTACAGGAATTACATGAGGAATGGACCGACCGAGAAGATGGTACATCGGTCGTAGAAGTCAACTCTCCTCCTGAGACGTGACGTTTATATAAGGTGGTGCTGATGGATCTATTCTAGCCGAAGATCGTGTATCCACTTGTGCAGATGGATCTAGTCTACCTGGTGCATGTATTACTTTTAGTCTCATAAGCTCTTGTAATTGTAAATGTATCTGTTTGAGTTCGTTGCATATTTTTACGTACACCCACTCCCTCTTTGTTGGGAACATCTCATCATCCATGATTTCCATGATCTTTCGTACGTGTTCCATACCTAAGTGAAGCCTAGAATTTATATTTTTCAAGAAAACATGGAACATCCACTCCCCACTGGTATTTTCGTTGAGATGTCGAATGAGTTTGATGACTGGACTGAAGAGGATTTTGACAATGAGATCAGAAGACTTCGAGAGCGTATCAAAGAACTCAAAAAACTTAAGAAACCCGAAACCCTCGTACCGATTCAAGAGACTGACGAAGATGATGACGACATCATGCACGACCCCGATATTCGTGAGATGGCTGAAAATGGTGAACACACCTGTCACATGTTTGACGCACCTTGTCAAGCATGTGAAGATGATGAAGATGAACATGAGGAGGAGACTATGATTGAACATGTTGATAAATTGCGTGCACACTTTTGTTAATCATTACCAAGTAAGTCTATCTCATGTTCATACGTTTGAGAGAGTAGGATAGTTTTTAGGTCTCGTGTAAATGAAATAAACTGTTTTGGGATGTCACCCCACAATCTTTCATTAGAAACAAATGCATCAACGGCTCCATCTCTCAATAGGGGTTCAAGGAGTGTCCAATTGGGTTCATTGTACTGTATTTTTTTACATCCTCTCGCGAATCGCCTGGAATATATGTACCACGCCGCAATACCCTTATAGATATTTATGGGTTTCTTTCCCTGTTCGAGACACTTCCGAAGAGACGGTACCACAAAAGTGTGAAACTTTGTGAAGCCATCCATACAAATTCTATCAAGTTCGTCGACATTGGTTGCGTTTGAGAAGCGCTCCTCGACTTTGTCGACGTACTCATAAATATCAAAGGGAAGTTCACCTTCGACAGATGGTACAATCTCTTCATATTGGAGCTGTTTAAAATGATGACGATGTATTGGGTCATTCATGACTTCATCAAATGTTCTATACCCTGAGAGAGCTCCAAGGTAGGCAAGGGATGTGTGTCCACCATTGAGGATACGAATCTTAGTTTCTTCGTAGGGTTCTATATCTTTCGTGATAACAACCCCAACTTGTGTCAGGTCTGGAAAGTCTGAAGCAAAGTTATCTTCGATGATCCATTGTCTATACTCTTCTGTCTGCACAGCATTGTGACCATAACCTGTAAACCTCTTTTCAACATCTTCACGGAGAGCATCTGTCGTCCTTGGTGTGATTCGGTCAACCATACATGAGGGAAATTTCACATTTTCACGAATCCATATGGCGAGTTCATGTTGGTTTGTATGATAGAGGTACGCGAGAAACTGTGTTTCGAGGGCTATACCATTTTGACGAATATTGTCACAACACAAGATGGTCACGGGTGTCTTACGATTTCTGAGACCACATGCCAGGTACTCGAAGAGGGGTGACCCTGGTGCGTATCCACTTTCTGTGACAGTGACAGTGATGAGATGAACACTGGGGAGAGTGAGCATGTGTTTGGCTATAGTTCTGTTCTTCGTCCAATCAATGTAGTCGAGATGTGACCTGACAACCTTGTACTCCGAGGGGGTCTTCACGACATAGTTATCAATCTCGCGGAACCCTTCATTCCTGAGGTTGACAGCAACGATACCCCACCGGAGATCACCCGTCTTTTCCATGTACTCATCTATATACATGGCCTGGTGTGCTCTGTGGAAGGCACCATAACCTATATGTACTATACCAGTCTGACATTCAGACTTATCGTACATTCGTTAAGTTACTTAGACAAATTAATATCAATATGTTTAAGTATGGATGATTTGCTTCAAGCAATGCAAATAATTGACAAACATTCAACTGTTTTGCCTGAGGGGGACTACCTCGAATTGTGCAAACACTTGAAGAACGCCTACAACAAGAGATCAGACCCAGTGTACTTCTTCGATTATGACGACTTTCGAATCCCTCCCATTGGTTCAACCGAAGAAACATTTCGATATTTTTATGACTATTACTTCGATAAAGCCTTGAATGTTGATAGTGATTTCATTCAGGGACAGATTACCTATCTTCAAAAGGAGCTGGCAGACGCACAACCAATAAAACGTCTTACCAAGAAAATACGACAGAGGGTTTTGTTGCATTATCGTCATATCCACGGTTTCGATGAAGATGATATAGATCTCCCACTTACAAAGGTAGAATTTTTAAGAATGTGTAGATCCTATATGGATATTGAGAATGACTTTAGATTTAGGTATCGTACATCTATAGAGAAAAGACTTGAATGGCTTGAAGAATCTGATGACAGGTTAGATGGTGTATAAAGATTTGGAGATCTAAAAAGATAATGTTAGCTATCCAGCCTTTAGCTACATATAAGCCGGTATCGACACATACAAAACGCAACGACAAGCGTTTCAGAATTTATTCTACAGTAACTAAAAATGTCGACCCTTACCGTGAAACTTCCTTACGGTACATGGGCTACGCGAATGAGCTTGGTGAAGCTTTTACATCGTATCTCCCTGAGTGGGGTCTTCCCGCGTCCTACTGTGTCGCCGCATCCTATGTCATGTTCGACACGATCGACAAGGGGCAGAAGGCGTTTGATGCTGCCGAAGAGGAGGACAAAGTCACCGACACCCTTCGGATCTCAACGGAAACCTTAACTTGGCAGATGCTTGCTTCCGTATTCTGGCCAGGTTCGATCATTCGTGTAATTGTAAATATGGCAGCCCACATGACAGGTAATGATCATCATTTTTTACCGACACTTGTTGGTCTAGCAGCGATCCCCCTTATCATTAAACCCATCGACACGACAGTCGATAAGTTGATGGAGACTTCCATTTCGAAGGTTATCAATGGTGAAATCAAAACACCAGAGGATGCCAGTACCGCATTCGCTACCACAGTGGGATCTGTATCTGTACCCCCAGCTATGTACCTGTTGGCGGATTTTATCAAACCTAAGTAAAACGTGGAAGTTGTAAAAATTATGTAAAAATGGATAATCTCCGTAATCTCATGCAATGTCTGGACGACATTTCCAAGATGATCCCTGAGGGCACCTACTTGGAAATGTGTGACAACCTCAAACAGGTTCATGACAACATACCCAAGAATGATGATCCACCGGTAAGGGATAATCGTCGTGTACCTTTCCAGGCGGTTCTTCCGGGTGCGTTGGATGTTCATCGAATCGTGAATGACAGTGAAAGTGAAAGTGAAAGTGACCAGGAGGATGAACCCTGGCGCCCCGAATGGTACGATGAGTGGTCACAGAACGAAGAGTGCCTTCGACGACTCTTGACGGACTTGAAAATGGCTAAATCTATGATTCGGGATGCGAAACCTATTCAGCGTATGACTAAAAGGGTCAGGGAAGAAGCTATGAAACATTTCGCAGCATTTACTCCGATCTTTGACATTAATGTTTTTGAAGAAGTTGAAGCGGGTGAAGCTACTTTCGAAAACTATGTTCGACTCACAGATTTCGCTAATTTATCACCAGCGGATCGTAAAGAGCTCACGAGTAAGAAGTTTGAGAAGAAGATTTACGAAGACTATAAGATGCTCGAAAACCATCGCATTGAGGCGAGAAAGAACGATGCGATGGAGTTGAAGAGGAACTTGGAGATTGAGATTGATGACATCAGGGAGCGACAGAGTTACTTGAGGGTGCATTACAACTTGTAAGTTTGTGTACACCACCATTTGTTACCACCTGTATATTCGAAGATGATGTGGATGAGGGCACCGGCGATCAGGTGGAGCACTGGGGTATCAATCTTGAGGTTGAGTTTACTCACACCCAGGATGAGCACAGCATTCATAATCCCGATAATCAGTGATTCCAGGGCGACGGTTTGTATAGGTCTAGTCATTTAATATATATTCAGGAAAAAAATATTTAGTAACAGTAAAACAATGAAGAACGATACATCTAAGATTGCTATGTACATCGCGATCGGTGCTCTCGTCGCTGTCATTATTCTCCAGCTGATGGGTCGTCTGAAGACCGAGGGCTACGAAGGTGGTGACTCTGACAACACTGACGCTGAGCTCTCGGCGCTTCTCGCCGAACTTGAGGGTGACGCCGGTGCAGGCGAGGGTGATGAGGAGATGGAGGGTGACGAGGAAATGGAACCCGCCCCTATGGGTGAAGACTCTGATGATGAAATGTAATACTTGTGACTTGTTAATATAAAAATCTTACAATATATAAAGATGGACTTTAATCCGATGATGGCGCCACCACCTATGGCTGCTGCTCCGGCTAAAAAGGGTGGAAACACAACTTTATATATTGTGATCTTTTTCCTATGTGTTATCTCTGTGATGGCGGGAGCTTTCTACTTCCAGACACAGAGTGCCGCTGCGAAAGCTAAGGCTGATCTCGAAAAAATCCAGGCTGACACTGCTGCTAAGATGGCAGCGGCCAAAAGTGACTTTGAGAAGCAAAAAATCCAGGCGGAGGCGGCTGAAAAGACTCGTTCCGCACAACTGAGAGCTGAACTCGCTGGGAAAGAAGCGGCTTTAGAAGCTAAGGCTAAAGGTAAAGAAGCGCAACTCAAGGCACTTGAAGCTAAGGTCAATGCAGATCTCAAGGCGGCCGCTAAGACTGTCAAGAATGCGAACGAATTAAAGGCGAAGGCGGCCAATGAAAGGAATACTGCAGTTCGGCGTTTGCGTGAAGCTAACGCCGCGAAGGCTAAGGCTGAAGCTTCTGGTAAGGCGATCGACAAGAAGTTGGCGGATGAAAAAGCGAAGCTGGCTAGGGATGCTGCAGCGAAGGTTGCTGCGGCGAACAGGAAGGCTGCTGCTGCCACCAGACAGGCTCAGGCTGAGGCGAAGAAGGCGCAATCTATGAAGGCGAAACTTAATCAGGTAAATGCCACACTCGCTGGTCGTGAGTTTGCACGAGCCGCCCCTTACGCGGCTGTTCCGGGATACACAATCCCTGGTCGCGTGGGTAAGGGTAACACATTTAACGTGTCAGGACCTAAGGATTGTGCCAAACAGGCTAAGGCGAAGGGTGCTAACGTATGGGGTTTTAGAAACGCTCAACATCCCAACGCGAAATACAAGAACTCCTGTTTCTTCTATAGTGTTCCCCCAAGTAGTAAGTATGGGGGTAACGGGAATGATAAGATTCATATGATTGGTTGTGCAGTTGGTGGAAATCCGCGAACGGGTTGTAAAGCCTTACCGGCGACGGCTCCACCGATGTCAAGCATTGAAGCTAAATGTTACCTGATGAGATACGGAGATTTGAGGAATGCATTTGGGAACAATATATCTCGAGCTAAACAACATTGGAAAGATTACGGTTTTAAAGAAAAGAGGGATAAATCGTGTAATCCCATAAGACTCGCATTTAAGATGCCGGGGAGTAATAGATGGTGTGCCGATGAAGGTGGTCAGATCAGGTGCAATAGGGGTGGAATTGGTGGATGGGAAAAACAGGAGTTTCATCATGTCGGTGGTGGTAAATTTGCTATAAAGGGTGGTCGGAATAAGAAATGGTGTGCGGATGAAGGTAACAAGATCAAATGTAATAGAGGGGGTATTGGTGGTTGGGAAAAGTTCAGTGTAATGCTTTCTGGCACAAAAAATGCTATGTACTTGAGGGGTGGTCGGAATAATAAATGGTGTCAAGCATATGGATCGAGTAGATACATGAAATGCAGTAGTCCCGGTGTGAGCACGGCTAAGCTATACATGCAGAACTGGTAAACCTAAGTAATCTTAGATAACAACAAAATATTAGAATATATCACCCTCAATACGGAGAACGAACTCCTTCGTATTGAGAATGAAAAGCTCACTTGCAGGGTCCATGGAGTGTCCAGTGTGCTACGAGAATGAAGCGCGGTGTCGTTTCACTTGTGGACACGGATTTTGTGAGGGGTGCACAAAATCGTGGTACATGAAGGGTAAATCTTCGTGTCCAATGTGTAGGGCTTCAATGTGTTTCAAAGGAATTACAAAGTTGAAGAAGCAGTGGCATCGTGAGAAGCAAGAAGAGACTTACAAAAATCTCTTGATACAAATGTTTGACGAGTTGATTGAGGAGTATGACGACATTCTTCTCAAGTGTATAGAAGTTGTTCAGAATCGTTATGAGTACACGATACTGAAACATCCAGACATTTCATGTGAGTTACTTGATGTAGTACTTCGCATGACGTGGGTGGACATTGACTATATGTTGAATGATCCTGATGATAATGTGATTGAGCCAATGACATTTACAAAGTATTTGTTAGTGAGCAAGTATGAGCATTTTAATAAAACACAAGGTTTTCACACTTTTGAGCCATAGATGGCCAGAGTTGTGTAAACCTTCTATCAAGTATTTCACTGAATCCATTGTACACTACATTTACAAAAATCGTACCCATCCCCTTATTTTCATTTTCGACTGCATGGTACATTCCCGCTGGTATAAAAAATTCGTCCCCAGGTTTAGATGTTTTTATGATGTAGGCAACTTTCATAGACTTTAGGAGTTTTTCCAGATTCTTGAAAGGTAATCCATTTACTTTTTTTATGAATTGTTTTTCTTCTTCGATGTCACTATAGTCGAGACGGAAGAGCAACCACTTCTTAACACCATCTAACATTATGACTGTCTGATCATAAGTGTCAAAATGACAAGAATGTCTCCAGGGATTTGTTTGAATGCGTAACATACAACGTTCAACATTTTCTCTATTTTGTGTGATGGGTGATACAAACTTCATGAGTTCAGATTCAGATGATGTTGCGGTTGTGTCGGATATTTTGATCATGTACGAGATGTTTTTGTCTTCGTTATCGAAAATATCGGTGTATGATCTGAACGATTTTTCAATTGGATCTGTACTTTCTATTTCTGGTAGTGTAAAGTCGTAAATACCTATGACACCTGATAGATGACTAAAGTGTTTCGAGAAGTTTCCCCAGGAATACTTTTCCATTAGAACTTTTTCGTCTTTAATCCCTAAGTAGACATCTCCACACATTTTTTTCAAGAAAATGGCCGATTTAACCCAGATCCTTGCAGAGTTGTGTGAGCTCAGGGAGATTGTGTTGTCATTGCAGCCTGTTTCCACTCAAGTTACGGCCAAATGCCAGGGTGTGACTGGTAAGGGTACCCAGTGTTGTAATAGGGCTGTCCCTGGTGGCAACTATTGTAGGATGCATGGTGAGAGGGAAGCTAGGCCTGTGAAGGAGCCCAAGCCGAAGAAGTTGGCAAAGCCCAAGAAGGTTCAACCTGAGCATAGGCATGGACCTGGTGAGGTGTGTATGTTGTGTGAGACTCATGGGGATGTATTGGATCCTGAGCTCCCTGAAGCTATGTTTGAGGGTCCGGAGATTAATAATCCCATTATAGAGTAAAGATGGATGTTCGATATGAAGCGATGTTGCGTACAATTGGTGTATTTCTGAGTGTGTATTTCACATTGGGTTGGGGTCAGAAGAGTAAGCCAGATTGGGATGCACCATTGATGATAGGTGCGATCACCTTAGCTGTGGTGGCCAAATATTTGTAATAGGTTAGGATCAAAAATGAATTAGTTTTCATTTTATAAGAAATAGTTTGAAACAGGTTGAAGTTGAAAAATAAAAGTAAGTTGAAGTGAAACCAAAATGTATACATAGGTATATGGAAGTTCCAAAACTTTCAAGAGTTTCACAATAGGTTATGGTTTGTCAGGATCAGAAATGAATTAGTTTTCATTTTATAGGAAATAGTTTGAAACAGGTTGAAGTTGAAAAATAAAAGTAAGTTGAAGTGAAACCAAAATGTATAGGTGGGGTTAGGAAACTTTCAAAACTTTCAGGAGATTCATAATAGGTTATGGTTTGTCAGGATCAGAAATGAATTAGTTTTCATTATACAAGAAATAGTTTGAAACAGGTTGAAGTTGAAAAATAAAAGTAAGTTGAAGTGAAACCAAGATGGATAGGTAGGGTTTCCAAACTTTCAGGATATACAGAGGTGATTGATAGGTTATGGGTTTATAATACATACACACGCTACGCGCTAATTATGATGTCCGTGAAGTTCAGAGATGTTTTGTGATGTCTATGAAGTTCAAAGATGTTTTGGGTCGCTACGCTCCAGTCACGGCCCGCGAATTGGTAAGGTTTTGTGATGTCTATGAAGTTCAAAGATGTTTTGGTCGCTACGCTCCAGTCACGGCCCGCGAATTGGTAAGGTTTTGTGATGTCTATGAAGTTCAAAGATGTTTTGGTCGCTACGCTCCAGTCACGGTCCGCGAATTGGTAAGGTTTTGTGATGTCTGTGAAGTTCAAAGATGTTTTGGGTCGCTACGCTCCAGTCACGACCCGCGAATTGGTAAGGTTCTCTGGTACATCAA
>Ga0209653_1001468_pt1 | contig 18940 bp, 22 predicted proteins | sample SaaInl6LU_22_DNA_FD_184644 | JGI IMG/M metagenome (GOLD analysis project Ga0209653, IMG submission 184644) | Marine microbial communities from expanding oxygen minimum zones in the Saanich Inlet - ESP_116LU_22_DNA (SPAdes) (version 2) | ecosystem: Environmental > Aquatic > Marine > Intertidal...
GGCAGCATGGATGTGCCATCAAATATAAATTGGCTGGCAGACACAGTGTCTTTAGGATTTGGGAGAAGACCCATAAGCGACAATGCGGTTACAGACTTGCCACTACCGGATTCGCCAACGACGCCTAACATTTCATTTTGAGCAATAGAAAAAGACAGGTCAGAGACAACGAAAGCACCCCCCAAACGAATGGTTAAGTTTTTGACCGATACAAGTGTTTTTTTCGGCATATACGCAAGTTATCCTTTTGGAACTACATGTGCAATTTCATCTTCGGACAATAAGGGGATCTGTTCAAACCGCAATAAAACTTGAGCCACCGCCAACACGTCTTGTTCGCAGTATTTAGCGATACGGTCAACGTTTTTATCCTTGTAATAAACATCTGCGACTTGACTGCCGTCGATATCGTCTTTTGGGGATGGGATACCCAAAACATGGGTTAAAAGTTTAAGAGAAGTGTAGTGTTTGTAGTCACCAAATTTCCATATCTCTGTGATTTGATATATAAACTTTATAATCATCTTTATAATTCTCTTCAATAATAACATTATTATCAAAATTAATTTTTTCATCTAATAAATTAAACTTAATCTTCAATTCATATTCCAATCTCTTATTTTCATTCTTCCCTTTTCTAATAACATCAATCTTATCAATATGCTTTACAATAAATCTTTTTTTATCCTTAACTCTATCAACCTCATATTTTTTACCTAAATCATCTAAAAATCTATCAACATAATCAATTACTATATCACTATTCTCAATTTTATCAAACTCATCCTTTACACTTTTATATTCCTTTTTTAATTCAGTAATTCTATTTTCTAAACCAACAATTAATATATCCTTCTCTTCTTTATTTATTTCACCACTCATTAATTTATCTAATACACCAACTAAACACACACCTCAACGTTGGCTTTCAAGTTGTCAGCACTTTACATTGTGATAATAGCGATTGGCATGTTATAATTTGGGATTGGAGAACTCATTAATTACGAATTCTCCAATTTAAATTATTAACTATAGTGCTAATCTGAGTAGTCAGTACAGTCAGGAATAGTGTCTGTCCAGAGGTTTGACGTCCAAGTTACTTCAGATAACCCCGAATCGAAAACGAATTGAACTTTGTTGTCAGAGACAAATGTAATTGTGTATTTTAAGGTGAATATAAACATCTGATAAGTAACTTCGAACTTATCAGGGCTGTTTTCAAGAATTGTAGCACAACCACTACAATCGCCTATTTGAATCACATCGTACTGTTCGCAAGTACCATCTAGTTCTGTACCAGTAATTGTTAAGTTGTCAGCAGAAAATGAATAATAGTTGATTTCATCCTCGCAATCATTACAGGAATCTGGTGTTTCAACTTGTCTATAAGTATTCCCTTGCAGTTTTTCAAATACGTTTTGAGTTTCTTGGACGGTATCATCGTCGTCTGATGAACAAGACATAATTAATAATGATATGGAGCTAATTACAAATAATTTATTGATTGTTTTCATTTTTAATTTATTAGTATTTAAAATTAGTGTTCAAACAATAAATTAAAGTTTAAATTCTTAATTAAAAACTATACATTTTATAGCTGTTTGCACTACATAGGCTCTACGTGTGGTTATAAACGACTTGGTTATTAGAAAATTAAAACAACATTTAAATCTTATTACTTACATTTTTTACATTACATTCTTTACACCAACCCAACAAATACCAATCCTTTTCAACATTCCAATCAAAACTTCTAACATCTAAATATTCAAAACAACTATTACACCATTTTCCAACAACCAATCCATTATTATCATTGATTACTTTAACATTTAAACATTTCCTTTTATCCATTAAAAAACATCTAAAATCCTAACACTCTTATAATCTATATATTTCCAACTTAAATTCAAACTTACCCCAATATTCAAACTCAAAATATTTTTATACATCAAATCCTTTAAATACACAATTCCATGGTGTCGAGATGTGAAACTTCCCAAGGCTTTTTACCAGCAACCTGAAGAGGGCCTGGCAGTTCAAGACCGTGGATAACCATTCGCCGAGCGATATACGGAAAATCAAATTCTTTTCCATTGTGCGCACATAGACGATGGTGGGATTTCGAAAAATGACGATTGATCAGAGCGCTAAATTCAGTCAGCAGATTTTTTTCTTCCCCTAGAAAAGTGGTGAGACGAAAAGATCGAGGCTGCGTTTTTACAGACACAAAATACCCAACAGAAATACATACAATCTGACCAAATTCCGCCCAAATACCAGCACGTTCATAAAACTCCTCTGCGGTGGTTTCTTTACGTTGATAAGTCGTTTTATCTGCGAAAAGTTTTTTTTCTTCGGGTGTCAGTTCGAAAAAGCTAGGATGTTGGGGAACGGTTTCAATATCTAAAAAAAGAATATTTTCAAGTTTCATTTTCAGGGGCTATCATTTTAAAAACTTCTTTTACATAGAGAGGAAGGTCTATGGGTGTTTGCGAACCAGGAATATCATTTAGTCCACGGTGCCCCAATCGAACGATGATGATGTCTTGCTCGGGAAAGACAATCACGTACTGTCCCATATGTCCTCGCATACTAAAAAACGGGTTTTCATCGACTGCACCCAACCACCAGCCATAACCGTATTGTGGGCTTTTTTCAAATCGTTGGCGAATGGATTTTTCCACAAAAGCAGAGTCAATCAATTGTTGTCCCTCCCAAACGCCATGGTTTTTGAACAATTTTCCAAAGCGTGCAAAGTCACGTGCGTTTGAGTTTAAACAACAAAATGACTTTTCCACTCCGTAATCATTACTGTCTAGCGTCCATGACGCTTGATGTTCTGCGCCAATGGGGTTCCAGAAATAGGATCTGACGAGCGTACTCATGTTTTCCCCTGTTGCTTCTTCTAGAGCCAGTCCCAAAAGCTGGGTACTACCACTTTGGTAAATGAATTTTTCACCAGGTTGATAGTTGATGGGTATTTGTTTCATCAATGACAACATATCTTTTTCCACATAGGTGCGTGGAGTGATTGTCAGTAGATTGTCATAGTTTTCATTCCATTCCAACCCAGAAGCCATACTTGCCAAATCACCCATGGTAACATCTTTTGCATGGTCTCCGATTAGCCACGGCAAAAAAGCAATAACTTTTTGGTTTTCACTTTCCACATCGCCCGCTTCGATGGCTTTAAATAAGCTTGCCGAAACCATGCTTTTGGCCATAGAAAAGGAATTGCTTTGAGAGTCTTTCCCGTATCCATCAAAATATTGTTCATGCCAAATGGAGTCGTTTTTAATTACCAAAAAAGCAACGGTTTGTAAAGTGTCGTGTAGGGCATTAAGCGAAGGGGTGCTGGCAACAATGTTATAGTCTTTATGAAATGGCCACGCTTGGGGGGTATCACTCGGAGGAATAATTCGGTTATCAAAAAACAGATAATCGTCTATACCAGCAGTGGTACGACCAGTCTCTATCACTTTTGCAACAAGACCAAAGAGATGATCATTACCACTCACATAAATGATAGAGCATACTGCCAAAAGGCCAACAAATAAAGTCTGAATTACTTTTTTCACAATCTGTTATTTGATTAGTGATAGCAATGTACAAAACAATATTGAACTGGTTAAAAAAAGAGCAATTATCCCAGAAGGGTTACAGCATCTTTTGCTGAGTAGGTCGTGATGATGGAAGCACCCGCTCGCTTAAAAGCGATCATTTGCTCCATCATGACAGCCTCGTAATCGAGCCATCCTTTTTCCGCCGCCGCTTTGAGCATGGCGTATTCTCCACTGACCTGATAAACTGCCAAAGGAATGTTGAATTCGTTGTGAAGATCACGCAGAATATCCAAATAGGCAATGCCGGGTTTGACCATCACAACATCAGCGCCTTCTTCGATATCGAGCTGTACTTCTTCAATGGCTTCGAGTCGATTTGCAGGATCCATTTGATAGGTTTTTTTATCTCCAAAGCCAGGAGCGGAGTCAAGAGCATCACGAAAAGGGCCATAATAATGAGAGGCGTATTTTGCACCATAACTCATGATACAGGTGTCTTGAAATCCATTACTTTCAAGGGCCTCGCGAATATGTAGCACACGCCCATCCATCATGTCGCTTGGCGCCACAACATCTGCACCCGCTTGGGCGTGACTGACGGCCATTTGGGCCAACACTTCAACGGTTTCGTCATTTAGAATTTTATTATTTTCCACAATCCCGTCGTGTCCGAAAGAGGAATAAGGGTCGAGAGCAACATCGGAAAAGACCACCATTTCTGGCACTGCATTTTTGATGGTCTGTATGGCTCGTTGCATCAGCCCCTGAGGGTTGAGCGCCTCTGTTCCTGCGTTGTCTTTTAAGACGTCAGAAACCTTGGCAAAAACCAAAACACCTTTGAGCCCCATGGACCATAAACTACGCACTTCTTTTTCGATTTCGTCCAAACTCATACGGAAAGTCTGCGGCATAGAAGGAATTTCTTCCTTGACGTTTTTGCCTTCGACAACAAATAGTGGCACCAAGAAATCATCAGGGTGAAGATGGGTTTCTCGGACCATATCGCGCAAGGCAGTATTTTTTCGCAATCTTCTTTTTCTGTTATATGGAAACATTCTTTATTCTTTTATCCAATCTATGGGGTTTTTTAAAACACGCTCCAGGCGCTCTTCTTCCGATCCTTCAGCAGGGGAAATGTTGTATTTCCATTGCACGACAGGCGGTAAACTCATCAATATACTTTCTATTCGACCTTGGGTTCTCAGCCCAAAAAGAGTGCCTTTGTCATGAATCAAATTAAATTCTACATAGCGTCCTCTTCGAATTTCTTGCCACTGACGGTTTTGGTCATTAAAAGGGGTGTCTTTTCTTCGGTTTAGGATTGGGATATAAGCATCTAGGAAGGAATCTCCTACAGCAGTAACAAAATCATACCATTGCGAAACAGTTTTGCCCTCAGCAGCACGGCAGTAATCAAAAAACAACCCACCAACACCTCGAGCTTCGTTACGGTGTGTATTCCAAAAATAGGTGTCGCATTTTTCTTTATAGGTCGCATAAAAAGTGGAATCGTGTGCGTCGCAAACCGATTTGCATGTTCGATGAAAATGCTTGATGTCTTGCTCAAAAACATAATAAGGGGTGAGGTCAATCCCGCCACCAAACCACTGATCGACAATATGATTGTCCTCATCGTAAAGTTCAAAATAACGAAAGTTGGCATGTACAGTTGGCACCAACGGGTTTTTGGGGTGAAGCACCAAGCTGATCCCACAGGCAAAAAAGCGGCCATGTTGTACTTTGAGATGTTTTTGCATGGTTTCGGGTAGTGTGCCATAAACTTTTGAGACATTGACGCCTCCTTTTTCAAAAACGCCACCATTTTCGATAACTCGTGTTTGTCCACCCCCACCTCCAGGACGCTCCCAGTTGTCTTTTTGAAAACGCCCCATTCCGTCCACTTCCTCTAATTTGGAGGTGATGCGATCTTGCAGCGAGTCGATGTATGTTGAAAAAGTTTGTTTCATCAATAACGTCTTGGGCGATAGGATTTGACAGCATCAACAAATGCTTTTGCATGATCAACAGGGATGTTTGGCAAAATACCATGTCCAAGGTTGGCGATGTAACTTGTTGTGCCAAACTGCTCAATCATATCTCTTGTACGCTTTTGGATTTCAGGGATGGGAGACAGCAAGCGTGACGGATCAAAATTTCCTTGTAGGGTCATTTTACCTCCAGTTAGATAGCGCGCATTTCGCGCCGTGCACGTCCAGTCGATTCCCAATGCACTAACTTTGGACTGTGCCATTTCTTGCAGAGCATACCAGCAGCCTTTAGCAAACATGATAACAGGCACCTCATCGCCGAGAGCGTCTATGATTTGTTTGCTGTAACCCCATGAGAAAGTGGTGTAATCTTCGGGTGAAAGAACGCCGCCCCAAGAGTCAAACAATTGAAGGGCGTGAACGCCGGCAGCTCGTTTGGCTTTGAGATAGTCGATAGTTGTATCCGTAATTTTTTGGAGTAGTTGGTGCGCCACGGCGGGTTCGGAAAAGCACAGGGCTTTTGCTTTGTCAAAGGTTTTGGATCCTTGCCCTTGCACCATATAACAAAAGATGGTCCATGGGGACCCTGCAAACCCGATAAGAGGAACCTCGTTGTCGAGTCGCTCGAGAGTGTGTCTAATGCCGTCCATCACATAGTGAAGTCGCTCGTGTACGTCGGGCACTTCCACGCGGTCAACATCTGCTTGCGTACGAACGGGGTTGGGTAGCCAAGGACCAATATCAGGTTTCATTTGCACATCAACACCCATGGCTTGTGGCACCACTAAAATATCGCTAAACAAGATAGCGGCATCTGTTCCGATTTGGTCAATGGGCATCACGGTGATTTCGGCAGCGAGCTCGGGAGTTTGGCAACGTGTAAAGAAGTCATACTTTGCTTTGAGCTTCATAAAGTCGGGTAAATAGCGACCAGCTTGACGCATCATCCAAACGGGAGGACGATCTAAGGTTGCACCTTGTAGTGCTTTAAGAAAAAGATCATTTTTTGGCGTATTCATACACGAAAATGTTTTGCAGCAGCGGCAACTACTAAATGAATTTCTGTTTTTGTGGGGACAGTGATTTTGTCTGTGTGCATACGAACGGCCGATGCGGTTGTATTGCCAATACAAAAACACCAACTCGCTCCAATGCGATTGTTTTGGAGGTAACTCTCCACCCCACTTGGACTAAAAAACAACAACCCTTGTGGCTCGGGGTTTTGCACACGCGCATTCAAAAGAGTCGTGTAGGTTGTTACTTCGGAAAAAGAAATGTCTGCATCTTGCATTCCAAGAGCAAAATCAGGCAATTTTCGACTTCCACAAAGATGTAAAAAATGCTCATCTTTTGCATTTTTTTGTATAAAATCGACCAATTCACGCATGTTTTTGGCCATTTTGGTCACTTTTTGTCCATTTTCTTCCAAAACAGACTTTGTCTTTTCACCCACACAAACAATTGGCTTTCTCGCCCAAGAGGCGACAGGGTTTGCTAGAAAAGACCGCACCGCATTTTGGCTGCTAAACACCCAATAGGTGGGTTGGCTAGGAACGTCAAAAGTTTGAAAATCAATATTGATAGCATCGTAATCAAGCACAGCACATCGGGCAGCCACCAAACGTTCGAGTTGGTCGAAGCGAAGTTTTTTAGTGGAAAGAACGAGTGGCTTATCCATGTGAATTGATCTTTTCGAGCACTTGTTCCCCTCCTTTGCTGCGAAGAATTCTAGCAGCATGGTCACCGATATCTGGGGTATTGGCCAAATAGGATTCTCGAACTTCAATATGCGAACTTCCGTCAGTGGCTGTCACACAGCCGGTAAAGTGAATCGTATTATTTTGTAAGCTGGCAAATGCCCCAATGGGAGCGGAACAACCACCTTGAAGAGCGCGCAAAAAGGCACGTTCGATTTCCACACAACGTAGTGTTGGTTTGTGAGATAGGGATGCGATCATGGATTTGAGCTTGGGTTGATCTTCTCGGATAGTAATCATTAGTGCGCCTTGTGCGGGTGCAGGGATCATCCAGTCGAGTGGGGTATAAGTAGCGGGGTCAATATCTAAACGCTGCAATCCAGCTTTGGCAAAAATGGCGCCGTCCCATTGATTTTCGGTGATTTTATTCAGGCGAGTTTGGATGTTTCCACGCAAGGGTACAACCGTATCATTTCGGTGAGCAAAAAGCCATTGTGCTTGACGACGCAAACTGCTTGTCGCGACTGTTCGTTTGTTTTGGTCTGCCCAGTCGATGTTGGGATGAACAAGCACATCATCATAAGCCCCACGATGGGGAACAAAGCCCAAAACGATGCCTTTAGGCAGTTGAGTTGGTACGTCTTTCATGCTATGCACACAGATATCGACTTCATTATTGAGTAGAGCTTGGTCGAGCTCTTTGGTAAACACCCCCGTAACGCCCATTTCGTAAAGCGGATCAACCAAATTGGTATCCCCTGTGGAATTGATAGGCACCAAAAGACTAGACAGACCGATGTTTTGCAAGGCCTCTTTCACCCAATGCGCCTGCCAAAGTGCAAGTGCACTGGTTCGCGTTCCAATGCGAACGTTATCCATTGGAGGGAATATTAAACACGTCTTGTATGGTTTTTACACTTTCTGCGGTGTTTTCACTTTTCCGCATATGATTGGCCACACGATTGGTAATTTTTTGAATCAAATGTTGGGAAAGCAACGTCGCTTCTTGTCGATTGAGATGCGGATGTTTTTTTTGCTGCTGAACCAACTCTTGCTCTTCAATTTCTTCCATCATGAGCTTGAGGGCTTGTACGGTGGGTGCAAATGAACGTGTTTGCAGCCAGTCACTAAACTCTTGGATGACTTGGCCAATAATTTTTTCAGCCATTGGGATTTCTTTCTGCCGATCGGCAAGGGTGTTGTCGGTAATACGAGATAGTTCATCGATGTGAACACGAGTGACGTTAGGAAGCTCTAAGACGTCATCATCTACGTTTTTTGGGATTGAAAGATCAAGGACGAGCAGCGGTTTTTCTGAGTGTATGAGTGATTTTGACAAGGTTGGTTGCTCTGCGCCCGTGGCTACAATAACGATATCTGCTTTACGAATTTCGACGGGCAAATCGGCGTAGTCTTTGACAATGAGTTTAAACTTTCCTGCCATTTTTTCGGCACGCTCTCGGGTGCGATTTATCAGTACAATATGATCGTTTTGGGTGTGTTTGACGAGATTCTCACAAGTATTTCGCCCAATTTTACCCATCCCAAAAAGCAAGATGTTTTTTTGGTCTGCATTTTCAATATGATCCAAAATATAACGAACAGAGGCAAAGGAAACCGATGTGGATCCTGATGAAATTTTGGTTTCGTTTTTGATGCGTTTGCTGGCTTGAATCACAGAGTTGAACAACCGTTCAAATAATGGGTCGAGCAACCCATTTTCTTTGGAACGTATAAAGCTCTTTTTGAGTTGTGCGATGATTTCAAAATCGCCTAAAATTTGCGAATCCAAACCTGTGCCAACACGAAACAACTGCAACAAAGCATTCTCATTTTGTAGCACATAGCCTATTTGGTCGAAAGCGTTGCGATTTCCATGTGAAAAACTACAGAGTAAGTCAATGAGCATATTAACATCTGCGCCGTGTGCATAGATTTCTGTGCGATTGCAAGTAGAGTGAACGGTTATCGATCGAATATGTTGCTCTTTGGCCTTTTCGAGAAGTTGCTGTTGGGCTTTAAGGGGAAGGCTAAATTTCCCCCGTGAAGCGACATCAGCTTTTTTATAGCTAACTCCTATGCACGATAACGAAAGTTGTTCGATCAACTATTGAATTGTTTCTTTGATGACACAAAACTATTTTGCCTCCCAACAAAAAAATAACGCTAAAAGTACTTTTAATAACGCTTTGAGGGTCGAAACAGGGCTATATCTTAGATTCAATATAAATAAGCTATTTTTGCAGGAATCGCACACCAAAAAATAACGCTATGAGTATTGAACAACCCAATCAAATTGAGAACGGGTTTTGGGTCTTGCAGTACGACAACACCACCAAAGAAGAACAGCAAGTCACTCGAGAGGTTGATGTGAACTGTATTCAGTTTCATTTTTGTTTTAAAGGGAAGGCGAGTTTTTTCTTTAACAATGGCACCTACACCCTCCCCTTGGCCGACGAACACGTGTTATTGCTTTACAATCCGCAGCGCAGCTTGCCCATGCAAGCAACCATCGCGCCTGGCACCAAGATGATTAGCGTGTTGATTTCCATTCAGAAATTTCATGGTTTGTTCTCGCATGAGGCTGAAACAATTGCATTTCTCAACGAGGACAACATTAACAAAAAATACTATCAAGACCAGATCATTAGTCCGGCAATGGCAGTGATTTTGAGTCAAATGTTACAGCACGAATCCGATGTATTGATGGGACGTTTATACCTTAAAGCGAAGGTCTATGAGCTGTTTAGCTTGTATTTCAATCCGGAAAAGAAATCGGATATCGCGCAGTGTCCTTTTTTGGCTGATGAGGAGAATGTGCGCAAAATCCATCAGGCGAAGCAAATTGTGGTTGAACACATGTCAGAGCCACCGAGTTTACAACACCTTGCCGATGAAGTTGGGCTGAGTTTGAAGCGTTTAAAAGACGGATTTAAACAGCTTTACGGCGCGCCGGTTTATCAGTTTTTACTGGATCACAAAATGGAAACCGCAAGAAAAATGCTCAGTATGGGAACGCAAAACGTTAATGAAGTGGGTTTAAAATTGGGGTATAGCACATCGAGTCATTTTATTGCGGCATTTAAAAAGAAGTACGGAACGACCCCCAAAAAATACATTATGTCATTATCTTCGTAAAAAAAAAGCGATGAAAGGAGTTCTGCTCGTTAACTTGGGGTCTCCCGATAGCCCTGAGCCAAAAGACGTCAAACCCTATTTGGGTGAATTTTTAATGGATGAGCGTGTAATTGACGTTCCCAAATGGTTGCGTACGATTTTGGTGAAAGGGATTATATTAAATACTCGTCCAAAAAAATCAGCAAAAGCATACAAGAAAATATGGTGGGACGAAGGCTCACCTTTGATTGTTCTATCCGAGCGTTTGCAGCTTAAAGTACAAGAAAACACCTCAGTGCCAATTGCGCTAGCGATGCGTTATGGAAAGCCGAGTATTGCCACAGGTTTGGCCGAGCTTCACAGCAAAGGGGTTGATGAGGTTCTTTTGGTGCCGCTCTACCCACAGCACGCCATGGCGACAACCGAAACCATTATTGTTTTGGCCGAGCAAATTCGCAGAAAAGTATATCCCGACATGGTGTTCACCCATTTACCAGCGTTTTATAATCATCCCGACTACACACGGGTTTTGTCCCAATCTATACAAGAATTTTTACAAGATAAAAATTGGGAGCACCTTTTGTTTTCTTATCACGGGATTCCGGAACGCCATCTTCGTAAAACAGACATCACCAAATCACACTGTAAGGTTGACAAATCGTGTTGCCAGACGGCTTCTGTAGCGCACCAATATTGCTATCGTCACCAGTGTTATGAGACCACCCGTCGTGTTGCGGAGTATTTAGAGTTAAAGCCCGGTACCTTTTCAACGTCCTTCCAATCTCGATTGGCGGGTGACAAATGGCTTGATCCTTACACGGATAAAACCATTGAAAAATTTGCCAAAGACGGTGTCAAAAAAATGGCGGTAGTTACTCCTGCTTTTGTGTCGGACTGCTTGGAAACACTCGAAGAAATAGGCATGGAAGCGGTAGAAGATTTTGAAGACAATGGCGGCGAGCAATTGCATGTTGTGCCATGTATCAATGACCGTGAAGACTGGGTGAAAGTGCTCAGTCGCTGGATCGATGAATGGGCCATGGCGTCCTAGTTGCCAAATTTATCCTTATTTTTAAGTCCAATTCATAAGCGATGGAATACAATTACATCAAGGCCTTTCATTTGATTTTTGTCATCACTTGGTTTGCAGGGCTGTTTTACATCCCTCGTTTGTTCATTTACCATATAGAAGCCTCACAAAAAGAAAGGAGCAGTGCAGCGATACTTGTGCCCCAGCTCAAATTGATGTCACGCCGTTTATGGACAATCATTTGTTGGCCATCGGCCGTGCTTGCCACGGGCTTTGCCGTCTGGCTGTTACTTCTTAACCCTGGCCTTTTGTTTATGCAATGGATGCTCATCAAACTGGGATTTGTTGGTTTGCTTATTATATATCATCTCATTACCCACCAAATGTATCTTGCGCTGCAACGGGACAAAATACATTACACCTCCAACTTTATGCGAGTGTGGAATGAAGGGGCAACTCTTTTGCTGTTTGCCATTATTTTTTTGGCAATCCTTAAGACGAGTTTCGATTGGATCTACGGACTGATTGGGCTTGTTGGCTTGGGGGTGGTACTCATGCTAGGCATACGGCTTTATAAACGAGTGCGAAACAAGAACTAATTATGCGATCAAAACTGTCATTACGAGCGCGTATATTTACGGCGATGATTTCCTTGGTCGTCATTGCTTCGGTGCTTATCGCAGGAGTGACGATTTATCAATACCGAGAACAATCAAACCAGTACCACGAACAGCGGTTATTGCGGAAAGAAGCACAGCTCCAAACGCGGATCGAATACATCCTTACCCAATCCAAATTTCCAAACAATGAAAGCTATTTGGACTCTATTTTTGGGGAAGTTGTTTTTCAAATTGCGGACGAACAAAATGTCAACTTTCGCATTTACAACACTTCTGGGTTGTTGGTGACCAACACCAAATTCCCAGATCAGGAAGAAAACAACCAAATTACGGAGAGAACATTAGGGTTGCTCACTGCCAGCACAGAAGAAAAGTATGTTGAAATCAACATCGAAGACAGCAATAGAAACCGATCCTCGTATTCTTTTATCCATAACGAAGCAGGGGAGCGTATGGGCATTCTCAATCTTTCCTACATTGATGATGACTCCCTTAGTGCGATGGAGTTGCAAAATTTCTTGTCTCGTTTGTTGCAAGTTTATTTGTTTATTCTCGGGATGGCGATTATGCTTGCCTATATTGTGTCACGTTTTATCACTCGATCATTGGAGGAAATCGGGGATAAAATCACACAAACAGAGCTGAATAAAACGAATCAGAAAATCAACTTAAAACGACCAGGTCGTGAACTGACCAAACTCATAGGTGCTTATAACGGCATGGTTGATCAGTTGGCAGAAAGCGCGGCTCTACTTGCCAAGAGCGAGCGAGAACACGCATGGCGGGAGATGGCAAAACAGGTGGCGCATGAAATAAAAAATCCACTGACCCCTATGCGATTGAGTGTACAGAGTTTTGAGCAGCAATTTGATCCGGCGGATGGGAATGCATCTACTAAAATCGCGGAATTTTCTTCGACATTGATTGATCAAATAGACACCCTTAACACCATTGCCTCGGCCTTTTCTAGTTTTGCCGAAATGCCAGCCCAAGATTCAGAATTGCTCGACACGGTCAGTATCACCCAACGTGCTTTGGAGATTTTTTCCGACCAAGATGTTGTTTTTAAAGCCCCTCAAAAGCCTTTGCTTGCTCGCTTAGACCGAACACAACTCATACGCATCATTACGAATCTGGTCAAAAATGCCATTCAGGCTTGTGAGGACAGCAAAAAGCCATCCATTGTTGTGAGTCTTGAAGAAGACAAGGGTCAAGTTTGCATTCGTGTAACCGACAATGGGCATGGCATTGTTGAAAAACACGCTGACAAAATTTTTGAACCCAAATTTACGACCAAAACCAGCGGCATGGGCCTTGGTCTTGCGATGGTTAAAAACATTGTACAAACCTATAACGGCAACATCTTTTTTAGTCCAAACCAACCAAAGGGGACCATTTTTACTGTATATCTACCTCTGGCAACCTTAGATCAATGAAATATCAAAACCTTACACTAAACATTCATAAAAAGATTGGTTGGATTACGATCAATCGGCCAAAAAAACACAATGCGCTCAATCGAAAAACGCTCGCCGAACTCCATGAAGCGCTCGTCGGATATGAGGAAGACAACCGGGTGCGTGTTGTTGTGCTCACAGGCGCAGGAGATACGGCTTTTGTTGCGGGCGCTGACATTCGAGAACTTTCTGATCTTTCTGCTCAGGAAGGCGCAACTCTAGCAAAAGAAGGAAACGAAAAGGTATTTGACTATATCGAACACTATAACAAAGCGGTTATTGCAGCAGTGAACGGCTATGCTTTGGGGGGTGGATTGGAGCTGGCGATGGCTTGTCATTTGCGTGTTTTTGTGGATACAGCGAAAGTGGGAATGCCCGAAACGTCACTAGGGCTTATTCCGGGCTATGGGGGCACTCAACGTCTTGCGCAGCTTGTCGGTCGTGGTCGAGCGATGGAAATATTACTTACTGCTAATATGCTCGATGCTTCTCGCGCCTATGAAATAGGACTAGCCAACAGGGTTTGTGCTGCTGTCGATCTCCAATCAACGGTGCATGAACTCGCCAATGAGATTATAAAAAACGCGCCTCAAGCCCAACAGCAATTACTAGCCGCTGTTCAAGCGGGTTATGAGCCAAACACAGACGGCTTCGCAGCCGAAACGGAGGCATTTAGCGTTTGCTTTGATTCCGAAAATTTTAGACAAGGCGTTACGGCATTTTTACAAAAACGACCGCCGAAATTTTAGGGCTCTACCCCCCCGACAACCTGTTGCTCGACAAGAGCAACTAGCTCACTTGGTACAGTCCCTTGAATTGGGATTGGTTGATGTACTTTATACTTCATATGTACGCCAACACCCATGGGGAAATTGCCCCAACGCATTAATTTCCAAGAATGGCTAATGCTCACGGGTAACACCATTGCTTCGGGCAGATTTTCAAACAGTGTAGTGAGTCCGCCTTGTTGAAACCGTTTGGGAGTGGCAGAGTTGCTCCGTGTTCCTTCAGGGAAAATAATGGTGCTGTTTTTGGTTTTTTTCAGGGATTGAGAAAATTCTTCAATGGCTGCCAATGCCTCTTTTGGTTTTTTTCGATCAATGAGTACCGAGCCACCGTGTCGGAGATTAAAGGAGACAGACGGAATGCCTTTACCGAGTTCTTTTTTGCTAATAAATTTAGGGTGTATTTTTCGCAAAAACCATATCAGCGGAGGGATATCATAGAGACTTTGGTGGTTGCATACAATGATATAAGGCTGATCACGATTGAGTTGGTGTGGCTGATCGAATCGCACACGAGTTCCCAAAATCCCAAGACAGAGCAAAAGTGTCCCATTTAAAAGATCAACACTTTTTTTGTGCGCAGCATATCCAAGTCCATAAAAGCACAGCCATTGCATGGCATGAAAAAACAACAAACAAGACCCAAAAGCAAGGTAATAGATCGCCGTAAGAGGATAGGCGAGTATATTGCCCATTGCGTTGGTTTTTTAGCAGTAGCTGTTATATGCTTCGATGAGGTTTTCGGCAATGAGTTCGGCAGGGCGACCCTCAATGTGATGACGTTCCAACATATGCACCAAATCGCCATCTTTGAAGAGAGCAATACAAGGAGATGACGGAGGGAAAGGAATCATATTTTCACGTGCAGCATCGGTGGCTTCACGGTCAACTCCGGCAAAAACGGTGGTGAGTTGTTTGGGGCTTTTATCGTTGGCCAAAGACAAACGAACGCCTGGTCGAGCGTTGGCAGCAGCACAGCCACAAACCGAGTTGACGACAACAAGTGTCGTTCCTTCTTTTTCAAGGGCAGAAGTTACAGCAGCCGCATCGGCCAGTTCTGAAAAGCCAATGGCAGTGAGCTCATCACGCATGGGTTGAACCATTTCATCTGGATACATAGCAAAGTATTTTAGACAGCAAAGATAAGAAGAATCGTAAGGATTTCAACCTCTGTAAACCGTTTTAAAACGATGGCAAACGATCTCAAAATCGTCAGCTATATCGTTTTCGTCGCATCCCAGTTCACGAGCGTAGTAGCTGCGATGAACGTCTTGCCAAAAGGCTAACGAGCGATCGCCCTCTCCTTCAGCATAGGCAAAATCTGAATCGACGGTGCCAAAGGTCATCACTGAAACAGCAGCGGTTTGGATTACTGCTTTGGGCACACCAGACCAATTGATGATGATGTAGTGGCTGCCCACTTTGGGCAGGGTTTCATTATTGGTTGTATACCACCAGAGCGATGCAGCAGTGGCTTGTTTGACACCTTGTACTACCAAATCGGCACAGAGATTGGCATCTTTGGCATTGTCACAAAAATAGAAATGGGGAGGACGGGGAAGTTGTCCGACTTGTGGATGTGCTGCTAAAAAGCCCTGCCAAAAGAGATTGAGTTGTAGAGATGAATTCATGGGAAATTAAACGTTTATTTTTCTATGGAAAAAGACCCTTCCGAAAAGGTTTTTGCCTTTCCGCTGATTTGGACTCTTTCGCCTTTGTAATCACACCAGATTTCGCCCCCACGAGACGAACATTGCCTTGCGTGAAGACTTGTTTTGTGAAGTTGTTTTGCCCAATACGGAACTAGAGTGCAGTGTGCAGATCCTGTAACGGGATCTTCCAAAATGCTGGCTTGTGGCGTAAAAAAGCGGGACACAAAATCATGGTGCTCGCCTGGGGCAGTCACGATAACACCACCAGGACTGAGGTTGATTTGATCAAAGGTAGAACGATTAATTTCGAGTTTTTCCACATCCGATTGTTGATCATAAACAAGCAAATAGTCACGTGCTTTAAAGACCGCTTTGGGCGGAATACTCAGCGCCTGTGCAATGGGTGTCGGGAGCAAAGCCTCTTTGCCTTCACGAGTGGGAAAATCTAGATGATACAGACCATTGTGATAAGAGACGTAAAGCGAACCACTTTTGGTGGTAAAGTGAATGGGTTGTTGTGTAAATTTTTGATGTGCTAACAGGCAGTGAGCCGTGGCTAAGGTCCCGTGACCGCAGAGATCAATTTCGATATCGGGTGTAAACCAACGCAGCGCAACGCTTGTGGTCTCGCGGATAAAAAAAGCAGTTTCTGCTACCGCATTTTGTTGCGCTATTCGAAGCATAACCTCGTCGGGAAGCCAAGCCGTAAGAGGAACCACACAAGCCGGATTGCCGCCAAAGGGCTGATCGCTAAACGCATTGATTTGGTACAGAGGGTATCGCATGATTCAAAAATACACATTTTACCCACAGAAACGTACGCCAAAAAAAACCACATTATAGCTAGTATTCGTTTGTGATTTTTTCATCCATTATTTACACTTTCTCTCACTTTTTACGGCATTTTGGCTAAAAAACACAGACAAAATCGATTTTTCACTCAAAAAATGACCATTTTTCCTTAAAAAGGGTTTGCGAGCCTCAGAAAAAGTCCTTTCCTTTTAGATCAACCAACATTCACTTAATACGAAATTTACACTATTCCTGTAGTACCCGCAGTATGCCATATACACAATTACAGATCAGGCTATGGGGCATTCACTCTACATGGATGGATATACACGATCAATATGTCGCTCTTGAACGTAGGCACCTCTTTACTAAAGGCCACAACCAGTTTGCAGTTTGCTTACTACTGCTTTATAAAGGAATAATAAAGAAACACAAGCTGTTTTCATGATGGATCAATGAAGTTGAATGACAGAATGCGAAATCCCCGTTTGGTTATAATGGGGATTTTTTAGTTGATTATTCGTGCTGGGTTTAGGATATTTTTGGGGTCAAGGAGTAGTTTGATTGCCTTCATGAGTTCCATTTCGGGTTTTGTACGAGACAGGTGTAGGTAGGGTTTTTTATCAATCCCAATGCCATGTTCCGCAGAGATCGACCCTTTGATTTCTTGTAGAGGTTGGTACACAATATCGTTGATGTTTTGTGTGAGTATTTCACTGTTGTTCTCCTTTCCGACAATGAGGTGTATGTTTCCGTCAGCGACATGCCCAAAGGGATATACATCCAAAACGCCTTTTAGATTTTTAAGATTTTGAACAATGCTATCGATAATTTCGCCTATTCGGTCAATGGGAATGCTAATGTCATAGTGTTGGTTGTGTTTTGCGTTTTGTTCCAGAAGAGCGACATCTTCTCTGATTTTCCAACATTCCTCTTGCTCACTAGCAGAGTCAAAAAACGCAGCATCGCTAATCCATTCATGCTCAAAGCTATGAGCACAGGCGTCTTGTAAGTCATTGGAATCCCGTTCAACGTTTTTGCCAAGCATCTCGACAAAGATGACATAATTGTCGGGTTTTTGTATTGGGGATTTATAGGGGGTTTCTTCAGCAGTGATGGTTGAGTATGTGTTTTTCCATAGGAGTTCAAATCCAGTGAGCCTTGGGCCTAGATGTTGGTCAAAATAGCGCATGGTTTGCAGGACATTTTTGAATTGATTTGTAGTGAGTATGGCGGAGAGTCTTGTTTGTGGTTTTTCGATGAGTCGAAAGACGACTTTGGTGACGACACCAAGGATTCCTTCTGCGCCGATAAAGAGTTGTTTTAGGTCAATTCCAGAGTTGTCTTTTCGCAGTGTTTTTAGGTTTTCGATAATGGTTCCGTCGGGCAAAACGACTTCTAGACCAAGGACCCAACTTCTGGTCATTCCATAGCGAAACACACGAAGCCCCCCAGCATTAGTTGAGACCACACCACCGACTTGTGCAGATCCCTTAGCCCCAAAGCTCAAAGGGAGAAACAAATCTTCTTTTTCGGCAGCTGTGAGTACGTTTTCGAGAATGGCGCCAGCTTGAGCAGTGACCGTTCGGGTTTGTGTATCGACAGCCTCAATGGCGTTCATTTTTTCAAGGGAAACCACGAGTTGATCTGGGTTTGCTTTTGTTGCGCCTACAAGATTGGTCAGCCCGCCATGCACAATGACCTTTTGGTCGTTTTTGTGACACCACGTTAGTATGGTTGCAACCTGTTCTGTGGTGCGCGGGAAACATACGCCTTTACAAGTAAGAGGCTCTTCGGTTTTCCAAATGTGAAAGAAACGGCTTTTTGCCTGATCGGCATGTAAGCTGCCTTGGATCTGGTCGAGCAATTCGTTGATGTTTGGGTGGCTCATAGTGAGTGTTTATTAAACGAATATACACATAAGCTAACAACAAATCACGTAGAATATCTAGAGTGGAATTGACCACCCTAAGCTGATGGAGAAATATCCTGATGAGGAAAGGTCTTCGTCTTCAAAAATGTTGTTGGGAAAATTTAGGATATAGCTGAAGTTGATGTCTAAGGCATCATTGTCAAAGCTTAGCGGCAATTCGATTTGGCTATTGATTCGATCAAAAACGGATGATTCCTTATATCTAAAGATGGAAAGCTGTTCGATGATATTTTGCTAACTGAATAGGATGTATATATTGGGTTCAAAGGAGAGTTCAAAAGCGCCTATTTTCGTGAGCGTAGT
>Ga0209653_1001473_pt1 | contig 18880 bp, 23 predicted proteins | sample SaaInl6LU_22_DNA_FD_184644 | JGI IMG/M metagenome (GOLD analysis project Ga0209653, IMG submission 184644) | Marine microbial communities from expanding oxygen minimum zones in the Saanich Inlet - ESP_116LU_22_DNA (SPAdes) (version 2) | ecosystem: Environmental > Aquatic > Marine > Intertidal...
TTCTACAAAATAAAGCTTCTAAATTACCTCTTGATAAAATGGTTGCAGATGCTATTGATACATTAGCAAATCAAATTAAAGATGGTTTAGCAAAAGGAGAGAAAGGGCGTTATGGGGATATCATTATCGGTAAAAATAAAAAAGGTAATGAAGTTAAAATGAGAGATGCTTCTAACCACATGTCAAATATCTTAGATAACTATGCTAGATACGTTGATTATGTAAAACAAGAAGAGGAATCTAAAGAAAAATATGGACAGGCTGAATCTTGGTATGGTAGAAACATTAAACAATACGCAAAGGAGATAAAAGACGGGATTGATAAGATTGAAACCTTTAGCTACGCGTGGTAAGATATATAAAACAATAAAAACAATTTAATACAATGAAACATATTAAACTTTACGAAGAATTTACTTCAGAATTAAACGAAGCAGTAAATGCATCAGCTTATATTAAAGCAGGAGAGTTAGGTTATAACGATCAATTCCTAGGAAGACAATCTCTTTCTAAAACTTTATCTTTAGATTTAGGTTTAAACCCTAAAGATGAATTTGGTAGTGGAGATTGGTTAGGATTTGACCACGTATCTCTTTATGCTAAAGGTAAAAATGGTGGAACTATCCTAGATGACGCACTAACTGGTAAATACACTTACGATCAGTTAAAAGACGCAGCTGCTAAACACTTAGGACTTTAATATGCCAAGTACTTCAAAACATGAAGGACTCCCAGAGGTTGCTGAAAATGTAACACCTGCTACAATTGGTGGAATGGGACCTGTTGTCCTGCCAATGTCTGGAATTCCAGGTTCTGGTGATGTGCCAGCTGGACCCGGAGATGCCGAAGAAGAGTACAAAAAAAAGAAGAAGAAAAGAATGAAATATTTAAAAACATTTGAATCATTTCTTAACATAGGATCTGAAAGCAAAGTTTATGAAAAAATAAAATTTGGGTCTTACTACTTTAATAAAGGACAATTTGACGGATTTGATCTACCTGCTAAAGGAGAAACTGCATATGCTTTGATTACACATAATACCGTTGAGGTTAATAAACAATCCATGCATTTAAGATCTGAAGGAGATATGAACATTGGCGCTGGATTTAGACCTAATGTGCTTGCCGTTGCTGAAGATGAAGCATCTATTAAAGCAGCATATGACACACAACTAAAGGTTGGAGGAACCGGTGCAAATCTTTCTTTCTCATATGGGACTATTACTGTTAAGGGGAATAACGTACCATTTACAGAGATTGATGGCCACTTGGCAACGGGAAACATAAAATAAAAAGATGAATCTTAAGTAATTGTTAATAACTTTTTGAAAATAATTGGCCAAACATTTTTTTGTTTGGCCTTTTTTTATTATATTAGTACTGTAATTAAAACAAAAGACAATGGATAAGAAGACTAAATTACAAAAGACGGAATTTACAATACAAGAGATCTGGCAAGCAATGCGAGGTAATGTGTATAAGAGTAAGAAGCACTATACTCGTAAGTCAAAGCACAAAAACAAAGATTGTTAATAACTTTTAGCAAAATAATTGCAAAAACATTTTTTTATATCAATCTTTTTTATTATATTTATACTGTAATTAAAACTTAAAACAAATCATCATGAAAAACACAGTTATTATCAACACACAATACAAAGAGAACTACGGAGCCCACGATTGGGATGGAAACGGAGAATGTCCACAACATTGGAAACTAAAGGGTGGCTTCCAGTTCAAGTTGGAGATGAACACCGACTTCCTTCTTTATGAAGAGTCTGCCTGTATTGAGGTCTTTAAAAAGATGCTCGCTAATGAGTCTAACGACTACGAGGCATTCGAATATATAGACCATGAGATACAATGGTCAGAGCCAACCGAGTTAAACTCAGAAGAGTTTATGTCAATGCTACAGAAACAAGTAGCATAATTATTGAAACAAATCAAAGTATATCCACTATAAACAACAAATAAACAAATATTATGGCAGTATTAACAACATTATCCGGAGCAGCAATTGAAAGTAGAAAAGCTGAAACTCTTAACTCACAAGCAATTCGTAAAACAATCGCTGTTCGTGAACTTAATTTAATTAACGACACAACAATTGAAATTCAAGGTAAGCGCCTAGAGATTACTAAAGATGCTTTTAAGAACTTGATGAAAATTATCGGAATGAGCCAAACGTTTGCTAAAAAGTTTGAGACTCTATTTAGCGCAGAGGCTAAAGCGTCATTCATTAATCAAATGAAAAACGCAATGGCATCTCAGTTAAACGAGATTACATTAATTGTATCTCCAACTACTAAAAGAATCTTAGGATTTTCTAAGACTAATACTGGACTTATTAGCCACGAGCGTTTTATTAATCTTGCAGATCAAATTATTGACCAACACGGTTTTGAAGTTACAAACTGGGGCGTTGATGCTAATAAAGGTCTTGTAACTATCAATGCTTTTAATCCAAAAGCAGAATTTGGAGTTGCGGATGAGGTTTTCAAAGCTGGATTGACGTTAACAAATAGCCCAGATGGAGGTATTCAAGTTATGCCTTATATCAACAGAATGTGGTGTTCAAATGGACTAACAACTCCAATGGCAAAAGAAGCCTACACTCTTAGCAATTTAAGTAAAGAGTCTATGGAGAACTTCTTCCAACATATGTCTCAATTGCGTAAGAGTGGATTTGTACCAACTGATTTTGCAAATACTGTAAACAAAGCGATGACAACTCCAGCATCTCTATGGGAAATGCAAAGAGCTCATAATACAATTAAGCGTCACGTTGGAGATGCTGCTGATAACTGGATTCCATTAAACGAAAACAAATCAGTCTACACAAAAGCAAATATTAATACAAGTGAATTAACAAGCGACGAGCTTAAGAATGCTCATACTAACCAATCAATTTGGTCTCTAGTAAATGGTATGACTCACGTTGCAACCCATGCTCCAGAGCAACTTGCATTCAATATGACTGATAAAGACTCTACTGAGTTGATGATTCAGTCTGGTAATATCTTGGGTAAATCTTGGGACCTTGGAAATCAAGTTCCAAACCCATTTAGCTCAAACAAACTAGACCCAAGAGCACAAGTTGGAGCCTTGTTAAACTAAGATCCGAAACTCTAATACTACTGAGAAGCCAGTCGAAAGACTGGCTTTTTCTATTTTAAGTCTAAACAAATCGAGGATAATACATATAATATTAAAGCAATTACACATGAATATTTTAAACGAAGCAGATAAGATTATCAATCATCGCTCAGAAGAAAAAGAACGCATGTATGGTCCCTTTGAAGAGGGCATGCGTCGAGCTGCAATGATTTGTGGTGGAATGACCGGTAAAGAATTTACTGGCGCTGATATGTACGCAGCACTTGTTGCCTTAAAACTAAGTAGACATTCATATAATTATAAAGAAGACAATCTACTTGATGCAGTGGCTTATATCGGTGGCCTAGATAACTATATTAAGAAGTATGGTTATGGTGAAACTGAAAAACCAATTGGTACAGAAGATGCAGAACTTTAAATACTTTACAGATTATGAATCTGACAAGTCAATTAAGATAGCAATATCTGCACTTGTTGGTAAATTAAGCCCTAAGCCAAGCTCACATAAGTCTGGCTGGGCTTTTATGCTGTGTAACCAATTGGTAAATGCTGGTTATAAGAATGCTACTGTAATTACAGATTGGACTACGGACTGGTCGGAATTTGATGTAGTCCTTCTTGAGCATGGTATGGAATATAAAGGTACGTTCAACATATTCGGCGGAGCTAACGACGAGTTATTCCACCAAATAAATAGACTCTTTACTAAAGGCCCTAGGATGTATTCACTACATCATGATATGCCCTCAATTGCAGAATTAATTGAGAAGAGATTAAAGACTGGCTCGGAATTATTTAAAACACTTGAGGCTAGAATTGAAGAGGCTAGAGAGATTTGCTCTGGAATCCAAAGAGTAGACCATATTGAAAAGACCGATAAGCTTTGCTTTGGAGATTCACATAGTTTTAGTCAGTACTCACCTGGTTTTATGGTCAATCGTAATGATGGCCTAACTCTATTTGGAACTTTAAAGAGAGGTCTATCAGAATATGTATACCCATGGTCTAATGAGCTTAGAATCTATCTTGGTAATATCGACATAAGACATCATTTAATGCGACAGGCTGATCCCAAATCAGCGCTGACTAAGATGATGGAGCAATATGAGCGAGCACTTCAAGAATCGGGTATGAAAACCATTGAAGTTGTACAAGCACTTCCAATTGAGAATGAATCTAGAAAGTTACCAAAGACTGGTTACTATAAAGACGCTCCATTTGCTGGTTCTTGGCAAGAGAGAACTGCTCTTGTAGAATTAATGAATAGAATGATTGTGGAAATGTGTGACCGTAACGGATGGTCTACATGGCAACACTCGGAAGCTTATAAGAATCCAATTGGTGAATTAAGCTTTGATGTAATGGAGAAACCTAAGTCAGTCCATATTGCTAGAGAATTCTACAGATGGGACTTGGTAAATAATGAACCAAATAAAAAATTAGAGGCTATTAAAATTCAGAGCGCTCTTTTCTAAACTATGGAAACTAAAACATACAACATTAGAATTACACCAATTAATGATAATGCACCAAGCTATATTATTGAAATAACAACATCGGATATAGAGTGGTCTATGAGCCAATACCATAGGAATAGAGATCCTTTTAATTGGGAAATAATTGAATAATATGCAGATAAAAACTACAAAATATTACGAAGAATTCTTAAGGTACTTTGATTTAGCACTTAAACAACAAGAGCTCTCAAACTTAGGGACAGTTAACCATATCGATAGCGGTATGAATGACCCATTAATGGAGCATATTGAATTGTATGATGTAGTTGAGCGTAAATATGCAGGTTTTAGTCAGATTATAAATGATTGCTTTTATGGCTGGACTGAAGAACACCCTTATTGGGAACACATGAAGGCTGGTAAAATCTTCCCACAAAGAGAAGAGGTTGCAAAAAACTGGACTGGTAAAAGAGATGTATTTGGCCTAGAAGAATGGCTTTATGTTTTTATCCTTCATAGAGTTTGTGGTTCTGCTATTAATTATGCAACTAAACCATCTGGATATCATAACACAATTCTGTTCGATCTACATGACTGTGATACAATAGAGGAAATGTGTGAAAAGGTGAAATACCACCCAACATCATTCTATACTTCGGTTGGATATCAATTCCCGGCGTTTCCAAAGCCACCAAAGCCAACTACAAATGAAGACTCTTTTGTAGGAATGGAAAGTTTTACAGAACCAGAATATGTTTACAAAAGAGGTGGAGACTATTTCTTATGTGAATTCGCACCTAGGCTCTCCAGAGATATGGCAGCTTGGTTAAGATCTGGTAAGAAGAGAGACCTGAGGGAAATGGGTGAATGGATGTTTAAGTGGAATGCCGATAACGGATTAAGAGCTTATAGATTCCAGTATGCAGCAGTTCTTGCAGATATTGCAGACTGGTTTCCGGAATATGTAAATAGAGAATCAATGTTCTATTATGGCACGAATGCTGTAGAATGTATTGGTTACTTAGCAGATCCAGTTTCTGGCGGTGGTAAAAAGAGTGAGGCTTTCCTAGATGCAGTTATGACTAAGATTTATGAAGACACTGGCTCATTACCTTATAATGCAGAGGATGTTGCTTGTGACTTTATTAGATGGATTGAAAATTATCTAAGACCTGGAGCAGATTATGGACATATTGACATGGATGGAATCTGGAATTCATCAACAATCCTAGACCATCCTTATGGTAGACAGAAGGCAATGTTGGATTTAGGTCTGGTAGAAACTTTTAATGGAATGACTGCACATCCATCTGATGATAAAATTATAGCAGCTGCTGGCTTAACAGTAGAAGATTATAAATTAAAAGTAAAAGAATTATATGGCACACGATAGTCACACGACAAGTAAAATGAATCAGGATTTAAACCTAATGATGCCAAATAGACAGGCGTGGTTAGATTTAGCTGGTGATTGGAAAGATCCAATTGAATCTCCGGTAATAAAAGAACATGACGGTTTTAAAGTTATTAGAGAAGATATGATGGGATTTGGTTCTAAATGTAGATTTGGTGATATTTTAGTCCAACAAGCACCAACCGATACATTAGTTTATGTGCAGCCTAGATTTGGATTTGCAGGTATATCGCTTGCATATTTAGCTAAGAAGTACAATAAGAAGTTAGTCTTGTTTATGCCATCTGGTAAAATTATATCAGACCACCAAGCGATCTGTATTGAAAGAGGAGCAATTCCTAAATTTAGGAGAATTGCAGCAATGCCTAATCTAAATAGAATTGCAAAACAGTGGGCCGAAGATAACAATGCTACTTTTATTCCACTTGGGCTAAAGCATGAGCTCGTTACAGCGGCTGCAGTTAAGGTTGCTTATGATATTGCAGAGAAACATGGTTACCCGGAAGAAGTATGGTCAGCCATATCCACTGGCGTTCTATCTAGATCTCTACAAATAGCCTGGCCTGACGCAGAATTTAATGCAGTTGCAGTCTCTAGAAATATACAGGCTGGAGAATTAGGAAGAGCTAAAGTTTGGTCGCATCCAAAGGCATTTGCATCTAATGTAGATCCAAAATTTGCCCCACCATTTCCATCTGCTATGAACTACGATGCTAAAGCCTGGGAATTTATGAAAAAGCATGGTAATCCTGGCGCTTGGTTCTGGAATGTTGGAGGAGATCCTAAACCAGAAGACATGGACGCTAAATCTTTAGTAAACTCCGAAAGAGAATGGGGTCAAGTTCTTGAAACAGATCTATAATCTTATTGAAACTAATGACACTTTAGTTATAAAACTATTAAATAAAAAAATAATGGCAAACATAGACAATGAATGTAAAGACCTAGAAGTAAAAGACTTCTACGATCAATCAACAACACACTTGGCGGACATCATGGAAAACCAAAAGAAGATGCAAGAGCAGACTTATGGTTTTAACTTTGAAGATATGACAATCCGAGAAATCATGAACTTCTGGCACTGTAATACACATGCAGTTGTTGATGAAATTCACGAAATGACAGATGCACTTGGAGGTATTAAAGACGGAAGTGGAAATGCAGTCTGGAAATACTGGAAGAAAGACTTCTCAAAATATGAGACATTAAAGATTTCCGATATGTCCGAAGGTGACAAGAAGGAATTGTATATGGAGTGGGTGGATATCCTACACTTCTTTATTAACTATGCAGCCTCTATTGGATTAGATGCTAAGACAGCATATAATTATTATTTCGCAAAGGCAGAAGAGAATGTTAACCGCCAAAAGAATAATTATTAATGCTATTAGATATTGAACAAACCGACCGCGAACTAATCGTTTCTTATTACGACAAAGAGGGCAAGGTCTCATTTAAAAGATACCCAGTAGATACGTTTCAAAACTGGACTATTGCAAAAGAAGATGACCGATATGCTGACCAAACGTTTAAGAACTGGGATGGTCGCCCAATCAAACGAGGTATTTCTAAATCATTTAACAAGTTCTCTCTACTCTATTTCATGGACAGTCTTCCAGAGAAAGACAAAGAAGAGATTTACGAGTTTAATATGCCACGTACTTATTTTGTGGATATTGAGACTGAAATTATTGATGGTTTTCCAAAGCCAGAAGAGGCTAAATCAAGAATACTTTCATTCTCAATTATCACACCAGAGCGTAAAGCTATTGTACTTGGATTAGAAGATCTTAGTGCTGCTCAGATTAAAAAGATCGAAGACGATACAAATGCTCACTTTAAAGATTATGACCAAGATTGGGAATTCTCTTACTACAAGTTTAAAGATGAGTACAATATGTTGTATACATTCTTGCATAAATTCTTACCTAAGTTTCCAATGATGACTGGGTGGAACTTTATTAACTATGACTGGCAATATATCGTAAACCGTTGTAAAAGACTTCAGATTGATTTAACCGAAGTTGCAATTACTGGAACTCTAGATAAGACTGACCAGAGACCAATGCACATGGGTATTCTTGACTACATGCAATTATATGATAAATATGATAGATCTGTTGCAGTTAAAGAATCTAACTCATTAGACTTTGTATCTGGCGCTGTATTAGATGTTGCAAAGATTAAATATACTGGTGGATTACAAGAACTCTATGAAAGAGACTTCCAAAAATATATTTACTACAACGTAGTCGATTCTTGTCTAGTTTATTATATAGATCGGAAACTAAGGTCAATGGAAGTACTATTAACACTGGCTACTATTACAAGAATGCCGCTCTATAAAGCAGCCTCTCCAGTGGCAGTTACTGAATCTCTTATTGCTAGAAAGCTAGCAGGTGAGAATAAAAAGATTGCAGTAGAGTGGAATAAAGATGGACCTAAAAAAGATACTAAGTATGAAGGTGCATTTGTAAAGCAACCAATTGTTGGTTATTATAGTGGAGTAAGTGCATTTGACTTTGCCTCTCTTTATCCATCAATCATGAGACAGTTTAATATCTCACCAGACTCATTTATTGAAATGGTACCAGAGATGGAAGTACCTAATAGAAGAGCTGATAAGAATGTTATTGTTTGTGAAAATGGTGCAGTTTATAAGAAAGAAGATTCTATGTTAAAGTTAATCCTAAGTGATCTGTATGGTCAACGAAAAGATTATAAAAAGACATCTTATGAGTATTATGAAAAAGCACACGAATTAAAAAAAATATTTAACGCATAAATTAAAAATTACCAGCAGAGCTCTGATATATAATACAACAAGCAGCGCTGCTAGTAATTTATTAAAAACCCAGAAAGAATTTAAGGTCTAAAACTAGACCTTTTTTAGCCTTTATTAAAAAAATTATTAGCAAAATATGTCACTATTTACAGAAAGATTAGAATATAAGCCATTTGAGTACCCAGAGTACTATACAGAAGGTTGGTTAAAACAAGCACAGGCATTTTGGTTACATACTGAAATTAGTATGCAAGGTGATGTTAAAGATTGGAATGAGAAATTAACCACGTCTGAAAAAAATATTGTTGGTAATATTCTTTTAGGTTTTGCACAAACTGAATGTGCAGTTTCTGATTACTGGACTACTATGGTTACTAATTGGTTTCCAAAACATGAGATTAAGCAAATGGCAATGATGTTTGGTTCACAAGAGACTATTCACGCCACAGCATACTCATACTTAAATGAGACTCTAGGTCTAGAAGACTTTGCAGCCTTCTTACATGAACCTACAATTGCAGAAAAATTTGAACACTTAACTTCTACTGAAGCTGACTGGACACATGAAGATCTTGCTGAAAATACACATGCAAGAAGACAAGTTGCTAGATCTTTAGCAATCTTTAGTGCGTTTGCAGAAGGTGTATCATTATATAGCTCATTTGCAGTACTTTACTCATTCCAAATGAGAAACCTACTTAAAGGTATCGGTCAGCAAATGAAATGGTCAGTTAGAGATGAGTCACTTCATTCTAAAATGGGATGTCAATTATTTAGACATATGTGTGATGAATATCCTGAGCTTAAAGATGAAGTTCAAAGAGATGTAGAACAGGCTGCAGAATTAATGTGCCAAATGGAGCATAAATTTATTGATAAGATGTTTGAAATGGGAGACCTAGAAAACATGAAAGCAGAGGACTTAAAGCATTTTATTACTAAAAGAACTAATGAAAAACTAGTAGAACTTGGATATGAATCCAAATTTGATTTTGATAAAGATTCGGCTTCAGAATTAGATTGGTTCTATCACTTGACTGGCGGTCATACACATACTGACTTTTTTGCTATTAGACCAACTGATTATGCAAAGGCTGGAGAAGATGAGAACTGGGACGAAGACGATTTATTTGACTAAACAATATATTATATGAAAAACGATACAATTAATTATGGAGAAGCACTTGGTTGGGAGCTGGGTGTTGATTTTCCAACATGGGCCAATACTGAAATTTATGTAAAGACCATTAGCAATGGCTACCTTATAGAGAATGAGACTCCAAAGGATGCTTATTGGAGAGTTGCAACAACTGTAGCAAAAAGACTTAGTAAACCAGAAATGGCAAGCAAGTTCTTTGACTATATCTGGAAAGGCTGGTTAAATCTAGCGTCCCCTGTACTTTCAAATACTGGAACAGAAAGAGGACTTCCAATCTCTTGTTTTGGTATCGATGTTGCAGATTCAATCCACGATATTGGTGCAAAGAATTTAGAGATGATGCTACTTGCAAAACATGGAGGTGGCGTTGGAATTGGTATTAATCAAATCCGCCCAGCAGGATCTACAATTAAAGGTAATGGAACCAGTGATGGTGTTGTACCTTTCTGTAAGATCTATGATTCTACAATCTTAGCAACCAATCAGGGAAGTGTAAGAAGAGGAGCAGCATCTGTTAATATTGATATTGAACATGCAGATTTCTGGGAATGGCTAGAGATTAGAGAGCCTAAAGGAGATGTTAATAGACAATCTCTTAATATGCACCAATGTGTTATTGTCTCTGATGGATTTATGCAAAAAGTAGAAGCTGGAGACAAAGAAGCACGTAAAAGATGGGCTGCAGTTCTTAGAAAACGTAGATCTACTGGAGAGCCTTATATAATGTTTAAGGGAAATGTTAATAGAGCAAACCCAGATGCATATAAGAATAATGGACTTAAAGTCTATATGACTAATATCTGTTCAGAGATTGCACTGCATACCGATGAGTCACACTCTTTTGTTTGTTGTCTATCTTCAGTGAACCTTGCTAAATATAAAGAATGGAAAGATACTGATTTAGTCTATACTGCTACTTGGTTCCTAGATGGAGTTATGGAAGAATTTATCCAGAAGGCTAAATTTATGAGAGGCTTTGAAAACTCAATTCGTTCTGCAGAAAAGGGAAGAGCACTTGGATTAGGAGTTCTTGGATGGCATACATATTTACAAGATAATAACATTCCATTTGAAGGCTTAACTGCACAATTTGAAACTAGAAAGATCTTCTCTCAAATTAAGATTGAGTCTGAAAGAGCATCTAGAGATATGGCACTAGAATATGGAGAACCTCTATGGTGTGTTGGAACTGGAATGAGAAACACTCACCTGAGAGCCATAGCACCAACTGTATCTAACTCAAAATTAAGTGGTAATGTATCTGCTGGTATTGAGCCATGGGCTGCTAACGTCTTTACAGAACAAACTGCAAAGGGTACTTTTATTCGTAAGAATCCAACACTTGAGAGAGCACTTGAACTTATTAGTAAAAATACTAAAGGAGTTTGGGATCAAATCTTATCAGACGGTGGAAGTGTTTTAGGTCTTGGGTTTATTGATGATTATAAAATTAAGATTGGGGAGCCTATCTCAAAAGAGAATCCACCGATTAAAAATAAAGACTTTGAAAAGTTACCAGCACTAGAACAAGATAACTATACCTCATTAAAAAATATATTTAAAACATTTAAAGAGGTAAATCAATTAGAGCTTGTAAAACAAGCAGGTGTTAGACAACAATATGTTGACCAGGCAGTAAGTTTAAACTTAGCATTCCCAAAAGAAGCAGAGCCTAAATTTATTAACCAAGTTCACTTGGAAGCCTATAAGCAAGGAGTTAAAACACTCTATTATATGAGAACAGAATCAGTGTTAAGAGGTGATATTGCTGCTTCAGCAATGGATCCAGATTGCTTAAGCTGTGATGGGTAAGATATCCGGTGGTATGAAATAGGACCACATTTTAGGACCGTTATAGTTAACGGGTTGGGCAGAGAAAAGTTCGCTACTATCTCTGCCCTTTTTTATGCACTAATTTTAGTGAAACTAAACTAGATTTACTAGTATAATAACTATATTAAAAAAACAAAAAAACATGAAGTTAAAAATTGATCGTATTGACCAACATGCTTTGACAGAGTTTATTAACCGTGTCAAGCTAATCGACTCCTTCATTTATATGAAGATTTCGGGTGGCAGAGTAAAATCTGTCGTTTATTTACCACAGAGAGATGCTGTAAAAAGCCATAGCGTAGATGTCTCTGAGATGTTCCAAATCAGTGAGTGGCCTGACACGGACAAAGAAATGAAGATTGCCTTTTTTGAAGGTAGCAAAGTAATTGATGCTATTAAGCACTTTGACCATGATGCTATTAAGGGTGAGATTGAATTCATTGAGAATGATGAAGATTTAGTTGCTTCTACATTTAGAATCTTTAACGACGAATTAGAAATTACACTTTCTTGTTCAGAGCCAACGCTAGGATTTAAAGATCTTACTGAAGACCAAGTTAAAGTTATTTTTGCTAAAGACGGAGGTCAATTTGATTTTGCATTAGATACTCATATGTTGAATAAAGTTAAGAATCTTTTCTCTCTAGATAAAGAAGAAACTTTCAATATTAAATCTGATGTAGCTGGAGTTAACGTTGATGGTAAATCATTTAAAGTTGTAGTTAATCCTGCAGCAAATGGAACTGGAAATGTTACAGTCTACAAAAAATACTTAAATCTATTAGACAAAGAAGAGCAAACGGTATATGTTTCGAATTCAAAGGTTGTTTTTCAATCAAATGATTCAGACACATTATTGACAATATCAACTTGCCAAACTGCGTAATTAATGGACATCCAAGAGTTAGAAAATAAACCAACAGATCAACTTTCACAAGAAGAGGCTAAGCTGCTCATAAATCATTATGAGCAGCTTTCTGCTAAATATACAGCTTATGAGCAAGCTGTTAAGTTAACTCTTAACTCTATCTATGGTGCCTTTGGTAATAAATGGTTCCACTTTTTTGACATTAATATTGCAGAATCAATTACTAAACAGAGTAAGAATGCAATTCTTTATTCAGAATCTATTCTTAACAAATACGTGCAAGAATTTTGGCATAAAGATAAAGCAGTCCATGAACATTTCGGTATTAAAGCCAAAGGTAAGATTGAAAAACCAGCAGTAATTTATATTGATACGGATTCTTGTTATATTCAATTCCAGGATCTATATGAGTCTATTGTATGGCCAAACGAAGAGGATAAGATTGCAATTGATGTCTTTATATTAGAGTTGTATGCATTTAGACTTAAAGAATACATTAGAAAATGTATGGAGAAGTATGCAGACGCTAGAAACTCTGAGAACTTCTTGGTATTTGAATTAGAATCACTAGCCTATAATGGTATTTGGTTGGCAAAGAAAAAGTATATTCAAAATATTGCATGGGATGATAAGTTAGAAGTAACTGATAGACATAAACCTCTTAAGAAGGTTAAGACTATTGGTTTCGATACAATCCAATCTTCAACTCCAGCATTTGTACGTACTAAGCTTACTGAAGCACTAAAGATTATCTTTCAACGTGGAAGTAGTCCAACTGCAGAAGATCTACAAACTCTAGTAACTTTCATGAAAGAGACTAAGAAAGAGTTTCAAATGGCAAACATTGATGACATTAGTTTTAATCGTAGAACTAATAATATTGAAAAGTATATTGTTGATGACCAGATTGAATTACAAGTTGGTCTTAAATGTCCAGCAAACGTAAAGGCTGCTGGTTACTACAACTACTTATTAAATACCAATTCAAAGTATAAGACCAAGTATAAAGTAATTGGTAACGGAGAGAAGCTTAAGATTTATAACTGTAAAAGTCCAATTAGTGAAGTTTACGCTTATATGCCTGGAGATCACCCTTATGAATTTGCACCACCGGTCGACTATGATACGCAATTTGAAAAAGCAATGATTGACCCTCTTAATAGAGTACTTGTTGCTTGTGGATTACAAACATTAGATACAAACTTAATTTACGCTTCGGCACTATTTTAGAAACAATGGATTTAAAAGAAATACTTTACCTATTAGAAAGAGAAACACCAAATAATATGGATCTTGGCAACAAAGTCAGATCTCTTGTTTGGGAAATGAAGAAAGCACAAAGTCAAGAGATTGCAGACGAGCAATTGCCTGGGCAATTAGATATGTTTGAAAATCAAGAACTATGAATGTAAATATGACACCAGAACAGGCCGAACATGTCCTGAAATACCAAGCTCTATATAATAGACTTAGTGAATTGGAAGCAGAAATGGCCAGAGTAAAAGAGGAGACTAAGAAACTTTTAGCAGAACTGGAAGTATTAAGAACTGAAGAGGATAAACTTTTCGAAGAATAAAAAATAATAATATGGCAAAAAAAAGCAAAGAATTTAGCTTTGATGATATCAATGCAGAGCTAGCAACGTTAAACCCACTTGGATCTGTAATGGACCAATCAACCTTTAGCGAAGTTACCGAGTGGATTGACACTGGTAATTATCACTTGAATGCTTGTGTTAGTGGTTCACTTTTTGGTGGATGGCCTAATAATAGAAGCTGTTCAATTGCTGGACCTTCTGGAACTGGTAAGACTTACTTAATCCTAAACTCTGTGAAGAGAGCAATTGATATGGGTTATAATGTAATCTTTTATGATTCAGAGGCTGCAGTAGATAAATCTCTAATGGAGAAGTTTAATATTGATACAACCAAAGTAAACTACCAACCAATCAATACAGTACAAGAGTTTAGAACTTCTGTAACCTCTATTACTGGTAGAATGCAAGAGGTAAAAAGAGCAGGTGGAACTACGCCAAAGGTAATGATTATCTTAGATTCTGCAGGTAACTTAGCAACTGCTAAAGAGATTGAAGATGCAAGATCGGGTTCTGAAAAATCAGATATGACTCGTTCTAAAATTCTTAAATCAATCTTTAGAATTATAATGACACCAATGGCAGATCTTAAGATCCCATTCCTATTTACGAACCACACATACCAAACACAAGACTTTATTTCAAGACAAGTAGCTGGTGGTGGAACTGGACCAGAGTATGCTGCATCTATCGTTCTTTTCTTAGGTAAAGCACAACTTAAAGAAGGTGGCGAAAAGGCCGGTATTATTGTAAATGCTAAACCTAATAAGAATCGTTTTGCAAAACCACACCCAATCAAATTCCACTTACACTTCTCTGAAGGGATGAATAAGTATGTTGGTCTAGAACAATATGTTGAATGGGATGATATTGGTATTACTAGAGGTACTATTGAAAAAGGTGTTAAAACACCAAAGTCTACTGCTAGGAATTGGATCTGTAAACACTTAGATGAAACTGTATCAAATGCTGAATTCTTTACGGAAAAAGTATTTACACAAGAAGTTTTAGAAAAGATTGACAAAAAGATCTACGACCTATTTAACTACAACACAAGCGTCGAGCTTAATGTTGATGAATTAATGGAATCTACAGATGAAGATTAACGAAGATAATCTACCTATTAAGTATATCCTGGGTGTTGAAAAAGACATTCCAGGATATCCTTCTGGGTTTGATATAGTCTATAATGAAATTAGAATGTGTGAGCGAAGCCCGGACAGATATAAAGGTAGCTTTACTTTACATGCTCTAAAAACATATAGATTTCCAGAAACAGAAGTTGACCATCTAAAAGAGTCTCTATTAGACTTGATTAATTTAGGCCTACTAGAAGAAACAAACGGCGAAGAAGGCAAAGAGGCCTATAAAATAATAATAAACCCATTCGAATGATATTAGTAATTGATAATTTTATAAAAGATAAAGTCTTATTAGACAAGATAAAGTCTGATAAGACTTTTTTCAATAATGTTGGTAAATACTACTACTGGGATGGCTGGTGGTCTAGTCCTGCAAATACAGTTAAAAAAGAATTAATCCAATATATTTGGGCAGATAACTGTCCACTTTCAAAAATATACCCAGCTTCAGGATTTGAATATTGGACTGGAATCCAATCTGCTGAACACGATGGATTTAATGATAACTTAGGAATACATCTTGATAAAGATGAAGCTCTCTTTGAAAAATCTGGTGAATTTGCATCACCTATAATCGGAAGTGTATATTACCCAGAACAAGAAGAGTTTGAAGGTGGTATGCTAGAAATTTATACAAATGGAAAACATGCTGAGCCGGAACGAGTTTATGCAAAACCAAATAGACTGATTATATTTGATGCTGGTTCAGTTTTACATAGAGTAACTACAGTAACTAAAGGAACTAGAAAGGCAATTGCTATCAACATATGGGAACTTGAACCATATGCTAAACAAAGTGGCAATTTACTCATAGAACTTTAAATAAACACACATATGCAATTCGGACAAGATTTTGAAAAAATATTCTTTAGACTTTCTTTACAGAAACCTAAATATTTACAGGCAATAAAAAGCGGCTATTATACTTCTGAAGAGATTGATATACTAAGCTACTTAGCTAATAAATTCTATACTAAATTTAATGAAACTCCAAGCCAGGAGCAGATTAAACTATTAGTAAGCCATTCTGCTAAAGCTAAAGATAAAGTTACTGATAATATTCTTAATATGCTATTCCAGGTTGACTTGGACCAGTATGATGAAGAATGGTTAACTAGTACTGCAGAATCTTGGATTAAATGGAGAACTTTTGATACTTCTCTTTTTGATACTATTGAATACATTAAGACTACACAAGTAACTCCAGAAAATGCAGACTCTGTTATTCAAAAGGTTAAAGGTCTAATTAATGATAGAAATAATCTAACATTTAATTCTGATTTAGGACTTAACTTCTTTGATGTAGATTCACATGACCAGAAAGAATCAGAAAAGGTAAGTACTGGATATAACTTCTTAGATAGATTACTCGGCGGTGGTTATGATAAAGGTGGTAACTTAATTGTTTATGCTGGAGAACAAAACATTGGTAAGTCTATTTACTTAGCAAATGATGCAGCCAACTTTGTAAAGATGGGAACTAATACCGTTGTAATTACAGCGGAAATGGCAGCTCATAAATTTGTAAAACGTATCGGTTCTAATCTACTCTCTATTAATATTAATGATTATACAGAGAAGGCTAAGAATAAAGAGCATATACAAAGAAGATTAGAAACTGTTGGTGATGGATTTACTCCTCCTGGTGAATTATTTGTAAAACAGTTTCCAACATCTCAAGCAACTGTATTGGACATTGAGGCATATGTTAGCCAGATTGAAGAGGAAAGACAAATTAAAGTTGGAGCTGTTGTAATTGACTATATTAACATTTTAGCTAATTACAGAAACCAGAATACAGAGAATACTTATATGAAAATTAAGCAAATTGCTGAGGATTTAAGAGCAATGGGTATTCGTAATAACTGGTTAATTGTAACTGCAACTCAGATTACTAGAAATGGTTACAACTCTTCAGATATTGGAATGACAGATATTGCAGAATCTGCAGGTCTTTCACATACTGCCGATGTTATGTTAGGTATTATACAAGATGATTTGATGAGAGCTAATGCAGAATACTGGCTTAAGTTATTAAAAATTAGAGATGGAGAGGGAAAAGGAACTAAATGTAGATTAACTATTGATTGGAATCATATGCGTCTAATTGAAACTGACGATATTACAAATTCAAATCTACATAGCATATAATAAAAAAATTAAAATGAGAAACGATAAAATATTTGATAATAATTTTGATTCACCAGATTTTGAATTAAATGGCCAGATTAAGTTTGATCTAGATCCTTCAATGGAAGACAGCAGGTCACAAGAAGAACAAATACACTACGAGATAATCGCTAGAAAAATACATGAATTAATACAGAAATCTAGATTTAAGATCTTTAATGTAGTTGATGATTTAGGCCGTTGTACTAAACTTAAGAAAGCAGATATTAATGAAGTTTATGGGTTTATTGTAGATGAGCTTGTTGCTAATTATAGTAGAATTGACCTATATAGTGAGCTCTGTGTTTATTTTGATATTAAGCCTGATAAATTTTATAGCTCACTTTCAAATGTGTATAAAGAAGATCTAATCCAAGAATTAGATATTAGAACTGGGATTCTAGATAAAAAGAACATAAAAAAATTATTCTAAAATGATAGAATCAAAAACTATTAAAGCTGGAGCAAATCGAGTGTGGGTCTTAGGTGACCTACATTTCGGTGTGAGAGCTAATTCTATGGAATGGTTGGAAATCCAAAAAGAATTCTTTGAAAAGGTTTTTATTCCAACTCTTAAGAAGCATGTAAAACCAGGTGATGTTCTAGTGCAAGTTGGAGATACTTTCGATAATAGACAGAGTATCAATATTAAAGTCTTAAATTATGCAGTAAATCTTTTTGAAAGACTTGGTCAAATCTTGCCAGTTCATATTATTTGTGGAAACCATGATATTTGGGCTAAAAAAGATAATGAGATTACTTCAATTGATAGTCTTAAATGGATTCCAAATGTACAGATCTATAAAGAGCCTGAACTAATGACATGGAATGGTCGTAAAGTACTTATGATGCCATGGAGAAAGGATAGTGCACATGAGACTGAAACTCTTGCAGAATACCCAACAGCTGAGATTGTATTTTGCCACTCTGAAGTTAAAGGTATCTACTTAAATTCTAAAGTTAAGAATGAACATGGTACGGATAGTAATGTTTATGACAGATATACTAGAGTCTATTCAGGTCATATTCATTTTAGACAGGAGAGAGGTAAATTGTTAATGGTTGGTGTGCCTTACCAATTAACGAGATCTGATGCTAATAATGCAAAGGGATTTGATTTGGTTGATTTAGACGACATGTCAGAGACCTTCTTTGAAAACCATATATCACCTAGGTTTTTAAAATACAACACAACACAGCTCTTAGATATAACCTTAGGTTCATTTAAAAAACAGATTGAGAATAACTTTGTAGACCTTTATGTTCCAAGTCAAATTGCAACCACAAATGCATTGTCAAAATTAGTTAATAAGATTCAGTATATTAGTCGTAAACTAGAACC
>Ga0209653_1001476_pt1 | contig 18867 bp, 12 predicted proteins | sample SaaInl6LU_22_DNA_FD_184644 | JGI IMG/M metagenome (GOLD analysis project Ga0209653, IMG submission 184644) | Marine microbial communities from expanding oxygen minimum zones in the Saanich Inlet - ESP_116LU_22_DNA (SPAdes) (version 2) | ecosystem: Environmental > Aquatic > Marine > Intertidal...
CCATGCATGTGATTGACTGTGCAAAAATTGGAGCAGATGTTATGACAGGTCCTTTGAGTTCGATTGAAGGACTGCTCAAACATCCTCTTACTGATATTGGTCTAGAGCAATTCTTAGCGGATTATCGCAAAGGCAATTAAGGGGCTACTGTAGCTTATTTAAATTGAGATTAAACTTTCTGCTAAACAAGTTGGCGTTAGGTTGGGAGACATTCCCGTCCTTATCGATGAGCATGACTCTATTGACATTATGAAGCGCCAGTATTTTCTTAGCAGCTTCAGGGTCCCGAAATCTATATTCTGTATCACTTACAACATTGGGAGCCCTCAAAAATGACACCCAGTCTTCCTCATTGTCACTGTCAGTATTTATAGAAATGAAATTGATTTGCTTAAAAGTTTGACGTAAATACGCCAATCGCTCGTGGCTATTTTCGAAATGACTTTTGGCGTTTGTAGACCAAAATGTACACACCGTGGCTTTGTCGAATAACTGGTGTATGTTGAGAGTCTTTCCTTTGGTGTCAATAACTTCTATTTCTGGAAATCTCTGTCCTGCCCTAATTTTGGTAATACTGGCATACCAATTGGCCATGTAGGTTTTGTCCGCGTCTGACTTGCTATGATTGTAAAAAAATTGAAGAATATCCTCTTGTTGCTCTGTATTTTTAGCATTCGACAGCAGACTTTTGGTCGTGTATTTCAGAATATTATTTTTAATCACAGGATCGGTAATCATAGTATCCATGAACCCCAGTTTTGTCAAATAAAAATCTCTAGTCTGCTGATTTACGGGGAGATTTGGTTCTTGCTCAACTAACTTTTGAAGAGCTAGAGTATTAAAATGCGGAAACAGAAAATTGTAGTAATGATGAAAATGTGCTAAGCTCGAATCATTGTAATTCAACCCCTCTCGAAACGCAAAGTAATTGGGAGGTAGTTGCTCTAAGGCAGCTCTGTTTAAGGTAGTGAAATGCCTGAATGGATAAGCCTCTCGCATAGCACCATAGTTGTATTTGATTCCTGCACTGACCAAATCACTGAACACCTCGGACTGCTTGTTTCTTTTTAAGAAATTGTTCAACCGCTTTTTCTTTTCCGACTCTAAGGAATCCAGATGTCTGACAAACAGTTCTGGACTGATTTTGCTGATATCGAACATCGACTTACTCTCTTGCTCCATTTCAAGGAACAATTGCACCAAAAAATTGTTCTTTTTAGCGCCTTCACCCATGTAAACCAGCGACTGGTCAAAATCAATGGTATTGACCCGCATCACAATACTATCTCCTGGTGCCACAATGGCCAATTGATATTCATTGCCGTGCATGAAGGAGTACATTCCGGTTTTGATGTTGTGAAATTCGAGCTCAAATTTGCTGTCTTCCGAGAGTTCTAGAGTATCTACTGGTTCACCGTCCCGATAAATATATACATTGCTTGTTTTTGGATTTAATATTTCGCCGCCGAAAAAGGCATCTCCTTTTTGATTCCCTTGCTCGCAAGCTGAGAAGAGTAGCAGTGCGAAGAGTACCGCTAAAACTGAGGATGAATTAAAGCCTGTTTTACACATGTCGGCAAAATTATTGGTTCGGATTAACATAAGTTGTTAATGCATCGTTAAATATATTTAATATCCTTTGAACTAATGGTTGGAATCGCCTTCCAATTTTTCTAATTTTGCAACACACAAATAAGAGCTATGTTATCAGTATCTAATCTTTCTGTTCAGTTTGGCAAGCGCGTGCTTTTCGACGAAGTGAACACCACCTTTCAGTCAGGCAATTGTTATGGCGTTATCGGAGCCAATGGGGCTGGAAAGTCGACCTTCCTAAAAATTCTCGCTGGACAATTGGAACCCACTTCGGGACATGTTTTTTTAGAGCCAGGAAGACGATTATCTGTCTTTGAGCAGAATCACAACCTATACGATGAGTATCCAGTGCTAGAGACAGTGCTCCGAGGTAATAAGCCCTTGTTCGAAATCAAGACCAAGATCGATGAGTTATACGCTGATTACAGTGACGAGAACGCCGAGAAAATAGGGGAACTCCAAGCACAATTTGAAGAAATGGATGGTTGGAATGCCGAATCATCTGCAGCATCTATGTTGTCGAATTTGGATATTCACGAGTCTTTGCACTACACCCAAATGAAGGATCTCGATGGAAAACAAAAAGTGAGAGTGCTTCTGGCACAGGCCTTGTTTGGCGCGCCTGATGTGCTGATTATGGATGAGCCTACCAACGATTTGGATTACGAAACCATCATGTGGTTAGAGAATTTTATCGCCAATTACGACAAGTGCGTGATTGTTGTATCTCACGATAGACACTTTTTAGATGCCGTTTGTACGCATGTTTCCGATATTGATTTTGGAAAAATCAACCACTATTCTGGAAACTACACCTTCTGGTATGAGTCATCGCAATTGGCCGCCCGCCAGCGTTCTCAGCAAAACAAAAAAGCCGAAGAAAAAAAGAAAGAACTCCAAGAATTTATTGCCCGATTTAGTGCCAATGTCGCTAAAAGTAAGCAAGCTACCAGTCGTAAAAAAATGATTGAAAAGCTTAATATTGAAGACATTAAACCATCGAGTCGCCGCTATCCCGCCATTATTTTCGATCGCAATCGTGAAGCGGGTGATCAGATCTTGAATATCGAAAAACTGAAGGCTGTTCAGGATGGCGTTACTATTTTTGATAACATCAATTTAAACCTAAAAAAAGGCGATAAGGTGGTGGTATATTCTAAAGATTCACGCGCCGTCACGGCCTTTTATCAGATAATCTCTGGCCATGAACAGGCATCTGCTGGAACTTATGACTGGGGAATCACAACGACTCAGTCTTATCTGCCATTGGATAACAGTGCATTTTTTAATTCGGACATTTCATTGGTCGATTGGCTCAGACAGTGGGCAACAACTGAGGAAGAAAGGGAAGAAGTGTATTTGCGTGGCTTTTTAGGAAAAATGATTTTTTCGGGAGAGGAAGCATTGAAAAAATGCAGCGTACTATCGGGAGGGGAAAAGGTGCGTTGCATGTTGTCTAAAATGATGATGGTCAGAGCCAACGTTTTGCTATTGGACGAACCTACCAATCACCTCGACTTGGAAAGTATTACGGCTTTCAACAATTCCTTAAAGAATTTTAAGGGGACCGTTTTGTTTTCAACTCATGACCATGCCTTTGCTGAAACAGTTGCCAATAGGGTAGTGGAATTAACCCCTAAGGGCATCATAGATCGCTATGCGACTTTCGACGAATATATGCAAGATCCCGCTCTGAAAGAGTTGAGAGCAAAAATGTATCAGTAGAACAGTAAAGGTTATTGGTTCTCGGAGAGTATGGGCTGAACTATTTGAAGTGCCGTTGCGTATTCTTGGCCGTCGACCCATATTTCTTTGAAACCAAAACTACTGCTTCCAAATCCGGCCATTCTTGCAGATTCCGACTCGTCTTTGACCACCGGAATGATATCATGATCCTCTAGGGCTGCTATCAAACGATCCGCGAGAAGAAAATTTCCCGAAAATAATTTTTGGTAAGTCTTCATACGACTCTAAGATAGGACATTTATCGCAACACGGCACCGGTTTCATGTTCAAACCTGCCTAACAATTGTTGCATGATTTTGTCGATTTGCTTGTCCGAAAGGGTTTTGTGGTCATCTTGAATGGTAAATCTCAAAGCATAACTCTTCTTGCCCTCGGGAATAGGTTTGCCCAAGTATTCGTCAAACATATCCACATCTTTGAGCAGCTTGCGCTCTGTCTTAAAAGCGATTTGTTTTAAAGTATCAAAAGTCACGGATTTGTCCATGATCAGCGCCAAATCTCTTTTTACGGCTGGGTATTTTGGAATAGATTGAAAATTTGGAGATTCTTTTCCTAAAGTCAATTTACACATGCGATTCCAGTCAAATTCTGCGTAGAACACCTTTTTGTCAAGGTCGTATGGTTTTAAAACAGCTTCACTTATTTCACCATAGCTCACCAAGGCATTGTTAGAAACCATCAGAGTTTGACCAAATGAAAAAGTGTTTTCTTCCACCTCAGTTTCTTGAAAGTTATTGATGCCTAAGCCATGTAATATGGCGAATACATAACCTTTAAGGTCGAAAAAAGACAATTCTTGTACCTCACTCTGCCAGTGTTTCTTGCTTTTTTGACCCATCAACCACAGTCCAAGAACTTGGCGTTCCTTGTGTTTTCCGTCTTCAAAAGTATAGGTTTTTCCAAATTCGAAACAACGGAGGTCCGTTTGCTGACGGTTGTTGTTATATGCTAATACTTGAACCCCAGAAGAACACAAGGAGGTGCGCATCATTTCCAAATCGGCACTCAGAGGATTGAGCAGTCGCACGGCATTGTTTGCTTTGGCGTCATTGGGTACTAAGGAGTTGGTCATAATTTCAAAGAAACCATGACCCACAAGGCCCTGACTAACGCGTTGCATCAGATGATGACTCGAAATCAAAGGAATGTCGACAATAGCTGAATCGAGCTTTCTGCTGGCATTGATATTGTTGTAGCCGTATACTCTTAGGATTTCTTCTATTACATCAATTTCGCGTGTCACATCGTTGCGATAAGCTGGAATAGTCATGCCAATACCAGTTTCAGTGAGACTATTAATTTTGATATCAAGGGAGGTTAAGATTTGTTTAATTTGTTCCCTATCGATTTCTTTTCCAATGGTCTTATTGACCTTTTCAAAATTGACCAAAACCTGATGATCTTGAATTCTTTGAGGGTAGAGGTCTGTGATTTCACTCGTGACTTTACCGCCGGCTACTTCTAAAATGAGTAAAACGGCTCTTTTTAGGGCATAATCAGTAATATTGGGATCAATACCTCGTTCAAACCTGAATGAAGCGTCTGTGCTCAAGGCGTGGCGTTTCGCAGTTTTTCTCACGGAAATAGGATCGAAATAGGCACTTTCCAAGAATACACTGGTGGTCGATTCATTCACTCCTGAATTAAGTCCTCCAAAAACTCCAGCGATACATAGGGGTTTTTCGCCATCACAAATCATTAAATCTTCATTGGATAAAATGCGCTCAACCCCATCAAGAGTGACAAATTTAGTTCCTTTGCTCACGGTTTGAACAACAATTTTTTTGTCCGCCAAGGATAAGGCGTCGAAGGCATGCAATGGTTGTCCTAGCTCGTGGAGAACGTAGTTGGTGACATCTACAATATTGTTAATGGGGTTTAGGCCAATGGATTTTAAGCGGTTTTGCATCCATGTCGGCGATGGTCCAACTTTGATGTCAGAAATAGTAACACCACAATAGCGGGGTGCTAATTCAGGCTGTTTGATATCGATATCAACTCTAAACGTGTGATTGTCCACGTGATAACTCGACACAGAGGGTGTAATCAATTCGCGATTCGTACCGTGCTGTTTGAGGCCTGCTCTTAAATCTCTTGCCACCCCCATATGACTCATAGCGTCAGCGCGATTGGGAGTAAGTCCTATGTCAAAAACGGTATCTTCTTCAACCTTGATGATGTCCGATAGGGGCGTTCCAGCCAAATGTTCGTCAGACAATATCATGATGCCATCGTGACTTTCTCCAAGGCATAGTTCATCCTCGGCACAAATCATTCCGTGGCTCTCTTCGCCGCGAATTTTACCCTTTTTTATAAGCCATGGCTGACCATCCTTATCATAGAGGGTAGTGCCGATTGTCGCCACTGCAACTGTTTGACCTGCTGCGACATTGGGAGCGCCACAAACAATTTGAACTGATGCTTCCTGACCGATGTCAACAGTAGTTAGCTTTAGCCTATCGGCGTTGGGATGCTGATTACAGGTCTGTACCTTGCCGATAAGCACACCTTTCAATCCGCCAGGAATCGAAATTTGCGTCTCCATACCTTCTACTTCAAGTCCCAAATCAGTGAGGATTTCAGCGGTCTGAGGCGCTGGCAAATCTGTTTTTACAAATTCCTTTAACCAGTTATATGATATTTTCATCGGTATGCACGTATAAGTAGGCAAATATAAGAATAGTTGTGGCAGCACAAAAAGTCATTCAAAAGGATTAAATTTGTTTTTTACACCATGCTATGAAGACTCTTACCACTGCTATCAGCACCGCTTTTTTGTTATTTTCATGTCAATCTAATACGGTTGACAGTTTGTCTCCCGGCAGATACCGGGCAGAGTTAAAGGTCCAAAACGACCAAGTTTTGCCTTTTGTTTTTCAGGTCAATTCGGCTCAATCGGTAACCTTTAAGAATGGTGATGAGGAAATTATTACCACCGAGGTGAGCTATGTGAATGATAGTGTCAAGATACAATTACCAGTTTTTGAAGGGTATATAAAGGCCAGAATGACTAAAAACAGACTCACGGGTTATTTTATCACTGAAGAAAAGGATCGTAGGCAAGCGTTTGAAGCTGAAATATCCGATGCTCCACGTTTCTCTTTAAAGGAAGAGGCTACTGTTGACGTCAGTGGCATTTGGGAAGTGAAATTCACAAACCCTGATGGATTGACCTATCCTGCAATGGGCATATTTGAACAAGACGGAGGTCTTGTGAAAGGAACTTTTCGCACCAATACAGGCGACTACCGTTTTCTTGAAGGTGCCGTTTCTGGGAGTGTATTAGAATTATCGGTTTTCGACAGCGCACATGCCTTTTTGTTTCAGGCTTCAATTCAGGAAGGCCGCATGATTGGTGTTTTTTACTCCGGTAATCACTACAAAGAAACTTTTATTGCTCATCGAAACGACAATTTTACACTCGATGATCCTGAAAGCCTCACTTTTTTAAAAGAAGGCTATGATGATTTTGAGTTTTCATTTCCAGATGTTAATGGGGAAATGGTTAGTTTGGCGGACGATCGTTTTAAGAATAAGGTTGTCGTCGTTCAATTGATGGGCACTTGGTGTCCTAACTGTCTGGATGAGTCGAAATTTTTGACATCATTCTACGAATCATACCAGTCGAAAGGATTAGAAATAGTGGCACTATCGTTTGAATATGTCAAAACCAAAGCAAAGGCATTTGCTAATTTGGAGCGACTCAAAAACAACCTGAACATTACTTATCCCTTATTGCTGGCACAATATGGCTCTACTGACAAAAATTTGGCACAAGAAAAGCTGCCCATGCTCAACAAGGTTTGGTCCTATCCGACGACTATCGTGTTAGGACGCGATCATCAGGTTAGAAAAATTCACACGGGTTACAATGGACCTGCTACAGGTCAAGTTTATTTGGATTTCGTTGATGATTTCACAACTTTTATTGAAACGCTTTTAGCCGAAAACTAGGAAATATAGTTCCAAATGTTTCTGAATTGCTTCATTTTTAACAGTGTTTCCCTCACATTGCGGTGCTCAGATTGGTTCAAATTAGGATCAACATTGAGAATACGATGCGCCGTATGCCTTGCCAATTCTAAAATTTCTCGATCCTTGACAATGTTGGCTATCTTCATTTGGAGGACACCGCTTTGTTGGGTTCCCATGAGATCGCCGGGTCCTCGCAACCGCAAATCCACTTCGGCGATTTCGAAGCCGTCTGTCGTTTGTACCATAGTGGCAATTCTGGTTTTACTGTCGTCGCCCAACTTAGCACCCGTCATCAGAATACAATAGCTCTGTGCTGCACCTCTTCCGACTCTACCGCGCAGTTGGTGTAACTGTGACAATCCAAAGCGTTCTGCACTTTCGATGACCATTACAGAGGCGTTGGGCACGTCAATACCTACCTCAATCACTGTTGTCGCAATCAAAATCTGTGTTGCGCCGCTAGCAAATCGCTCCATTTCAAAAGCCTTGTCTGCTGGTTTCATTTGTCCATGAACTATAGAAATTTGATAGTCAGGACGTGGGAAGTCCCTTAACATACTGTCATAGCCGTCCATCAAATCTTTATAATCCAATGTTTCACTTTCTTCAATCAGCGGATAGACCACATAGGCTTGTCGCCCTTTGGCTATTTCGTCTTTTAGAAACTGAATGACTTTGAGTCTATTACTGTCGTATCGGTGCACTGTTTTGATGGGCGTTCTACCGGGAGGGAGTTCGTCGATTACGGAACTGTCTAAGTCCCCATAAACTGACATGGCTAATGTACGGGGTATGGGTGTTGCTGTCATTACCAAAACATGGGGAGGAATGATATTTTTGTGCCATAATTTACTGCGTTGTGCTACCCCAAAGCGGTGTTGTTCGTCGATGATGGCTAACCCGAGATTCTTAAATTTCACTTTATCTTCCACCAAGGCATGAGTCCCTACTAAAATATGTAGGGCTCCAGATTCTAATTGGCCATGAATAATGCGTCTTTCCGCAGTTTTTGTAGCTCCTATAAGCAGGCTTATTTCTATGCCTAACGGCCGGCAAAATTTTTGCAAACTCTCGTAATGTTGGGTAGCCAAAATTGCCGTAGGTGCCATCAAACAGGCTTGAAAGCCATTGTCCAAAGCCATCAAAATGGTCATGAAAGCCACAATAGTTTTTCCAGATCCCACGTCGCCTTGCAGCAGGCGATTCATTTGTGCGCCAGTGCCCAAATCGTTGCGTATTTCTTTGAGCACTCTTTTTTGTGCAGCGGTCAAAGTAAAAGGCAGTACATCCGTGTAAAACGTGTTGAAATAGTTTCCAACGGTGGTAAAAGGAAAGCCTTTAATTTTTGCTTTGTGTTGTCTGTTTTTTATCAATAATTGCAGCTGGAGAAAAAACAATTCTTCAAATTTCAGTCGAAATTCGGCCTTGCTCAAAAGTTCATTCGTTTCAGGAAAATGTATTTGCAGAAGTGCATCGGTTTTTGACAACAATTGCAATTGGTCCATCACCATCGGGGGTAGTGTTTCTGCAAACCGCGCCTTGGCTGTTTCGAACAACTGTAGCATCATTTTGCGCATCAATCGGTTAGAAATACCGTTTTTAGATAAGACTTCGGTAGACGGATAGACCGCCTGCATGGCGTTAGACCGTTGCTGGTCATACTCCGATTTGAGCTCCAATTCGGGATGGGCCATATTCCACCGACCGCCAAATTGATTCACTCGTCCGAAGGCCACATAAAATTGATTGGTTTTTAAACTCTGACGTATCCACTTGTGACCTCTGAACCAAACCAAATCCATACTGCCAGTACTGTCTTGGAAGCTGGCCACCAAGCGTTTGCCTCTTTGTTGTCCTACTTCTTGAATATCCACTATTTGTCCAATGACTTGCACTTCGGCAGAGCTTGGCGTAAGTTCGGCAATGGTATAAAACTTGGTTCTGTCGATATAACGATTGGGAAAAATATTCAGCAGATCCTGAAAGCTATGTACACCCAATTCCTTGCGAAGCAACTCTGCCCGATTGGAGCCCACGCCTTTGAGATAATCGATGGGTGTTTGTAGCACTTCAGTATTCATCCTGTGAATTTAAGTCATTCGAAGTTAAGCAGCAAGCGTGCTTACCACAATTGACTGACCTCATTTTTTAAAAACAGCAGAGCGGCATCTGTAGGGGGCGCACTTTCGAGTAAAGTATTGAGTAAATGTTCACGCATTTTCTGCGCGCTTTCGACCTTTTCAGACATATTGGCCTGACGAATCATTTGAATACTGGTGTTTTTGGAGGTCATGATGACATTCCAGCAATTTTGACTGATATAAATTTGTTGGGTCAGATTGTGTTCAAACTCCTGTTCAATGGTAGAAATCAATTGGGCTTCATAGGCATTTTTATCATCAGAACGAGGCGTCACTCGTGCCAATAAGTTGCCTAAAGTAATACGTTCTAAAAACAAGGCCATCCGCTCATAGGCTTGCAGTCGGAGTGGTAAAGTTTGTTGGGCGTGTTTCAAATGCAGTTCAATATCCCGTCGGCGGTTTTCATTGCTGGTATAGCTATTGAAAAAATAAAAAGCCGTTACCGCAATGATTAGCGATGGAACGAGCATGATAAGAACATTAGTGAAATCGGCGTTCATGTGCAGTCGTTGTGATTTAAATCAAAGATATTTATTTTATCGGACATATGCACAGGGGAAATTGTTAGTAAATAGTCGCTAATTTTATGCCAATCCCAATTGACATTGGCTAATTTCACGTCTTATAAAATAAAGTCTTGGAACGTTATTTAGACCAACTTAACGAAGCTCAAAGAGAAGCCACGGTTCAGACCGATGGTCCCATGATTGTCATTGCTGGTGCAGGCTCGGGGAAAACAAGGGTTTTGACCTATAAAATCGCCTACCTCATGCATCAGGGCGTCGATCCTTTCAACATCCTGTCGCTTACGTTTACCAACAAGGCCGCCAAGGAAATGAAAATCCGTATCGCAGAAATTGTCGGCGAATCGGAGGCTAAAAATTTATGGATGGGCACTTTCCACTCCGTTTTCGCCAAACTCCTTAGGGCCGATGCTCCAAAATTAGGCTTTCCCTCCAATTTCACCATTTACGATACCCAAGACTCCCAGCGACTCATTGCTTCCATTATCAAAGAAATGGGATTGGACAAGGAGATTTATAAATACAAACAGATTTACGGCCGCATATCTTCCTATAAAAACAGTTTGATTACTGTTAGGGCCTATTTTCAAAACCCCGAATTGCAGGAAGCCGACGCCGCAGCACGGCGCGACAAAATGGGAGAAATCTATCAAAATTACGTCGAGCGCTGTTTTAAAGCAGGTGCTATGGATTTTGATGATCTCCTGTTACGCACCAATGAATTGTTGACCCGTTTCCCCGATGTTTTGGCCAAATATCAGGAGCGTTTCAAATATATTTTGGTGGATGAGTATCAAGACACCAACCACTCTCAATACTTGATTGTTCGGGCCCTGTCCGATCGCTATCAGAACATTTGTGTTGTCGGCGATGACGCGCAAAGTATTTATGCTTTTAGAGGAGCTAATATTGACAACATCCTCAACTTTCAGAGGGACTATGATGACACTAAGGTTTTTAGGTTAGAGCAGAATTACCGTTCGACCAAAACCATTGTCAACGCGGCTAATTCTATTATTGATAAAAATCAGGTCAAACTCGATAAGGTAGTGTGGACGGCCAATGAACAAGGCAACAGCATCAAGGTACATCGGTTACTGACCGATGGTGATGAAGGTCGGTTTGTGGCAGGATCCATTTTTGAAAACAAAATGAATCACCAACTCCACAACAAGAGTTTTGCCGTGCTCTATCGCACCAACGCCCAATCGCGAACTATCGAAGATGCTTTGCGCAAGCGCGATATCCCTTATCGCATTTACGGTGGACTGTCATTTTATCAGCGCAAAGAAATTAAAGACGTGTTGAGTTATCTCCGTTTAGTTATCAATCCTGCCGATGAAGAGGCCTTGAAACGGGTGATAAATTTTCCCGCTCGTGGCATTGGACAGACCACTATCGATAAACTTATTGTTGCCGCCAATACCCATCGGCTTACCATTTTTGAACTGCTACAACAATTGGACGGTCTGCCTTTGGATGTCAATGCGGGTACCAAAACCAAACTGAAGAATTTTGCGACACTTATAGAGAGTTTTCAAGTGATGAATCAAAAAGTCAACGCCTTTGATTTGGCCGAACACGTGATTAAGGCCACTGGTTTGATGCGCAGTTTTGGCGAAGACCTGACTCCTGAAGGTATTGCCCGAATGGAAAATATTGAGGAGTTGCTCAACGGTATTAAAGATTTTGTAGATGGACAGCAGGAATTGGTGGATGCCAGTGGCTCGCTGACCGAATTTTTAGAGGATGTCTCTCTGGCCACCGATTTGGATCAGGAGGATGAAAACGACGATAGGGTAGCGCTGATGACCATTCACCTGGCCAAAGGTTTAGAGTTTCCCTATGTCTATATTGTCGGGATGGAAGAGGACCTTTTTCCATCGGCTATGAGTATGAATACCCGCAGCGAATTGGAGGAAGAACGCCGGTTGTTTTATGTGGCGCTCACAAGAGCCGAAAAGCAGGCCTTTTTGACCTATACCTTATCGCGCTACCGCTGGGGCCGACCTGTAGATGCCGAGCCCAGCCGTTTTATCCAAGAAATAGATGAGCAGTATTTGGAATTTGCCACACCACCACCTTCGCAGCGCAGCAATCCGATGTTGGACGCCTCTATTTTTGGCGATGTTCCTCAAGATACCATCCGGTTTAAAAAGCCTAGTCCTGCTAAAAAGCCACAGCCAGCGCCATCCGTAGTGCCTAAAAATCTCAAACCTGTGCAAGCCGCTGCCAAGGCCTTGCCCTATGACGGTGAAATGAGCGTAGGCCTGCGTGTCAGCCACATGCGTTTTGGCAAGGGGACCATTGTGGCCCTCGAAGGCCGTGCCGCCGACCAAAACGCCACCATCCATTTCGACCAGGCAGGGGAGAAAAAGCTGTTGTTGCGTTTTGCCAAACTCGACCTCATTGATCCCTAAGTATGAAAGCCCAACGCGTCAGACTCTATGAGGACAACCCCAACCCCAAACAGCTGGGGCAGGTGGTCGATGCCCTCAAACAAGGTGGATTGATTATTTATCCTACCGATACGGTTTATGCCCTCGGTTGCGATAGCCAAAATGCCAAGGCCTTGCAGCAATTGGCTAAACTCAAAGGCGTCAGTTTGGAGAAAGCCTATTTCTCCTTTGTCTGTGCCGATTTGAGTGACCTGAGTATTTACGCCAAACAACTGGACGGCGCGACCTTTAGAATTCTCAAGCGCGCTCTGCCCGGCCCTTACACCTTTATTTTGCCCAGTGCCAAGGCCTTACCGGCACCGTTCAATAAGAAGAAAACCGTGGGTATTAGAGTCCCCCAAAATAATATCGCTCGAGCTCTGGCTGCCGCCCTTGGACGGCCCATTGCCACTGCCTCGCTCCACGACCAAGATGAGATTATTGATTATACCACCGATCCCGATGACATTTTTGAGGACTGGAATCTCCGCGTTAACGCCATTGTAGATGCCGGGATAGGTGGCCTTGTGCCCTCCACCGTCATTGACCTCTCCCAAGATGAACCCATCGTCATCCGTGAAGGTCTGGGAGATGTGGGGGTGGTATAAGGGTTGTTGAATCATTTTTTCCGTTTGGGAGAGTATTTCGTCCTGCGGTAATAGGGCCTTGGTTGTTTGTTACTTACAATTGCTATGCCTTGATTTCTCAATACCATCTCAATTAGTTCAGAACTTTGTCCGAATTGAAATGCCAGGTCTTTGATGTCAACACCTTTTAAGTAATTGTCTTGAATTCGTTTCTTATCCATAGGGGTTAAGTGTTTTTGATCTTTGACTGTATCAGAGGGTATCTTGCTGTAATAATTTTCCAGCACACCAATTATCTCAGATAAAATTGAAGTACTGATTGTAATACTTTGACTCCTCTCAGCGACTTCGTCAATTTGTATGATTTCTACGCTAAAGCTGTTGTCATTATTATGAAAAAGATCTAAAATGTAAGAGCAAAAAGGTTGACTTAGTTGCGTGGTTTCTACAATTGTTTTCATGGGTAGATGTTTTAGAATTAAATTACACAATGCTATTATATCGTGATAATTAAATCTTCTATTTCTGACTCTCTTTTGCAGATTTTCTCTGTGTATTTTTGGTCATTTTTAAATATCACGGTGTTCATTATTATTGGGGTTAAAAAAATGAATGATTGTTTAGATAATAGTAATTAAAGTATTCACATCTTACTAATCAATTCCTTTGCTTTGTGCAGCGTATATGCTCCGTCCACTTCTTTCTTGTCAAAAATCATAAAGTAGGCAAAGTCATTTCCTGCTTGCTTTTCCCATTCGTTTCCAAGGCGGCATTTTGCAGCACTGTCTGCATTATCCAAATGGTCGCCTTTAGTTTCTACCAAAATCGTTTTGCCTGATTTTGTCCGCATTATAAAGTCAGGGTAGTGGTTGGCTTTAAATCCGTTGATGTAAAATCCTTTTCCACGTTCTAAATTCCTATGCCAAAACTCAATGTTTGAAGACGTTCCGAGTTCCATTGCAACTCGTTCCTCAAAGTTGTTCATTAAGCCTTCTTTTTCGTATAGCGATTTACCAATCGAAGAACCTGTGTTACCAGGAACAGTCTCCTTGCTTAAACTCCAATTTCCTTTGGTGCGGATTCGTTTAGACTTAATTAAATCCATAAATTGACCTTCCGCGTAAGAGTCAGCCAATTGTCTGATTTTAGATTTGATTTTGTCTGTATAACTCCATTTGCGAACCAAAATATCTCTCAACTGCTCTGTGTTCATACTATTCAGAACATGACCAATGTAAGCCTTGATTTCTTGGTCTGGAATGGGGTACATATTTCCGATAATCTGCATTATTTGATGTGTGATGTCTGTTATCTGATTTTCTTTTGGTTTTGCTAGAATGTATTCCGCAATCGGGTCTTTCACCAAGTTGTCTTCAATCTTTGTGAATGAAGGTCTGTACTCGTTTTTCTTAGCTTCCTCTAAGTCAATTTTGTACAAATCAGAAGAGATTTGGTCAAAGTCAATTTTGATGCCTTCATCAGATAATTTGAAGTCTTTAAGCAAAGATTCTCGGTTTAGTAATTCTTCATCCGTTCCAAAAATGTCGCTTGCGGTTACTTTGATAAAGAACTGCGGAAACTGAATTTTATTGATAAACTCCTTGTAGGCTTCTTTTACCTTGTAGCGTTTTACTTTATTACCCATTTCTTGAAAAATAGTTGAGTCAACAGGCTGTTGTTCCTGTTCTTTTATTTGTTCTTCTAATTGTCGGTTTTGTTCTTCCGCAATGGCTTCAATTTCATCAATAACCGTGGTGGTTTCAGGTTCTTCATCCTCTGCATTTGGGTCAAACGTTACTCGATTAGTATCGATTTTTTCTTCTTCTTGCTGTTCGGTTTGTTGTTCAGGGAAAAGGAAAGATTCAACGGGGTCAGTCGTAACCGTTTTCTTTTCTTCTTCTGTCATCTTATCCACTTTGCGATAATCTTTCTCGCTAAATCCTGATTCTTGCAAGCCTTTTACAATGCTTTGCAAAGTCTCATTGAACTTGACCGAAGCTGTTAAAACATAAGAAAGGTTTAGCTGAAAAGACTTGTGCTTTTGGACATAAGGTTGACGCAGTACACGACCCAAAATTTGCTCTACATCTACCGCACTTGATTTGTCTGCCAATGAAGCTAAGATATAGGCAAAAGGACAATCCCAACCTTCTTTCAAGGCATTGATGGTTATGATGTAGCGGACCTCACATTCCTTGCTCATCAAATCAATGCCTTTCAACTCGTCAATATTGGCAGTTTTGATTTTGATTTGATTTTCGGGAATGCCTAAACTCAACAACTGCTCTTTCAGCTTCTCGAAAGTGGTATTGTCGTCATTGGTTTTAGGTTGTGCCTGAAAAAGTACAATGGGTCTGATGTATTTACCGCTTTCGGCTTCTTGCTTTTTAGCAAGGTTTTCCAACTTGCGTTGTAAATGCAAAGCATTATTGATGACTTCCGTTTTATCGTGGTTGTTGTACACGATTACTGGAAGTTTTACCATATGTTCCTTTTTCAGTTCTATTGCAGGAACAAGGCTTACAATGTTGCTATTGTCTTTTGGTGTTGCGGTTAAATCGAGAATGAAAGACGGATTTATATTTTTGAGCATATCCACACTCAAATCACTTTCCGCATTGTGACTTTCATCCACTACTAAAATAGGATTGAGATAACGCAAGACATTGATTAATGCGGTGTCGTCCACACCGTCTAAAATGTGTTCACTATTCTTGAATTGCGAAACAAACGCTTCTAACTGTCCATTTTCCTGATAGACCTTTCTGTCGTCTTTATTTCTTGCTCGCAAGCTAGCAAAACTCATTACAAAAATGCTCAACTGGTCTTTTACAACCGTTGGGTTAAAGTTTGAGCCTTGCAACAAATCTTCTTTTTGATAGACTTCTACTCGGTGATTAAAAAGCGTATTGAGTTTTTGTCTGTATGGATGTTCAGGATTTGATAGTGCTTCAATGGTTTGCTGTAAAAGATTACTCCAAGGCACTAACCAAATCACCGCTTTGGGTTTGCTAGAATCGTAAGCCTGAAAAATGGAATGTAAAGCATTTACGGCAATAAACGTTTTTCCTCCTGCCGTTGGCACTTTCACACAAACATGAGCGGCATTGGGTATGTTGTTTTTGTAAGGCTGCATTCCTGTGCCATCCAACGGATTGTACGGACCAATTTTGTCTTCCCAATATTGGTCAAAAGCTTTTCCTAAATCTTTTTCATCTTGAACGTAGGTCAAGTATTCTTCAAGATTTTCAATTACTGTATGTTGATAGCTTTTTAATTCCATAATCTAAAACCTTGTGATGTCTCTTGGTATTTTCTTGAAGATGATGTTCTTCTTTGCCATAAAGTCCTTTGACAATAAACAAGTGTCAGCGTAAACAATGTATTGCTCACCTTTGGTTTTGATGAGTTCCAAAGTATCAAAATCTAAGGTGGTTAGACGGTCTTTCTCGTAAATGAAGTAGTAGGCTGATTCGTCTTTTTTTCCTAAAAAGTAAGGTTCGGAATTGGGTTCGGTAAACGAAGTACGGGTTTCTGAGAACCAAATGTATTCTCGGATTTTTGGGAAGCCTACTTCTTCATTTAAGTTTTGGTTCTCATCAAAAAGCGGTAAGCCTAGTTCGTAAAAATCAAATGCTCCACCAAGTCCTTCTGTTTTGCCTGAAACTTGCTTTTCGGCAGTGATTGCGATTTCACCATTGATAGACTCAATAGATACTTTTGAATATGAGTCATCTTTTTTTAGGTTTTCATACTCTTGAAGTATTTTATCAGATTTTTTCAAATTCGTAACATTAACAGAATAGCTTTTATAGATTTCCTTTTTCTTTCCTTGGAAGTCATAACCATTCATTACTCGTTTTACTCTTTGTGCGGTAATCTCTTCTGAATAATCTTCCATTTCTACCAAAATGAATTTGCGATTGCCACCGTCTTGCTTGTTTAAGTTTAGAACTGCGTGTGCTGTTGTGCCTGAACCTGCGAAAGAATCAAGAATAATAGAGTCAGGTGGAAAATGAGATATTAGTTCTTCAATTAATTTTGGTGGTTTAACTGTATCAAAACCAATTGCTCTACCCATAACTTCATTTAAAATATCTTTTCCAAGCAGAGCTGACCCAACATCGGCAGCACTGAAGTGTGACCAAAACGGATAAAATTTCTTTTTGTCTAATTCATCTTCTGGGTATACTGCTTTTTTAATCATACCATCTACGATTTCCAATCTATCTCGACTTACCAAGTCTTTAGCAGTATCTTCTCCAATTTGCCAGCGTTTTCCTTCTCTTGGTAACTGACCTAAGATTGGAAATTTCATTGTGTCTCTTTGATAATCACCCGCATCAGACTTTTCGATTATTTCAAAACGGCATTTACCCAATTTACCCTGATGAGGGTACTTTAATCCTGATTCTATTTCTTCAAGGATAAATCCGTTTTGAAATTTTTTGTTTTTGCAATAGAATAAAATTGGTTCTGTCTTTTGTTGAAGATTGAACCTTGCTGAACCTGAATTAATTGGTTGTGTAGTCGATTCCCAAGTTAAGTCTCCTAAATAATTATTTTCTCCAAAAATCTCGTTACAAATACATTTTAGATGATGATGCTCATCTGGAAAATTGATGGATATAAAAATCACCCCATCTTTAGAAAGCAGTCTATGTAATAATTGAAGTCTTGGATACATCATACACAACCATTTGTCGTGCCTTGTTAGGTCGTCAACTCCAATTGCAGCTACTTTATCTTGTTCTTTGGCTTTTAAAGTTTCATCTAACCATTTTTTTATCTTCGGGTGGTTTACATTGTCATTGTAAGTCCAACCTTCGTTTCCTGTGTTGTAAGGTGGGTCAATGTAGATGCACTTTATTTTTCCTTCGTATTCGGGTAACAGGCTTTTAAGTGCTTCAAGGTTATCACCGTGAATTATTTTGTTTCCGCAGTTAGTGGGTTCGGATTGTTCGCCTTTGTCGGCTGTAAATCCGTATTTGTGTTCCAATACTCTGTATGGTACATCTTGGTGGTGGCTCACCACCTTGTCTTTTCCTATCCAATGGAGTGTTGGCATATGTATAGTTTGTCAAATCAAACACGCCCTCAGAAAAATGACTGGAAACACCATAAGGTGAAGCTGTAGGTTATCATGTTTGGGGCATGATAGTATAAAGATAAAAAAAAAATCCCACGGCACGCCGTGGGATTTGAGATAAAATCTTTAGTAATACTTACTCCTGTATGGTAGTAATTTTGATCACGCCGTTGGTGCCTTTGTCGCCGTATGCCGCAGTGGCTTCATCGCCTTTCAGGACTTCTACCTTGGCAATGTTACTAGGATCCAATGCCTTCATGGCTTCATTAGTAGAAGCTTTGCCGTCGATTTCTACATAAGGCTCGGCCTTGGACTCTGCCATCCATTTCATCTTGTTTGGCCGGGCTTTATCGAAAACCGATGCTATGATTTCATCAATACTGTCCAGATTCAGGTCATCAATCAATTGGGTCATGTTTTGGTCAAAGAAATCAAAATCGATATCTTCTAAAGCCTCTACACCATCAAAAGCTTCTTTCATTTGCTCTTTGAATTTGGTCATGTTCTCGCGATGCTTTTCCATATTATCGCGGTGAATGCGCAAGTGCTCTCGGTGTTTTTCGGTCAAGCCCCTGAGTTCGTCAACATCGCGGTTTTTTTCGACACGAATTCTGGTGGTGTAGTCACCGTCTTCAGTATCACTGTAAAACATCATCACACGGTCGGAGCCTCTTATGGTAATGGGGTCAATACCTTTTGTACTGGAAACAGACTGCTTAATTTCTTGGTTATCGCTTTTGTATTCAATAGAGATTTTAGTAATTTCTTCATCGG
>Ga0209653_1001477_pt1 | contig 18854 bp, 17 predicted proteins | sample SaaInl6LU_22_DNA_FD_184644 | JGI IMG/M metagenome (GOLD analysis project Ga0209653, IMG submission 184644) | Marine microbial communities from expanding oxygen minimum zones in the Saanich Inlet - ESP_116LU_22_DNA (SPAdes) (version 2) | ecosystem: Environmental > Aquatic > Marine > Intertidal...
TACTTTTAGTTAACTCGCTTTTAGCTCAAAACAATCCTGTTTTATTAAAAGTAGCTGACGAAGAGATAAGAAAAGATGAATTTTTATATAACTACACCAAAAACAATTCGGATGTAAAGTATGACAAGGCCTCTTTAGACGCTTACACAGAAATGTTTGTGAAATTCAAGCTCAAAGTAGCTGATGCAAAAGCGGCTGGATTGGATACCATATCCAGGTTACAAAATGAATTAAAAGGGTACGTAGAGAAATCTGCAGAAAAATATTTATCTGATCCTAGTGCCACAGAGGAATTAATCAAAGAAGCTTACGACAGAAAAAAGTTTGAAATAAATGCGAGTCACATCCTAATAATGGAAGGAAATGCTTATGAGAAGGCATTGGAAGCTAGAAAAGAAATTATGAACGGAGCCGATTTCGAAACGGTCGCAGTAAAATATTCTCAAGATCCATCTGTTCAGGAAAACAAAGGAAAACTTGGTTATTTCACTGCTTTTCAAATGGTTTATCCGTTTGAGGATGCTGCTTACAACACCCCAATAGGTGAAGTATCAATGCCTGTAAAAACAAGGTTTGGCTATCATTTAATCAAAGTGAATGACAAGAGACCAAACCCGGGTAAAGTACAAGTGGCACATATTTATACAAAAGCTCCAGCTGATGCAGATGCACAAATAAAGGCGAATGCCGAAGCAAAAATAAAAGATATTTATCAAGAACTTCTTTCTGGAAAGAGAGATTTTGCCACTTTAGCCAAAGAATATTCTGATGACAATACATCTGCCGACAAGGGAGGAGAATTACCCATGTTTGGCTCTGGAAGGATGGTTCCTGAATTCGAAAAAGTTTCATTTTCTTTAGAAAAAGATGGAGCTGTTTCTGAACCTTTTAAAACATCCTATGGATGGCACATCGTAAAAAAAATAAAATCTGAACCTATTGGAAGTTTTGAAGCAATGAAAAGTGAGATTCTTTCAACCATCAAGCGAGGCGACCGAAGTGGGAAGACCAAAGAACACTTTGTGAATAAATTAAAAAAGGAATACCAATACACAGACAAATCTTCGAAATGGATTAAAAACAGTTTCAGCGAAGAAGTAATTGGAAGACTCAAAGCGGATGATGACAAGGTTGCTTTCAAGTACAAAAAAGTTCCAGGATTTTTTAAGCTCTCAACCAAAGTTAAAGTCTCAGAGTTCAGAAACTACCTTACCACCCATTTACCAGCTGCTCAGCAAGATATAGAGTCGAATTTCAAAGAATTTACCAATGAGTACTTTTACAATTATGAGAAATCACAATTATTTACCAAATACCCTGAATACAAATCTTTGGTAAAAGAGTTTGAAGATGGTATTCTTTTATTTGAAATATCAGACCAAAATGTTTGGACTAAATCGAGTAAAGATACCACAGGACTTGAAAAGTTCTTTGAATCTACTCAAGAGAAATATAAGTGGAAAAAAAGAGTTGACGTTGAAATCTATTCCTCGGCTAAAAAAGATATCATACAAGAAACATATATCTTGGCAAAAGACTCGGGACTTTCCTCACAAGAAATATTAATGAAAGGAAACAAAGCGTCACAACTGGACCTAACAGCGAAAGAAGGTAAAATTGAAATCGAAGGAAATGAAGTTCTTTCACAATTTCCGATTAATCAAGGAATGTCTGAATTGAAACTCATCGAAGGTAAATTTGTATTTCTAAAAATTAACGAAATAATACCCCCTCAGAAGAAAGAATTGAAAGAAGTGAGAGGAATCGTAATTTCTGAATATCAAAAATACTTAGAGAGCGAGTGGTTAAATTCATTATCAGAAAAATACAAAGTATCCATAAATAAAGAAGAAATATACAAACTAAAACCAACTAAAAAATGATTAAAACAATTAGACTTACCTCACTGCTATTTGCCGCGGCTATCTTATTTGGAACTGCTTCATGCAACAAATACGAAGATGGACCGAGCCTATCTTTAAGAACAAAAAAGGCGAGACTTGTCAATACCTGGGAATTAACAGAATCAGTAGACGGAAGTGCTGATATTTCAGATTTTTCGAGAGGAATAACTTTAACTATCGAGAAAGATGACAAATTCAATTACGGAGGAGAAACTCCACAAGGGTTCAAAGCAACAGGTTCTGGAACTTGGGAATTTAACTCCGATAAAACAGTATTAATCCTCTCCATAGAAGGTCAAGTAATACCGGACAAATGGACTATTACTCGATTGAAAAATGATGAATTATGGCTAAAAAAAACTCAATCTAACGGCACTGAAGCAATCCAGAAATTCAAAGGTTTGGATTAAGTTGAACTAATTCACTCAACCCTGCAAATAACTGTAAGACTCAAGAAATTTTCTTGGGTCTTTTTTTTTGTTTGAATCGTAAAAAAAAGAATTCGAAATATTTTTACTTGTTAAATATTACACTACATTTGTTAAATATTTAATTTAAGTATGAAAGTAATAAAATTTGGAGGTACTTCTTTGGGCTCTCCTTCCAGAATGAAAACAGTTGCCAAACTTATAAAGAACCAGGAAGCGATAATCGTTCTTTCGGCAATAAGCGGAACGACCAATTCTTTATCGAACATTGCTCAATTGCTGTATCGGAACGACAGAAATGAAGCGAAAAAAGAAATCAAACAGCTCGCTGAAGGCTATCAGAAGTTTGCCGAGGAATTATTAAAAACAACAGTTCAACTCAAGAAAGGTAAAGAACTAATCGAAAGTCACTTTGCCTACATTGGTTCTTTTACAGAAGATTTATTTACACTTCACGAAGAAAAATCGATTTTGGCCCAAGGAGAATTACTTTCTACTGCTTTGTTTCAGTTGCATTTGGAAGAACAAAAGATTCATTCTTGCCTTCTACCTGCGTTGGATTTTATGAGAATCGACAAAGATCTGGAGCCAGATAGTTACTATATAAAACACAATATAGAGCGAGAAATGGTTCATTGCAACAGTTCACTTTACCTCACACAGGGATACATTTGCCGAAATGTTTTTGGAGAAATAGACAACTTAAAAAGAGGCGGAAGCGACTATACCGCATCGCTTATAGGAGCTGCTATTTCGGCAACGGAGGTTGAGATATGGACAGACATAGACGGAATGCACAACAACGACCCAAGAATTGTTGAAGATACTTTTTCTATAGAGTATTTGTCGTACGATGAAGCTGCTGAATTAGCTTATTTTGGAGCTAAAATATTGCACCCGGCAAGTGTGTATCCTGTCCAACTCGCTGGCATCCCTATTTGGTTAAAAAACACCATGGAACCAAACAAACCTGGCACAAAAATCGCTAAGGACATTGAGAACAGAGAATTTACAGCAATTGCAGCCAAAGACGGAATTACCGCAATTAAAATAAAGTCTGGGAGAATGCTTTTGGCCTATGGATTTTTACGAAAAATTTTCGACATTTTTGAACGGTACAAAACACCCATTGACGTAATCACAACTTCAGAAGTTGCCGTATCCATCACAATTGACGACAACACAAATCTAGATTTGATACACGAAGAATTGCGCTATTTGGGCGAGGTAGAAATCAACAAACAACTTTCGATTGTTTGCGTGGTAGGTAATTTTTCTCACGAATCGATGGGATCGGGAAATCAGCTTTTTGATTGTCTTAAACACATCCCAATCCGTATGGTATCGTATGGTGGAAGTCAGCACAATGTCTCTATTGTAATTGACACAAATCACAAGAAAGATGCACTTATTTCCTTGAATAATGGACTCTTTAATTCTGTGAAAAATGACTAGTAGCAAGACCCACAAAACTCCTTATTACGAATACAACCTGGATTTGCTTCACTCAACACTAGACGAAGCAAAACGCCATGCAAAATCGCACGGGTACCACATTCATTATGCGTTGAAAGCTAACTCAAACGATAAACTGCTGGAAATTATACAACAAAAAGAATTTGGTGCCGATTGTGTGAGCGGAAACGAAGTAGCCAAAGCTATTGACTCTGGATTCGATTCCAATCAAATCGCATTTGCTGGAGTGGGCAAATCAGACGAGGAAATAGAAATTGGTTTGGCTCATGATATTTTCTCCTTTAACTGCGAATCTGTACAAGAAATAGAGGTAATCAATGAATTGGCAAAACAACAGAACAAAGTGGCGCGCATCGCACTAAGACTGAACCCTAATGTGGATGCCAAAACTCACAAATATATTACCACCGGACTAGAAGAGAATAAATTTGGGATAAACAGCTGGGAACTCGAAGAACTTATCGAAAAACTTAAGACTTGGCATCATATAACACTCACTGGGCTTCATTTTCATATCGGTTCACAAATTACCTCGATGACGCCATATAAGAACCTTTGTATTCGAGTAAACGAGCTAAACACTTGGTTCTATGAGAGAGGAATAGCAATCTCTCACCTCAACTTGGGAGGTGGATTAGGAATAGATTATCAAAATCCATTGGGCAAACCCATTCCGGATTTTGAGTTGTTTTTTGGTGTGTTCAATCAATTCTTAGAACCTCTTCCTCTTCAAGAAATTCACTTTGAACTTGGCAGAAGTTTGGTTGCAAATTGCGGCAGCCTGATTTCTAAAGTTTTGTATCTGAAAAATGGAGTAAAAACAAATTTTGTTATTTTGGATGCCGGAATGACCGAACTTATTCGACCTGCTCTCTATCAAGCGTCTCATTTTATCGAAAACCTAAGTTCAAATACTGAGGTGAAAGAATTTTACGATGTAGTGGGCCCAATCTGCGAATCATCTGATTGTTTCGGAAAAAAAATCTCATTAAACGAAACCAAAAGAGGTGATCTAATTAAAATTCATAGTACGGGAGCATACGGGGAAGTGATGACAAGCGGGTATAACTTGAGAGAGCAAAATCCCGTTGTATTTATGAAGAGTTAATTGATTATTCCTTCAGGTTGTCATTTCCGTGAAAACGGAAATCATATTCAACTATCAACATTCTCAAATTAAGATCCTTGCCTTCTTGAGGAGGACAAACGAAAAGAAAAAAGCAAGTCATTCTGAACTTGACACAGGGATTGTGTACTAAAATTGGAGTATTAAATTAACAGTTTCCACATTGAGTGCGGAATGACTAATTGTTTTTATTTTGGATAAAAAGACTTTCTACCTCACGCTATCAAATCAAACTCAAACAGCCAACCCGTTGCCTAGTTATCATTTTAACCTTACCTTTGCAGTCAATTACAATGATTTACTATGATTTCTACTGAAAATATCTCCTTACAATACGGAAAACGAATTCTTTTTGACGAAGTAAACGTCAAGTTTACACAAGGAAATTGCTACGGTGTGATTGGGGCAAATGGTGCTGGAAAATCTACCTTTTTAAAAATTTTGGCTGGCGATATTCAAGCTACATCTGGTAGAGTTGCTATAGAACCTGGCAAGAGAATGGCTGTGCTAAAACAAAGCCACTCGGAGTACGACAACGTAACGGTGCTCGACACTGTTTTGATGGGACATTCCAAGCTTTGGGAGAACATGAAAAAGAAAGAGGAAGTGTATGCCAGAGAAAACTTTAGTGAAGCTGACGGAATGGAAGCTGCCGAGCTAGAAGCTGAGTTTGCCGAAATGGACGGTTGGAATTTACAGCCAGAAGCTGAAAGTTTGCTGAGTGGAATTAACATTCCTGAAGACAAACACTATTCATTGGTAAAAGATTTGAGCGGGAGCGAAAAAGTGAGAGTTCTTCTTGCTCAGGCCCTTTTTGGTAATCCAGATATTTTGATTTTGGATGAACCGACAAATGATTTGGATATCAATACGGTGTCGTGGCTAGAAGACTTCTTATTGGATTTTCAGAACACGGTAATTGTGGTTTCGCACGATAGACACTTCTTGGATACGGTGTGTACCCACATTGCAGATATTGACTACAGCAAGCTGAATTTATTTACGGGTAACTACACTTTCTGGTACGAAAGTAGCCAACTTGCAACCAGGCAAAGAGCCAACCAAAACAAGAAAGCCGAGGAAAAGAAGAAAGAATTACAAGATTTTATTTCGAGATTCAGTGCCAATGCCTCTAAATCGAAACAAGCAACAAGCAGAAGGAAGCTGCTAGACAAAATAAGTGTAGAAGAAATTAAACCTTCCAGCAGAAGATACCCTGCGATTATTTTTGATCAGTCGAGAGAGGCGGGTGATAAAATATTGGAAGTGGAATATTTAACCAAAAAAGGATTATTTCAAGATTTCCATATCAACGTAAACAAAGGAGACAAAATCGCATTCGTGGGGAAAAATAGCAATGCTATTAGCGCACTCTTTAAAACTTTGATTGGAGAGATGGAAGCAGATGGGGGAGAAATAAAATGGGGACAAACCATTACTCCTGCTTACATGCCAAACGAAAATGACGAGTATTTTAACGGAGACGACAATTTAGTAGATTGGTTGAGACAATATTCGGATGAAAAAGACGAAGTATTTATCCGTGGTTTTTTAGGAAAAATGCTGTTTACAGGCGAAGAGGTTTTCAAAAAAAGTAACGTACTTTCAGGAGGAGAAAAAGTAAGATGTATGTTATCCAGGGTAATGTTGCTCTCAGGAAACGTATTGATTATGGACGAACCTACCAATCACCTTGACCTAGAATCTATTCAAGCACTGAACAATTCTTTGGCAGATTTTAAAGGAACGGTACTCTTTACTTCACACGATCACCAGTTTGTACAAACGGTTGCAAACAGAATTGTAGAACTAGGACCGACAAGCCATTTGGATAAATTAATGACCTACGATGAGTTTATTGAAAGTGACAAATTAAAAGAACAACGAGCAGAGCTTTATAGTTAATCCACCCCTAAATATTTGTGAGTTTGAACAGAAATACTCCACTGAGGATTCTTGGTGATGTAAGACAAAATTAACTCATACATTTTCATTTTCTTCTCCCATTCAGCTTGCATGTAAAGTTTACAATGTGCAGGAACTCGTTTAGCATGAGTTTCTGCCCATTCAATATCTGATTTATTAAACACGACAACCTTTAGTTCATGGGCTCTTGAAATAACTGAATCCAAAGGTGATTTGAATTTCTTTGGTGACAAACAAATCCAATCGTACTCACCTTTTAATTCATAAGCTCCAGAAGTTTCTACGGCTATTTCGATATTCAACTGATGAATTTCTTGAGTCAAATAAGTCAAATCATACATGGCTGGCTCACCCCCAGTGATTACCACAAAATTGGTTCCTGATTCTGCCACTTGTTTCACCAAGTTGGCAACCGACAAAATTTCGTGGTCGTTGGTATCCCAGCTCTCTTTTACATCGCACCATACACAACCTACATCGCATCCAGCCACTCGTATAAAAAAAGCGGGGCGACCGGAATAAAACCCCTCTCCCTGAACGGTATAGAAGGTTTCCATGATTGGTAATTTTGAAAGTGGATTGATGTTACTCAAAATAAAATATTTGGGTGGGTGAAATGCAACAATGCATTTTCTTGTCAAAGGTATCAATATCTTTTATTTCACCAATAGGTTCAAAAAGAGAAAGTCCAATTAGTTGCGTTTTTTTTGACAACTGAGCAATAAACCTGTCGTAAAAACCACCTCCATACCCTACTCGATAACCTTTTTTATCAAAAGCCAACAATGGCAACAAAACAATATCAATGTCTTCAACATTACATTTTTCCGCATTTTTTGGTTCAAGAATTCCATATTTATTCTGAACCAACTTCGTATCCTTTTCAAAATAAAAATGAGACATGGAGTTGTCTTTAAAATTTGCTTTTGGAACCACTACTCTGCCCTTTTCCATGATTCTGTCAATCAATAGCCAAGTATCAATTTCATTTTTTTTAGAAATTGGAATAAAACAATGGACTGTTTTCCCCTCCATTTTAAAATTCTGAGAAATGATGTCAGAAATTTTCAAGCTTTCTAATTTCACAAATTGAGCCGATAACGAATTTCTTTTGTTTAGATACTTTTTACGAATGTCTCTCTTGTCCATAGCACTTTGTCCGATTTATTTCAGCCTAAATTTGAATGGCAAAGTATATTTTACTCTCACCATTTTTCCGTGGGTTTCACCTGGAATCCACTTCGGCATGGAACCAAGAACTCTTCTTGATTCCTCGTCACATCCATAGCCAACTCCTTTAAGTATGTTAATATCAGAAATACTCCCATCTGTATTAACAACAAATTGAGCATAAACAGTTCCTTCTATTTCATTTCTTTTGGCTTGCTTGGGATAAGTCAGATTCCGCGAAAGAAAGGCCATTAAGCTATCCACGCCTCCCACAAACTCTGGCATCTTTTCTACAAAATCATGAATAGTAGAATCGCTCGTTAGCAAAGGTTCAGGTTCCGCAGTCACCAATCCCAATATTTCTGGCTCAATTACCTCAGGCTGAATAATCACTACGTCTCCCATAAAAACGGGATCAATTTCGCCTTTCTTTGGTTCGCAAACTGACTTTTTCGATACTATTTTCCCTATTTCAGTATCATCTTGCCTAGGAAGCGTATCTATCTCGTTTTTTGCTGGGAAGGTTGTATCTTTAGATATCAAGGTATCAACTTGGATTAATTCTCCTTGTGTGGGATTAAAACCATCAACAGATACAGGTTGCGTATCGCACGAAGCCAGAGCCAAAGTAGCCAAGGATAAAACTAAAAAAGCCCTATTTCCAAGGTGTTTCCGTGTCCCTTCTATCATGGCTTCTAGTTCAGTAAAATGAAAATCAGTTTGACCTCCCAACATTCTGGCACATGTCGATTGATTTTGATTTTGAATTAAATATACCAAAATTTCATCTCGGGTCATTTCAGTAAAATCAACAACAGATTTTACACACATTTCACAGTGTCTCGATTTTACTCCAATTTTCATTTTGGACCAATCCTCAGAACAAGGATTTTTTATCTCAACTTTCATAGTCATGGTTTTTTTTTAGTTTTGGTACACTTAACTTGAATGAAAGTTCAATGATAAAAAACACCTTCTGCCGAACTCTAACAACAAAGTAAAACCATTACATCCCAGGAAGCATTCCAGCAGAAGCTGCTTTCATTTCAGATTCATTAACTCGCTCCGCTTTTTGCAAAGCATCATTGGTGGCAATGACCAATAAGTCTTCCAATTCTTCTTTATCCAAGTTAGTTAATTCCTCATTTATTGAGATAGCATTCACTTTTCTATTCCCAGTCATCGTTACGGTAACCTTACCGTTACTGGCTTTTCCCTCCACGGTGATTGTGTCTAATCTCGCTTTTGTTTCTTCTACTTTTTGTTGCATTTCCTGCAACTTTTTCATCATTCCGTTTCCTCCAAACATATTTTTTAGTTCTTAGTGATTAGTAAATAGTTCTGCCCCCTTGAACCCTGAGTTCGACCGACAGAGAGAGAATCGAAGGGTGACTTAGCTTTTTAAGAAATTTAGTTAGCCGGCAAAACCTTAGCTTTCACTTCTCCAAATCCAATTCTCACTCCATCTTTTTCAGAATATCCTCTCATAATAACGGTATCGTTATCGTTTATAAATTTTCTTTCAGTTCCGTCTTTCATCGGGATAGTTTTTGTTCCTTTCCAAGAAAGTTCAAGCATAGAGCCAAATTCACTTTCTTTGGGTCCAGAAATTGTACCAGACCCCATGCAATCTCCTGTTCTAATATTACATCCATTCACCGAATGATGCGCCAATTGCTGGTTCATGTTCCAATACATGTATTTATAGTTTGAGTTAGAAACAACAGTTTCTTCTGCTCCTTCTGGTTGAATTGCTACTTCCAAATTAATGTCCACGTGCTTATCTCCTGAGTATTCCAAATAAGGCAAAACCTTTGGTTCTTGAACAGGCCCAGCAGTTCTAAATGGCTCCAAAGCATCTAAAGTTACTACCCAACTTGAAATGTGAGACGCAAAGTTTTTTCCTAAAAAAGGGCCAAGTGGAACGTATTCCCACCCTTGAATGTCTCTCGCGCTCCAATCGTTCAGCAAAGTCATTCCAAAAATATAGTCGTCTGCTTCTTCGGTAGAAATGGATTCGCCAAGTGGTTTTCCTTCGTAGGTAAAAAAAGCAGTTTCCAATTCAAAATCCAATAAATTGCAGTTTCCAAAAACTGGTACCTCAGCAGTTGGCGGTTTTTTCTGTCCTTTTGGTCTATGGAAATCCACTCCCGAAGGCACAATAGAACTCGCTCTTCCATGGTACCCAACCGGAATGTGTTTCCAGTTTGGAAGCAGCGCATTGTCTGGATCACGGAACAAACAGCCTACATTAAAAGCGTGTTGCTCACTTGAGTAGAAATCGGTGTAATCTCCTATATGCATAGGTAGTAACATTTCTACTTCGCTTTGTAAATGCAAAACCTGATTGGCGTGGTGTTCGTTCTTTTGTAATTCTTCGTTTTCGACATTCAATAAATCCGAAATTCTATTTCTCAACTCTCTTGTCCCCTGCTTTCCATGACGCATCATTGTATTCAAAACATTTGAGTCAAAATCTTCAATAGTAAATTGCAATCTTGTTAAATAACCCAATGAATGTAAAGCTTTTAAATCCAAAACTTTATCTCCAATTGCAACTCCTACTCTAGGTGAGTTCCCATTGTGTGCAAACACTCCAAAAGGAAGATTTTGAATAGGAAAATCAGAATTAGCTGGGACTTCTACCCAAGATTTTAGTGCTGGATTGTTAGCTTTTATTTGAGTCATAATTTGTTTTATTTTTCATTTGTCATTCCCTTGAAAAAGGGAATTTTAAAACGAGAATTATTTTAATCTTTAAGAATAAGTAAAAATACAAAACAACTAAGAGTATTAAAAGTGAACCAACAAAAAAAGCCACCTACTTTCGTAAATGGCTTTTTACTAATATGTCAGTTCGAGATTATTCTCTTTTTGATCGAAAACTAGTTCACATACAACACCGCTTTCACTGCATCAATCACTCTTTTTGGATTTGGCATAGCCTCTTCAATTAAAGTTGGTGAAAATGCGAATGGAGTATCTGCTTGCGTTACTCTCATTACGGGAGCATCCAAATAATCAAACCCATACCTCTGAACATAATAAGCGATCTCAGAGGAGATAGAGGCCATTGGCCAGCTTTCTTCCAATACAACCAATCTGTTGGTTTTTTTCACTGATTTCATTACAGTATCCCAATCCAATGGACGAATTGTTCTTAAATCGATTACCTCACATGAAATCCCTTCTTTAGCTAATTCATCTGCGGCTACATAAGCTTCTTTGATTATTTTTCCGAAAGATACGATCGTCACATCATCACCTTTTCTTTTTACATCTGCCAATCCAATTGGGATGATGTATTCACCTTCTGGAATTTCTCCTTTATCTCCGTACATTTTTTCCGACTCCATAATAAGTACCGGATCGTTATCTCTGATAGCTGCTTTCAATAATCCTTTGGCATCATAAGGATTTGATGGTGTAATTACTTTCAAACCAGGGACGTGAGCGTACATCGATTCAAAACTTTGAGAATGTGTTGCAGCAAGCTGTCCAGCCGTTCCGTTTCCACCTCTAAACACAATAGGAACATTGATTTGACCCCCACTCATTTGCAACATTTTGGCCGCACTGTTTATAATTTGGTCAGCGGCAAGAATAGCAAAATTCCAGGTCATAAACTCCACTATGGGCCTCAAACCATTCATGGCAGCACCAACAGCAATTCCCGCAAATCCAAGTTCGGCAATAGGGGTATCTATTACCCTATCTGGACCAAACTCGTCCAGCATTCCCTGACTAACTTTGTAAGCCCCGTTATATTCTGCTACCTCTTCACCTAGCAAGAAAACACTTTTGTCTCTTCTCATTTCCTCGTTCATTGCTTCACGAAGCGCTTCTCTAAATTGAACTGTTTTCATCTATTTAGTTTATGGATTATTGTAAAAATGATTCCAAAGATAGGAATACTATTTTTTATTTGTCTCATGTTTTTAGCGTTTTTTAAGATTAAAAAAATCCAACTGAAATATTCCGAATTTCGACTTTTATTATGCATGCATACTATGTCTTTTTATTTAATTTATTCTTAAATTTGAACCAGAAATAATAATAATCTTAACTAGATCCTTATGAAAATATTAGTTTGCATAAGCAAAGCACCGGATACAACCTCGAAAATCGGGTTTACGGATAACGATACAAAATTTGATGAAGCTGGAGTTCAGTACATCATTAATCCTTATGATGAGTGGTACGCTCTTGTAAGAGGAATAGAGTTAAAAGAAGCAAATGGCGGTTCTGTTACCACGGTAACTGTGGGGACTGCAGCTGATGAACCAACAATTAGGAAAGCACTTGCCATTGGAGCAGATGCGGCTGTGCGAATAGACGCAGAAGCAACTGACGCTTATTTTGTGGCAAAACAAATTGCCGAATATGCCAAGAATGAGGCCTTTGACTTGGTATTATTAGGTAAAGAAACGATTGAATACAACGGTGCCCAAGTTGGAGGAATGGTAGCAGAAATGTTAGACCTGCCTTTCGTTTCTTTGGCCACAAAGCTTGATGTAAACGAATCCACTTGCTCTATTGCAAGAGATGCTAAGGGCGGTGACGAAATGGTAGAAGGAAAACTTCCATTGGTGATTTCTGCTGCAAAAGGAATGGCAGAACAGCGAATTCCCAACATGAGAGGGATTATGGCTGCCAGATCTAAACCTTTAGCGGTTTTAGCGCCAGTTGCAGTTGAGGCAATGACAAGCACGGTAAATTATGAAATGCCACCAGCTAAGTCTGGAGTAAAAATGATTGACCCAAACAACATGGACGAATTAGTAGCATTATTACATAACGAAGCAAAAGTAATTTAAGAATATGTCAGTATTAGTATATATAGATTCAATAAATGGTGTTGCAAAAAACGCCAAAGAAGCAGTGTTTTACGGAAGTAAAATTGCCGCAGAACATGGAACAGAAACAATCGTAGTAACAGCAGGAAACTCTGATAACGATACGTTAAGTGCCTTAGGACAATTTGGTGCCAAAAAAGTTATTTCTTTCAAAGGCGCAGATTTGGACAGTCAGCAATTAACTAAATTGGTTACAGAAACTGCCAAAGAAAACGGATCTAATGTTGTTGTGTTTTCTCAAGATTTAAATGGAAAAGCAATTGCACCGAGAGTCGCAGTGCGACTTGAAGCAGGAATTGTGTCAGGAGCTATTGCTTTACCGTCAAATGATTTTGTTGTAAAAGTAAATGCGTTTTCAGGAAAGGCATTTAGCAATGTAAAAATCAACTCGGCAAACAAAGTGATTTCGGTTTTACCAAACTCTTTACAGCCTGTTACTGGCGAAGGAACAGCAGAAGTTGTTGACAGCAGCGCAGATTTAGGAGATTCTAAAATTGTGGTAAAAAGCAAAGTTGAGCAGTCGGGAGATATTGCGTTACCGGAAGCAGAATTAGTAGTATCGGCAGGGAGAGGACTTAAAGGACCAGAAAACTGGGGAATTGTTGAGGAGTTGGCTAAGGCATTGGGTGCAGCAACAGCCTGTTCTCGTCCAGTTTCCGACTCCGATTGGAGACCTCACCATGAACATGTGGGACAAACGGGTGTAGCCATTAGACCAAACTTATACATTGCAGCAGGAATTTCTGGAGCAATACAGCACCTAGCCGGAGTAAATGGAAGTAAAGTGATTGTTGTAATCAATACTGATCCTGAAGCTCCTTTCTTCAAAGCAGCCGACTACGGAATCGTGGGTGATGCTTTTGAAGTATTACCAAGATTAACAGAAGCTGTGAAAGCGGCTAACCTATGATCTTAAATAAATTCCTGAACAAGTCTCAGGGTTAAATTAAAAAGCATTATTCTCTCCGAATTGTGCTTTTTTTTGTGGAAACAATTTTACTTATTTATGAAAATTCGGTTGCTGAAAACTTCAAGTTTATTCGTTTTTTTAGATCCAATCACGAGTTGAGTTTTCTACTTTGGTCAAAATTTTCTCTTGAATCTTCAAGGCATCTGACTGAAACAGGCAAGGCAATACAACTACTCCGGAGGCTGTTTGAATTTTTATGGTAGCAACTCCCCTTCTTTTTTGAATTATTGATTGAACCAGTTTTATATTCTGAGTTTTGTAATACTCTAATCCCGTTGTGATGGTGGTAATTTTCCCATCACCTACCACCAACTTTTCTCCTTTAAACTCAAAATAGGTTTTGTTCTTTTTCAAATAAACAAGATAAAGAGACGAGGGAATCAACAAAACATTAATCAAAAAGAATTCTAAGAGGGTAGATGAATTGAAAAAAAACAAAACATTAACCACTATCAAAAACAAAAACGTCCGTACAAACATCCTATACATAAAATAGGGCGCTGGGTTAAAACGTTCTTTCACATCAGCTCCTTCCGTTTTATAGAACAGCTCCATTAATTCTAAAGCAAATTGAGCTTTTACACCAACCAATTCCACCAGTTTTTTTTGTTTCATTTTGGCGCTTCCCGCTTGATTAATTTTCACTGTTTCAATTCCCATTGCTCTCTTTATCGGGTTGGTAACCTGAATGATGGTTTGAATTTTTTTTATTTTCAACACATCTTCTCTCTTGGTCAATAATCCCTCACTCACTTCGATTCCCTCATCTTGGTACCTCACTTTTTGATCAAAGTGACGCAATACAACTCGCAAAAATGACACCACCACAGAGATGACAACTCCAACCACCAATAAAACTGAAAGTCCTAGTAGGCTACTCACAATTTCTTCTTTATTGAGCACTACATACTGAATCATTTCATCAGCAAAGTTCCAATCCTCTACTATATCTGCTAACTGATAACCAAACGAAAAAGTAATCGCCAAAATCCAGAAGAAACTCCTCAAATGATTTTCGGAAAAACTAACTTTCAGTAAATCTAAAAATGATAACGCATACACCACCCTTCTCTTTTCCGACTGAAAAACAGGGTTTTCTACTCCTTCATTTTCAGATTTTTTAACCAATGTCGTTTTTTGGAGCTCAGATTTCAAAGCTTTAGCTACTGCTTTGGTTACCGCCTTGATAGAAACCTCTACCTCCTTAGCTCCAGCAGTTTGAATTTCAACCTGAGTAACTCCCACTAGTTGATGAAGAATATTTTGTTTGAAATTAACAGATTGAATTCTCTCGATAGGAATGGCGGTTTTGTTTTTAAAAATCAAACCTTTATTCAAAATAAACTGATCTCCTTCTATTTTAAACTTAAAAAATAAAAATTGAACAATTGCAACTAGAAGAAGAAGAACAATTAACACACCAGAGATATTGAGGATATAGAAACCCTTATTCTCAATAGAATCTGAAAAAAAAATAGGAATAAACACCCAAAAAGATTTTACTAATTTATACAAAAGCACTCCATAATTGATGACAATACCCAGAGGAGATTGCCTACTAAATTTGGAAAAAGGACTACTGCTCATCCTTCATGAAATTTGAAATGAATGCTTTTATTTCTTGTGCTTTTTCCAACTCCAAACCAGATATTTTTAAATCTCGACCACTATCACCAGCAGTGTAAATACTCAGTGTGGCCAATTTAAAATACCGTTCTAACGGTCCTTCGTCTATTTCAATGTGTTGAATACGAGCAAAAGGCACAGTGGTTTCTTTTTGAAAAATCAGTCCTTCCTGGTACGCAATATTTTTATCCATTATTCTAACTCTCTTTCTCCGAAAGTAAGCCTTTGCCAAGAGAATCAATCCAATCATAAGAAAAATTAAAAAAACCAACATACTTGTTAAAACAACGGGAGTAAACCAATCTTGACTCTCTAAGAAATAACCAATAAAAACAGTAATCACTAAAAAGAAAATAAAGACCAACCTTTTAAAAATCATTGATTTTAATAGGTTAGGATGCATTGAGTTGTAAGTAAAATTTTCCATTTTATTGGATTCGGTTTCGTTCAAATATAAGAAATATTGAACCATAACAAGATGAAAAAAAAATGCTTTTGCATTCGTGTTGAAATATCGTAACTTTACACCCTTCAATCAGCAAAAAATTAGCTGAATAGCCCATGAAAAAAGTAGAACTTGAAATAGCGGGACTCTCATACAGTCATACACAAAGTGGAGCCTACGCTCTTGTTTTCAATGAAGCGGAGGGTAACAGAAGACTTCCCATCATCATTGGAGGTACCGAAGCACAGGCAATAGCCATAGAACTTGAAGGTATGACTCCTAGCAGACCGCTAACTCATGATTTGTTCAAATCTTTTGCCGAGGAGTTTGAATTTACGGTTCAAGAAGTGCTCATATACAATCTGATTGAGGGAATTTTCTTTTCTAAATTAATCTGCAGGAACAAAGAGGGTAATTTAATCGAAATCGATTCTCGAACCTCAGATGCTGTAGCTATCGCTGTCCGGTTTGCTTGCCCAATATTTACGTATGAGTTTATTTTGACTTCGGCTGGTATTGTATTAGATGATGACGGAGAAGAACAAAGCTTAAGCGATTCATCAGGTGCTGGTTCCTCGGAATCTGTGCCAATCGAAATTGAGGAATCGGAGAGTACTCCACAGAAATCGATTGAAGAACTAGAACAAGAATTGAATGAAGCGATTGAGGCGGAAGATTACGAAAAAGCGTCTCAACTACGAGACCAAATTAACAGTAGAAACTAACCCCACATTTATTTAATTTCATGAGAAAATTGATTCGATATTCAGCGCTCATCTATTCGTTTTTTCTTCTTTTCTCATGCACAAAGCAGGAATCTACTATCGAACAACGAATAGTAAGAACTTGGAACTACGATGTGGAAAACAGCCTGGAACCCATAGACTCAGGTTCGTATATTAAGTTTGAAATCGACCTGACTGATGACCAAAAAAAACACAGTTTTAAATGGGAAATAAATGGTCGTCAGGATATAGGTACATGGGAAATTGTCGATAGCAACGAACTTCTTCTGAGCTTTCCGCTTCAACGCATAGAAACCGACATTGATTCGATAGCTCAGAGTTATGATGAAGAGGGGAACACAACGGTTTACTATTTCAAAGAAAAGGACAATGTAGCGACTCTGAAAGCCGGAAAGTTTCAAACAAAAGAAATACAACAACGCTACCTTATTAATGAGATTTCGAATGAAAAATTAACGTTGGTGTACGAAGGAACCAATGAACAACCGAACCTGGTCATCCTTCCGTTTGTATACAAATCCCGCGTAATTCCCACCAGCATTTCTTATTACTCGGTAACGAGAGGATTATTGGGAATTGCCGCTTTGATATTCATTACCTTTTTGTTCAGCTCGAATAAAAGAGCGATAAATTGGAGCCTAGTTGGAAAAGGTTTGGGACTCCAATTGGTGCTTGCTTTAGCTGTACTCTATATTCCTTTTGTCGCTTCATTCTTTGATGCCCTGAGTGCAGGATTTATGAGGATCATTGGATTTACAGATGCAGGAGCAAATTTTGTTTTTGGTCAATTTGGAACTGGCGAAATTCAAGGGCCACTTCAAAACTTTGCTTTTAAAATACTGCCTACCATCATATTCTTCTCAGCTCTTATGAGTATGTTATATTACCTGGGCATTCTTCAGAAAGTTGTGTATGTATTCGCTTGGTTAATGCGAAGATTTATGAAATTATCTGGAGCAGAAAGTTTAGCCGCTGCAGGAAATATCTTTCTAGGACAAACGGAAGCTCCTTTTTTAGTAAGGCCCTATCTCGAAAAAATGACCAAATCTGAGTTGATGTGCTTAATGACCGGAGGAATGGCAACCATTGCCGGAGGAGTGCTGGCTGCCTACATTAGTTTTCTGGGTGGTGATGATCCTGAACAAAGTTTATTCTTTGCAAAACATTTACTCACCGCTTCCATTATGTCTGCTCCTGCAGCGGTAGTTGCCGCAAAAATATTAGTACCCGAAACAGAGGAATTCAATAAAGAGATGAGTATACCGAAAGAAAAAATCGGTTCAAATATTCTCGAAGCCATTACCAATGGATCTACTGATGGATTAAAATTAGCGGTAAATGTGGGAGTTATGCTGCTTGTGTTTACAGCTATTGTGTACATGGCCAACTACTTGCTTGCCTCTATCGGGGCTGTTACGGGATTAAATGAAATGATTGTAGCGAACACCAATTATTCCGAACTGTCATTTCAATTTATACTGGGTTACTTATTTGCTCCTATTGCTGGGCTAATGGGAATCGACAATTGGGGTGATATGGTACTAACTGGGCAATTACTGGGTGAAAAAACAATTCTGAATGAGTTTTATGCTTACGCCACTTTTGGGAATATTAAATCTCAATTTGCCTCCGAAAAAGCGGTAGTAATGAGTACTTACATGCTTTGTGGATTTGCCAATTTTGCTTCTATCGGAATCCAGATTGGAGGAATTGGCGCCTTAATCCCTACAAGAAAAGGATTGCTATCTAAGCTAGGTGTAAAAGCATTGATTGGCGGAACGGTAGCTAGTTTACTGACGGCAGTTGTCGTAGGAATGTTCTTGTAAAATTCCCTAAAGTATCTCTTTTCGAATAATAAATACCGCACAAAAACCTCATTTCATTGTTTTTTTTTAGAAATTAGAAGTTCTAATCAAAAAAAATTATGAAATTACTATTTACTTCTGTCCTTTCAGTCCTTATGGTCGTTGGGACAACGAGCAATTCCCATGCTCAACTTTTCAAAAAAAAGAAAAAAGAGGAAACGAAAAAATCTGCTGAAAAACCAAAATCTACTTTTAAATCCATTAAAAGTGTGACAAAAAATTGTGAAAAGTCAGACGGACTGTTTCCGATTTACCGCGACACAAATTCAGGAAAAATTTATTTAGAAATTAGCGAAGATAAATTGGGCGAAGAGTT
>Ga0209653_1001478_pt1 | contig 18852 bp, 34 predicted proteins | sample SaaInl6LU_22_DNA_FD_184644 | JGI IMG/M metagenome (GOLD analysis project Ga0209653, IMG submission 184644) | Marine microbial communities from expanding oxygen minimum zones in the Saanich Inlet - ESP_116LU_22_DNA (SPAdes) (version 2) | ecosystem: Environmental > Aquatic > Marine > Intertidal...
TTGTCAGCTACGTTGACTGCCAGTTCACCCTGTACAAGATCACTTGCTGTTGGAACGGCAGAAGCAGTAGAGCTGTTCTTTGTTACAATTTTTGTTGCCATAGTTATATACCCTTAGTATGTGCCGCCGTTCAGCGTACCAGTAGTCATGTTGTCTGCGTTAAGTGTTGAGTTAGATTGTAAAGCTGTGTCAGCCTTCGTACCCTGGGCCGCTGTAGCGTAGTCCGTAGCCGCTGTAGTAGCTGCTGTGCCTAGTCCTAGGTTAGTTCTAGCAGCAGATGCGCTAGCCAAGTCAGATAAGTTGTTAGCCTTTAGAGCTGCTGTAGACAACTCCGCTGCCGCCGCTGTAGCACTGTTGGCTGCTGAAGTTGCACTGCTTGCCGCTGCTGTGGCGCTAGAGGCTGCTGCTGTAGCACTAGCTGCTGCATTGGTCTCAGCAGTCTCAGCGTTAGTCTCAGCAGTCTCTGCATTGGTCTGTGCCGTCTGCGCTGCTGTGGCGCTAGTAGCTGCATTGCTTGCCTGTGTAGAGGCTGTAGACGCGCTTGTGGCTGCGTTGGTAGCACTTGTAGCTGCCTCACTAGCCTTGGTTGTGGCTGTGGTAGCGCTGGTGGCTGCGTTAGTCTCTGAAGTAGACGCTGCGCTGGCTGAACTAGCTGCGTTAGTCTCTGATGTACTAGCCGCAGTAGCGCTGTTAGCAGCATTGGTAGCTGAGGTAGCTGCACCTGTAGCTGATGCCGCTGAAGCAGTAGCTGAGTCGCTAGCAGCAGTGGCTGAAGAGGAAGCATTAGAGGCCGATGTAGCAGCATTGCTTTCGGAGGTTGAGGCATTGCTGGCGCTAGTCGAAGCCTCTGATGCTTTAGTTGTTGCCGTAGAAGCGCTGTTAGACGCACTGGTTGCGCTTGTAGCGGCTTCTGAGGCTTTAGTAGTAGCAGTGGTAGCACTAGCAGCGGAAGCCGTCTCAGAGGCTCCTGAGGCTGTCTCAGAGGCACTGGCTGCTGTAGCACTCGTAGCAGCGTTTGTAGCACTGGTGGCTGCATTGGTCTCTGAGGATGCTGCGGCAGTTGCTGAGTTCTCTGCTGCTGTTGCGTAGGCTGCAACACCTGTGGCGCTGTTAGCTGCGTCAGTAGCAGATGTGCTTGCTTCAGCTGCTTTAGTTGTAGCAGTAGTTGCAGAGTTAGCTGCCTCTACAGCACTAGCAGCTGCATCACTTGCTTTCGTAGTAGCTATGTTAGCCTGGGCTGTAACAATGGATATGGTAGCGTCCGTATTGGAATCGCCTGCACCACCATCACCTCTAAATATAGCCATTGTAGCTCCTACGAAAACAAGAGAGAAAAAAAGAAAAGGGAAAGGGGACTCCGAAGAATCCCCTTAGTTGTACTAGCTTATAGAACAGCCAGTACGAAGCCTGCTTCTGGACGCATTACTTGACAACCGTAAAGCGTATCAGCAGTGTATAGAGTACCCAAGAACTCCTGCTTGTACTGAGTCTGAGAACGTACAGCCTGCTGCTCTGCAAGAACATTGGTGTCCTTGTGGATCAGCTGAGCGCCACGAACGCCTGACTCAATAGTAGGTACGTTAGTAGAAACATATACGTCAACACCGTACAGGTTACCAATCTTGCCAGTCTCTACGCCTTTGCCATTAACAAAGTCAGTAGAAGTGTAGCGATCAATACCCATGATAGCGTTACGCAGTGAAGGAGGAACGATGAAGCTACGACCGTCCATAGGAACGTCTGCATCATCCATCTTCTGGATCAAAGCACGGAAAGCAGCGTCAGTGAAAGCATTTACGTCAGCAGTGCCGTCAGCATCGTAGGCTTCCAAAGCGCCACCAGAAGTAATCTGGAAAGAACCGCTGTGAACCCAAGAAGAACCGTCGCCGTCGCCGAAAGACTTACCCAGAGTAAACAGATCGTCGTCTACCTGCTTAGCCAGGCCATAACCAGCGTCGCCAGTGTAGAACTGACGCAGAGAAGCCAGAGCCTGTACTTCGGTGATGTCTTCAATCAGACGAGAGAACTCAAAGTGCTTGTTAATGTTAATCAGAACTTCTGACTCAACAGAGTTCTGGATAGTTACGGCAGTCTCTGCAACTTTAGCGTGAGCTGAACCACGAGTAGGCTTAGGTACGTGGATGGTGTCACCCTTCTTACCAGTCATGCTCATCTTCTTGACGAGGTTAGCTAGTACGAGGTTGCTCTTGTATGCAGCAATTACTTCGTCACTCCAGATTTCTGGGATAAACTTAGCTGCGCTAGTGTTGTCTACTGCTCCGCCCATATTGGGATATACTGATGTAGCCATGATAATACTTCCTTAAAAGAGATTTAGTTTCGGACTCTCCCTTCTTGGTACGCTTGCATGATTTCTTCAGACAAAGACAAATACCTATCAGGGTCGGTCTGCATTAGTTTAATAATGTCTGAGCGTCTATAAACTTTGCGAGTTGCTGTCTCACCACTTCCTTTTGCACCACCTGTTGAGGCAGTCTTTACAGCTTCTTTCCTGCTTGCTTTCTCATTAGCTACAGTCTTAGCTACTGCGCCTTGACGTTCCTTCCAATTAGTGAAAAGCTCGTCAGCAGCTTCGTAGTCATACTGGGTATCCGCTTGTGCAAAAAGCTGAGTACGAATCTTTGATCCTTTAATCCAATCAACAAACTTACTATCTTGCAGAATCTTTTGCATGTCGGGATGACGTTGCTGCAACTGAGACTGCGCTGTTTGCTGTCTGTACTGTTGAGTCTGTGCCTCAGCAGCTTTGATTGAAGGATGATTCTTAATCGCTCTTTCGACTGCCTTGTCGGGATCAGAGAAAAAGTCTATATCTTCTTCAGGTTCTTGGGTTGCTGGTGTTGTGTCGAGTTGTGTCTGAATGTAGTTATCAACAACTTGTCGTAGTTCCCCTACTTCACTGCTCTGTCGGCCTAGTAACTTCTCAGCCTCCTGATGCATTCGTACAATCTCAGCCGTTGACTTTCCTTTGTACTTGTCAGGGATGTCATCTTCTTGAGGAGTTTCCTCTACTTGAGGTTCCTCAGTCACTTGACTTACTACTTCTTCTTGTTCGTTAATTTCTACTTCGTCTTCTTGACGCTCGTCTATAAGTGTTGCCATTATTAAACTCCGTGAGTATTCTCATTATGGAGGTGTATTATGCAGGGCTTCGGTTAGGAGTTGGCCTTGCGCTCTTGTTGTAGCTTTTGTGCCCTGTTCCTTTCCCACTGTCTGGTAGCACCCATAAAATCGCCAGAGATAGGGTCTAACTTGGAACGCACCGCGCTTACAATTCTGTTAGCTATCTTGTCACAGTCTAAACAAGGTATGTGTGTACATTCGGAATCAACAAATCTTTCGTTAATGTGTCCATCATCACACTTAAACTCAACCAGGATACGCATTATTCTTTTGCTTCTTCTTCTGCGTCTTCTAGTTGTTGTTGCTCTGCTGTGTCAATCTGAGCTTCTAAGTTTAGCAGGTTCGCTATGACTGAGAGTTGTCCTTTACGAAAGTGTAGGTCTTCTAAGTCTTTAGTTACTTCTACTGAGTTAATCATTACCGCATTAGATTTTAAATCCTCTAACAGTTGTTTCCAACCTTCTGAACGGAATAAGTCTCTCATGTTACGATAATAAAGTTCTAGTTTTGGGTCAATCACACTGTTTCTCCTATTAGGACAGTTAAATTAGTTATAGTTACAGAGTAAGTATAACATAAAAGCATAAGAAAGTCAAGCTTTATTTGTATTTTTACTTGACTTTTTAGTAGTTTTGTTGTATATGGCATCCCAATTAGCTGCAAATTTCTTTGAGTCTGTCTTGCGCTGGGAGCTACCTTTGCCACCGTGGGTCTGACCTTTCATTATTTTTTCTTCTTTTTAGCAGCAGCTTTCTTTAAAGCAGCTATTGCTTCTTTAGCCCTTGCTTCTGACATAGGTGCGCTAATTGCTCTGCGAGGAGCTGCTTTCTTTTTCTTTGCTGGTGGTCGTCCTACTTTACTACCGTATGTTCCTGTACCTTTAGGCATTGTCTTCTCCTGTTATGTTTCAAATAATGTACATATTAGTGTACTACCACTTAGATTTATCAGCCCAATAAGCTGCTGACATCTTACCTTTTGCAATGTTTTTTGCGTGACGCGCTTTAAAAGATTTACGTCTTGCCTTTTCTGCCGCTGTCTTAGGACTACTACCAGCTCCTGATACACCCTGCTGTCCATAGCGTATAGTTTTAACTTTATCGCCTTCTTTGGCTACAACTACATGACTCTTAGTAGGATGGCTAGGGGTACGTTTGGGTTTGTTATAACCACTCACTCCAGCTCTAGCTAGTCTTGGATCTTTTTTTACTGGCATTCTTATCTCCTGTATTATCAGCTATTTGTTTCTCAAGCTGTACAATCCTCTTAAATAGTTCCTCAAACTTTACATTTACTTGAGCTACTACATTCTCTAAATCCCTAGTGCTTACCATTACTGTAATCCTTGTGATTGTGGAGGAGCTGACTGACTAGCAACATTGCCCTCTTTTACTGCTACTTCTCTTTCTTTAATCAACTGCTCTGAAATCTTCAGGCGCTTCTGAAACTCTTTATCGTCAGCATCACCAGCCCTTAGATTAACAGTGGCTGCTTTGATGCGATCAATCTGTAGTTCCTCTGGTATTGCTTGTGCTTCAGTTATCAACTTCTGCGCTCTAGCTTGTGACTCTTGCGCCTGTCCATTAAGTGCGTTAGTCTGTGACTGTTGGAATGCCAACTGAGCTTGCTGTGCTGCCTGTGCTGCTTGCTGTGCTTCTGGATTAGGCTGGTTAGCTTGTTCTAGGGTAGCAATCAACTCTTCACGATTAGACAGGTTCATGTTGTCAATGATAGATGTTACCAGCTTAGGATACATAGGCTGGTCAGGTGACATGGTTTGCAGCAACTGTACAAGCTGTGTTACTTCATACTCACGGGCAATGATACCTAGTGAGCTAGAGGTGTGGAACTTGTAATCAGCTACTGGGTATAGCTCAGGCTCAAACTGCATGTAGCGGTAAGCAGCCTTCTGTACGAATGGAATCAGGAAAGAATCTTGGAAGTTAATCAGAGTACGCTTGTGGCGCTTAATAATAGCACCCAGTGACATAGAAACACCAGCAGCTGTGGATTCGCCATTGATAGAACCAGCAATGCCTGCTGAGTCAATAGCGCCTGTGGCGGTCTGCACCATAGTCTGTAGAGACTGTGCCTGTGCAAAGGTAATCTGGCTTACATTGCCAAAGTTAAACGGCTGTAGAATCTCAGCAGGGTTACCATTGGTAAGAATGGTTTTCCCTGGTTGTATGCTTGGTTTAGCGCCTCTAGGCATACGAGAAGCGTCCATAGCCATCATTGGGTGGATGGTTAGAGCAAGAGCGTCGATTCTAGCGCGTAGTTCTGCGTCTAACGCCTTTTGACTGTTATACCCTTTCTCACATACTCCTCGACCCCAAAAGCGGCTAGGAACTACATCCCAAGGGAATGCAACAACAGGACGATCTTGCATCATGTATGGGTTCTTCTCAGCCTTCAGCAGAATACCACCGTTAGCAATAACAACCATTGCCTCAGTGTAGTAGCTTTCTTCTTCTTCGCTATCAAACTCTACTACTTCTTCTTCTTCTGCATCATCGTCTGCCATAGCTTCTTTGAGCAAGTGCGTAGGAACAAGGCCATAGTATTTAGTCAGTCTAATCTTGTCTTCTGAAAAGCTAGTAAGGTCTTGGTCAGGCTCTAGGTTAAAGTCGGTAGTGGCTTCTGCCAAAGGTACATTACGATATACACCCTTTTCTTGCAACTGCTCAACCAAGTGGCTAGATACAAACTCGTCTACAGCACAGCCCAGTGCAGAGTCAATGTCTGTTGCTACTGGGTCAATCAAGAAGTTCTGTGGCATAACAGGACGCAGCTTAACACAAGTACGATCCTTGATGGTAACACCTACTGCCTGTAGCTCACCGCCCATAACAGGCTGTGTAGCAGGAGCCATTTCTTTTTCTTCTTCTATAACAACTTCTGCAATGCCTGTACCAAATACTGCTGCGTTGATTAGGCACTCAGCTACGTTCTTACGAACTTTGTTCTTTGCAAAGTCTTCTTCCAAGTAGCTACGCAATGCTGCAATGTCGGCAGGGTTCTGATCTCTGACATCATCTTTAATGTCAAACCACTTACCACGGCCAAAGGTAGCCTCTTCTAGTTCTGCAACTGAGGACTCCACAGCCTGCTGAAGTGCAGGAGAAATAATCTTAGATCGCTCTGACTGACGGGTCTGGTCTTGTGCTGACCAATGACCACGCCATAGGCGGTAGTATTCTTCAAATTTGTCGGAGTAGTTAGCTTCGTAGTGATCGCGCCATCCGTCACACTTGTCCATTACCCAGCCTTCAATGTCCTGCTCTAGGGTGAAGTTGTCTGCGCCTTCTAGTTCCATAGTTAATATCCTGCGTATTTATCTAAAAATTCGTAGTCCTCTTCTTCATAGTCGTAAGCATAAGACACTTTGGCTAACTGGTCTATGTATGCTAATGCGTCTATCAAGTCATCGTGGACTAATTGATTAGGAAACTGAAACAACTCGTCTAGGAACTGAGCATTCCACTTGCCTTTGTTTAATACTAAGTTACCGTGTTCTATTCGGCCTTGTAGAGCCCACACAATTCTATCAGTCTTTTTCTTGTTACCGTGTGTTAACTCTTCTATTCTAAAGAATCTCTGGTTCTTCTTCATTATATCGTTTAGATACGGGTAGACAGCGTTCTTTAACGCACCCTTCTCAATACCTACTGCGACTGGTTGGTAATCTCTGACTGCTTCAAAGATTCTTCTGGCAGTCTCTTCGACGCCCCAACGGCCATGTATGATATTAGCGACCCACCAGCCTTCGACGCCCGCTTTAACCACAGCAATTGCCGTCTGGTCAAGTCGTTTGGTTTTAGTAGTGACTTTTTGTACATCTGCAAATCCTGCCAAATCGACAGCAATGTAATAATTACCATCAGTAGGTTCTTCCTCGCTAAATCTAACATCATCTTCTTTAAAGAGTTCACTGCCGTGAGCCTCAAAACTTGCCATAAACTCCTGTCGAAAAGAGAAGGCTGACATACTCTTCTCAGCAGCTTCAATCTCTTTAGGGTCTAGCAACGGGTTGTCAAAGCTAGTGTAGTGATAACCTTTAAAGGAGTTATCTTCAGATAAACTAGCATATTGGTATAAGTCATAGAAGTGGTTACGTCCCATTGGCGTACCAATGAACATCGCATCTCCCTTCTGATCCGCAAGAGCAGGACGTAGGATTTGCTCCCACACCTCTGGTTTCATGTCAGCATATTCGTCCATAACCAAGAACTTCAGGCTAACACCACGCATAGTCTCAGGTCTATCAGCACCCTTCAGCGTCAGCAACGCACCGTTGATAAACTTAATCTGTAGGTTGTTGACATGGCTAGAGGCTATAACACTATGACCTAGCTCCAGTAGCATCTGCCACATAATGTCTCTAGCCTGTCCCTGTGTAGGGGCAACGTAGAACACCTGACCTTTCTTGGCTGACAAGCAGTTGAGTATTAGCGACCAAGCGGCTAACCTACTCTTACCAGTACGTCTACCTGCGGCAATAACCTTAAAGCGTGTAGGGTCGTTGTAAACCTCTTGCTGCCACGGTAACAGCTCAACCTTTAAATCAGTCAAGCTAGTACGTCCACATTACAGGAGACTCGTTACTGTCCAAGCTGCGGATGTCAACATGCACAAAGTCACGAGCAACTCCAATTCCTGAAAAGCCCATCTTGATAGCCTCCTCAACAATCTTAAACCGCTGTATACCGTCTGTAACTTTAATGTCTGCTGCAATGCCTTGAGCATGAGTTCCTGCTTTCTCCTTCTTTGCTTCTATGGGGTGGTCTTCAGAACGATAACCACTTGTAATAACAAAGGGGAACCCACATCGTGCACGTAACAAATCTAACTTCAATAACAGTCTATCACTAATCTTATTCTCGCCAGTGTACTGACAAGCAAACTCTTCCCTAGTAAAATAGTCTAAGTCTTCATTGATACTATACATCTGTGTATTCCCCTTCTATGGGTTCTTCATTACCGCTTATGACAGTTGTCTCGCCACCAACGCCTGTAATGGAGATGTTAATGGCGCTTTTGCCGCCACTAGCCTTATCCTTTTCAAAATAGCTGACAGGTAATAACCTATCCATGCAGAGCTTCCAAGCCGCTGCCTGGTTCTTATGCTCATCGTCTAACGCAGCATTCATTATAGAATCTAACACCTTCTTACTCTTAGGCGATGCTAACATTCTTGCTTTATACTCGTTGATAATGGCTGCATCACCTTTAGGTCTACCAACGCCTCTGCGTTGTCCCTTGGTAACACTCTGCACCTTCGCCTTCTTAGGTCTTCCTATCTTCTTTTTCTCAGTCATAGAATTGCCTCTATAGAGATACTATGTAGACTGTATAGTCGCTAACGCTCTGTTGCTTTAAAGCACTAGAGACTTTAAAGCTTTAAAGCATTAAAGACATTGTAAGGCTAAGAATAATAATTATTTGATCTTAAATTCCTCTTTAACGTCTAAAATGCTTTAAAGCTATATAACTTTAACAACTTAAACACTCTTTAATGAACTATATAGCTAGTATAGCATATTTCTGAACAGAAGTCAAGCATTATTTACTGTTATTGTTATAATAGTTACTAGGTTACCTCTCCCCAGTTCCTTTATAGGCGGATTCTGGTTAATAACAGCGTCTCCGCAGTGGCTTTTTTATTCCTTTATTATCAACTACTTAGCTATATAGCCTATAGCTATAAACACCCCAGTTTTAATAGCCTATTTTGACTCTTTTTTGTATCTGGGCGGGTACAGTAACAATTCTGCCGCGCCAGCCCCCTCCCCCGTCCCTCTCTAGCACAGACTACAGCAATTATCAAGGCTAGAAAGTGACTGTATAGGCTCTGTTGGTCACTGTAGATTCTGTACAGTTGGTGAGTGAGTATGCTAGTGGGTACTATTACGACTCTATAGACTACCATGACCAATCAAGCCAATGCGGTCACAAAGTGCTATTGACTCCCCAGTCTCTCTATAGTATTCGCACGTGCGCGCGTTAATAGAAAGTAGCTGTGAAATTAATTTAAAAATAATTGAAATAATATTGAACTTATCTGAAACCCTAGTGACTAAGTAGTACAACAAACAAAACAGGACTACTACAATGAACAAGACCGATATATTAGAAACTATAGAATGGGCTTTATTTAGCGAGATGGTTAGTGAATGGGAAGCGTTATTGTCAGGCGATACAGAGACAGCAAGGCGCTATAATACCTCAGCAGCTGGGCAGATTAAGCTGGCCCATCAATTACTAGGCAGCCGCTACTATCACAAAATAAACGAACTTGAAGAGACAGTATCCAGAAAAGCAGCAGCAGCCGCACAGCGACAGAGGGCCTTATAATGGATAACCAGCGACAAATTGAGATTAACAGAGCACACCGCTACCTTGCAGATAAAGCATTACAGCGTGAACTAAAACGACTCGACAGAGTCTACTATTGCACGTTAACTCTGGCCGTCCTTACTATACTCGGTGGCCTAATTACTTATATCAATTCAATCTGGAGCGTATAACATGAAACACTGGGAAATAGAACACAACGGCGAACATATCCGCATAGAATGGAACGAGTCAGCGACATTTAACCTACAGACGTCTATTGGTGGCGAATGGGTAGATTATCATTGTTTCACATGTTACGGTATTGAGACAGACCAAGAGGCGCTAGATCAGGCCATGGAAATATTAAACGAATCTGAAGAGGAATTAATATAATGAGAATTAACAAAATAGGCTCAAATATGACAGAATTAGTGCGTAGTAGCGGGGTTGTTGTGCTATTTAGCTATTCAACGCCAGTAGCGGCATTGCTGCCCTCTGGTCAATATGTAAAAACTGACAGGAAATATAGCGTCACCACCACCAAACACATCAATAAATGGGTGTTAGGTAATGTTGAAACTAAACCACAGTCTTATATTGATGAATTAGCGGGAGCGTAGACAATGAAAGCCACATTAACATTTAACAATATAGACACCGCTAAACAATTTACTTCGCATTGGGCTTGCAACACGTTAACGGGGCATGATATGTCGTCAGTTAATCCAGACGGCAGCGTCTCTGTGACTGTTTACAATGTAACAGACGAAAAAAAACAATTGATAGATAGCTTTATATCTAGCGCTGTCGATAAACCATCACCGAACGCCACCCATTGGGCGCGACTGCGTCGAGACTATCCAGCAATAGAGCGTAGCGCCTAAGAATTCCCCGTAGTAGTCCAACCTTGCCCAGTGTAACAGCTGGGCTTTTTTATGCGCGTAGCTAATATAAGGCGATTTAAGGCCCTGCAATGCTACCCAGTACCCTAGCACCTAGAACACGTTAAAACGGCTTAGACGGCTTTTTAGGGCCTTGTAGGGGTATAGCTATTGGTTGCTGGTAGTTGTTACGCCATAGGAAGCCCTGCAACCTGTTTCCCGTAATAGAGGGCTTAATCATCTTACAATAGGGGAGAGGCCATAGCCCTATGCAGATCATTCTGGAGGGAGGCATAGCCCTATGGATACCATTCTTGAGAGAGAGCTATAACGTGACCAGAACCTGGTATTGGGTCACACTATAGGGCTGTAGAGTATTGAACTATTGAGAGAGAGAGCATCTAATACCCTGGACATTAACCAATAGAGAGAGAGAGAGCATGTCAGAAGATTACAGAGAGGCTATGTCAATAGCTGGGCTACAGGGGCAAGATTTCCACGACTGGACACAAACTTTTAAACCAGACTACAGAGAGAGAGTTCTTGTAGACTCTGACGGGTGCAGAGAGTTTAACCTAGTCTATACAGATGGTGACGGTGGAGTGATGGTATTTAATAATTATTCAGAGATTTTTGATGATAAGGGAATCACTATGTCAGTAGTAGGAGGCTATTGCGATATAGCGTTCGAGCACATAAAAGAGATAATTGAGTATATGGAGGATGAAATGGACGAGATAAAAGACGCTTTAAACGATGCAGATAAGAGAGGGGTATTTAGCTAATGGATTTTGCAGACATTGAGGACAACAGCGCCCGTACAGAGGCTATTAATGAGTTTGTTGACATAATCCAGGCAATGCCCTATCGTGCCAGTGCAAGGGTCGTAGAGGCCATTAAGGACAGAGTAATAATTAACCAATTAGAGAGAGGTTTTAAGAATGAAAATGCCATGTAGAGTGACAGACGTTTGGGATAAAGAAGCAGACGTTACAGAGAACAAACTAGATTATATCAGCGACTTTAACGCCTACCTGCTGAGTGAGGACTATGCCGAAGAAGCGCCTACAAAGCCTATAGAGACTATAGAGTCTCCTTGGATAACAGCAGAGGCGCGAAAGCAAGCAGCAGAGCAACAACAGAGAATTGAAAAGATTGTTGAGGGCTATAGAAAGCTTTTTAGTAAGTAATTATTATTATTTTAAAGGGCTTTAACAAACTATAGAGTAATATTATAGCATAAATTTAGGAACTTTTAAAGATGGGACGAAAAATAAGATATTTTCGCAATGGCACAACAGACAGTAGACTTGTAGCAGGGAAACTGTATACTATGAACGAGTTAGCTAAATTGGTTAATTTTCCGCCAACAACACTGCGAAACAGAGTAGGCACTGGCGACACAGTGACTGATGAGCATTTTATTATGCAGAAAAGACTACGTTATATTTGGCCAATATTCGAGAACAAAACAGAAGAAGTTTCTTCAAAATGGTTACGGAGGGCGTTATGATTTTTAAAGAATATATGCTGAACGGAACAATGAATCCAGATGTTCAGGCAGTGTTTAAGGCAGCAGCAGACATCAGCAATGGTGTTTTTAGTTTGACAGAGGCCGCTAACTTCTACAAAGTCCACCCAGCAGTGGTTGTTAGATTTATTGCTGAGAGTGCAGAGTACGATATGATTTTTCACAAAGGAGAGAAAGAACAATGATTTTATTCAATAGAATGCTAAGTATAGAGTTAATTAATGGCTGCGGTATTTTCCTGGAATTTTCCGACAGCCGTCCTGTGTGGTGTTTTAACAAAGACACTGAGGAAACCTACGCTATGCCCTTTGAAGGCGTGTTATTGATGCTGCCGTTTATATTGATTAGCTATGGCAGAGTTTATGAGGAGATAGAATAGTGTCTAAAATACATCAACCTTGTCCAGACTGTGGCAGCAGTGATGCGCTTCAGATCAACGACAACGGCAGTACATTCTGTCACAGTTGTCATAAATACACGCCCAGCAGCCAAGTCAGTGAGGAGACTTGGAATATCTCTGTGCCAGTATCGACAGAGCCAAAGGCCAAACCAGACTTCAGTGCTGTAGAGAGAACGCTAACGACAGGCAACTACCAAGCCATTGTTGATAGAGGTTTAACAACAGCGACAGCCAAAACCTATGGCATATTGGATCAGGCAGACAGAACCTATTTTGCCTACCATGATCCGTCAGATGCTAATGTACCCATTGCAGCCAAGATCAGACTGCCCGACAAAAACTTTTACAATGTCGGTAACTGGGCAGGTACTGGTCTATTCGGTCAGCAGCTATTCAATGGCGGTGGAAAGTACATCACCATCTGTGAGGGAGAGTTTGACGCAGCAGCTGCATACCAGATGCAAGGCAGCAAGTATCCATGCGTCAGTGTCAGGAATGGTGCTGGCGGTGCGCTGAAAGACTGCAAGGCGGCATACGAGTATCTGGATAGCTTTGAGGCGATAGTTATATGCTTTGATGCAGACGAGGCAGGAACAAAGGCAGCGCGAGAGGTTGCAGAACTGTTTGGCGGTAAGAGCGCCATTGTGAAGCACACCAACGGACACAAGGATGCCTGCGACTACCTGAAGGCCAACGATATCAGAGAGTTTACAGCAGCATTCTGGGCAGCAGAGAAGTTTGTACCAGACGGCATTATCAACGGTGCTAGTCTCTGGGAGGAGGTTAACAAGCCAGTAGAGAAGTCCGCTGTGATGTATCCGTGGGAGAGTTTAAACAAGCTAACCTACGGCATCAGAGAGGCTGAGCTGGTCACTATCACCGCTGGTTCTGGGCTAGGCAAGTCACAGTTTGTCAGAGAGATTGTGTGGCATATACTCAAGCATTCTGAGGATAACATAGGTTTATTGTTCCTAGAGGAGAACGCACGTAAGACTGCGCTGTCTTTGATGTCGCTGGCGGCTAACAAGCCATTGCATCTACCAGACGTAGAGAGTACAGAGGAAGAACGCTGGGAGGCTTTTACAGACACAATGGGCACTAACAGACTGTTTCTGTTTGACCACTTCGGCAGCACCAGTGTTGACAACATCATTGCACGTTGTCGCTACATGGCTAAGGCGCTAGACACAAAGTTTCTGTTCCTAGACCACGTTAGTATTGTTGTGTCAGCGCAGAGCAACGGTGACGAGCGAAAGGCGCTAGATGAAATCTGCACCAAGCTGAGAATGTTAGTGCAAGAGACAGGCATAACATTGTTTATGGTTAGCCACCTAAAGCGACCAGACGGCAAAGGACACGAAGAAGGTGCTGTTAGCAGTCTATCTCAACTTAGAGGCTCTGCATCCATTGCACAACTATCAGATATGGTGATAGGACTGGAGAGGAACGGACAGGCTGACGATCCTACAGAGAGAAACACCACCCATGTCAGGGTACTGAAGAACCGCTTTTGTGGCACTACAGGTAAGGCAGGTGGCTTGCTATTCGACCAAACTACAGGTAGAATGACAGAAATTAGAGAAGAGGGACTGTAATGAGATGTGCAGCGTGTAACAAGGCTTTATCGGACTTTGAGTCCACCAGGAAATCTGCAATCAGCGGAGAATACTTAGATATGTGCAATGATTGCTACTTTTACACTGACGATATAGACACCATTGACCGCGAAGATTTGAGGTCAGAAGCAGACACAGTAATGGAGAGTCAAGAATATGAGCAAGATTGGCAGTTGGATAGCTGAACAGCAAGAGAGTAAGGCACAGATAGCCTATACTAACCCGTATGACAGACACAGCAACACAGACAACGCAACGAGGCAATACTATGTTGATTACGCTGGATATAGAAACAAACACCAGCCACGACAATATCTGGATAGTGGTGACGCAGGACGTAGAGACTGGAGAGATGTTAGAGCATTATAGTGCTGTGACTTTAGCGCCTCTGATTAGTCGAGCATCAGGCGTTATAGGCCACAACCTTGTAGGCTTTGATGCACCAGTGCTTCTGAAGCAATGGAACCTGCACATACCAACATCAAAGCAGCGTGACACATTGGTGATGTCGCGTCTATACAACCCATCACTGGAAGGCGGACACAGCCTAGACTCTTGGGGCAAACGCTTTGGCGATCACAAGATAGACTTCGATGACTACGATGGTGGACTGTCTGACGAGATGGTGGAGTATTGCAGGCAAGATGTTACACTGACTACCAGACTGTACAAGCACTTAACTGACACACTGAAGCGTGAGGGGTTTTCACAACAATGCGTAGATTTAGAAGAGAAGGTCGCTATCATTACGGCTCAACAGGAGCGCAACGGCTTCAAGCTAGACGTAGAACAAGCAACTTTACTGTGGCAGGACATAACGCACAAGATGCGACAGATAACGGAGCAGCTACAGAAAGTGTTTCCACCAATAGTGGAGGAACGCTGGAGCGAGAAGACAGGGAAGCGACTGAAGGACAAGGTGACAGAGTTTAACGTAGGCTCTCGTAAGCAGATTGCAGAGAGACTGGAAGGTGTAGGCGTTAAGTTTAAGCTACAGACTGAGAAGGGCGCTATCATCGTCAACGAGAAGGTGTTAGAAGGCATTGACATACCAGAGGCTAAGATGATCTACGAGTACCTGATGTTGCAGAAGCGAGCAGCACAGATTGACTCTTGGCTAACCCACGAGAAAGATGGCAGGGTACACGGCAGAGTTATCACCAACGGTGCTGTAACAGGCCGTATGACGCACCACAGCCCTAACATGGCACAAGTACCATCGGTGTCTGCACCGTATGGCAAAGAGTGTAGATCATTCTGGTGTGTGCCTGAAGGGTATAAACTAATAGGCTGTGATGCCAGTGGCTTAGAACTACGTATGCTTGCACACTATATGCGTGACGAGAGATACACCAACGAGATACTAAGCGGTGACATCCACACAGCTAACATGAAAGCAGCAGGGCTTACAGATCGTAACCAAGCCAAGACATTCATCTACGCTTTCTTGTATGGCGCTGGTGCAGCCAAGATAGGACAGATAGTAGGCGGTGGCTACAGAGAAGGTCAGCAGCTTATAGACTCGTTCCTTAGAAACACACCAGCACTGGCTAAGTTACGAGAGAGGGTATCAACACACTCAGCAGGCGGCACACTTCCAGGTTTGGATGGCAGGCGCTTACGAGTCAGGAGCGAACACGCTGCACTTAACACACTATTGCAAGGTGCTGGTGCTGTTGTGATGAAACAGGCTCTGGTGTTGCTGTCAGAATCTTTACAAAAATACGACATTCCGCACAAACTAGTGGCTAATGTGCATGACGAATTTCAGATAGAAGTACCAGAGAATTTTGCTGATGTAGTAGGCAAAGCAGCAGTACGAGCCATCAGGAATGCAGGAGAAGTGTTAGACCTGCGCTGCCCTCTTGATGCTGAATACAATGTAGGAAACAACTGGGCAGAGACGCATTGACAAATCCGTACCATTCGTGGTATAATATATGTAGATCAGTTGTGATCTAAAACAACCAAAGAGGTAATCAACATGAACGAAGCAAAACCAGTAACAATAGCAGCAGACATGATGTGGTCGAGCCTGACTGAAGTAAACCGTATGTCAGGTAAGTATCAAGTAGACCTAGCTAACCTATCCAAAGCAGCAGCAGAGGCGCTGGAGATGATGGGTCTTAATGTACGTAACAAACCTGGACAGGGCGACTTTATCACTGCAAAGTCTAGCCACCCTATCCGCATCTATGACACTGACGGTGACGAGATCAAAGGCATCCTAGTAGGCAACGGCTCTAAAGCCAAGGCAGTAGTCAGCTACTATGACTGGAAATCTCCAGCAGGTCAGGCAGGACGTAGCCCTACGCTGCTGAAGCTAGTGGTCACTGACCTAATCCCCTATGGCGGCAACGCTGAGACTACTGATGTGGACTTGGGCGAAGCGTTATGATTTTAATTGATGCAGACATTCTAGTCTATCGCATAGGTTGGTCATGTAACGAGGAATCAGAGAAGACAGCCATCAGTACCGTCGATGGCTTTATCTCCGACATTCTGTTGCAGCTCAACGTAGACGAGGAAACAGACTACTATGTTCTGTATCTCACTGGCAAAGGAAACTTCCGCAAGGAATATGCCGTCACTGCTGAGTACAAAGGAAACCGCAAGGATAAGGAAAAGCCAGTACACATCCAAGCACTGCGTCAACACCTTATCGACAAGTGGGCTGCTGTAGTTACTGAAGGAGAAGAGGCAGACGATGCCATAGCTATAGCAGGAACCACACACGGTGATAAAGCCATCATGGTCTCTTTAGACAAGGACTTTGACCAGATTCCAGGTTGGCATTATAACTTTGTTAAACAACGCAAGTATTATGTTAAGCCAGAGGACGGCTTACGCTTTTTCTACCGCCAGATACTGATGGGTGACAGGATTGACAACATCATAGGCATCAAAGGTATTGGCGAGAAGAAGTCAGAGAAGATTCTGAAGGACTGTGTTACTGAGCAGGAACTCTACGACAAGTGCGTAGAAATGTACGAGGGAGACGAAGACAGAGTGATAGAGAATGGTAGGATGCTCTGGCTACGCAGGTACGAAGGTGAGATATGGAGTTTCAATGAAACCAAGGAATAACGGAAGATGGACAGAAGCGCGTTTCCGTTCCTTTATCGTCTCTGCACTCAGACAAGCTCACGCTAAATGGGGTGTAAAGCACGATGTCAAGTCAGCGGCTAGGGTAGCTAGAGGGATATACAAGTGTGCCAAGTGTGGCAAAGGCTCTCCAGCTACTCTACCACCGCTAGAAGGAAAGAAACGCAGACGCAACAACGCAGCAGTAGATCACATAGACCCAGTAGTAGACCCAGCAGTAGGCTTTATTGATTGGAACACCTACATAGACAGAATGTTCATAGAAGCTGAAGGGTATCAAGTACTGTGTCACAAGTGCCACACTGCAAAGACTAACGCAGAGCGTAAGAGGCGAAAGAAATGACTCAGATGAGAGAAACAGCACAGGACAAAGTACGCGAAGAAAAACTTTTGCGTATAATGTCTGAGCATCTAGGTTGTCATTACTGGCAAAACCCTAACCTTATAAAGTATAGACTAGATGGTTGGTTTTATAAGCCTAAGTTTGAAGGTGACAACAAAGGGTCTATGGTAGGCTGGGCAGAATGTAAATGGTATGGGGACGGTAAGACTGCTTTTTGTGCCTTAAATGTTCCTAAGTATGCGGAGCTTATAAACCTGAGCGAGATGACAGGACTTCCCAGCTATTTTGTTTTTAGAGAGCAAGGAAAATGGGGATACATTGTTCTACATACTGGCTCTAACAAAGCAGCGACATTCTCTGTTATCCAAACAGGAGGAACACCAAAAGGAAGAACTCCAAACCCAGATGACATAGAGCCTTTAATAAAGTTCGACAAATCTTGCATACAGTGGCAAGAAGCTGGAGACAACTAATGACTAAGCATCTAGTAATACCCGACACACAAGTAAAACCTGGACACAGCACTGCTCATCTCAAGTGGGCTGGAGAATACGCAGCAGAGAAGAAGCCTGACGTTATCATCCACATAGGCGACCACTGGGACATGGCTAGTCTCAGCAGCTATGACGTAGGTAAGAAGTCCTTTGAAGGTAGACGCTACATCAACGACATCAACGCAGGCATTAACGCTATGCGTGTATTCCTAGAGCCTATACAGCGTGAACAGGAAAGACTGAAGCGTAACAAGTGGAAGCAATGGAACCCTCGCCTAGTGTTCACTCTTGGTAATCACGAGCACCGCATCGAGAGAGCTATCGAGTCAGACCCTAAGCTAGACGGACTAATGAAGTATGAAGACTTTATGTTAGAGGAGATGGGCTTTGAAGTTGTACCGTTTTTGGAACCTATTGTCATTGACGACATCGCCTACTGCCACTACTTTACTTCAGGTGTTATGGGCAGGCCAGTTAGCTCTGCTAAGCTGATGCTGGCTAAGAAGTATATGAGCTGTGTGATGGGCCATGTACAAGATAGAGACATAGCCTATGCTCGTAAGGCAGACGGCACAAACCTACTAGGACTGTTCTCAGGTATATTCTACCAGCATGATGAGGACTACTTAACTCCCCAGACTAACGGAAGCTGGGCTGGTATATGGATGTTGAACGAGGTAGCCAATGGCGGTTGTGATGAACTACCAGTCAGTATAAACTATCTAAGACAGAAGTACGGAGAAGAGGATGGCTCTAACCTATTACGATTTACTGGATAAGCTAAAGCTACTGGACGAACTAACACTCATAGAGATATTAGACATAAGCTCAGAAGAGTTAGTAGATGCCTTCAGCGAGAAAGCTAACGATAAACTAGAACAACTGCAAGAGGATTTTAGACATGAGACTCAATGACGCAACACCAGCACAGTGGGATGCACTACGTAAGAAACACCCAGCAATAGAACCATACGTTGACATGGCTATGAAAGAAGCACACGA
>Ga0209653_1001497_pt1 | contig 18752 bp, 14 predicted proteins | sample SaaInl6LU_22_DNA_FD_184644 | JGI IMG/M metagenome (GOLD analysis project Ga0209653, IMG submission 184644) | Marine microbial communities from expanding oxygen minimum zones in the Saanich Inlet - ESP_116LU_22_DNA (SPAdes) (version 2) | ecosystem: Environmental > Aquatic > Marine > Intertidal...
TTTTTTTAATAGCAATGGTAATTTACGTGGGTTCAAAAGAGATTTATATGAAGGAGGAATTAAAGTTCCAATGATAACGTATTGGAAAGACAAGATCACTCCAAAAGTATCCAATCATATCTCTACTATTTGGGATGTTTTCCCTACTTTTTGTGATCTTGTGGATGGTAAAACTTCTGAACAAATAGATGGCATTTCTTTTTTACCCACTCTTCTAAATAAAAAACAAGAAAAACACAAGTATCTTTATTGGGAGCTACAATTAGATGGTTGGTGGCAAAAACTTGAAGATGGTGGTTTTAGACAAGCAATAAGAAAAGACAATTGGAAAGCAGTAAGATATGGTATCAATAGTGAAATAGAACTATATGATTTAGCTAAGGATTCGAGAGAGTCTAACAACGTAGCAGTTAAATATCCAGTTTTAGTAAAACACATGGATTCCTTATTTAAAAAATCCTCAAATGAAAATGAATGGTTTCCTTATGGAGGTAAAATTCAAAATTATATTGCTTCGGAAAAATATGATTAAAATAATGAGAATTCGAAAATGTATTTTTTTCATAATTTCAATAACATTCATGTTTGCTTGTTCTGATCGTGAAAACTTTACACCTAAAAAAGAGAAATTCAATTCAGGTTGGTATTTTATTAGGGTTGATGATGAAAACAATCTGGATGATCATTTTATCAAAAACAAGGATTTTAAATCATGGGAAGAAGTCACTTTACCCCATACATCTAAAATAGAGCCAAAAATTGTAAATGATCAGTGGCAAGGAATTAGTTGGTATAAAAAAGAGTTTTTGCTATCCCAAAATCATCGACAAAAGAAACTATTTTTACACTTTGAAGGTGCCATGAATATAGCAGAAGTATGGATAAATGGCAAAAAACTTATTAAGCATCAAGGTGGGTATTTGCCTTTTACAATTGATTTTTCTCATGTTGCCAAATTTGATAAAAAAAATACAATTGCAGTAAAATTAAACAATAAAGACAATCCAATTACAGGACCAAAACCTTTAGCCAAATTAGACTTTAATACCTATGGGGGTATTTATAGAAATGTATGGTTAATCACTAAAAATCTATTATATGTTACGGATCTCATTTTAGAAAACAAAACAGCAAGTGGAGGTGTATTTGTTAAATATAAAAATGTTTCAACAAAGAAAGCAACGGTTAATATTCAAACACATATCAGAAATGAAGCTAAGGATTCGACTTCTTTTTTTGTAAAAAACACCCTGTTCCAAAATGATAGGATGATTACTTCTTACAAAAGTAAAAAAATCTTTTTACATCCTAATGTTGATAAAGAAATCAGTGTTGACATAGATGTAGAAAATCCAAAGCTCTGGTTTCCTAGATCACCAGATTTATACACTTTAAAAACAGAAATTATTCAAGACAATAAAGTTGTAGATGTTGAAAAAACCAGAATAGGTATTAAAACAATGAAATTTATTGGTCAAGATTTTTATTTGAATGGAGAAAAAACTTTTTTACGAGGGGTAAACCGCCATCAAGAATACCCTTATATCGGTTACGCACTTTCTGATAATGCAAATTATAGAGATGCCAAAAAAATTAAAGAAGCAGGATTCGATTATGTGAGATTGTCACACTATCCGCAAAGTAAATCCTTTATGGATGCTTGCGATGAATTGGGTATAGTTACGATTGATGCTATTTTAGGTTGGCAATATTTTTGTGAGGAGGAACAATTTCAAAATCACGTCTTTCAAACTGCAAAAGATTTAATAAGAAGAGATAGAAATCACGCTTCTGTAATTGCGTGGGAAGTTTCTTTAAATGAATCTTGGATGCCAGAACCTTTTATCGATAAATTAACTAAAATTGCACACCTAGAATATCCAGGAAATCAATCGTTTACTGCTGGTTGGCAATCTTATGGTTATGATATTTATTTACAAGCAAGACAACATAGGTTAAATCATTACGATTCAACAATAAAAAAGCCATATAATGTTTCAGAGTATGGAGATTGGGAATATTATGCAATGAACGCTGGCTTAAATCAAGATTCTTGGAGTGGTTTATTGCAAAAAGAACGTTCTAGCAGACAGTTAAGAACAGCAGGTGAAATAGCTCTTTTGCAACAAGCAACAAATATTCAAGAAGCACATAATGACAATTATAACACAGCGGCTTTTGCAGATGGTTATTGGGTGATGTACGATTACAATAGAGGGTATGCAAAAGATTTAGAAGCATCTGGACTAATGGATATATTTAGAATTCCAAAGCCGTCTTATTATTTTTATCAGAGCCAAAGAGATTTTGATGACCCTAATGGAAAACCAATGGTGTACATAGCCAATAAATGGAAAAAAAACAGCACTTTAAATGTTCGGGTTTTTAGCAATTGTGATGAAGTGGAATTATTTTTGAACGGAAAAAGTTTAGGAATACAAAAACCTGATACAAACAGAATTTCAAAAAACTTAAAACATCCCCCTTTTACATTTAAATTAAAATCCTTTAAAAAAGGAAAATTAGAAGCAAAAGGGTATGTTGATCATAAATTAAAATGTGTTGATGTTAAATTGACCCCGGAGAAAGCTGCGAAAATCAATATAGATATCGATAATGACTATGAAGGTCTACAAGTGAGTGATTCAGACATATTTTTTATAAACGCATCTGTTGTAGATAAAAATAATACTACCATTTCTGATTTTAAAGGAAAAGCAAAATTTAATGTAAGTGGAAAAGGGGAGTTGATTGGTGAGAATCCTGTAGCATTTGAAGCAGGTGTTGCTTCAATCATATTAAAAACAAATACTAAACTACAAAATGTAGAAATTTCAGCATCCTCTGTTGAATTGATCAAATTACAAAGCAATGATAACGAGGAATAATATAAGAACCCCTTTGTTTTGAGTTGGTATTTTTTCAGTAAATTGAATACACATCCTATCAAATACCATTTAAATGAAAAAAAACACTAGTAAAACCATCAAAATATCATTTTTTATATGGATTCTATTTTTTGCTAAGATATCATTTTCACAATCTATAGAAATTGTTTCACATAGCGAAAATCCTTTGGAAGTTAGTCCGCTTTTAGGAGCTAATTTAACAGTCAATTTTAAATATTCTAGTGAAGCAGGATCAACAAGTAATCATATTTTTATTGGTTTAGAAATTTTAGATAGTAACAACCAGTATGTAAGTTATATCAATGGAGTTACTTTAAATAATCAAACAGCGGGTATTGATGTGCAAAAATCAGCATCATTTTTTGTCGGAAGCATTCATCAATTATCAGCAAATTTACCAGTTGGTCATTATTATCAAGTAAAAGCAACAATGTTTGCAAGTGGTACCTGGAATGAAAATGCTTGGGCAGGTCATTGGAATACACCCTCATTGACTTTACAAGACACGAATGGTTATAATTTTAATACCAAAAACATCAGCAAAGGAGCAGATATTAGTTGGATGACTGAAATGGAATCCAAAGGGTATACTTGGAAAGATAATGATGGAAACACAAAAGAATTATTGCCTTTGCTAAAGGAATACGATTTGAATGCTGTAAGATTACGAGTTTGGGTTAACCCAGAAAACTCTGGAGCAAAGGGTTGGTGTAATATTGATGATTTGGCTTCAAAGGCAGAAAAAGCAAAAAATAATGGTCTAGACATTATGATTTGTATTCATTACAGTGATTGGTGGGCAGATCCTGGACAACAAACTAAACCTGCAGCGTGGTCTAATTACTCAGTTGCACAATTAGAAACTGCTGTTACCAATCATACTAATGAGATTCTAAATGCTTTACATGCAAAGGGGATTACACCAAAATGGGTACAAATCGGTAATGAAACAAATAATGGAATGCTTTGGACTACAGGAAAAGCTTCCACAGGTGGATTTGCAAATTATGCTAAATTTTTAAACGCTGGTGCCAATGCAGTTAAAACATTCAACTCTTCTATTAAAACCATTTTACATATTGCTAGTGGTAATGATAATGGTTTGTTTCAATGGAATATAGGTGGATTGTTAAACAACGGTTTTCAGATCAATAAATTTGACATTATCGGAATGTCTCTATATCCAGGTGAAGATAATTGGAAATCTTATGTAGATGACACCTATAGTAATATGATTGATTTAAAATCTAGATATAACAAAGATGTAATGATGGTAGAGATTGGTTTTTCAAACAGCAGACCAGATGTTACTTATCAATTCATTACTTATATGATAGAAAAAACCAAACAAGCCGATGGTTTAGGTGTTTTTTATTGGGAGCCTATTGCTAGAAGTCCATTTACTTCCTATGGAAAAGGAACTTGGGATTCTGATGGAAGTCCCTCTACTGCTATGGATGCTTTTTTAGATAAAAAAACACTACGTATTACAAAGATAAATTTTAATAAAGAAAAAATAGATATATTTCCTAATCCATCATCAAAAGTACTTTTCATAAGAGCTAAAGAAATATTGTTAAAAGATTATAAAATTTACAATACAAAAGGTCAACTAGTTAAAAGTAATATTTTTAGCCAAAACCAAAAAAGCATTAATATTATGAATTTACCTAATGGAATTTTCATGTTGAAACTTAATGATTTTAAAGTTTTTAAATTTATTAAGTTTTGATTTGGAATAGATGTAATGACATCTATGTTTTAAATGCATTATAGCAACTAGTCTTTCTTTTGAAACAGCTTTTTGGTTTGGGTGAAAAATATTTAGTATTTAAATGAGATAACCTAAAGTCTTTCCATTGATTTTTTTTAATTTTACTAACTTTAGATTATTATCTTATGAATTTAGAGTTACATAGACCCATTGTTTTTTTTGATTTAGAAACCACTGGAATTAATATTGCAAAAGATAGAATTGTTGAAATATCTATTCTAAAAGTGTTCCCCAACGGAAATAAAGAAAGTAAAACTTGGCTAGTCAACCCTGTTGTAGATATTCCAAAAATCACTTCAGATATCCATGGTATTACCAATGAAAAAGTTGTCAATGAACCTACTTTCAAGGAATTAGCTCCAGAAGTATACGGTCTCATCAGTGGTTGTGATTTGGCCGGTTTTAATTCGAATAGATTTGATATTCCATTGTTGGCTGAAGAAATGCTAAGAGCAGAAGTAGATTTTGACTTGACCAATATTAAATTTGTTGATGTTCAAACTATTTTTCATAAAAAAGAGCAAAGGACACTAAGTGCAGGTTATCGTTTTTATTGTGATAAAGAATTAGAAGGTGCTCATTCAGCTGAGGCAGACACCCATGCAACATATGAAATTTTATTGGCTCAGATAGAAAAATATGAGGATCTAGGAACCGATGTGAAAGCGTTGAGTGATTATTCTTCTCATCAAAAAAGAGCTGATTTTGCTGGATTTATTCAATATAACAATGCTGATGTGGAGATTTTCACCTTTGGTAAATACAAAAACAGGCCTGTGTTAGAGGTTTTGGCAGAAAATCCTGGGTATTACAATTGGATTATGAATGCTGATTTTCCTTTGTACACAAAAAAAGTGTTGACCAATATTAGATTAAAATCTTTAAACAACAAACTAAAGTAATCATGTACGTACCCTACCAAAGCCTTCCTGATCATGCTCGCGTTTGGATTTATCAATCTAGTAGAAAATTTTCAACACAAGAGCAAGAAGAAATTAGTACTATGTCTAAAGCATTTGTCAATCAATGGACTAGGCATGGTGAAAATGTTCATGGTAGTTTTACGCTCTTGCATGAACAATTTTTAATTATTGCTGTTGATCAAAGTTTTGTAGAAGTCTCGGGTTGTTCTATTGATGCTTCTGTCAAATTGATTCAAGAAATTCAAAAGCATTATGATGTTGATATGCTAAACAAATTAGCCATTGCTTATAAGGATAAAGAAGAAATTAAAGTGGTTTCTATATTAGAGTTTACACAATTGGTTAAACTCGGTACTATACACAAAGAAACCATTGTATTCAACAATATGGTGGATTCAAAAAATGATGTTGAAACGTTGTGGGAAATCCCTGCGTCACAAAGTTGGCATACTCGTTTTTTTAATTAGATTTCTTATTTATGAAACCCTCTTTTTTGTTTTTTGTTCTATTCAATTTTGGCTTGTTTGCACAAAATCACAATCAAACAAAAAACCCTTTACGATCCCAACACCCTTTGCAGCAGAAGGTATGGGTTGACAGTGTGCTGTCTACGATGACATTAGATCAAAAGATAGGTCAATTGTTCATGGTTCAAGCTTATTCAAATAAAGATATCAAGCATCAGAAGGAAATTACAAACCTCATAAAAGAACATCATATTGGAGGACTCATCTTTATGCAAGGAAGTCCAGAAAGCCAAATAAATTTATTTAATACTTATCAATCTATAAGTGAAACTCCTTTGTTGATTGGATTTGATGGAGAATGGGGTTTGAAAATGAGAATAAAGCCTTCTTTTGCTTATCCTTGGAACTTAACTCTTGGAGCCATCCAAAATGATTCTATAATTTACGAAGTTGGTAAAAGGATAGGAACCCATTGTAAAGAAGTAGGGGTACACATCAATTTTGCACCTGTTGTTGACGTGAACACCAATCCATATAATCCTATTATTGGTAATAGATCATTTGGAGAGGATAGAGATAATGTAACCAGAAAGTCTTTGGCTTTTATTGCAGGAATGCAAAGTGTAGGGGTGTTGGCCAATGCAAAACATTTTCCTGGTCATGGAGACACAAGTTCAGATTCGCACAAGACATTACCAATCGTAAACTTCAATCTCCAAAGATTAGATAGTATTGAGATGTACCCTTATAGGCAATTGGCTAATTCTAAACTAGCAAGTGTTATGGTTGCTCATCTAGAGGTTCCTGCATTGATAACTCAAAAAGGAAAACCAACCTCGATTTCAAAACAGGTAATTACCGATTTGCTAAAAAACAAAATTGGTTTCAAAGGTTTGGTTTTTACGGATGCTTTGAACATGAAAGGGGTTGCCAACTATGCTTCAGCAGACAAAGTATCTCTTGAGGCTTTTGCTGCTGGAAATGACATGTTATTAATTCCTGTTGATGTTGAAAAAGGAATAGAAAGTATAAGGAATGCAATTGAAAAAGGACTGATCACTGAAAAAAGATTAGAGGAATCGGTAACCAAAGTTTTACAAGCAAAATATTTGGTAGGGCTCAATCAACCCAAAACCCTTAAAGTAAAAGGAGTACAACAAAGAATTCATACTGTGGAAGATGATTTATTATTCAAGAAAACAGCTGAGCATGCAGTTACTTTGATAAAAAATGATGCTAATCTGCTTCCTTTTAGAAAATTAGACACTCTAAAAATTGCCTCTGTATCTTTGGGGGATGAAGGGAGCGATGAATTTGTTAATGTTTTAGGGAAATATAAAAAAGTAACCGTAATAAATAATTTAACAAAAAACAACTTTGAAAGCAAGCTAGCTCCTTATAACACAGTGATCATTGGTGTACATAAATCTGATGATACCCCATGGAAATCTTATCAACTGTCTGATACCGAGGTTGGATTGATTCAAGAGATTTCCAAACTCAAAACGGTGATATTAACTGTATTTGCAAGCCCTTATGCTTTGCTAAAATTAGATGGATTTGAAGCGGTATCGAACGTAATCATAGCTTATCAAAACAATATTATTTATCAATCTGTTGCAGCGCAGCAAATATTTGGTGCTTTACCCTTTTTGGGCACAATACCTGTGTCAGTTTCTACGAAATTTAAGGCTGGAAGTGGAATCCTAACATCCCCATTGAGACGTTTACAATATGGAAAGCCCATGGAAGTAGATATGGATGCTTTGAAGCTTTCTAAGATAGATAGCCTAGCGAATTTGGTCATCAGTGAAAAAATGAGTCCAGGAGTCCAAATTTTAGTGGCTCGAAAGAATAAAGTTGTTTTTGAAAAATCTTACGGGTATTACACCTACCAAAAAAAACAAAAAGTAACCAACAATTCAATATACGATTTGGCCTCTTTGACAAAAATACTAGGAGCATTACCTTTATATATAAAAGGATTTGAAGATGGAGTATATCATTTAGATGACACTCTAGGAGAATTGATTCCTATGTATAGAGATAGCCCTTTGGATAAATTAATGGTGATTGATATGTTTACACATCAGTCAGGGCTGAAGTCATGGATTCCATTTTATTTGAAGACATTAGATAGTGTTTCTAATCAACCTCAAAAAAAGTGGTACCAACCATTAAAAACTAAAAAATACTCCCTACAAATTGCGGATGGTCTGTTTTTAAAAAATGAATATCTCGATAGTATTTATCAACAAATAAAAGTAACCCCATTGAGGGAAGAAAGAAATTACAAGTATAGCGGATTGCCTTTCATCCTTTTTAAAAAAATATTAGAAAATTTTTACCATCAAACATTAGATCAATTGCTCTCAAAAAATTTCACAAATTCTTTGGGAACAGACAGGTTGTTATACAACCCATTAAATAGATTTGATAAAGATAGTATTGTGCCCTCTGAAGAAGACCATTATTTTAGACATCAAAAACTCCAAGGTCATGTACATGATATGGCAGCTGCTATGTTTGGAGGTGTTGCTGGTAATGCAGGGCTTTTTGGAAATGCAAATGATGTTGCTAAAATGATGCAACTCTTTCTTAACAAAGGAACCTATGGTGGTGTGAAGTATTTTAGAAGTAAGACTTTTGATATTTTCAATCAGGCTTATTTCAAGAAAAGGGAAAACAGAAGAGCATTAATTCTAGATAAACCCTCCCAGGACTTAGAGGTGCTGAATACCTGTCATTGCACCTCTGAGCAAAGTTTTGGACATGCTGGTTTTACAGGTACTTTTGCATGGGCTGATCCAGAAACCGAGTTGATATACATCTTTCTTTCCAATCGAACTTACCCCACAATGGAAAACAATTCTTTGGGAGAGAATGATATTAGAACCAAAGTGCAGCAGTTGATTCAAGCCTCAATGCAATAATTTTTTTTTAGAAATCGTTATGACTACTTGTAAAAAATACTTTAAAGTTCTAGATATAATATAAAACCGCATCGTGCTCATTATCTCTCAAAACCCTTCTTTTTTTCAAGCGATAAACTGTATATTTGCATCATAAAACTAAGGGTCTAATGTTATTTATTATTAGATTTCCAAAGCCAAAAAAAATATGGCAAATATTAGAGAGCAGATAAAACAAAAAGTTTTGGTATTAGATGGTGCAATGGGTACCATGATTCAACAATACAAATTTAGCGAGGAAGATTACAGAGGAGAGCAATTTAAGGATTGGAAAGTTTCTGTAAAAGGGAACAACGATATGTTGTCTATCACCCAGCCAGGGGCGATCAAAGAGATTCATGCAAAATATTTTGAAGCAGGAGCTGATATAGCAGAGACCAACACCTTTTCTAGCACGACGATTGCGATGGCTGATTATGAAATGGAGGACTATGTATATCAATTGAATTATGAGTCTGCAAAAATAGCCAAAGAAGTTGCTGATGACTTCACTAAAAAGCAACCTCATAAACCTCGTTTTGTTGCAGGTTCTATAGGTCCAACCAACAGAACTCTAAGTATGTCTCCAGATGTAAATGACCCAGGGTTTAGAGCAGTGACTTTTGATGAATTGCGTATTGCATATAAACAGCAAACTGAGGCTTTGATTGATGGTGGTGTAGATGTATTGCTCGTAGAAACAGTATTTGACACTTTAAATGCCAAGGCAGCTTTGTTTGCCATTGAAGAAGTGAAGTCAGAAAAAGGAATAGATGTTCCTATTATGCTAAGCGGAACAATTACTGATGCTTCAGGAAGAACCTTGTCGGGTCAAACTGCAGAAGCATTTTTAATATCAATCTCACATATCCCATTGTTAAGTGTGGGGTTGAACTGTGCATTGGGTGCCGATGCTCTGGTTCCTCATCTAGAGGCTATTGCCAATAATACATCCTATGGCGTTTCAGCACATCCCAACGCAGGATTGCCAAATGCATTTGGTGAATATGATGAGAGTCCTTCGCAAATGGCAACACAAATACAGGGATATTTTGATAAGAATTTAATCAATATTATTGGAGGTTGTTGTGGTACAACACCAGCACATATCAAAGCAATTGCAGACATGGCTGCAACAGTAGACCCAAGAAAGATTGAAGCATAATCATTAAAAATAGCAGGAATAGACAAAGATTTCTCGTAGTTTTCGACTAAGGTAATCAACACTAAGCGCAAGGGATGAGTAGTATAAAGCAAACAAAATACATGAAATTATCAGGATTAGAGCCTTTGGTTTTAAATCCTAATATAAATTTTATCAATGTTGGAGAACGTACAAATGTTGCGGGATCTAAAAAATTTCTAAGACTCATCAAAGAAGAAAAGTATGATGAAGCCTTGGCAATCGCATTGCACCAAGTAGAAGGTGGAGCCCAAATTATAGACATCAACATGGATGATGGTTTGATTGATGGGAAAGAGGCTATGGTTCGATTCTTAAACTTGATCATGGCCGAACCAGATATTGCGAGAGTTCCTATCATGATTGACTCCTCTAAATGGGATATTATAGAAGCAGGACTACAAGTTGTGCAAGGTAAATGTGTTGTAAATTCAATTTCATTAAAAGAGGGAGTTGACAATTTTAAAGCACAAGTACGTAAATTAAAAATGTATGGAGCAGCTGTAATTGTAATGGCTTTTGATGAAGAAGGCCAAGCTGATAATTATACACGAAGAATTGAAATTGCTGAAAGATCCTACCGAATAATGGTAGACGAATGTGATTTTCCTTCAGAGGATATTATTTTTGATTTAAATATATTCCCTGTCGCTACCGGTATGGAAGAACACCGAAGCAACGCTATTGATTTTATAGAAGCAACCCACTGGGTACGTACTCATTTACCCAATGCAAGTGTAAGTGGTGGAGTAAGTAACGTTTCCTTTTCTTTTAGAGGGAACAATCCGGTACGAGAGGCTATGCATTCAGTGTTTTTATATCACGCCATCAAGAAAGGAATGAACATGGGTATTGTAAATCCGGCGTTATTAGAAGTCTATGATGACATTCCAAAGGATTTATTAGAACATGTAGAAGATGTCATTTTAGATCGACGTGATGATGCAACAGAACGTTTGTTAGATTTTGCTGAGAGTTTCAAGGGAGAAACAAAAACGGAAGCACAAAAGCTTGCCTGGAGAGAGTTGTCTCTGCAAGAAAGAATCACTCATGGATTGGTAAAGGGAATTGATCAATTTATTGTTGAAGATGTGGAAGAGGCTCGCTTACAAGTTGAGAAGCCTTTAGAGGTCATCGAAGGTCATTTGATGATTGGAATGGGGGTTGTAGGAGATTTATTTGGTGAAGGGAAAATGTTCTTACCACAAGTGGTAAAATCCGCTCGTGTGATGAAAAGAGCTGTGGCCTATCTAATGCCATTTATTGAAGAGGCAAAAGATGAAAATAGTCCTGCTCAAGGAAAAGTTTTATTGGCCACTGTAAAAGGGGATGTTCACGATATTGGTAAAAATATTGTTGGGGTGGTAATGGCCTGTAATAATTACGCTATTGTAGATTTAGGTGTCATGGTTTCACCTGAAAAAATCTTACAAGTAGCCATTGATGAAAAAGTAGATGTCATTGGACTCAGCGGCTTGATTACGCCTTCACTTGACGAAATGGTCCACATAGCCAAAGAAATGAAACGTTTGAATTTCAATATTCCTTTATTGATTGGTGGAGCAACAACCTCAAAAGCACATACCGCTGTTAAAATTGCACCAGAATACGATGGGGGAGTCGTTCATGTATTAGACGCCTCAAGATCTGTGCCTGTAACGAGTAAATTGATTGGAGAAGACAAAAACATCTCCGAGAAATTTAAAGAAGAAACGTATGCAGAATACGACAAGGTTAGAGAAGGCTTTTTAAGTAGAGGTCGTAAGAAAGTTTATTTACCGTTGGAGGAAGCCAGAAAAAACAAATATGAGATTGAATTTAATGATGAAACTGTTTATGCTCCAAATAAAACAGGGGTTAAAGTCATTGAAAACTTGCCATTAGAAACATTATTGCCATTTATAGATTGGACTCCGTTTTTTCAATCTTGGGAATTGCATGGTAAATTTCCTGCCATATTAGAAGATGAAATTGTTGGTACTCAAGCTCAAGATTTGTTTAAAGATGCCAAACAGATGTTAGACAAAATCGTCAAAGAAAAATGGTTTGTTGCAAAAGCTGTTTATGGTTTGTTTCCTGCAAATAGTGTAAATACTGACGACATAGAGATATACAGTGATCAAAGTCGAACAGAAACCATCCAAACGATGCTTACCCTACGCCAACAATCCAAAAAAGCAACAGGGAAACCGCACATGGCATTGTCTGATTATATCGCACCCAGAGAAAGTGGTGTAGAAGATTATATTGGGGCTTTCTGTGTGACAACTGGTTTTGGTGTTGAAGAAAAGGCAGAAGCGTACAAACAAAACTTAGACGATTACAATAGTATTATGGTAAAAGCTTTGGCAGATCGATTTGCAGAAGCATTTGCAGAATACTTACATGACAAAATACGTAAAGAAGATTGGGGATATGCAAAGGGAGAAGATTTAACAAATGAAGACTTGATTAAAGAATCTTATCAAGGTATACGTCCTGCTCCAGGATATCCTTCGTGTCCTGATCACACTGAAAAAATACAGTTGTGGGAATTGTTGAATGTAGAAGAAAATATTGGGGTAACGTTAACCGATAGTCTGGCGATGTTTCCAACAGCATCTGTTTCTGGACATTACTTTGCACACAAAGATGCTCGATATTTTGGGTTAGGTAAAATCACAAAAGAGCAAATTCATGATTTTGCAAACCGAAGAGGACTGACAAATGAAGAGGCTGAACGTTGGTTGGGACCAAATTTAGCAGAGGAGTAAGCGTTTAAATTTAAAAAATAAAGAATTAAAAACTGGATAGGAAAAACAAATACAACCATAAATAAAAGTGATTTTATTTAAAAGTAAAAAAGCAATTATTTAATTACATTTGTATAGCGTATTTAAAAAAGATAAAATTATGGCATTAGAAATTACAGATGCAACATTTGAAGAAGTAGTATTGAAATCAGATCAACCTGTATTGGTAGATTTTTGGGCCGCATGGTGTGGACCTTGTAGAATGGTAGCTCCTATTATTGATGAGTTAACAGATGAGTTTAAAGGAAAAGCAGTTATTGGTAAAGTAGATGTAGACACCAACCAAGAGTTTGCAGCCAAATACGGTGTGAGAAATATACCAACAGTATTGGTTTTTAAAGGCGGTGAAGTCGTTGATAAGCAAGTAGGCGTTGCACCAAAAGCAACTTATGCGGCTAAGATAGAGGCTGCTATCTAAACCTAATATTGACCCTCAAAAAAAAGATTTCAGTTTTTGAAATCTTTTTTTTTATATAAAATTCTGGTTATGAATATGCTAAGATTTAGAAGTTGAAAAAAATCAAAAAAAGGGCAAAAACCTTTTGAGTAAGTATGATTAAGTTTTATATTTGCCATCGCTAACAGCAACGGTCTGGTAGTTCAGCTGGTTAGAATACCTGCCTGTCACGCAGGGGGTCGCGGGTTCGAGTCCCGTCCAGACCGCAAAAAATTATTTTTAAAATCCCTATGAACGTAAAGTTTACAGGGATTTTTTTTTAGCCTTTAAATGTCTAGATAATACATATGTATCACATTTTCTCGTAGCGTATCATCACTTTGATTCATGCTCTAGAACAACAAACAGTTTATGGAGAAATCATTCATATACGTTTTGAAAAAAAACGAAATTATCGCGCTCACAAAAACTATTTGCAGGCCCATATCTTACTAAAAAGTATTAGCTGACACCGCCTGAACCCCTTTGTGATCAAAACCAAAAAAAGCGCTCAAATTACTTCGAGCGCTTTTTTTTGGGTATGGATTTGAATTCCTTTTACTCGTTAGATAGCAAGATCGGTGTCTTACCATCAGTGATGATAATTTTTGTGTTGGGAGATTTTGACAGTTCTTTAAACGCTTCAATTGTGTTTAATTTTATGATCTGATCACTTAGTCCTTCTGCTAATATTTTTTGAGCATCTTTTTCACCTGTCGCGTTGATGATTTTTCTTTCAGCTTCTAGTTTTTCTTGTTGCAAAACGAATTCCATTCTCATGGCATCTTGCTCTGCTTGTAGTTTTCTCTCAATAGATTTCGCCAAACCATTTGGAAGTTGAATTCTCTTCATCAGCACAGAAATCAAATTGATACCTTCGGCTTGTTTTTCTATGTTGAGCTTCATTTTTTTCATGATTTCTGACTCAATTTTTGAACGCATACCCGAATGCATATCTTTGGCATAAAATTGTGCACAGACATCAGATGCGGCAGATCTAAAAACACTAGTTACAACAGACTCATAATCTTTTCCTAAGTTTTGCAATACAGAGGTCAATTTATCTGCCTCCAAACGATACAGAATAGAGATTTCAGAATTAACACTAAGTCCCTCTTTACTTGGTAGCGTTAAAAACAATTTGATGTTGTTGGTCTTGATTGATTCTTTTACAACTTTACTAATAATTGGATTGTAGAAGACAATTCCTTGGGTTTCGACGTTTCCTTTAAATTTACCTAAAGTTTGTTTGATTCCTGCCTGTCCAGGTCTAATGACACTACAACTGGTAAACAAAACCGTTGTCATTACAAGTAAAATAGATTTTTTCATGAGGTTTATATTTTTTATAAATATAAATAAAAGAATTCATAATTTCAATCTCTATTTATTTGCAGTACGACTTTCAATAAAGGGTGAGGACTAACTTTTGAGGTTTTCTAGAAGATGAAAATAATCATGTTGTAAATCTTCATGTAACGTTTTAATTTTTTTCTCAATGTTTTTAATTTCTCTCGAGAAAATATTAATCAACTGCTGGTTTCTTGTCATAGAAGGGCTCATGATACGTAACTTTTTACAAAAGTACAAAAGGAGTTCTACCTCTGTTTCTCTTACATTGGAATAGCGTATGTAAGTTTTGATACTTTTTAAAATTTTTCTAATACTTTTTTTTATGTAAAAATAAGAATTGGGGTTTATTTTCTCAAAAGCCTCGTCTATTTCTATTTTGATTTCTTTGATATAATCTTGTTCATCATCAGATTCAAAAAGTAAATAGGTTAGTAATTCTTTGTTTTCTTTTTTAAATTTAGATAGCCTTAAAACAATCTCAATAAGTTCATTTCTATCCAGACCGTTTAATTCGGTTTTAAGTTGTCTTACAGTTGCAGTATCCATCGAGACGAAGATAAAGTTTATAACTAACAATGATGAAGTATGTGGTAAAATAATTTTAAAGACGATGGCCACAAGTCATACCCAAAATGTGATTAATATAATTTGAGGGTTGTTAGAGGAACTAAAAAAGGATGCTTACTTTTACCTTATTATTTGAAAACAATATGAAAGTTTCTATTGAAATTACTTTATTACCGTTAGATCAAGATTTTGAAAGCCATATCATTACTTTTATCAAAAGATTGAGAGCTTCAAAATTCACAGTATTAGAGAACCCAATGAGCACACAAATTTATGGGGAGTATAGCGAGGTCATGTCTTTCCTAACAAAAGAGATCGAAAGAACATTTGAGGCTCAAGAAAATGTTGTCCTCAATTTAAAACTAGTCAAATCCGATAGGAGTCATTATGAACCACATTTTTATTTTTTTTTTAAGCGCCTATCAAGATACCTCCACGGGTGATGTTTTGTTAGAAGCTGTTGCTTTTGTGTTTGGAATTGCAAGCGTTGTCTATTCTAAAAAAGAAGACATATTGGTTTATCCAGTGGGGTTGGTTGCCACAGTGATTACCGTATATTTGCTGTACAAAGCACAATATTTTGGAGACATGATGATGAACTTTTACTATTCCGCTATGAGTATTTATGGCTGGTGGAATTGGTCTAGAAAGAAAAACAATAAAACCATTGTGCCTATTTCTAGGACTACATCAACAGAAAAAAGAATAGGTGTTTTTATGGTTTTGATTACCATGTTCATTACTTCTATTGTATATGTATATTTTGGATATGATCTCAAAACTGAAAACTATATCGATGTTTTTACCTCTGGAATTTTCTTTACAGCCATGTGGTACATGGCAAATAAAAAAATAGAAAATTGGATGCTTTGGATTTTTGCTGATCTCATTACTGTGCCCTTGTACGCATATAGAGGTTTAGGAATGCTATCCTTACAATATTTAATTTTCACAATACTGGCCGTTCAAGGTTATTTGGCATGGAGAAAAAACTTAAACAACACCCAAGCAATCTAGTTAAAATTGTTTTGTTTGGTCCAGAATCGACAGGTAAAACGACACTCTCTGTTCAGTTGTCTGCGCATTACAAAACAGCTTGTGTTCCAGAGTTTTCTAGAGCATACTTACAAGAGAAATGGGACAAAACAAAGAAAGTATGCGAAATAAAAGACATCATACCCATTGCTAATGGTCAAATGAAATTAGAGAATAAACTCGCTAAAGAAGCCAATAAACTATTGATTTGTGACACTGATTTATTGGAAACAAAGGTCTATTCTGAGGCTTATTACGACGGTTTTGTGGACAAAGAATTAGAAAAATATGCCTTAGAAAACCAATATGACTTGTACTTGCTAACCTATATTGATACCCCTTGGGAGGCAGATGACTTGAGAGATCGGCCAACCCAGAGAGAAGAAATGTTTATGGCTTTTAAACATGCCTTAGACAAATACAAGAAACCTTATATTCTTTTGAAAGGCGATAAAAAAACACGCTTTCACCAAGCCGTCAAAGAAATTGATCAACTTTTAAAGAAGTAAGCAATAAGTATGAATCGAGAAGAATTTACAAAGGAATTAAACTTTAAAGCTGTAAGAAGTTCAGGAGCAGGAGGGCAACACGTGAATAAAGTTTCAACCAAAATAGAGTTGACTTTTAACCTACAAGATTCAAATGCTTTAAATCTTAGAGAAAAAGAACTGCTAAAAGAAAAGTTGTCTTCAAGATTGACAAAAGACCATCAGTTAATTTTATGCTGTGATAAGACCAGGTCACAACATAAAAACAAAGAAATAGCGATCAAAAGATGTTTCGATTTGATCAAGCAAAGTCTAACCCTTCCCAAAAAAAGAAGACCCACAAAACCCAGTCGATCCGCAATAAGCAAGAGGATTGAGAGCAAACAAAAAAATGCGCATAAAAAGTATTTGAGAAGAAAACCACCGCTAGAATAATAATCCATTAATTGTTTCACAAATAAAAAATACATTGTATTTTTGCATCGTTCTCAAAAAGGGGTGCTTGTAGGGTTGTGGTTCGGTCGTTTATTTTAACACCAAAATTTTCAATCTTATTATGGCTGAGATCATACCCAATGAACCTAGAACAGGTAATGCTGTTTAGGGAATTATCATAAAACAATATCCGTATTTGTTTGTGATGTTTTAATTAATCTATTATTCAATATTAACTTAAGAATAATTACCTCTTTTTATTCGTTTTAAAATTATTTAAAATGAAAAAAATACACTTTTTTTTATTCTTGTTGGTTGGTGCTTTATCAAATGCTCAAACGTTTAGCATTAGTGGAAATGTAACCAATCAAAACAACAAACCTTTATCTGGTGCTACCCTCTCAATTATAGAGCGTAACCAGGCAATGTTAGCTGATGATAAAGGAGAATTTAGCACAAAATTGAACAAAGGGTATTATACCTTTGAAGTTTCTTTTTTGGGTTATCAAACGGTTTCCAAAAAAGTTTTGGTTACCAAAGACGTCAATCTCAATTTTGTTTTAGAAACAAGTTCAACTCTTTTAGAAGAGGTGTTGGTTTCTGCTGTTCGTGTGACTGAAGAGGTCCCTGTTACGTTTTCTAATATTTCTAAAAAAGAATTGGAAAAACGTAATTTAGGACAAGACATTCCTATTTTGTTAAACTATATGCCTTCAGTCGTTTCTTCTTCTGATGCAGGAGCAGGTGTAGGGTATACGTATATGAATGTTCGTGGATCAAATGGAGAACGTATCAATGTAACTGTAAACGGAATTCCATATAACGATGCAGAGAGTCATGGAACTTTTTGGGTAAACTTAGGAGATTTTGCTTCTTCTACACAAAACATACAATTGCAAAGAGGAGTAGGAACCTCTACCAATGGTTCCGGAGCTTTTGGTGCCAGTTTAAATATTTTGACAGATGCAATATCAGAAGCGGCATATGGAGAAATTTCGAACACGTTTGGTTCTTTTAATACCCGAAAGCATACGGTTAAATTCAGTACAGGAAAAATAAACGATCACATAGAAATAGCAGGTCGTCTCTCCAATATTTATTCTGATGGATATGTTGACAGAGCATCTTCAGATTTAAAATCATTCTATCTACAAGCAAGTTATACCGATGAAAACACCTTGATCAAAGCCATTACGTTCGGTGGAACAGAAAAAACGTATCAGGCTTGGTATGGTTTAACAGCTGAACAGTTGAGAGAGGATAGAAGACAAAACCCTTACACCTATGATAATGAAGTAGATGACTATGGTCAAAATCATTATCAGTTGCATTGGAATGAAAAATTAACAGAAAATTGGTCAACAAATTTAGCGTTGAATTATACCAAAGGTGCTGGTTTTTTTGAACAATACAAAGCAGAAGTGGATTATGAAGATTTT
>Ga0209653_1001504_pt1 | contig 18691 bp, 26 predicted proteins | sample SaaInl6LU_22_DNA_FD_184644 | JGI IMG/M metagenome (GOLD analysis project Ga0209653, IMG submission 184644) | Marine microbial communities from expanding oxygen minimum zones in the Saanich Inlet - ESP_116LU_22_DNA (SPAdes) (version 2) | ecosystem: Environmental > Aquatic > Marine > Intertidal...
AGTGCACAGTCAATGCACTCATCAGGGTTGATCACAAGAAAGTTTGGGCCTTCATAGAAACAATCCACGGGACAGACTTCGACACAGTCTGTGTATTTACAGCGGATACAGTTATCGACAACAACAAATGTCATGGGTCTCTCCTTTGCGCGGCCAAGATTCTATGCGTTTGTGTCGGAATCGCCAAGTGACTCACGAGCTTTTAAAACCAGTGCCTCGAGGGTGGACCAGGCTTCTCGCGGTGATAAATCGTCCGGATCGATATGAGAAAGCTGTGTCACCAGTGGGTCTGGCGGTTGATGAAAAAGATCTGCTTGTGGCGCTTGAGTTTGATTCAGGGCCACCTGTTGTGATTCGAGTTCGGCGAGATAAGAGGCGGCGCGCCCAATGATATTCTCTGGAACACCCGCTCGTCTGGCAACATGCAAACCATAACTCTGTGAGGTTGGCCCGCTCATCACCCGGTGAAGAAAAACGATGTGATCGCCACTGACTTGCGCAGTGAGATGCACATTGAAAGCGGTTGGTTCTGAGTCCGGTAAATGCGTTAATTCGAAATAGTGTGTGGCAAACAGCGTGAGTGCTCGATGTTTGGCCAGTGCTTCAGCCGATGCCCAGGCCAGGGCTAATCCATCAAAGGTGCTTGTGCCACGACCGACTTCATCCATCAAGACCAGCGATTGATCGGTCGCTTCCGCCAAAATCGCCGCGGTCTCTGTCATTTCGACCATAAATGTGGACCGTCCTCCGGCGAGATCATCAGAGGCGCCAATTCGAGTGAAAATCCGATCAATGGGACCGATCGATGCCTGGTCGGCAGGAACAAAGCTACCGATGCGGGCCAGAAGAGCAATGAGTGCTGTCTGTCGCATGTAGGTCGACTTACCGCCCATATTGGGGCCAGTAATGAGCGAGAGTGACTGATTGGCGTCTAAGTGGACATCGTTGGGAACGAAAGGATCGGTGTTGGCTTTTTCGATGACCGGGTGACGTCCTTGAAGGATGTTGACTTCAACCGTATCTGAAAGAACCGGTTCGACCCAGCGTTCATGACTTGCGACCAAGGCTAGGCTGTTGAGGACATCAAGTTCCGCGAGCGTCTGTGTTAAGTGTTTGAGGTCAGATATCGCATCCATCAATGGGTCAAATAATGCCTCGTACAGATGGCGTTCTCGGCTTAAGGCCTGGCTTTCCGCCGATAAAGCTTTGTCTTCAAAGGTTTTGAGTTCAGGGGTTGTAAAGCGCTCAGCATTTTTGAGTGTTTGCCGTCGTTGGAAGTGCAACGGCGCCTCTTGAGTCGCCAACGTGGCCTTGGAGATTTCAAAGTAATATCCATGAACGCGGTTATAGCCGAGCTTCAGGCTATTGATCCCCGAGGTGGTGCGCTCGGCGTCCTCCATGTCGGTTAACAGACTTGAGGCGTCGCGAGAAAAACGTCGTAATTGATCGAGTTCAGCATCATAGCCTTCGCGAATGACGCCACCGGCGCTGATGATAACAGAGGGTTCACTCTCGAGCGCCTTGTGTAGCAGAGTTTTCACAGACTCCAACAAGGTGATGCGTAGGCCAAGTGCCTGAATAGAAGCTTCATCGGATTGTGTCAGTCGACACTGCAGTTCAGGCAGTTCATTGAGACTGTCGCGCAATCGAGTCAGATCTCGTGGTCGCGCGGACTTCAGACCAATCCGAGCGACAATCCGTTCCAGATCCCCGATGCGTTTGAGATGATGGTTGATCACCGAAGTGCAGCCTGATCTTCAGACCAATCCGAGCGACAATCCGTTCCAGATCCCCGATGCGTTTGAGATGATGGTTGATCACCGAAGTGAAGCCTGATCCGATGAGTGCTCGAATATGATGAAGTCGTTGTTGCGGGATGGTCGAATCTCGGAAAGGAGTTGTGATCCAGCGAGCCAATTCCCGACTACCCATGGCTGTTGAGGTTTGATCGAGGACCCAAAGCAAGGTGTGTTTACGATCTCCCCTTAATGTACGGGTTAACTCCAGATTTTTTTGCGTGGTTTGATCTAAAACGACTCGATCATCGTCGCGAACCAGCTGAGGCCGAGAAAAATGCATCAATTCTGTGCGTTGCGTATCATGCAGATAGGTCAGAAGTGCTGCGGTCGCCTCCAGACCTTGATCACTGACATCGCTTAAGCCAACACCGCGCGCATCCTTGACCTGATAGGTGCGATCGAGTTCACGCGATAACTGATCGAGCGTGTAATGCCAGGCAGGAACCATGACTTGGCGGGTCTCGGTGTGGAAGAGATCTGCGTCTTGGGTAAGGCACTCTTTTGGTTCAACCCGTGTGATCAGGCTATCGAAGGCCTGCTTGGACAGTTGATCGTAAATTAATATTTCTCCACGTGAGACGGATCCGAGAGCCACCGAATATGTCAGACCCTGCGTATTCAGTGCAGCCACCCAAAGTTCTTGGCCAGACTCGACAAAGGCTTCATCGGTGACTGTTCCCGGTGTCAAAATCCGGGTGACTTCACGAGCGACCGGTCCTTTGGATTCACCAGGAATCCGGTGACTGTTCCCGGTGTCAAAATCCGGGTGACTTCACGAGCGACCGGTCCTTTGGATTCTCCAGGAATCCCGACTTGCTCACAGACCACGACGGCGAGTCCTGCGTTTAACAACCGAGCTTGATAGTTTTCCGCGGCATGATAAGGAACCCCCGCCATCGGGATCGGTTCGCCGGCAGATTGGCCGCGGCTGGTGAGCGTAATATCCAACACCTGCGCCGCCACTTTGGCATCATCGAAAAACAATTCATAAAAATCACCCATGCGATAAAACACCAGCGATGTCGGATAATCATCCTTGATCGCTAAATATTGCTGCATCATGGGAGTGTGCTGAGACAGTGGGGCTTTTTGATCCATCATGGCATTCTAAAGAAAAGACATGGATTGGTGTATGACTTCAGATCTTTTGATGGTGTTAAACAACGTGCACGAGCAACTACTTGCTCGTCAGCAGACGGTGTCAGTGGCCGAGAGTTGCACAGGTGGACTCGTGGGTGCAGCCCTGACGGAGCAACCAGGATCATCGGGGTATTTTTTGGGTGGTATTCAGGCATACGCCAATGCCATCAAAACCGATCTACTTGGGGTGAGTCACGAGACGTTGCTGTCTTTTGGCGCAGTGAGTGAGGAAGTTGCTTCAGAGATGGCGCTGTCGATTCGGCGTTTAAGCGGCAGTGACTGGGCGATTTCGACGACTGGGATCGCTGGACCAGACGGTGGATCTGAGGAGAAGCCGGTTGGTACCGTTTGGATTTCAGTGGCAGATTCCGAGGGTGTATTCAGCCAGAAGCTGACCTTAGATGGCGACCGATCAGCAGTTCGCCATGGCACCGTTTTGGCGGCCTTGACGCTTCTCCTTGAACACCTTCTCGATGAGGAGACAGATCTTTAACTTCAGTCGATCGCCCCAATTTTGAAATTCGGGTTCTTGGATGGTCCAAGGATCGGTATACTTTCACGTTTTTGGCGAGTATTTGGTCGAGGTCGATATGCCAATTTATGAATATCAGTGTTCTGCATGCGGGCAATCGCATGATGCATTACAAAAATTGTCCGACGCACCGTTAGTTGACTGCCCGGAGTGTGGCCAGCCTGAGCTGAAGAAAAAAATCAGTGCGGCGGGTTTTCGTCTAACCGGTGGCGGTTGGTATGAAACCGACTTTAAAACCGGTGACAAAAAGAAAAACTTGTCTGGCGACAGTCAATCCTCAGGAGCCGACAAGCCTGCGGCCTCAGACAAAGCATCTGAACCGAAAAAACCCGCATCTAGCAAAACGGAATCGGCCGCCTAGGCCTATTGAAAAAGGAATTAGTATTCATGCGCACCCACTACTGTGGCGAACTCAACGCCAAGCACATCGGTGACACAATCACTGTTTGCGGCTGGGTTCACCGCCGCCGTGACCATGGCGGAGTGATCTTTCTTGACCTGCGAGATCGGCAGGGACTCCTTCAAGTGGTCGTCGATCCCGATACCAAAGATGCCTTTGCGACTGCGGATCGAGCACGATCAGAGTGGGTGATGCAGATTACAGGACTGGTGCGCGCTCGACCTGAGGGAACAGTGAACGCAGACATGCCGACTGGTGAAATTGAAGTCTTAGGTCGTGAAGTCAGGGTGCTCAATACCGCTGACACACCACCGTTCCAATTGGATGAGCACGCCAAGGTGGGTGAGGAAGTCCGCTTGAAGCATCGGTATATGGATCTTCGTCGACCAGAAATGCTCGAGAATTTAATGCTCCGCTCGCGAGTGACGACCTTTGTTCGTAATTTTTTGGCGGGTCATGGTTTTGTGGATACCGAAACACCGGTTCTGACGCGTGCTACCCCTGAGGGTGCGCGTGATTATTTGGTTCCTTCGCGAGTTCATAAGGGCGAATTCTTCGCCTTGCCACAGTCGCCACAGCTCTTTAAGCAGCTGTTAATGGTGGCGGGACTGGATCGTTATTTCCAAATTGCCAAATGTTTCCGTGATGAAGATCTTCGTGCTGATCGGCAACCTGAGTTCACACAGATTGACCTTGAGATGTCATTTGCCGATGAAGAGGCGGTGATGAGCTTGACTGAGTCGATGATTCGAGAGTTATTTCAGGCTGAAATGGGCGTTGACTTAGGAGCCTTCCCGAGGATGCCTTACGCGGAGGCGATGGCTCGTTTTGGAAGTGATAAGCCTGATCTTAGAATTCCTTTGGAACTCATTGATATTAAAGATTTAATGGCTAAAGTTGATTTTAAGGTCTTCAGTGGTCCAGCGAATGACCCAAATGGCCGTGTCACGGTTCTGAAGGTTCCGGGCGGGGCCTCCATTTCACGCAAAGAAATCGATGATTACACGAAGTTTGTCGGTCAGTACGGTGCGAAGGGTTTAGCCTGGGTCAAAGTAAATGCGCTCAGTGAAGGTCTCGAGGGACTGCAGAGTCCGATCTTGAAGTTTATGCCTGATGATGTGGTGATGGCGCTGATGGAGCGTGTCGATGCGGCTGATGGCGACATTTTGTTCTTTGGCGCTGACTCCACGCGTGTGGTTTCTGATGGCTTGGGTGCACTGCGTGTCAAGCTCGGGCATGATCTGAATTTATTGACGCATCAATGGGCGCCTTTGTGGGTCGTGGACTTCCCCATGTTTGAAGATGCAGGCGATGGTCATGTGGCTGCGCTGCATCACCCATTTACTGCACCCACAGTCGATGCTGACACATTGAAAACCAAGCCGTTGGATGCTTTATCCCGCGCCTATGACATGGTTCTTAATGGCACAGAGTTGGGGGGTGGCTCGATCCGGATTCATGATCAAGCCATGCAACAGGCAGTCTTCGATGTGTTGAATATCTCTGCTGAGGAGCAACGTGAGAAGTTTGGCTTCTTATTGGATGCATTGCGTTACGGAGCACCTCCACACGGTGGTTTGGCGTTCGGTTTGGATCGATTGGTCATGTTGATGTTGGGAGCGACGTCGATCCGCGACGTGATTGCATTCCCGAAAACGCAATCCGCGACCTGCTTATTGACTGATGCCCCAGGGGTTGTGAGCGCAGAACAGTTAAAAGAAGTTGGTGTGCGAATTCGTCAGGATAAAACGGAGACGATGTAATGGCAGGTCATAGTAAATGGGCCAACATTAAACATAAAAAGGCAGCGCAAGATGCCAAGCGCGGCAAGATTTTTACGAAATTGATTCGTGAAATCACGGTTGCGGCCAAGATGGGTGGCGGTGAGCCTTCGGACAATCCGCGATTGCGAGCGGCCATTGATAAGGCGCTTTCAGCGAATATGACCAAAGACACCATCCAGCGGGCGATTGACCGCGGTGCTGGTGGTGGCGACAACGATCACGTTGAAGAACTCACCTACGAAGGTTACGGAGCCGCTGGCGTGGCTGTGCTTGTGGAAGTGATGACCGATAATAAAAATCGGACTGTGGCTGAAGTTCGGCACGCATTTAGTAAGTGTGGAGGCAATCTTGGAACCGATGGTTCGGTCGCCTATCTGTTTACCAAGCGTGGTCAGATTTTGATTGAACATGCCGATGAAGATGCGGTCATGGAAGCAGCTCTCGAAGCTGGTGCTGAGGATGTCATTACTCAAGACGACGGTTCGATTGATGTTGCGACCACTCAAAATGATGTGATTGAAGTCAAAGATGCACTGATTGCTGCTGGTATTGAGGTGTTGGCGGCTGAGGTGGCTTTGGTTCCCTCAACAACCGCAGAACTCGACGAAGAGAGTGCTCCGAAAGTCATGAAATTGATCGATATGCTTGAAGATTTGGATGATGTGCAAAACGTCTATACCAACGCGAACTTCACCGACGAGTTGCTTGAGTCTTTGGCCTGATGCGTAGAATCCTCGGCATCGATCCAGGCTCCATCAAAACCGGATGGGGCGTGATCGAAGTGGAGGGTAGCAATGTTGTTTATTTGCAATCTGGCATTCTGACATTGGGTTCTGGTGCGATGTCCGATCGGTTGCTGACATTACACCAAGGTCTGGCGGATGTGATTCATCGACTTCAGCCCACCGAATGCGCGGTTGAAGAAGTCTTTCTTGCGAAAAACTTTCAATCAGCGTTAAAGCTCGGTCAAGCGCGTGGTGTGGCTTTATTATCGGCAGGCACCGCATCGATTCCCGTCAAAGAATTCGCTGCCAAAACTGTTAAGCAGGCGATCTGTGGACAGGGGCAAGCGAGCAAAGCTCAAATGCAAAACATGGTCATACGGATCCTTGGGTTATCAGAGAATCCTGGTGAGGATGCTGCGGACGCACTCGGTATTGCGCTCTGCGCTGGGTACAGTAAAGATGGTGAGGGTGCTGATGCGCGATTTCGGTTGTCATCGCGCTCGCGATCGGGACGCCGTTGGCGCTTAAAGGAGAGTCCGAAATGATTGGTCGAATTACCGGCATACTGCTAGGAATCGAGCATCAAACTGCCTTGGTGGATGTGGGTGGCCTCGGCTATGAAGTTGAATGCCCAATCAGTACGTTGTGTGAACTCCCAGCGGTTGGGCAACAAATCACGCTGCAAACACACTTTGTCGTTCGCGAGGACGCGCAACTCTTATATGGGTTTTTAACTCACGAAGACCGCGAGTCATTTCGTATTTTAATCAAAATCTCAGGCGTCGGTCCGAAGCTCGCCATCGGTGTCCTTTCCGGGTTGTCTGGTGATGAACTGGCCTCGGCTGTCGAGCGTGATGACGTGGCGACATTGACCCGTCTGCCCGGAATTGGCAAAAAGACTGCAGAACGATTAATTGTTGAATTACGTGGTCGAATGAGCTCCAGCGGGACCTCAACCGTCAATCATGCTGCCTCACCGATTGAAGAGGCTGTTCTTGGCTTGATCGCTCTTGGCTACAAGGAAACCGAGGCAAGAAAAGCAATCGGTCGATTACCCAATGACTCAGAAGCCACACCTGAGAACTTGATCAGAGCGAGTCTCAAACAGATGTTACGTCAACCATGAGTGAACGCATTATCGAAGGAGAGTCTTTGCCAGAGGATGTGCGTATTGAGCGCGCAGTTCGGCCGAAAACGCTCTTGGAATATGAAGGTCAGCCCAAAGTGCGTGACCAGATGCAGCTGTTTGTTGACGCCGCCAGAAACCGTGCCGAACCCTTGGACCATACATTGATCTTTGGCCCACCAGGGCTTGGTAAGACGACTCTTGCCAATATTATCGCTCACGAAATGGGTGCCTCGCTGAAATCAACTTCGGGTCCTGTGATGGAGCGTGCTGGTGATTTAGCAGCAATTCTGACCAACCTTGAGGCCGGTGATGTGCTGTTCATCGATGAGATTCATCGCCTGTCGGCCTCTGTCGAAGAGGTGTTATACCCCGCAATGGAGGATTATCAGCTCGACATTATGATTGGCGAAGGTCCAGCGGCGCGGTCAATCAAATTAGACTTGCCGCCCTTTACCTTAGTCGGTGCAACCACTCGTGCCGGACTATTAACCAGTCCATTACGCGATCGTTTTGGGATCGTGCAACGCTTGGAATTTTATTCGGAAGTCGATTTGGCGAAAATCGTTGCCCGGTCTGCCAATCTCATGGGGGTGGAGTGTGAAGCCGATGGAGCCTTTGAAATCGCCAAACGCTCTCGTGGAACCCCACGGATCGCAAACCGGCTTTTGCGCCGGGTGAGAGACTTTGCTGAAGTCCGGGCCGATGGTGTGATTACCAACCCAGTTGCAGATGATGCCTTGAACTTATTGCATGTCGATGCGCGTGGGTTTGACCAAATGGATCGCAAGCTATTGTCGGTCCTCGCCAATCACTTTAATGGAGGTCCTGTGGGGATTGAATCGCTCGCGACCTCATTGGGTGAGGAACGCGGTACGCTCGAGGAAGTGATCGAGCCGTATTTGATTCAGCAAGGCTACCTCCATCGAACGCCTCGTGGTCGAACCTTGACACAGGCTGGTTATCAAGTGGTCGGACTGGCAGGTGGGGCAGATGACTTGTTTCAGGAATCCTGATGCACTTTGAGATCCCGGTTCGGGTCTATATTGAAGACACCGATGCCGGTGGCATTGTGTTTTACGGTAATTATCTGAAATTCTTTGAGCGTGCGCGGACTGATTTTTTACGAAGCATTGGGATCGAGCAGTCACAGACGATTCAACAAAACCTGATTTTTGTGGTGCGCCATGTTTCCATCGGCTATCAAGAGCCTGCGCGACTCGACGATCGTTTAGCGATTTCTTGTGCGGTGAAGTCACTACGTCGAACACGTGTTATTTTTGAGCAAGAAGCCCGTCGACAATCCGATGGTGCCCTTTTGGTACACGCAGAGGTGGAAGTTGTTGCCGTCACTATGGATACTTTGAAGCCTCGGGCGATGCCTGAACCATTGATGAATACTTTAACCATGACAATTGAGAAAACTGATGTCTGAAGAACTCTCTATCCTTAGCCTCGTGTTGCAAGCCGGACCAGTCGTTCAATTGGTCATGGCGACACTGGTCCTCGCTTCTGTCTTTTCTTGGGTGGTCATTTTTCAGCGCACTCGAGTGTTATCCCGTGCGCAAAAACATGCCCGATTGTTTGAAGATACCTTTTGGAGTGGTGCCGAGCTCGTGGGCCTTTATAAGCAGGTGGCGAATTCACCCAACTTGATCGGCCTTGAAGCTGTCTTCAAAGCGGGTTTTCAGGAATTTACTCGACTGCGCCAAGATGTGAAATCAGACCCGGATGCGGTGATGGAAGGCGTTCACCGGGCAATGCGTGTCGCGCGAGCCAAAGAGGAAGAGCGCCTTGATGCCCATTTACCATTTCTGGCAACGGTCGGTTCGATCAGCCCGTATATCGGTCTCTTCGGGACGGTCTGGGGGATCATGAATTCCTTCCGAGGTTTGGCTGCAGTGAAGCAGGCGACCCTTGCGACTGTCGCTCCGGGGATCTCGGAGGCTTTGGTGGCAACGGCGATTGGGTTATTTGCAGCGATTCCGGCAGTCATTGCCTACAACCGGTTTACCGCCAAGGTGGATAGTCTGGCGATGACCTATGAAAACTTCGCTGACGAATTTGCCGCAATCCTGCACCGTCGCGTCCATCAGCGGGGTGAGTGATGGCGCGTTTGTCGCGACGGAATCGAAAACGACTGGTCTCTGAGATCAATGTGGTGCCCTACATTGATGTGATGTTGGTGTTATTGGTGATCTTTATGGTGACCGCACCAATGCTCACTCCGGGAGTGCCGATCGAGCTTCCAGAGGCCTCGACTGAACCGCTGCCGGTTGATGCTGACGAAGAACCCTTAGTGATTTCGATGAATGGTCAAGGACAGCTATTCATCAATATTGGTGGGGACGGTGAGACTGCGGTGAGTCTGGGCGTCATTAAAGATCGCGTGATGAAAGTGCTCGCGGCAAAACCAGGAACTCCAGTCCAGCTTCGTGGTGATCAGGGTTTAGACTATGGAACCGTGATGGAAGTGATGAGCGCACTGCAAGGCGTTGGCGTCACATCCATCGGCTTAGTCGCGGAGACCCCCTAGTGGACCGTCGGGGCGAGAATCTGATTCGTCCCCTGATGCTCGCCATCGGCTTGCATATCATCCTGTTATCGACATTTTTTATTGCCGTCTCACCTGAGGCCAAAACGATCACGCCGCCACCTGTTGTGGTGATACAGGCGACTGAACTCACTTTTGCTCCCTCAGCTGCTGCAGAGGCGCGAGCAAAACAGAAGCAAGCCGAAGTTGATCGAAAACAGCGAGAAGCTGAAGAAAAGAAGCGTCAAGAAGACGTGAAGAAGCAAGCCGAAGAGAAGAAAAAAGCGGAAGAGAAAAAAAGGTTAGCAGATCTCGCGAAGGCCGAAGCGAAGAAAAAAGCCGATGCTGAGGCCAAGAAGAAAGCTGATGCGTTGGCGAAACAGCAAGCAGAGGCTAAGCGTCAGGCGGAAATCAAGAAAGTAGAGCAAGCGAAAAAAGCAGCAAAAGCAAAAGCAGACGCTGAAGCGAAAGAGGCCGCTGCGGCAAAGGCGAAAGCAGACGCCGAAGCTCAAGCTCAAGCCAAAGAAGTAGCCAAGCAACAGGCAGCGGATGAAGAGCGCAAGAAGGCTGCTGCTCTTGAGGCCGAACGAGTCAAGCAGGAAAAGGCGCTTGAAGATGCCTTCAAGCAGGCCGAAGCTGAGGCCCGGGCGCTTGAGGAACTGAAAAAGAAAGAAGAAGCGGAGCTTGCTGTTTTAAATGCGTTGGCCTCTGAGAAAGCAGCGGCCAATGTCTTGGATGCGATGACAACACGGATTACTCGCGCCTGGCGTCGACCAGTGGCCTTTAAAGGAGGTCTTGAGGTGTATCTTAGGATGGCGCTTGCATCCAATGGAGAACTAGTGGATGTTCGAGTCGTTAAGTCCAGTGGTGATGTATTGTTTGACCGGTCAGCCTTGACGGCTGTGAAAAGGGCTGCACCATTTGGCGAAGTAAAACAGTTTGACGCGGCAACTTTTGAAGAAAAATTCAGATCGTTGACCGTGAAGTTCAGACCGGAGGATTGATGCGTTTATTTATCTGGCTAGTGATGGCGTTCATGTTAGCAATGCCTGCGCGAGCAGAACTTGTGATTGAAATTACTCGGGGTGTGGAAAATCCGATCAAAATTGCGGTCGTTCCATTTCGAGTCAAAAGCGCTGGGGCATTTGATGTGGATTTGGCGCGATTGATCGAATCCAACTTGGAGCGAAGTGGACAATTTGTCCGGGTGCGTCGCGATACCATGTTGTCCTTGCCCGGTCCTGAAGATCAAATTTTCTATCGTGATTGGCGGGCGATCGACTCGGAATACACGGTTGTCGGATCGCTCGAACGAGACACGGATGGCTTATTAGTCCGCTTTGGACTTCATGATGTTTATGGCGAACGCGTGCTGTTTGCTGAGCGTATTCCTGGATCATCAGATTCGCTTCGTGACATTGGGCACTATATTTCTGATCGCATTTATGAGGCATTGACCGGGTTAAAAGGGATTTTCTCGACCCGTTTGCTGTACGTATCAGCTGAGCGTCGTTCTGAGAAGGATCAGACGTTTAAGTTAATCCTGTCAGATGCTGATGGCGGTCGGCCGCAAACCATCTTTCAGTCCTCTGAACCGATTTTATCACCCGCATGGTCTCCTGACGGTTCACGGGTTGCCTATATGAGTTTCCGAGGCAAGCGTGCAGGGATCTACGTGCAGACCTTGGCAACCGGCGAGGTACAGAAAGTCTCAGATTTTCCAGGCCTCAACAGCGCGCCATCATTCAGTCCAGATGGCCGAAAACTCGTCTTAACGTTATCTCGTGACGGCAATCCTGAACTGTACGTTGCGAATCTCAGGACAGGGCAGTTAGACCGGATGACCAATCATTTTGCGATTGACACAGAAGCATCCTGGTCGCCGGATGGTCGATCCATTTTGTTTACATCAAGCCGTGGCGGTAAGCCGCAACTTTACATGATGAATGTGTCCGATAAGACAGTGAAGCGCGTGACGTTTGATGGGGATTACAACTCCAATGGCGCTTTTACACCCGATGGTGAGAGTATCGTGTTTGTTCATCGAACCAATGAGCGTTTCCACATTGCACGGATGAATCTGAAAACACGTGAGATCCGGATTTTGACGGAAACTGATTTAGATGAGTCGCCGAGTGTCGCTCCGAATGGAACTATGCTAATTTATGCGACTTCAGACGAAGAAAGGGGGCTTTTAGGCCTTGTTTCAATGGACGGGAGGGTGCGAGTTCGGTTACCTTCCGTCAGTGAGAGTGTAAGGGAACCCGCGTGGAGCCCTTTCTTTAACTAGAAAAGAAAAACAGTTGCGTTTTCATCGATGTCAAATAGGGGTGACGGAATGAGTATTTTAAAGCAGGCAAAGACTGTCGGAATCATTGCGATTTTAGCAGTGCTTGCAGGTTGTGCCGGCCAAGTGAATGAGTCTGCCCAGACCAGTTCGAAAGTTGAGTCAGCTGAAGATCGAGCGGCTCGTGAGGCTCGTCAGGCTGAGTTTCTAGCGAAGCAGGAAGCCGCTAAAACAGCGGAACAGCTTCGTAACAGTGCAATGGCTGCGGATACCTTGTTCTTTTTTGACTTTGACAAGTCTGATCTGAAGCAAGATGCTCTGGACGATCTTGATGCGCATGCCAAATACTTGGCCGCTGATCGATCTGCGAAAGTCCGGCTTGAAGGCCATGCTGATGAGCGTGGAACACGCGCGTACAACTTGGCTCTTGGTGAGCGTCGTGCAAACGCAGTGGCGCGTTACCTTGTGATCCAAGGGGTGAATCGTTCGCAGATTGAGTCGGTCAGTTACGGTGAAGAACGTCCATTATCGTTGTCGCGTGACGAAAATGGCTGGTCGCGGAACCGTCGTGTTGAGCTGATTTATCAGTAATCGATGCGGCTAGTTCAAACTGCTGGCGCCGCCGTTGTAATGACTGCGGCGTCTTTGTTTTCGTACGCTGAAGAGCCATTTAGCGCCGAGTCCTTGCGTCAATCTCAAGCAGAGCTTCTGCTTCAGATCGATCAGTTGCGTCAAGAGACACAAGCGCTTCGTGGATTGATGGAAGAGTTGTCCTATCAGCTTGGCCAAATGTCGTCAGATCAGAAAACGCGTTATCTCGATCTGGATCAGCGGTTAGGTGAGTTGGTTCGCATCCAAAAAGATGCAGTCACAGCTCAGTCGACGCAGATGACACCGGGGACGGGAAGTGCTATTGACGTTTCTGACGGGTCTGTGGCGAATCAAAATCAAACACCTGAGATATCTGATCAAGATGCTTACGATGCGGCCTTCCAGCTCATTCGTGAGCGGCAGTTTGAGGCTGCCTTGAGTGCGATGGAATCATTCGTTGAAACATACCCTGACAGCGATCTGGTGTTGGATGCGCGTTTTTGGCGTGGCCAGGTCTTTGATGTATTGGGTCGTGATCAAGAGGCGATTGAAGCATTTAAAAGCTTGACGTTGGTTGCGCCGGACTATCGCCGGATTCTGCAAGTCAAAGTCAAATTGGGTAAGTTGCTGATCAAAAATCAGGACGTCATGAACGGTCGAAAGATCCTTCAGGAAGTCATCACGCAGGCGCCTGAGAGCGTTGAGGCGGGCTTGGCTTCACGTGAGCTCGAGAAGATCAACTGAGTACACAATGACTGAATCGCTAAGCCTCCGCATCACGGAGGTTTTCACTAGCCTCCAAGGTGAAGCTCTGACGTCGGGTCTGCCGACGACGTTTATTCGACTGACTGGATGTCCCTTACGTTGCGTCTACTGTGACAGCGAATATGCGTTTCAGGGCGGCGAACACCATTCCATTGCAGAATTGGTCGCTCAGGTGGCAGACGCTGGTGTCCCGCGAGTCTGTGTCACTGGAGGAGAGCCTCTGGCACAGCCGAATTGTTGGTTCCTGTTGACTGCGCTTTGCGATGCAGGGTTCGAGGTGTCTCTGGAGACATCTGGAGCCATGGATATTACTGATGTCGACTCTCGCGTCTCGGTGGTCTTGGACGTCAAAACGCCAGGCTCTGGGGAGTCATCGAAGAACCTCGTATCGAATTTGACTCGTGTTCAATCCAAAGATCAAATTAAGGTTGTAGTGACGAGTGCTGACGATTTTCGTTGGTTTGAACTATTTTGTGATGAGCATCCAGAAGTGGTTCATGCAGGTGCCATTTGGATTTCGCCTTCCTACGGTGAAATGGATCTGAAGATCCTTGCTGACCTGATCGTGCAATCGAGACATCCGTTTCGAATGCAGTTGCAACTCCACAAGCAGATTTGGGGTGAGGAAAGCGGCCGATGATTGGTCAACCAAAAGCGGTCATTCTGTTGTCTGGGGGACTTGATTCAGCGACAGTGCTTGCGATGGCGAAATCGCGTGGTTTTGATTGTTACACCATTGGTTTTGATTATGGGCAGAAACACAATGCAGAGCTACGTGCTGCGCATCGAATCGCAGAGACCATGGGTCAGCACCCACATAAAGTGATTCGGCTTGATCTGAGGGCGATCGGTGGATCTGCGTTAACCAGTGATGAATTCGAAGTCCCTGTCGGCGGTGTTGCCGAAGCAGGAATTCCGGTGACCTACGTGCCTGCGAGAAATACTGTATTTTTGTCGATTGCGCTTGGGTATGGTGAAGTGATTGGGGCGACGCATCTATTTATCGGAGCTAATGCGGTCGATTACTCCGGGTATCCCGACTGTCGTCCGGCATTTATCGAGCAATTCGAACGGCTAGCCAATGTTGCCACTGCGGCTGTTGATGGTGGTGCTCGATGGGTAGTTGAAGCTCCGTTGATGTCGATGTCGAAATCAGACATTGTGAAGACAGGAGCGGCCCTGGGTGTGGATTACAGCCTTACAGTTTCGTGCTACCAAGCTGATGACAGTGGCGCGGCTTGCGGAGCCTGTGATGCGTGTCGGTTGCGTCACAAAGGCTTTTTAGACGCTGGGCTTCAAGATCCGACGGCCTATCAGGTGGGAATTTCCCCAAAAATCTAAAAAAATCCCTGAAGTGACTTGCCAAATTTGCCTTGACCGGTATCATACGCGCCCTATTGGATTAACTCTAATCCTTGATGTGGGTCGTTAGCTCAGCTGGTAGAGCAGTTGGCTTTTAACCAATTGGTCGCGCGTTCGAATCGCGCACGACCCACCATTTTTCTCCGGTACATTCAACTCTCGCCTCACTTTAAAGATCAGTCTGCCTTTGCTTTTTCTATGAGTGATGAATAGAACATTCGAGCCCGTCTTTATGTCGGGAAGCTCATGGTTCTTGACACGCACTACTGCTATTGATCGAGTTTTGACAAGTGATGGTGCATCGACCAACAGCAAAAGATTATGTACCAATTCAACAAAGGGTCACGTTACCAATGACAGCGACGGTTATGCTGGTCCAACTGATTAAATCTCTCAAAAAATCTTAGTCGTTGCATCAATCATGCCCGAGGCGATAGTAAAACTGACCAGTGCTCAATTCGAGAGTCGTCGTATCGGCCAAAAAACATGACGTCAAACACACTACCGTCGACCATGGTAGCTGTGTGAACTCCAGAGCATATCCCGTCAGAGTCATAGCGAACGTCGATATTGTCGATTTGTGGACTTTCGTCGGAGGTACACCAGTCAAGGTGTTCGTCTGATGTCTGTTCCATTGCGTTCTGGCCAAGCATTTGGAATGCAAAATCCGGTGCTAAATGTTGCCCTAAGGCATTTCTATTGTTCGTGCGCAGAGTCTCGTCCCAGCAATTTAGTATATCTATAGCGTTCATCTCAACATCCTTCGGTGATGGCATTTGTTGGTCCGTCGCAGCAAGCAATCTACGTACTCATGATCATCGATTCGAAGATCACTTGCTGATAATTAAAAGGTTCATTCTTCTCCAACAGGCCTATACGATTGCGATATGGCGGACTTTACTTGCCCGGCAATATCGAGATTGAATTCATTCAGTATCTCTACATGATCGTACGCACCACTGGCTAAAACAGCAGCTTTTGCTCCGATGGCAGCGGAGTTACTAGGTAAATCCATGATCGCGACCATGTCATAAATGCCTTGCACAAAGCACATATCGATTAGTGAGCCTCCAGCTCCATTAGCGACCACATCTGCCATGGCCTTTCGTTTATCGAATGAAGTGGTGTGCATATTTGAAACGGATTCATCACTCATTACACCTAAAAAAAGGAATTTCATAAGATTTCTCCTTGCGTTAGCTAAGCCAAACACTAGCGCTTCAGGCATAAAAATGAGATACCATTACTAAACTAGTTTAGAAACTGGAGCTTTTATGGCCGCTACAAAAAAAGTGGGATTAAAGATTTGTCCAATTGGTCTGGCGTCAGAGCTTGTATGCGATAAGTGGATGCCAATTATTTTAAGAGATATCGGTCTCTTCGAACGGCGCACATTTAACAAGCTGCTCAAGTACAACTTGGAAGGCATTTCCTCAGGTTCATTAGCCACCAAATTGAAACGTTTGGAGCATGTTGGGCTGATCAATTTCGTATTAACGAGCGAGCACAGACAAAAAAAACTCTACTATCTGACGGAGTCTGGTATCGAGTTTTTGCCGGTGCTTTTTTCGATGGCAGGTTGGTCAACGAAATGGCATCACCCGAGCAAAGAGTTTTCTGCCAAGATTGAGCCTTATTTGACAAGTCCTGGACCTAAGCTCCGAGAGTTGCAGGACGAGCTGCGCGCAATCAATCCCGAGAACAATTCGCCCAACTCGTTTTTACAAAGTGTCCTCAGTGCTTAGAGACCAAACCTTTTAAAGACATTGAAAACACAATCAGTCAGCAATATTGGCTATCAAAGGCATTTCTTTGATGTCGTTGTGGTAGAGATCAGCCATATCGCCCAAGGTTGATAAAATGTCGGCAGGCGTGTTCGCTTTCCACCAGCAGTAGGTGACCATTTCATCGGGATTTCCCCAATTGATCTGGAATGATGCGTTCTCATTCTTTAGATGTGCTCGCATATCGTCCAAGCTAAGTTCTGCTGTTGCTTCAAAATGCTTAGTGCGATGCTCTTCTGATTTGAATGTATGTGTGACGATATAGTCATTCATAGTTCGAGTTCCTCGTATTAGTTGGTGCGGTGTAATTCGAAGATTTCATGGCTCAGACCGAGTCGAGTAATATCTGGCTCCGCCATCCGAATCGACATGATTTCATCCATTTTTTCAGGATCAAACACATCACATTTGATCATGGCGGTGTGATTATCTACTCGACCAACCACGAAATCATTTGCGAATTGATGTCTGATTGGTTCGTCTTGATCGAACACAATTCGCCATTCATCGAAAGACACGTCGAAGCGTGCGATTAGCAAGACAAGCATTGTTTATCCTCTGCCGATTTCCCAACCTAAAGTTAAGATCCGGCGAGAAAATCTGTACAGTCTAAATCCTAAACTAGTTCGATTATTGTATTTGCGGTAGTGGGTAACTTAGTGGAGCGTCGGCGTTGTAGTCCAGCAGAAAAGTATGTTGCTGTTGATGAATAGTGTTCTGCAGAGGAAATGAAAATGGCTAAGCACACAAATGTTGTTCGATTTAAAGTAAAGGCGGGTCATCAGGCTGAATTTGAAAGTATCTTCCGGGAGACGACGGTTTTAGACGGACGACTCCTTCACATCCTAGCCAAGACAGGTGATCAAACTTATGTTGGATATGGTTTATGGGAGAGCGAAAGACACATGCAGGCGGCGATGCCAGCGATGATTGATTTATTGGATAGCACTAGACATTTATTGGATGAATGGTCGCCCGAACTGGGCGTGACTGATCCCGTATCCGGTTCCGTGGTATTTGAAGGATAATTGTAAGACAGACAAAAGAATGTTGATTTTTTTAACTTGATTCTACCCACAAACCATCCTCATTAGGTGTCGCCATTGAGGGGAATAACATGAAGGAGACAAATAATGGCTATGATGTTCTGCGTAGGAACTTATTCAGCCTCAGCTATGAAGGGCTTTGTTGCTAACCCAACCCAAGACCGGAAAGAGATAGTGAAGGCAATGAGCGCATCCACAGGGATTGAACTGATTGATTTCCAGCTGACTCGAGGCATCTTCGATTTTGTGGCTGTCGTTGATGGTTCCATCGATCAGGCGATGGCAGTCAAAATTGCTGTCGGTTCAACCGGAGCTTTTGATCAGTTTCATATTTTGGAGGCATTCGATATCACTAATGCGGCAACACTGGCACAGACAACACTTCAAAATTACGTACCACCACAAGGCAAATAGTGTTGCACTTGGGTTCAGCACCATTTTTGAAAATCTGGTTGAGCTCGGTATGTGCGATTCGGTGATCCCATGGGGCTTGCCACGAAGGTATTGTTGAGATAGCTCCATGAGTCAAGGTGGACTGGCCATGACATTCTGATCACAAAGGTGGGATGAAAAACTCGCGAATTTGAAGATGGTGACAGTTGAATGTGCTTGTGACTAGTGGATAGTTGGTAGAGCGAGTGCGCTGAGCAAAATTTCATGCTTTAGCTTTTCAAATTGACTTCGCTTGCTATAGTTGTGTGATTGGCTCGGTCTGTGAACGCGATTGAGTGGTGCCGAAAATCAATTCAATGAGAGAGATATGAAATGGCGACTTATGAATGCGATGCTTGTGGAATGGCTGTCAACGCAACTTGCG
>Ga0209653_1001506_pt1 | contig 18681 bp, 20 predicted proteins | sample SaaInl6LU_22_DNA_FD_184644 | JGI IMG/M metagenome (GOLD analysis project Ga0209653, IMG submission 184644) | Marine microbial communities from expanding oxygen minimum zones in the Saanich Inlet - ESP_116LU_22_DNA (SPAdes) (version 2) | ecosystem: Environmental > Aquatic > Marine > Intertidal...
GCTCGACATGGCCTTGCAGATGTTTACAAATACATACCCCCGTCAATTTTTTTATCAATTGATTTCCTCAAACATTGATCTCGACCGGTTAGATTACTTGAAGCGTGATAGTTTTTATTCAGGCGTAACAGAAGGTAACATCAATTCTGAACGCCTTATTTCTATGATGCAAGTGCATGACAACCAATTGGTTTTTAACACAAAAGCGGTCTATTCAATTGAGAAGTTTTTATTGGCAAGAAGAATGATGTATTGGTCGGTTTATCTGCACAAAACAAGCTTTGTTGCTGAGGAGTTGTTGATTCGCTTTTTTAAGCGTTTTGACCAGTTGGATGATGCAACCAAGACTTCTTTGGGTACAGCTGCCTTAGCAGGTATTGCTAACAATAAAAATGCGGAATTAGAAGAAAAAATTCCATATTTCATACAATTAGACGATAACGATATTTGGGTTACCCTTAAGGCAGCAAGCCATTGCGAAGATGCCATTTTAGCCGCATTGGCAAATATGATTTTAAACCGTGATTTACTCAAAATTCAGATTGCCAACCAACCCATTGGCAAAACTGAGCTGACAGCCAAACGACAGTTTTTTATGGATAAGCTAGGTTTTTCGACAACGGAAATTGACTATTTCGTTTTTTCTGGAAGCCTAAGCACCCAGGGTTATGATTTAGATGAGCAACCCATCAAATTATGTTCTCTCGATGGAGCGCTAACTTTATTCGATGCGTCTTCGGAAAACGCACATTTCCCCATACTCACAAGAAAGGATTATAAGTACTTCTTGGCATTCCCAAAACAAGACGGATATTTTTCGTAATTTTGCGCCTATGAAATTTAATGCCACCCAAATAGCGGAACTGGTTTCTGGCACTGTTGATGGTGACCCTAAAGCAGAGGTTTCTAAGCTGTCTAAAATTGAAGAAGGAACAAAAGGGAGTTTGTCTTTTCTAGCCAATCCCAAGTACACCCCTTTTTTATACAGCACAGCTGCTACCATAACTTTGGTCAGTGATGACTTTGTGGCTGAAAAAGATTACAAAACAACCCTTATTCGCGTTGCCGACCCTTATGAGGCCTTTTCAAAGTTGTTAAATCACTATAACGAAATCAAGCATGTGCCTACGCCAAGCGTGTCTGAAAAGGCATTTGTTTCAGATGATGCGTCCTGCTCAGATGGTATAGCCATCGGAGATTATGCACACATTGGCGCACATACGACCATTGGAAAAAACTGTGTGATTCAGCCACAAGTATTTATTGGTGAAAACGTCAGTATAGGCGATAACACCATCATTCATGTTGGTGCACGTATTCTTGACGATACCGTTATCGGAAATGACTGCGTTATTCAAAATAACGCTGTTATTGGCGCCGACGGTTTTGGATGGGCACCCAATGAAAGCGGTTCATACGATAAGGTTCCACAGACGGGCAATGTAGTTCTTGGTGACCACGTTGACATTGGTGCAAACACCACAATTGACCGTGCAACACTTGGATCAACGCGCATTGGGGAAGGGGTAAAGCTTGACAACCTTATCCAAATAGGACATAATGTTGAAATTGGCGCACACACTGTTATTGCAGCACAAACAGGTATAGCAGGATCAACCAAGATAGGGACGCACTGCCAAATTGGTGGACAGGTTGGCATCAGTGGTCATTTGACCATTGGAAACCGTGTTGGTATTCAAGCCAAGTCCGGTATTTTGAAAAACATTAAAGACGATTCAAAAATCATGGGGTATCCGGCCTTTGATTATACAGCATTTAATAAGTCGTATGTGCATTTTAGAAATTTACATACGCATATAACAGATTTGCAATCCCTAAAAAAGAAACTTAACCATGACTAAACAAACAACTATCTCCAAGGCTGTTTCGTTAAGCGGTGTTGGAATCCACACAGGAAAAAAAGTTAAACTTACATTCAAGCCAGCACCAGTCAATCATGGCTATGCCTTTTCACGTGTTGATTTAGAAGGAAGTCCCATCATAAAGGCAGACGCCAACTTGGTGGTAAACACAACCAGAGGCACAAACCTTGAAAAGAATGGCGTAAGCATACAAACATCAGAGCATGTTTTGGCCGCACTTGTTGGACTGGAAATAGACAATGTTTTAATAGAATTAAATACATCTGAACCACCCATCATGGACGGTTCTTCTATCCATTTTGTTGAAGCCTTATTGAAAGCTGGCATCGAAGAACAAGACGCTGAAAGGTATGAATATGTGGTTCGTGAAAACATCACATTTGCTGATGAAGAAACCGGGAGTGAAATAACCGTTATTCCAGCGGATAATTATCAGGTTACCACCATGGTCGACTTTGGCACCAAAGTTCTTGGGACGCAAAACGCAAACCTAAAAAACCTCGCTGACTTTAAGGATCAATTTGCCAACGCACGCACCTTTAGTTTTTTGCATGAAATAGAATCACTGCTCGAACACGGACTTATCAAAGGTGGCGATCTCAATAACGCCATTGTGTATGTAGACAAGGAGCTTTCTGAAGAGACCTTGAGCAAGCTTTGCAAGGCTTTCAACAGAAATAGTATTTCAATGAAGCCCAACGGTATTTTAGATAATTTGACATTAAAATACCCCAACGAGGCTGCACGTCATAAGTTACTAGACGTGATTGGTGATTTGGCACTAGTGGGTTGCCGCATTAAGGGCAAGGTCATTGCAAACAAACCCGGTCACGGCACCAATACAAATTTTGCCAAAAAGCTCGCTAAAATCATCAAACAAGAAAGACGCAATCGCGTACCTGAGTTTGATTTAAACGCTGAGCCAGTAATGGACGTAAATGCCATTATGAACGTATTGCCACACCGCCCTCCCTTCTTGTTGGTAGACAAAATATTGGAATTAAGCGACACGCATATTGTGGGGATGAAGAGCATCACCATGAATGAACCCTACTTTACAGGTCACTTCCCTGGACAACCTGTAATGCCTGGCGTACTTCAGATAGAGGCCATGGCGCAAGCAGGGGGTGTATTGGTATTGAATACCGTTCCAGATCCAGAAAACTACCTTACATTTTTTATGAAAATTGAAAATGCCAAATTCAAGAACCCCGTTGTTCCTGGAGATACGCTTATTTTCAAAATGGAATTATTATCGCCCATACGCAGGGGTATTTGCCATATGCAAGCCGTAGCGTATTCAAGAGGCAGGGTTACAACAGAGGCTGAAATGATGGCTCAAATTGTACGAAAAGATCAAGTCAAAGTATGAATCAACCATTAGCATACGTACATTCAGATGCGAAAATTGCAAAGAATGTCGTAATAGAGCCTTTTACCACAATTGATAAAAACGTGGTGATAGGCGAGGGGACCTGGATTGGTCCGAACGTAACCATTATGGAAGGTGCGCGAATAGGGAAAAATTGCAGTATTTTCCCTGGTGCTGTCATCAGTGCTGTTCCGCAAGACCTTAAGTTTAATGGAGAAAAAACAACCGCTGAAATAGGTGATAACACAACTATTAGAGAATGTGTTACCATAAACCGTGGCACTACTTCAAGAGCCAAGACCAAAATCGGAAAGCACTGCCTGATTATGGCTTATTCTCACATTGCGCACGATTGTATAGTGGGTGACCACTGTATTTTCTCAAACAACAGTACGCTTGCAGGGCATATTTCTGTAGGCAATCACGTTATTCTGGCTGGAATGACGGCCGTACACCAGTTTTGTTCCATTGGCGATCACGCTTTTGTTGCAGGTGGTTCGTTGGTACGTAAGGATATCCCGCCATTTGTAAAAGCAGCTCGTGAGCCGCTTTCCTATGCGGGTGTTAATTCTGTTGGTTTAAGACGTAGGGGCTTTGATTCAGATAAAATCAAAGAAATTCAGAGCATTTACCGCATCCTCTACCAAAAGAACTTTAACAATACCCAAGCAACACAGATTATTGAGGCCGAAATGGAAGCATCGACAGAAAGAGATGACATCCTTCAGTTCATCAGACTATCACAGCGCGGTATTATGAAAGGATATATTCAAAACTAATTATGGCATCAACTTCAGATATTCGAAAAGGTCTTTGTATTCATTACAACAATGACATTTATAAAGTAATAGAGTTTTTACACGTCAAACCGGGGAAAGGCCCCGCGTTTGTGCGCACCAAGCTTAAGAGTGTAACTTCAGGGAAGGTAATTGACAATACTTTTTCTGCTGGACATAAAATTGAAGACGTACGGGTGGAAACGCGTAAATACCAGTTTTTATACGCAGTAGGCGATGTATATCACTTTATGAACACAGAAGATTACAATCAAATTGAATTGCAAGAAAGCATCCTTGATCAGCCTAAATTGATGAAAGAAGGGGAGATCGTTACGGTGATGACAAATACCGAAAATAACAGTCCGCTTTCGGTTGATATGCCTGCTAGTGTAATTCTAGAAATTACACACACCGAACCTGGTGTGAAGGGCAATACGGCTACAAACGCCACAAAGCCCGCAACTGCCGAAACCGGCGCAAAAATCAATGTTCCTTTGTTTATTAACGAAGGAGATAAAATAAAAGTAGATACCGAAAAGGGAACCTATATCGAACGCGTAAAAGAATAATATGAGCGTATTAGTAACAAAAAATTCAAACATTATTGTACAAGGCTTTACGGGAAGTGAAGGCACTTTTCACGCAAGCCAAATGATTGCTTATGGCACCAATATCGTAGGTGGTGTAACTCCTGGAAAAGGCGGTCAAACACACTTAGACAAACCTGTATTTAATACAGTCGCAGAAGCTGTCAAGGAAGTTAAGGCAGATACTTCCATCATTTTTGTGCCACCAGCCTTTGCTGCTGATGCCATCATGGAAGCTGCAGAAGCTGGAATAAAAGTTATCATTACCATTACAGAAGGAATTCCTATAAATGACATGGCTAAAGCCATGGAATATGTTCGTGGGAAAGATTGCCGTGTGGTCGGTCCAAACTGCCCTGGCGTTATCTCTCCAGATGAAGCCAAAGTAGGCATCATGCCTGGTTTTGTATTTAAAAAAGGAAATGTAGGGATCGTATCCAAATCGGGAACGTTAACCTATGAAGCTGCTGATCAAGTGGTGAAAGAAGGATATGGCATAACAACCGCTATTGGGATTGGTGGAGATCCCATTATTGGAACAACGACCAAAGATGCCGTACAGCTGCTTATGGAAGACGATGAAACCGAATGTATTGTTATGATAGGTGAAATTGGCGGACAGTTAGAGGCCGATGCTGCTAATTGGATTAAATCCCAAGGCAACCCAAAACCCGTAGTAGGTTTTATTGCTGGGGAAACAGCACCTAAAGGCCGTACCATGGGACATGCAGGGGCAATAGTAGGTGGTGCAGAAGACACGGCTGAAGCCAAAAAAGCCATCATGAAATCGTGTGGCATACACGTTGTAGATTCACCAGCAGCCATTGGAAAGACCGTAGCACAAGTTTTAGCATAATATCATGGATTTAGTAAAAGGAAAAAACATCATCATTACAGGCGCCAGTAGGGGCATCGGACGCGGCATAGCCGTGGCATTTGCCAAACAAGGTGCCAATGTAGCTTTTACGTACAGCTCTTCCGAAGGCCCAGCCAAGGAACTGGAGGCAGAATTAAGCGCATTTGGCATAACCGCCAAGGCTTTTAAATCAAACGCTGCTGACTTTGATGCTGCACAGCAACTTGTGTCTGATGTTTTGGAAATATTTGAGTCTATAGATGTACTCATCAATAATGCAGGCATTACCAAAGACAATCTGTTGATGCGCATTACGGAAGAAGATTTTGACAAGGTCATTGAAGTCAATTTAAAATCTGTTTTCAACATGACCAAGGCGGTGCAACGCACCATGCTCAAGCAACGACACGGAAGCCTAATTCACATGAGTTCTGTTGTTGGTGTAAAAGGAAATGCGGGTCAGTCAAATTACGCCGCATCCAAAGCAGGTATTATTGGTTTTTCAAAATCAATAGCACTTGAATTGGGCTCAAGAAATATAAGATCAAATGTGATCGCACCCGGATTTATCGAAACAGAAATGACCGATAAACTCCCCGAAGATGTCGTAGCCCAATGGCGGGCGGGCATTCCACTAAAACGCGGCGGCTCCACAGAAGATGTAGCCAACGCTTGCCTTTTTTTAGCCGCTGATTTATCTGCATACATAACAGGACAGGTATTGCACGTAGATGGCGGTATGTTAACCTAAAATTTATATCATGGAAAAATTACCAAAACTTGGATTACCCCTAATAATACTTATAATCGTAGGTGTTATTTTTATTTCAAAATCATACATCAATATCCCTTACGGAGAAGCTGGTGTAGTATGGAAACGCTTCGGAGGCGGAACCGTAGTTGATGAACCACCCTTAGGCGAAGGGTTTCGTTTTATTGCACCTTGGAACCGTGTCTATACATACAACATCAAACAACAAGAAGAGTTTGAGAGCGGCATGCGAGTGCTTTCTTCAAACGGACTTGAAATTTCCCTTGACGTATCGGTTTTATACCAACCAAAGATTGACGAGCTGGGCATGTTGCACAAAACAAAAGGCGAAAACTACCTGAACATCGTTATTGTTCCGGAAATTCGTGCAGTTGCCCGATCTGTAATTGGACGCTACACGCCCGAACAATTGTACTCCTCAAAGCGTGACGCCATTCAAAATGAAATTTTTGAAGAAACCATGCGCAAGGTAGAAGGACAACATGTACAACTCAATGCAGTATTGGTACGTGATGTAACCCTTCCAACGTCTATTAAAGAGGCTATTCAACGTAAACTTACCCAAGAGCAAGAAGCCTTGGAATATGAGTTTAGGTTAGAAAAAGCACGTCAGGAAGCAGAAAAAGTGCGTATTGAAGCAGAAGGAAAAGCTGTAGCCAACAGGCTATTAGCAGCATCGCTAACACCAAATATCTTAAGAGATAAAGGAATTGAGGCGACTCTTATGTTAGCAGAATCTCCTAACACCAAAATCATTGTTGTTGGTGGTGGTGAAGATGGACTGCCACTTATTTTAGGAAATCAGTAAGGTTTTCAAAAAATTTTCGATATTTGCATCGCAATGAATAAAACACATTTCTTCCACCATAACAATATCGCGTTTCAAACGTGCTAGGTGGAGTATGTCAATAACCGTCTAACCCGTTTGTATTGCTCAAACGGGTTTTTTGTTATAATAAAGTCATGAAAGAAAATATACGTATCGCGATTCAGAAGTCAGGAAGGCTTAACGAAGAATCATTAAAACTGCTCAAGAGCTGTGGCATTGCTATCAACAATGGCAAAGACCAGCTTAAGACATCGTCATCTAATTTCCCTATAGAGGTTTATTACCTGCGCAACGGAGATATTCCGCAATACCTTAGAGATGGGGTGGTGGATTTGGCTATTATAGGTGAAAATCTAATCGTTGAAAAAGGGGAGGACATACCCACACTTGAGCCGCTGGGCTTTTCAAAATGTCGGGTGTCCATTGCTGTTCCAAAAGGGGATGCATACAGCGGCGTTGCCGATTTAGCAGGCAAGCGCATCGCTACATCCTATCCAAAAACAGTTCAGAAATACCTGTCGGAATGGAATATTAAAGCTGATTTACACATCATTAACGGTTCGGTGGAGATAGCACCCAACATTGGCCTATCAGATGCCATTTGCGACATCGTTTCCAGTGGATCTACGCTATTTAAGAACAACCTTAAAGAAGTTGAAGTGCTGTTTAAATCAGAAGCCGTTTTGGTTGGTGGTATGGGATTGTCAGCTGCCAAACAAGAAATTCTCGATACGCTTTTGTTCCGTATCCGTGCCGTAAACGCTGGAAAAAACTCCAGATACATCATCATGAATGTGCCAAACGACGCCATCGATACCATATCTAAAATGCTGCCGGTACTTAAAAGCCCTACGGTTATGCCCTTGGTTGAAGATGGTTGGAGTTCGTTACACTCTGCCATAGACAAAAACACCTTCTGGGAAATGGTAGATGCTCTAAAAGCGGCTGGTGCCCGAGATATATTGGTATGTCCCATTGAACGAATCATTCAATAATGAAGTTTATATCCAATCCTGAACGAAGTACGTGGCAGGCGCTAACCCAGCGTCCAACTGCCGATTTCTCTTCTATTGAACCCATAGTTGATGAAGTATTTGCTGGCGTGCGTAGCAATGGCGATGCAGCCGTTCGGGAATACAGCCAAAAGTTTGACGCATATACTCCTGATCAACTGATGGCTGATGCGCAAGCGTTGGCAAATGCCAAAAGTGAATTGTCTGCGGAACTGGTTGCTGCTATTGACGTGGCGTATGAAAACATTTACCGCTTTCACAAAGCACAAAAAACAGCACCCGTTCGTCTGGATACCCAAGAAGGGGTTAGCTGCTGGCAAGAGAAAAAACCCATTGAGAAAGTAGGAATTTATATTCCCGGCGGAACCGCACCGCTGTTTTCAACCGTCTTGATGCTGGCCATTCCTGCACAACTGGCAGGCTGTAGTCAACTAGTATTGTGTACACCACCAAACGAAGCAGGTATTCCTGCTGCCATTCGCTATGCAGCACAAAAATGTGGCGTAACGCTCGTAGCACAAATTGGCGGCATACAGGCCATAGCTGCCCTCACGTTTGGCACTGAAAGCATTCCTAAAGTCTATAAGATATTTGGCCCCGGCAATCAGTTTGTAACCGTAGCCAAGCAAAAGGCAACCCAATACCAAACCGCCATCGATATGCCCGCAGGCCCTTCCGAACTCTTGGTAGTTGCAGACAGCACGGCAACCCCCGCGTATGTGGCTGCAGACCTGTTGTCCCAAGCCGAGCACGGCAAAGACAGTCAGGTGATATTGGTTACTACGACCAAAGAAATGGGGGAGTTGGTAAAAGCTGAACTCGACAAACAATTGCCTGCGCTGCCGCGAAAAGAAATCGCTGCTGCTGCACTGGAAAACTCATTGGCTGTATATTTTGACAACGAACAAGTTGCGCTTGATTTTATCAACGAATACGGTCCTGAGCACTACATCGCTTGTGTGGAGAACGAAGGCTTATTTATAGATGGGATTATCAATGCAGGTTCTGTATTTATTGGCAATTATACCCCTGAGAGTGCTGGTGACTATGCCTCTGGCACCAATCACACCCTGCCCACCAACGGATACACCAAGCAATACAGTGGGGTTAATTTAGATGCCTTTTTAAAGGCGATAACCTATCAGCGTATTAGTGCGCAAGGCATACAGTCTTTAGGGCCACACATTGAGGCTATGGCTGCAGCAGAGGGGCTTGATGCCCACAAGAACGCAGTAAGCCTTCGATTAAAAGATTTGAACAATGGCTAAGGCATTTGATTTAACGCAGTGGGCTAGACCCGAAATGTTGGCGCTTGCGCCCTATACTTCGGCTAGGGATACCTTTACCGCAACAGAAGGGACGTATACTTTTTTGGATGCCAACGAGAATCCCAATCCGTCTGCGGTCAACAGATATCCAGATCCTAGCCAATTGGCATTGAAGAAAGAAATAGCTGCACTTCGTGGCTGTGCGATCAATCAACTATTGATTGGCAATGGCAGTGATGAAATCTTGGATTTACTATTTCGAGCGTTTTGCACACCCAATAAAGACAACGTAATCCTTATGCCACCCACTTATGGTATGTATGCCGTGTTGGCAAACATCAATGGCGTGGGTATTAAGGAAATACCGCTTACGGCTGATTTTCAATTAAAAACGGATGAAATCCTAGCAGCTGTTGATCCAAACACCAAGGCTATTTTCTTTTGTAGTCCCAACAACCCAAGTGGAAACTTATTCAAATCCTCAGATATAGAAGCATTGCTCAACGGCTTTGATGGGTTGGTGGTTATAGACGAAGCGTATATCGATTTTACGGAGGTTCCTAGTTGGCTGTCCGATTTAGAGAACTATCCCAACCTTGTGGTGACCCAGACCCTTTCCAAAGCCTTTGGACTAGCGGGATTGCGCTTGGGCATTGCCATCGCACAACCCAACATCATCAAGCTGTTGCACAACATCAAACCGCCTTACAACATCAATACCCTTAGTCATCAACAAGCGATTGACGCCTTATCGGATATCGAAAAAGTAAACAAGCAAATAGCAGAATTGCTAGCCGAACGCAGTAGGGTAGCGGCTTATTTAAACAAACTGGACTGGGTAAAAACCGTATTTCCATCAGATGCTAATTTTTTATTGATGCGCGTTGACGATGCAAACAAACGCTATGACGCATTGCTTGCGCAAAAAGTGGTGGTACGCAACCGATCTACGCAGACAAATTGTGAAAATACCCTTCGTATAAGCATAGGTACCCCAGCAGAAAACAACGAACTTATGGCAGCTTGTAATACCATATCATTATGAAAAAAGTATTGTTTATTGACCGAGACGGCACCCTAGCACTGGAGCCTGAAAACTACCAACTCGATGCATTGGATAAACTCGTTTTTTATCCCGGTGTGTTTCAGTATTTGGGACGTATTGCCAAGGAGTTAGATTATGAATTGGTTATGGTAACCAACCAAGACGGACTGGGAACAGACAGCTTTCCAGAAGACACCTTTTGGCCCACACACGATTTTATGATGACTGCCTTAAAAAATGAAGGCATAAACTTTAGCGAGGTACTTATCGATAAAAGCCTACCAGCCGACAATGCACCGACACGCAAACCCAAAACGGGCATGCTAACTGCATATCTAGACAATGCTGACTACGACCTTGAAAACTCTTATGTCATTGGCGATCGATTTACAGATATGGAACTGGCAGTAAACCTAGGCGCAAAGGGCATCTTGTTGCAAAACGATGCGCGTATGGCAGCAGCAATCCCAGAAGCATTGGCGAATGCCATTGCACTGAAAACAACCGCTTGGAGCGAGGTATATACCTTATTAAAAGCTGGTGGAAGACGCATCAGTCACGAGCGCAAAACAAAAGAAACAGCTATTGAAATCGACCTAAACCCCGATGGAACAGGCGAAAGCAGCATTGATACGGGCATTGCCTTTTTTGATCACATGCTAGACCAATTGGCGCGTCACGGCGGGGTAGACCTAAAGCTGACCACCAAAGGGGATTTGGAAATAGACGAACACCACACCATTGAAGATACGGCCATTGCCTTAGGCGAAGCCTTTGGAAAAGCATTGGGCGATAAGCTGGGCATTGAACGCTATGGCTTTTGCTTGCCTATGGACGATTGTTTGGCGCAAGTTTCCCTTGATTTTGGCGGTCGTGCATGGTTGATGTGGAATGCGAAATTCAAAAGAGAACTCATTGGTAAAATGCCAACAGAAATGTTCTTTCACTTTTTTAAATCTTTTGCAGATGGTGCCAAGGCAAACCTGAACATCAAAGCAGAAGGACACAACGAACACCACAAGATTGAAGCCATTTTTAAGGCTTTTGCCAAGGCCATTCGTGCAGCCATCAAAAGGGATGCAGAAAAACTGGTATTACCCTCTACCAAAGGACAGTTATGAATGTAGTCATCATTGATTATGGGGCGGGCAATATTCAAAGCGTTCGCTTTGCATTGGCGCGTTTGGGCGTCACAGCCACGTTGAGCGACGATGTGACTGCCATCAAAAATGCTTCACATGTGATATTCCCAGGCGTTGGCGAGGCAAGTTCTGCTATGGAAAAACTCCGTGCAACGGGACTTGACAAACTCATTCCTACACTAACACAACCTGTGTTGGGCATCTGTTTGGGGATGCAACTGATGTGTAAGCACACCGAAGAAGGCGACACAACAGGGCTTGGTATTTTCGATACCGCTGTTGTACGCTTTAAAACCAATTTAAATGTTCCCCATATGGGTTGGAATACGGTTGAAGGCAAAGGATTGCTCTTTAAGGATATCGATGTATACAGCCATTTTTATATGGTACACAGCTTCTATGCGGTACCAAACGACAATATGGTTGGTGCTTGTACGTATGACGTTCCATTTGCTGCAGCCTTGGCGAAAGACAATTTTTACGGTACGCAGTTTCACCCAGAAAAAAGCGGAGCCGTGGGCGCACGCTTACTACAAAACTTTCTAGCCTTATGATTTTAGTTCCTGCCATAGATATCATCAACGGACAATGTGTACGTCTCACCAAAGGAGATTACGACACCAAAAAAGTCTATAGCGATTCGCCACTCGAAGTAGCCAAGGCTTTTGAGGGTGCTGGATTGACGCACCTGCATGTAGTTGATTTGGACGGCGCACGAGCAAAACATATCGTCAACACCAAAGTACTGGAAGCCATTGCAACCAAAACAGCACTGACGGTAGATTTTGGGGGTGGTATTAAGTCGGCTGTTGATTTGCAAACCGCCTTTGATTGTGGTGCTGCACAGGTTACTTTGGGTAGTATTGCCGTAGATGCACCGGAATTGGTTTTGGAGTGGCTACAACAATTTGGATCAGACAAACTCATATTGGGCGCAGATGCCAAAGACAGGCGAATTGCCACGCACGGATGGGAAAAAGACTCAGGCATAGACGTATTGGATTTTGTGAAAGACTACACCGCAAAAGGCTTTAGGCATGTACTCTGTACCGATGTGGCCAAAGACGGCATGCTGGCAGGGCCATCATTGGAGCTTTACTATGAGCTACTTGAGAAAGTAAAAAAGATTTCGCTGATTGCTTCGGGTGGAGTAAGCAGTATGGACGACTTATATCAACTGGAAGAATTGGGTTGTACGGCAGCCATCATTGGAAAGGCGATATACGAAGGGAAAATATCCCTAAAAGAATTGGGAAACTATCAATTAGAACAATCATAAGATGCTGACCAAAAGAATTATTCCTTGTTTGGATGTCAAAGACGGACGTACCGTAAAGGGCGTCAACTTTGTTTCTTTGCGCGATGCGGGCGACCCCGTAGAACTGGCACAACGTTATGCACAGGAAGGCGCAGACGAATTGATCTTTTTGGATATTTCCGCATCAGAAGAAAAACGCAAGACCTTGGCACAGCTGGTGCGTGATGTCGCACAGGCCATTGATATTCCCTTTACGGTGGGTGGTGGCATAAGTTCCGTTGAAGACGTAGGTGTCTTGCTAGACAACGGCGCAGACAAGGTTTCCATCAACTCGGCAGCGGTACGCCGCCCAGAACTCATAAGTGAACTGGCACAGCGTTTTGGCACCCAATGTATCGTCGTAGCCATCGATGCCAAACAAATTGATGACGAATGGGTGGTACACTTGGTAGGCGGTAAAGTACCTACGGAAAGACGGCTGTTTGAATGGGCGACTGAAGCTGTAGCACGAGGCGCTGGCGAACTGCTCTTTACTTCTATGGATCACGATGGTACCAAGCAAGGCTTTGCCAATGCAGCATTAAAAAAATTAAGTGAAACGGTAAGCGTTCCTGTAATTGCTTCTGGTGGAGCAGGGGAGATGACCCATTTTGTTGATACCTTTGTACAAGGAAATGCAGATGCCGCTTTGGCAGCAAGTGTGTTTCACTTTAAAGAAATCGGCATACCCGAACTCAAAACATATTTAGATCAACATCAAATACCCGTACGATGAACATAGATTTTAGCAAATACCCAGACGGACTTGTACCTGCCATAGTACAAGACGCACAGACAAAAACCGTGCTGATGCTGGGCTACATGAATGCCGAAGCCGTTGCCAAAACCGAAGCTACCCAACAAGTTACCTTCTACAGCAGAAGTAAAAACCGCCTGTGGACCAAAGGCGAGGAAAGCGGGAATGTATTGGAATTGGTATCCTTGGCCGTGGATTGCGATATGGACGCACTGCTTGTTAAAGCTACACCCAAAGGACCCACCTGCCACACAGGTAGCGATACCTGCTGGAACGAAAAAAACAGCCCTTCTTATGGGTTTCTATCGGGGTTGGAAGACACCATTGCTGACCGCAAAAACAACCCAACTGACAAAAGTTATGTAGCGAGTTTGTTCGCCAAAGGCATTAATAAGATTGCACAAAAAGTAGGCGAGGAAGCGGTGGAAACGGTTATCGAAGCCAAAGACAATGACAAAGGCCTATTCTTAAACGAAAGTGCCGATTTACTCTTTCACCTGTTGATTTTACTGCAAGCCAAAGGATATGCACTGCAAGATGTGGTGGATGTTTTGGAGGGTAGGCAATAGTGAATAGGCAAATAGTTGTTAGGCAATAGGGATTGGTGTGTGGTTTTTACACAATTAAAATACAATCATTCTTTTTTTTATATTTTTATGCTGTAACAATTTTATACGTATATCATTAATACGTATCAACTTGTTTGCTCAAATTTAATTTACTTACCTTTTATGAAACGATTATTTACTACCCGAACGAACCTTGTCCTATTACTTCTCATTGTAATCCTACAGGGATGTGCCAGTCTTGGCTTGACCTCCAAAAAAAGCAACACCATTGAAACCCTAATTGACCTAAATGCGGTCGAGAACGACCAACTTTTGGTTACTCTAGACCCAGGGCCATTCCCGGCAGGTGAAGTGACTTTTTATATGCCAAGCGTCATTCCCGGGACCTACGAATACACAGACTTTGGCCGTTTTGTAACAAACCTCCAAGCATTTGACAAAAACAACCAACTTCTCGACGTTGTAAAAGACGGAAAAAACACGTGGAAAATTGCTGACGGCAAAAAGCTTGATCGCATCACTTATGTAGTAGATGACACCTTTGACAGTCCAGAAGGAAAAAAGATTTACCCCATGGGCGGTACCAAAATTGAAAAAGACGAAGTCTATTTGCTAAACCTGCATGGCTTTGTAGGGTATTTTAAAGGAGGCAAAGAATGGTCCTATCGCGTAACCATAGATTCTCCAGCAGACTTGGTTCCGTTTTCTTCCATGGAATCGGTAAGTCACACCGCTACCCAAGACGTATTTCTAGCAGGTCGTTATTTCAATATTATCGACGATCCCATTCTCTATACCAACGATGACAGCATTTCTTTTTCCTTAGAAGATATCGAGGTTAACCTCGCCGTGCATTCGCCAACAGGCGCACACAAAGCAGCAGATTTCAAGGAAACCCTTTTGGACATGATGGAAGCACAAAAACGCTTCTTGGGCGATGCCAACAACACCAAAAGCTATGATATTCTCTTGTTGTTGATGAGCATGGAAGAACTCCAGCACTTTGGTGGGGTACAGGGCGCATTGGAACACCACACCTCAACCACAGTGGTTTTCTATGAAGGCATTGATACTGCATCGTTAAAAGAATACTTGACAGATGTGGTTTCACATGAGTTTTTCCATACGCTTACACCCTTGAACGTACACTCCGAACAAATTCACTATTTCAATTATAACGAAGGGAAAATGTCGCAACACCTGTGGATGTATGAAGGGACAACAGAATATTTCGCCAACCTGTTTCAAGTGCAACAGGATCTCATCACTGCAGAAGATTTTTATACGCGTATCTCAGAAAAAATTGATCTTGCCAAAAGATTTGACGATACCATGCCCTTTACAGAAATGAGCACCAAAATCGTTGACGAGCCCTACCAATCCAATTACCAAAACGTATACTACAAAGGTGCCTTGATTAATATGTGTTTGGACATCATCATCAGGGAGCAGAGTGGAGGAACTCGTGGTATTTTATCCGTCATGCAAGCCTTGGCAAAAAAATACGGTGTTGACAGCCCCTTCACTGACAACCAACTTTTTGATGAAATCGTTGCCATGACCTATCCAGAAGTGGGTGACTTTATCAAAACCCATGTGCAAGGCGAAACACCCATTCCGTATAAAAGCTTTTTGGAAAAGGCAGGCGTTACCATTTTTGGTACCGATGAGAAACTCCAAAGCATCATCATGCTTGACAGTCGAACGCCATTTATTGGCAGTAAACCCAATGAGGCCGGCGTACCGGAATTGGTGGTAAACGGGGTTAACAACAGACTAAAAGCCATTGGCTTTCAAGAAGGAGATATCTTATGCGTATTCAATGGTACCGAAATCCCTGAGCTTAATTCGGCTAATGCAGGTATGGTGAATCAGTTATTTGGGGCTTCCTTTAGCTGGACCCCAGAACAAGAAGTGACTTTTGAAGTAGACCGCGATGGCAAACGTATACCCCTCAGCGGAACCGTTGGAATAGCCGTAGCACCGTCAAAAGGAATACAAGCAAATACCAATGCCACAGCCGCACAAATTGCATTGCGAAATGCGTGGTTGTATGAGTAGTTGTTAGGCAATAGGGATTAGTGAATAGGCAATAGGCAATAGTTGATTAGGGATTGTCTAATCTTTCCGAAAACCAAACAATTATGCCCAAGCAGAGGAATGCAAATAAGATTAGTGTAACCAATATACTGAGTATTGGGTATTTATAAAATATCCCTGGAAAACGCCTATTTAACTGGTGTACAAAGACAAAAAATAGGATGATAAGCAGCCATTCCATAATCGCAATATTGGGGTTTTATAAATATATAAAAAAGTTAACGTGAATGTGTATCTTTAAATCATGCAATTAAATCCAACGCTATTTCGATTTTTTAAGCAGCTCGCAAAGAACAACAACCGAGAGTGGTTTGAGCAGCACAAACCCGAGTTTAAGGCCTTGGAAACAGAAGTAAAACAGTTTGGCGAAGCCCTGAAAGACAAACTCAACCAACACGATAGCATAGACCGTTTTAAGGTATTTCGTATTTACCGTGATGTGCGCTTTTCCAAAGACAAGACCCCGTACAAAACGCATTTTGGACTGACCTGGCACCGTACCAAACCTGAATTTAGAGGCGGCTATTACCTACACCTCAAACCCGACGACATCTTTTTGGCCTGTGGTTTTTGGGATCCTGCGCCGGCAGACCTCAAACGCATGCGCCAAGAAATAGACCTAGACGGAGACGAATACCGAAACCTTATCAATGCGCCAGCCTTTAAAAACACTTGGGGCGCACTGCAAGGCAATGCCGTTAAAACCGCACCCAAGGGCTATGCCAAAGACCATCCCAATATCGATTTGCTGCGTTTTAAGCAGCATATTTTTATGATTCGCTATACGGAGAAGGAAGTTGCCGCTACGGACTTTTTAGACCGTCTGGACGCTGCCCTACAAGCCGTGCGCCCCTTTGTGGATTTTATGAGTGCCGTGCTGACCACCAATGCGGATGGGGAGTCGATTATTTAGGGGGTCTCTCTTAGCTGCTTGTTTAATTCAAAAACTAAAAAGTAGTAATAAAACGCAGCTTTTGTACTCCTTGACGGGTTAAACGTTCCTTGAAGAATTTTTTTAAGAGTTGTTTTATCTATTGCAAGTTGCTTTACTAAATCTGTTGCTTTAATCTCAAATTCTTTTTGTTTTTCCATTATCCATTGAGGTGTAATATGACTTACATTTAACGAAAATACAGCAGGTTTGACATGTATTTTCTGCGGTGCAAAAACTTTTTTAGCTCGTGTAATTAGTTGCTTTTGATTAAGGATATAACCATTAATTAATTTTTCTTGCTTAACAAGTACCACGGGGATACCTTCTCTGTTTTCCAAAACCTCAATGGAAATTCCTGCTTTCTTGTAATTGGCGATGCGTTGCTCAAATGTTGTTGTTTCCATAGTAGTAAGTAGATCAGTGGATTTTAATAAGAAATGGGATTCATTTGTTAAAGTGAAAAATAATAATCTTTTATTTTTTTTGCCATTAACTTGCGTCGCATTGTTAGAAATGTATCATAATCTGAAATTTCCATTTTCATTATTTCTGGAGGCACGCAATTTGATTTAAGGTTTTCAAGTAATTCTTCTTCATTTGCAATACCACTTAAACTATACGTGTTTTCTGAAATTTCATTTTTTAATAGTGAAAAGTACTCTGTTGGTGGTTTGTTACCGACCTTAATGTTAATTTCGGATTGCATATACACATAGTTGGCAATTTGATTGTATTTACTTCTATTAAGCCCGTTCTTTTTTAAATAATCTCTTGGGAACAAGTGGTGAATATCACCACGTAACGCAATTAAATCTCCAACAAGTACATCTTTTGAAAGAAACCCTTTGTCATTTCCTTTTACTTGTGATGCAAGAAAAACATTAAAATAGGGACTATTGGCTACAGAGGTATCCAAACTTTGTGGAAGAGATGCATTCCAATAGGCATCTGAAAGCTCACCATCCTCCTTTTCTTTTAAGTATTCATCAAATGGCTTGTTGGCAATCTGCTTAATGTCAAAGTCAAATGCACTCTCGGGCGAACCTGAATACCTTCCTGTAAGAATAGAATACACAAACCATCTTCTTACATAACGGCTTGTCTTTTGGGTTCGTTTGTGGCTCTAACTTCAGGTACTAAACTTTCAATAAGTTGTTGCAAGTCGCCACGATAACTATGCTCGGTAGCATTTCCCTGTTGGTACAATACATTGATTCTGTGGATGTAGTTGTGTAGGTTTTTATTGGCGCTTGTAGGCATAAACGTTTTGTTATACCCCAAATACTAACAATAAATGAGTGCTATGTACAGGTTAAGCCGTAATACGAAGTGATTTGGGGTCAATTCGAAATCTAAGATATAAAAAAATAGAATACTACCACCGTGCCGATAGCAATACACACCATAACTAGGAGCAGTGATAACAACGCTTTAATTCTTGGATATCGTAGCTGCTTAGCCTTGTACACATCTTTAAA
>Ga0209653_1001508_pt1 | contig 18649 bp, 19 predicted proteins | sample SaaInl6LU_22_DNA_FD_184644 | JGI IMG/M metagenome (GOLD analysis project Ga0209653, IMG submission 184644) | Marine microbial communities from expanding oxygen minimum zones in the Saanich Inlet - ESP_116LU_22_DNA (SPAdes) (version 2) | ecosystem: Environmental > Aquatic > Marine > Intertidal...
CGTAGAGCGTCTAGAAAAAGAGTTGAAAGAATTAGATCAAGAATTAGCAAAGCCCGAACGCTACAAAGAGTTATCTTCGCAAAAAGGTTTTTTTGATTCCTATCAAGACAAGCAAAACGAACTAAGTCAAAAAATGATGACTTGGGAAGAGTCAACAGAACTTTTAGAAGAGCTAAAACAAAAACGTTCAGTACTATAATGGAACATAAAGCAGGTTATGTAAATATCATAGGCAATCCAAATGTTGGAAAGTCAACCTTGATGAATGCGCTTGTAGGCGAACGCTTGTCAATAATTACCTCAAAAGCTCAAACTACTCGTCACAGAATTTTAGGAATTGTCAACGATGAAGAACATCAAATAATTTTTTCAGATACGCCAGGTGTGATTGATCCAGCTTATAAGTTGCAAGAAAACATGATGGATTTTGTTCACGGTGCTTTTCAAGATGCTGACATCTTAATATACATGGTGGAAATTGGAGAAAGAGAGCTCAAAAGTGAAACGCTATTTGAACGACTTAAAAACACAGAAATTCCATTACTTCTTTTGCTCAATAAGATTGATAAAGTAGAGCAAGAATATGTAAAAGAACAAATTAACCTTTGGAAAGAACGCTTGCCAAAGGCTGAAATTCATCCTATTTCGGCATTAAATAAATTTAATATTGATTTAGTGATGGAAAGAATCAAGAAATCACTTCCTGTTTCACCTCCCTATTTTGACAAGGATACTTTGACCGATAAGTCTGAACGCTTTTTTGTTGGTGAAACCATCAGAGAGAAAATTTTAAAGTATTACAAAAAGGAAATACCCTATTCGGTTGAAATTGAAGTCGAAGAGTTTTTTGATGAGAAAGAAATAATAAAAATACGCGCCATAATTTTTGTAGCTAGAGAGTCTCAAAAGGGCATAATCATTGGGCACAAAGGAATAGCTTTGAAAAAAGTGGGTACTTTAGCCCGAAGAGATATGGAATCGTTTTTCCAGAAAAAGATATTTTTAGATTTGTATGTCAAAGTCAATAAAGACTGGCGTAACGATGATAAACAACTTAAACGTTTCGGTTATAACAACTAATCAATAGATGGGAAATATAGTAGCAATAGTAGGTCGGCCAAACGTTGGTAAATCAACGTTTTTCAATAGACTAATTCAGAAGCGACAAGCTATTGTTGACTCTGTTAGTGGTGTAACTAGAGACAGGCATTACGGCATAACGGATTGGAATGGAAAAGACTTTTCCGTTATTGATACGGGAGGATATATTGTAGGCTCTGATGATATATTTGAAGAAGAGATTCGCAAGCAAGTCGATCTAGCCATTGATGAAGCAAACGCCATTTTATTTTTAGTAGATGCTCAGGAGGGTGTAACCGAAATGGACCTGACCGTTGCTAAGCATTTAAGGAAGTCCGATAAGCCTGTGTTTCTCGTTGCCAATAAAGTGGATAACGGAAAAATTTTGCAAGAGGCGGTAGAATTATATTCTCTCGGAATGGGAGATTACTTCTGTATTTCTTCCATAAATGGTAGCGGAACAGGAGAATTGTTGGATGAATTGGTAAGTAAATTGCCAGACACTGAAAAAGTAGAAGAAAGTGATTTACCTCGTTTTGCTACAGTAGGCCGACCAAATGTTGGCAAATCGTCTTTTGTAAACGCATTAGTAGGAGAGGAAAGAAACATAGTTACCGACATAGCAGGAACTACTCGAGATTCATTGGATACGCACTATACAAAATTTGGTCACGATTTTGTGTTGGTGGATACGGCAGGAGTTAGAAAAAAGAAGAATGTCAGTGAAGATTTGGAGTTTTACTCCGTAATGCGTTCGATTCGTTCTATTGAATATTCCGATGTATGCTTGTTGATTATAGATGCCACTTTAGGCTTTGAATCTCAAGATCAAAATATTTTTCACTTAGCGGATAAAAACAACAAAGGCATTGTCATATTGGTAAACAAATGGGATTTGGTTGAAAAAGACACCCATACCACCAAAGAATATGAAGCAGCTATTCGACAGAAAATAGCGCCTTTTACGGATGTGCCTATTCTCTTTATTTCTGCATTGACGAAACAGCGTTTATTGAAAGCATTAGAAATTGCTATAAAAGTATCTCAAGACAGAAAAGTTAGAATTAGCACCTCTAAACTGAATGACGTTATGTTGCCATTTATAGAGCAAAACCCGCCGCCAGCAACAAAAGGAAAATACATACGAATAAAGTTTTGTACTCAGTTGCCTACAAAAACACCAACCTTTGCCTTTTTTGCCAATCTACCTCAATACATTAAAGACCCTTACAAAAGGTACATAGAGAACAAACTTAGAGAGAGTTTCGATTTTACGGGTGTTCCTATTCAAATATTCTTTAGAAAGAAGTAGTCTAAAGATTAAACGCTTCTTTAACTTTATCTAAATAGTCTAATTTTTCCCAAGTAAAGGTTTCAAGGGTCATTTCTTGAAGTTGTCCATTAACATTGAATACGAATGTTTTGGTTTCGGGTGTTCTTCCCATGTGTCCATAGGCAGCCGTCTCTTGATAGATTGGCGTCTTTAGTTTTAGACGCTCAATAATAGCTGCAGGTCGCATATCAAAAATAGTAGATACTTTTTCGGCGATTTCGCCATCGGACAAGCTGGTTTTATTGGTTCCATAGGTATCTACAAAAATTCCCATTGGCTTGGCTACTCCAATAGCATAAGACACTTGTACCAACACTTGTTTGCATAATCCTGCTGCTACTAAGTTTTTTGCAATATGCCTGGTGGCGTAAGCTGCAGAACGGTCTACTTTTGAAGGGTCTTTTCCAGAAAAGGCGCCTCCGCCGTGGGCACCTTTACCACCATAAGTATCCACAATAATTTTTCGACCCGTTAAACCCGTATCGCCATGGGGTCCACCAATTACGAATTTACCAGTAGGATTTACGTGGTATTTCTCCGTTCCGAAAAGCACTTGTTGTCTTTTTTCTAATTGGGCTAACACTCTAGGAATAAGAATGGTTTTCACATCATTTTCTATCTGTGTTTGCATGGATTTTTCAGCAGCGGCTTTAGAAGCGTCTGTGTCGTCTTGAGGCAATATAAACTCGTCATGTTGGGTTGAAACAACAATTGCTTCAATGCGTTGAGGAATATTGTCGTCGCTGTATTCAATAGTAACTTGAGATTTTGAGTCTGGGCGCAAATAGGTCATTTCCTTCCCCTCCCTTCTAATATTTGCCAATTCAATAAGAATACGATGAGATAAGTCCAAAGCCAAGGGCATGTAGTTATCCGTTTCGTCTGTGGCATAGCCAAACATCATGCCTTGGTCACCAGCGCCTTGTTCGGCATGTAATCCTTTGTTTTCTTCAACGCCTTGATTTATATCCGCTGACTGCTCATGTATGGCTGAAATAACGCCGCAACTATCAGCATCAAATTGATATTCGGACTTGTTGTAACCTATCTTTCGAATGACGTCTCTAGCAATGTTTTGCACATCAACATATGCTTTCGTTTTTACTTCTCCACTCAGTACAGTAAGTCCTGTTGTTACCAATGTTTCACACGCTACTTTTGCTTCTTTGTCTTGCGCAAGAAAGTTATCTAATAGTGCATCAGAAATTTGGTCAGCTACTTTATCTGGATGTCCTTCTGAAACTGATTCTGAGGTGAAAAAATATGCCATCTTTAGTGTTTTTGTAGTAGAAAAGACAGCTGCTGCGGGTATCCTTTTTTAGCATTTTTGGAGTGGTCGCAATCAGCCAAATTTATCCACTTGTTAAATAGGGTGCAAAATTAAAATAAAAATTCATTTATAAGAATCATTAAAGATAATTTCTACAGATTATGAAAACGGGAGAGAGGTAAGAAGAAAACAGTTTCTAAATTATCCAATCGCTATTTTAAATTCGTCAGTTTTTGAAAATAAGACTCTAAGTCGACTTTCTTTTTCTTGAGATTGGACAATAGTTCGTTAGCTACTATTTCACCTTTGTTAATAATGATTACTCTATCGCACATTTTTTCAACTTCTTGCATGATATGAGTTGAAAGCATAACGGTTTTGTCCTTACCGCTTTCTCGTATTAGATTACGAATTTCTACCATTTGGTTAGGGTCTAAACCCGTTGTTGGCTCATCTAAAATTAACACTTCTGGCTCATGAATGAGCGCAGCGGCTAGCCCTACCCTTTGCCTGTATCCTTTTGATAGCTGACTTATTTTTTTGTGATTCTCTGCTGTCAATCCAGTTAATTCAATCACTTCGTGTACTCGATTTTTGGAGCAACCGTAAATATCTGCTATAAACGTTAAGTATTCCTTGATGAACATTTCATCATAAAGTGGATTATGCTCAGGCAGATAGCCGATTTTTTTTCGAAGTTCAATATTATCTTGTTCGACTTTTTGCTCACAAACAAAAACGCTGCCTTTATCAGCACCGATAAAGGAAGTGATGATTTTCATTAGGGTAGATTTACCAGCGCCATTAGGGCCTAAAAAACCTAATATTTCTCCTTTGTTTACTTCAAATGAAATACCATTTAAGGCCAGTTGCTCGCCATACAGTTTGCTAACGTTTTCTACTTTAATTGACATGACGCGAAGATAATAAAGAAATAGGGATTCTACTTACTCTTTCAAATCATCGTATATTTGTGCTAATGCAAGGTGTTGTCATAAAATCTACAGGTAGTTGGTACATAGTAAAGACGGATGACGGCAAAATTTTAGATTGTAGAATTCGAGGTAAGTTTCGTATTCAAGATATAAAAAGTACAAATCCGATAGTTGTTGGGGACAGAGTCAATCTTACTCAAGAAGAAGATTCTTTTGTGATAGACGAATTGTTTGATAGAAAAAATTTTATTGTTAGGAAATCGGTTAACCTCTCTAAACAAACCCACATTTTAGCGTCTAATATTGACCAAGCCATTTTAATGGTTACCATTAAAAGTCCAGTTACCACTACAGGTTTTATTGATAGATTTTTAATTTCTGCTAAAGCCTATGGGATAAATGTGGTAATTCTTTTCAATAAGATAGATTTATTGGATGATGAGAGTAAAAACAAACACAATAGTATTTATGCCTTATACGAAAGCATTGGTTATCAATGCTTATCAATGAGTGTTCAGACCGACGATTTATCTGCGGTAAAGGATATGATGAAAAATAAGGTAAATGTCATTTGTGGGCATTCAGGAGTGGGAAAATCAACCCTTTTAAATGTTTTGCAACCAGAGCTTGACATCAATACACAAGAAGTTTCTGAGCAACACCAACAGGGACAACACACCACCACCTTTTCAGAAATGCACGACCTAAATTTTGGGGCTTCTGTTATTGATACTCCTGGAGTACGCGGCTTTGGTTTAGTGGAGATGGACAAATACGAATTAGGCGATTATTTCCCAGAATTCTTCCAGTTGAAACCGAATTGTAAATTCAATAATTGCATACATGTTAACGAGCCAAAATGTGCTGTAAAAGATGCTTTGGAGAAAGGAGAAATATCTTCTTCTAGGTATAAAAATTACCTTAGCATGTTAGATCAAGATGATGAAAATTTTAGAGTCAACAAATACGAATGAGAGCAGTTATTCAACGTGTATCTTCAGCCAGTGTAAGCATTAGCGGTAATCGCTGTGGAGAAATTGGAAATGGGCTTGTGCTATTCCTCGGAATAGAATCTGAAGATTCACATGAAGATGTAAAGTGGCTGAGCAAAAAGATTAGTCAATTGCGAATTTTTTCGGATGAAAATGGACTAATGAACAAGTCTATCACGCAAGTTGGAGGCAAGGTATTGCTGATTAGTCAATTTACGCTGTTCGCCAAAACTCAAAAAGGAAATAGACCTTCATTTATTAAAGCCGCTAAGCCAGAAGTGGCCATACCCTTGTATCAAGATTTTATCCGTCAAATTGCGGATGATACAAATACTAAAATTCAAACAGGCGAATTCGGTGCCGACATGCAAATACAGTTGTGTAATGATGGCCCAGTAACAATACTAATTGACACAAAAAATAAAGAATAATGCCGATTACAGAATTACAAAAAACAGTTGACAATTGGATTAAGCAATACGGAGTACGCTATTTTAACGAATTAACCAACATGGCTATTCTAAGTGAGGAAGTGGGAGAGGTTGCCAGAATTATTGCTCGACAATATGGAGAGCAATCCTCAAAGCCATCTGATAACGGTAAGTTAGGTGAAGAGCTTGCGGATGTTCTTTTTGTGATACTTTGTTTAGCCAACCAAACCGATACAGATTTACAAAAAGAATTTGAAAAAAAGCTGGAAGTAAAATCAAAACGAGATTACGATAGACACGCTCAAAACAGCAAACTAAAATAAATTCGTTATATTTGGGATGTAATACTTTAAGAAAAGCATAGAAGCTTATAACTTCTAACGGTTTTTATCATAGCCTTTTTTCTAGTTTCAGTGCTTTCTTATTGTTTCAATATGTGAAGTTTAACTTTACAAACCTTAATCTATGAAAGACGCTATCTCATTTAATTATTCTCTTCGTTTTCGGACTCTTTTTCTCTTAATTACATTGATTTTTTTAGTATTGTTTCTTTTATCAGTAGAATGCTTAATTTTTCTGTTGATATTTTTGAATATGTTATACATCTATGTAATGTATATACATTCCCCAGCTATATCCATTAGTGATGGTCAAATACATCAACATTCATTTAACTCTACTTCTATGTTCATTAATAAACTTGAAGAAGTTTCTGTTGATGAAAAAACAATTACTTTCAAAACCTTTGAGAAAAAAATGGTTGTATATAATTTCTTATTCGACAAAAAGGCTAGACAAAACTTAGTGAAATTCCTCCGCTTAAAAAAATTGAAATAAAATGAATGAAATCGTAATTTATTATTCAAAAGTGTACCGTTTTTGGTGGTCAATTATTTTGACTTCAATGGCATTGAGTTATATTCTATTTTTCTTTTTTGTTGATATTGAAGTGTATTTTTTATTTCATATTATTTCAGGCATATACTTTAGTCTTATAGTATGGTCAACCTACAGGCCATATCTGAAGATTAGAGATGGCAAGATATGGACAACACGCTATCTATTCATTTCACTGAATGAAAAGGACTTGAAAGAAGTTATCTTAAACGATGAAAACTATGTTTTCAAATTAAAATCTCACCGTTTTTTTGTGGGAATTAATTTTATAGAAAAATCAGACAACGAAAAATTGAAAAAGTTTTTAAGAGATAGAAGTATTTTGGTCGAGCCAGAAACTTTATTTTAAATCAACTAATTTTTTAGAGCCTTAGCTTTTTCTTTAGCTTTCTCGTTTCGTTCTATGGTATGTGTTGGTCTGCTCCATTTTACATTTCCTTTTGTAGAAAGGCACTTCTTGTAGTTGTCATTACTTACTGGCTGATCGCCATCAACAAATGGTGCTTTTGGAGTAATTCCTAGAATATCAAACAGTTTCATGTCTTGATTAATATCTGGGTTAGGAGTAGTCAGTAATTTGTCTCCAGCAAAAATAGAAGAAGCTCCTGACAAGAAACAGAGCGCTTGTCCTTCATCTGACATTTCAGTTCTTCCTGCTGATAACCGCACCACAGATTCAGGCATTACAATTCGTGTAGTTGCTACCATGCGTACCATTTCCCAAATCGAAACGGTTTCCTGATCTTCTAATGGTGTGCCTTCAACAGCAACTAAGGCATTAATTGGTACCGATTTAGGTTGAGGGTTCATGTTGGCAAGGGTTACGAGCATTCCGCATCTATCCGCTGCCGATTCACCCATTCCGATTATACCGCCAGAACAAACGCTAATACCAGCTTTGGAAGCGTTTTCTATGGTTTTTATTCTATCGTCATACTCTCTTGTAGAAATAATTTCTTTATAATGGTCTGCAGAGGTGTCAAGGTTATGGTTATAGGCATACAACCCGGCATCGGCTAGTCGATTGGCTTGTTCTTCCGTCATCATTCCTAAGGTACAACACACTTCCATATCAAGCCCATTGACTGTTTTCACCATTTCGAGAACTTGGTCGAACTCTTCGTTATTTTGAATATTTCGCCATGCTGCACCCATGCATAAACGCGATGAGCCATTGGCTTTGGCACGTAGTGCTTGTGCTTTGACTTGTGAAACACTCATTAAGTCGTTAGTTTCTATATCTGTATGGTACCTAGCCGCTTGCGGGCAATAGCCGCAATCTTCTGAGCATCCACCAGTTTTTATGGACAAAAGAGTACTAATTTGTACCTCTAGTGGATTATGATATTTTCGGTGAGTTTGAGCCGCTTCAAAAATTAATTCCATTAGCGGTTTATTATAGATGTCTAAAATTTTATCGATTGTCCAGCTATTATTCATAATCTTAATTTATGTAACAAATATAGTTTTTAATCTGTTTTTTGAACTATGATACTTACTGCATTTCCACCAAATCCGACAGCATTAATCAGTATGCTTTTAGGAGCACTTTGTTTTTGAGTAATTTCGGTGTCGTATGGAAACTGTATCAAATGTTTTCTGCTAAGCATTTCAACAGCTAAGTCTAAACTTATACCTCCAGATGCGCCAAAAGTATGACCGCTTTGGTGTTTTGTGCTTATTAAATGGGGTGTCTGTTCGCCAAAAACAGAAGTAATAGCCGTATGTTCGGATTGATCACCTAAGATAGTCCCTGGTGCGTGCATTACTATTGCATCTACGGTTTTTAGCTTACTGTCATCAAGTGCCATTTGCATACTCTTTTTTAAACAACTGGCATCTGCGGACAATGAGGCGGGGTGTTCAATTTTTTCGGTGGCGTATCCTAATCCAATTATCTTGGCTAAGTGTTCTTGTCCTTGGTCGGATTCTAGGCAAAAAACGGCAGCACCTTCTCCAAGAACCATATTATTTTTTGTATTCCCTTTTTTCATTGGACTGCAATACCAGCCTGATGTGTTTTTACTGTACACCCCTAATGATCGCATTTGGGAAATGGTAAAGTCAGTGAGTGGTGCTTCTGTACCTCCGGCAATAAATTTATCGGTCATGCCACTTTTTATCCAAACGCAAGCGTTCAAAATTGAATGAAGGGCTGTGCTGCACGTTATAGAGTGGGTAAGCGTTGCGCCTTCTGTTCCAAAATCGAAAGCCATCCAAGAGGCAATGTTTCCTAGGGTTGTAGTTGGTGAGGTTAAGGGTGAAATTCTCTGATTAGGGGAGTTAATAAAATGGGCGTGGTATTTTTCGAAAAGTTGTGTAGCTCCTCTTGAAGATCCCATATTTATTCCAACTGTTGAAAGGTCTGTCCAATTGGCCTTAGATAAAGTGTTTCTTCCGGCAATAATACCCATCAGTACACTTTTATCTAACCGTCTATACAGTGGGTTTTCTTTTCTCAAATCATCAATGAGTGCTAGAGTTTCCGCTTGCAGCCTGCCAGTTGGGGTATCCATATCGTTGAAGCAACAAATGGACAAATTCGTTTTTTGACTAAGGTAGTTTGCCCATATTTCATCACTATTATGCCCAAGTGCGGATAAGCTAGATTTTGATGTAATGAGTATTGATTGCATGGGACAAAGATACGACTATTCAATTTTTTCTAGAGCTGAAAGTATGCTTTTATATACCGTTTTTAGTTCACTTTCTTTTATGCAATAGGGTGGTATAATATATATCACATTTCCCAATGGTCGAAGTATGACTCCTTGCTCAATAAAATGGGTATAAAGCATATCTTTTATTTGACTCGAATAACCAGTTTCGGACGTCTGAATATCCATTGCTAAGATGGTGCCTTGTTGTCTGACGTTTTTAAGTTTAGGATGATTTTGTATACTTGAAGCAAAGTCTCTGTGTTGCTCAGCGATTTGCTTAATATTCTGTTGACACTCTTCTTTTTCGAGCAGTTCTAGGCTGGCAATAGCGGCGGTACAGCCAATTGGATTTGCCGTAAAAGAATGGCCGTGTAAAAACGCTTGACTAAGCGTATTGCCTAAAAATGATTCGTAAATTTCGTTTGAGCATGTCGTAATGGATAATGGCAATGTGCCTCCCGTTAAACTTTTGGATAAACACATAAAATCGACTTGCTCTGTCAATTGGTTACAGGCGAAAAATGTACCAGTTCTTCCGAAACCAGTCATGACTTCATCGGCAATACAAAGCACATCGTTTTCTTTACAAAGCCTAATCATCTTATCTAGCGTTGAGGCAGAATACATTCTCATTCCAGAAGCACCCTGAACAATCGGTTCAAAAATAAAACAAGCTATTTCTCCCTTTTCCAATTCGTTTTTTAAAGCCGATATGGCTTCTTTTTCATTTCCAGGAAAGGGCAAGTGGTTGACCGAAAATAAATACTCTTCAAATGGTTCAGAAAAAATACTTTTTGCTCCTGCTGACATTGCGCCAAAGGTTTCGCCGTGGTAACCGCCTTCAAGAGCGAGAATACGGTGCTTTTTTTGGCCTTTATTTCTCCAATATTGAATACTCATTTTTAGCGCTATCTCAACGGCTGATGAGCCGTCCCCTGAAAAGAAAAATTTATGTTGATTTTTAGGCAAATGAACGCTTAATTTTTCACACAGTTCAGTGGCGGGCTTGTGTGTAAAGCCAGCGAATAAAACGTGCTCGAGTTCTAAAAGCTGTTGGCTAATTTTTTGGGCTATGTAGGGGTGAGCATGGCCATGAATATTTACCCACCACGATGAAATAGCGTCAATATATTCTTTTCCGCTTTCATCGACTAACAAAGTGCCTTTTCCCTTAACAATTGGAATGGGTGTTGGAGCAGTCTTCATTTGAGTAAATGGATGCCAAATGTATTTTTTATCGCTTTTGGATATTGTCATTAGAATGCTCCTTTTAATTGTTCAGCAACTTCTTTTATTGCGGCTTTGTTCACCGTTTTCATCTGTGGAATTCTGCCTAAGCTGCCTAAGCCACTTTTTGATAGTATGATGTGTTCAGTATCTTTATTTTCTTCTCCATTAAACAAAATTCCTTTAATGGGAATGTTTCTATTTTTTAGTGCTTCTATACTCAACAAGGTATGGTTAATACTTCCCAGATAATGTTGGCTTATCAAAATGACTTCGATATTTAATTCTTTTATTAGGTCTATGATACAATCTTTATCGTTTAGAGGTACGAGAAGACCGCCAGCGCCTTCCACGACCAATGCATTTTTTGTTTTTGGAAGTTGGCACTTAGATAGCTCAATGGTTATGCTTTCCTTTTGGGCTGCTGCGTGAGGAGACATGGGTAATTTTAAGCGGTAACTCTCTGCGTGAAATTGGCTTTTTGTATTAGAAATTAAGTCCTTAACCTTTTGGCTGTCCGAATACTCCAATTCACCTGCTTGAATGGGTTTCCAATAATCTGCTTCAAGTGCTTCAACTACAATTGCAGAACTTACAGTCTTGCCAATTTCTGTTCCTATTCCTGTGATAAAGTACGTCATATTGTCAAATTGATAAGGTCACAAAGGGATGATATTTCATCTTTAGTATTAAAAGAATGTAGACAAATTCGTATTCTTTCTGAGCCTTCCGCAACGGTAGGGTGAAGGATGGGCCTCACGTCAAAATCATTAGCTTGTAAATGATGTGCAAATTGTTTCGTTTGTATATTTCCACCTATCACGATACATTGTATTGCCGAATCGCTTGGAAGTAGATGTGGGTGTTTGCACAGTTGTTTAAATAGAGATATATTGTCAAGCAATTTCGCTCTCTCCTCAGTTATTTTCACTTCATCATAGGCCCAAATTATTCGTTCTACAGAATGGGCTGAAAGAGCAGTAGTATAAATAAATGGCCTCGAAAAATTTATCAAGTAATCGATTAAAGTTTTGCTTCCTACAATGGCTGCCCCATGGCTTCCCATGGCCTTTCCGTATGTATATATTTTGGCAAAGCAAGTAATATAATGTGTGAGTCCTTGTCCATAATTGCCAAATACACCCACCGCATGGGCTTCATCAATAATAAGTTTTGCATTATAGTTTTGGCACACGTTCATGATTTTCTCAAGAGGTGCAAAGTCTCCGTCCATGGAATAAACGCTTTCTACAACGACATAGGTGGTACCGCTTGCACGTTTTAGCTTTTCTTCGAGCTGTGTGGTGTCATTATGCTTAAAGGAAAAATTTCGAGCAATGCCTAAATTGATGCCATCTCGAATTGAAGCGTGGCATAACTGATCGTAAATTACGGTATCGTCTTTTTGTGGAACTGCTGAAAGTAAACCTAAGTTTGCCGAATATCCTGAATTAAACAATAGTGCTGATTCCGTTTGGTGGAAGTTGGCTATTTTCTTTTCGGCGCTTTCGTGAATGGGGCTATTGCCACTAATTAAACGGCTTCCTGTTGAGCCAACAGATGCTGAACTGCTCCATTTTTTTGAGGAAAAACCCAAGTAATCATTGGAACAGAAATCTATGGTAGATGAAGAAATGCTTAATTCTCGTAAGGCGTTTTTATTCTGTCTATCTGCTAAATTTTTGTGTAGCTTATCTTCTAGCATAATAGTTCAAATATAGTATAAAAAAAAGCTTACCCTTGTAAGCTTTATTCATAAATTTTTGTCTTATTGGCTATCTGCAATTTAAAAACAGAACACTGATTTAGTGTTTGTTTTTTATGGGTTTTTTTAGCTTTTCTATTGTTTTCCTGTCGGCAATGTTTTCGTTTTCTAGCGCTATACTTTCTTCATGCAATTCTTTTACGGCATTTATTAGCGTAAATAGTATTTCGGAAGAATTGAATGATTTCAAATCCTCAATGCCAGTAGCTAAACTGTCATTTGTTGTCGTAACCGTTGCAGGCAATACCTCTTCTATTTCTTGAGCAATAACGCCTACATAGGTACGGTCTAAATCTGTTAAATTGGATTTTTCGGTGTACTGATAACTTACAGGATTAATTTTCAAAATATGTTCTAGCCCTTTTTTATAGGGTGTAACGTTCTTTTTTATTCTTCTGTCTGAAAATACTGTCCAAAGGCCTCCACCTGTGCAGGTTGCATCACCATTTACTGACAGCTCATAATAGGAGATAAATGGGTGGTTAATGGAGATGTTATTGGGTTGGCTTACCCTAACCATAGGGAATACCAACCAAGGCCCATTGACAATCCAAAACACAATATCTGGTTCTGGTGAAAATAGACTAGAGCTTCCTGCTACTAAGTCTAAGCGGCCTGAAAATGGCGCTTCGGCATTGTTTCCGTGTAAATCTATGCAGGCACCTTGAGTGTTATCAAAGGTATCGTCGTCACCAGCAGTAATTCTTAACCGTCCTTGATCACCATTAATACCAAGTACTGCTGAGTTATATTGATTATTGTTAGGCTGGAATACTACTTCTGAAAAAAGAACTCTGTGGCGGTTCGATGGGCTTGGCATTATTTGCAGCCTGTCAACGTTATTAGACTTAAGCAGAAACACTGAATTGTCAGTTGTTCCAATAAATTTGTTAATATCACCATTTAAAGTATTTCCACTTAAACCCCAACCGCTTGAAGCGGTTGTGCTACTACCAAGCTCAGCCCAACTGTTGCCATTATAATACATGATTTTTCCGAGGTCAGATCGGTAAGCAATAGAGCCTGCTTGTGGAGAAGTAAGGCCGTTTAAGGATGCGGCACTTCCAAAAGAGTGAAAGCGCATCAAAGCATTGGCGTTTTGAATATCTTGCCCGAAGGTACTAATAGCGATTAAGCACGTTAGTATGTAAAGCAGTATTACTTTCATTTTTTATTATTTATTTCGTTAGCGTTTCTATCAATCGTCTGTTTTCGGCATTTTCTTTTCTCAGCGCTTTGTTTTTTTGATCTAGTTCTTTTACGGCATTAATTAATGTGAAAAGTATTTCGGATGCGTTGAACATTCTCAAATCTTCATATCCACTGTTTAAACTGTCATTAAAAGTAACTATGGTTGAGGGTAGTACTTCTTCCATTTCTTGAGCAATAACGCCAACAAATGACTTGTCTAAATCAGACACTCCAGATTTTTCGGTGTACTGATAATTTACCGGTCTGATTTTCAGAATTTTATCTATTCCTTTTGTGTAAGGAACAACGTTCTTTTTTACTCGTCTATCGGATAAGTTTGTCCAGGCTCCGCCTCCTGATTTAGCGGCAGAACCATTTACCACTAGCCTCATGTTTGCAGGAGGCGTTGATGTGTTAATTGCAAAGATTCCATCAGACGTAATTGTAGCTGCTAAACCCGAGCCACTCCAAAACGTAATGGCTGGACCAGATGCACTACTGCCAGCCACCAAGTCTAAGCGACCTGAGTATGGCTGTTCTGCATTGTTGCCGTGTAAATCTATACAGGCGCCTTGAGTATTGTTAAAGGTGTCGTCGCTGCCGGCAGTGATTCTTAATCGTCCTTGGTTGCCATTAATACCAAGAACTGCAGAGTTATTTAGATTAGAATTGGGAAAGTATACAACTTTTGGAAAAAGAACTCTATGGCGGTTAGATGGGCTAGGCATAATTAATAACCTGTCAGTATTATTGGATCTAAATCGAAACTCGGAATTGTCGGTCGTTCCAAGAAATTTGTTTATGTCGCCATTAAGGGCATTTCCAGATAAACCCCAACCGCTTGAAGAGGATGCACCACTGCCAAATTGAACCCAAGATGAATTATTACGGTAAAACATTTGCCCTAGATCAGAGCGGTAAGCAATAGAACCCGGTTGCGCTACGCTAACACCGTTTAGGGTTGCGGCACTATTAAAAGAATGTGGCCGAATTAAAGTATTTGCATTTTGGGAGTAAACATTTGAAAAAGTAAAGCATATGGTTAAACCAAGAAAGTAGTTTTTCATTTCAGTAGCGTTTGACATTAAGTCCAACAAACTTACAAAAAATGTTTTTCTTTATAACTTACTTAACTGAAAAATGGACTTGCTTAATACTGACCTTTTAGTCTGCTAAAACAATAACTTTGTTATTCTGCATTTCAATCACGCCGCCATTAATTTCATAATGTTCGGTAGTATTATTGGTATCAATAACCCTTACCTTACCCTTTGTTAATGAGGAAATGATGGGCGCGTGGTTATTCAAGATTTCAAACTTACCAGTAACGCCTGGAAGTTGAATTGAAGTCACTTCGCCTTCAAACACTTTTTTTTCTGGAGTGATGATTTCTAAATGCATAGTCAAAAATTATTTAGCTTCGGCTAACATTTTTTCTCCCTTCTCTTTCGCTTCTTCTATGGTTCCTACGAGGTTGAAGGCAGCTTCTGGGTATTGATCCATTTCACCATCCATAATCATGTTAAATCCTTTGATAGTGTCTTGAATGTCAACTAAAACTCCTTTAAGACCTGTAAATTGCTCTGCAACGTGGAATGGCTGAGATAAGAATCGTTGAACACGACGTGCTCTAGAAACGGCTAACTTATCATCATCGGAAAGTTCCTCCATACCAAGGATAGCAATAATATCTTGAAGTTCTTTGTAGCGTTGTAGCAATTGCTTTACTTTTTGCGCACAGTCGTAATGCTCGTCACCTACAACATCAGGCGATAAAATTCTAGATGTTGAATCCAATGGATCAACAGCTGGGTATATACCAAGTTCAGCAATCTTACGAGATAATACTGTGGTAGCATCTAAGTGAGCAAAGGTTGTTGCTGGGGCAGGGTCGGTCAAGTCATCTGCAGGTACATAAACTGCTTGTACAGAAGTAATTGAACCGTTTTTCGTAGAGGTAATACGCTCTTGCATGGTACCCATTTCAGTAGCTAGGGTTGGTTGGTAACCTACCGCTGAAGGCATACGTCCTAAAAGTGCAGATACCTCTGAACCGGCTTGTGTAAATCGGAAGATGTTATCAACGAAGAATAAAACGTCACGTCCTTTTCCTTGACCGTCACCGTCACGGAAATATTCTGCAAGTGTTAAACCAGAAAGAGCTACACGTGCACGTGCCCCAGGAGGTTCATTCATCTGACCAAATACGAAAGAAGCTTTAGAATCGCCCATTTTTGTAGCGTCAACTTTAGATAAGTCCCATCCACCTTCTTCCATTGAGTGTAAGAAATCAGGACCATAATCAATTATTCCAGATTCTAACATCTCTCTTAATAAATCGTTTCCTTCACGAGTTCTTTCACCAACACCCGCAAATACCGATAATCCACCGTGACCTTTTGCAATGTTGTTAATTAACTCCTGAATTAGTACTGTTTTACCTACACCAGCACCACCGAAAAGACCAATTTTACCACCTTTAGCATAAGGCTCAATTAAGTCAATAACTTTAATACCTGTGTAAAGTACTTCAGTAGAGGTTGAAAGGTCTTCAAATTTTGGAGCATCGCGGTGAATAGGTAATCCGTTTTCTCTGTCTAGATTATCCATTCCGTCGATAGCTTCTCCAATCACATTGAATACTCTACCTTTAATGTGTTCACCAGCTGGCATTTTGATTGGTGCGCCAGTAGCAACTACCTCAATACCTCTCTTTAATCCGTCTGTAGAGTCCATAGAGATGGCACGAACCGTGTCTTCTCCAATGTGCTGTTGGCATTCTAAAACTAATTTAGTGCCGTTTTCTTTTGTGATTTCTAGTGAATCGTATATATCAGGTAATCCTGATTCGTTGTTTTCAAAAGTAACATCGACTACTGGGCCAATGATTTGAGAAATTTTACCTTTGCTGTGTGACATTTTATTGTAAACTTAAAATTAGGTTTTTGTTCTGATTTATTTCGGGCAAATTTACACGAATTATTTAGTACCACACAAAGAATTAATCAATAAATTAATTGCTACTTTTGAACAAGGTTTTAACATTTATTACAATCGCAATAATTTGAAGATTTATCACTCTATTTCTGAATTCAAAAATGTGCGTCGTCCTATTCTTACAACAGGGACTTTTGACGGGGTGCATTTTGGTCACAAAACAATAATAAATAGGCTTAAAGAAATAGCTCAGGAAGAAGGTGGCGAAACGGTTTTACTGACCTTTTTTCCGCACCCAAGGATGGTGTTGTTTCCAGACGACCACAAATTGCAATTAATAAACACTTTAGAAGAAAAAATAGAGCTGCTGAAATCGGCTGGCATCGACCATTTAATAATCCATCCTTTTACTAAAGCCTTTTCTCGTACAACCTCGATGAATTTTGTGAGAGATATTATTGTCAATCAAATCAATACGCATAAGCTCGTTATTGGTTACAACCACCATTTTGGAAGAAATAGGGAAGGTTCTTTTGAGCACTTAAAAGAATTTTCTCCTTTGTACGGTTTTCAAGTAGAAGAAATACCTGCTCAGCTTTTAGATGAGGTCAGTGTTAGTTCTACCAAAATTAGAAAGGCACTGCTGGCCGGTGAAGTTTCAAAAGCACAGCATTATTTAGGCTATCATTATCAGTTTGAGGGTACTGTTATTCAAGGAAAGGAAATTGGAAGAACTATCGGTTTTCCGACGGCAAATATAAAGGCAAATGATTCAACAAAGCTCATTCCTAAAGACGGTGTGTATGCGGTTAACGTATTTTACAACAACCAAACGTTAAACGGCATGATGAACATCGGCAAAAACCCCACCTTGGGAATTAACGAGCGGTCTTTAGAAGTGCATATTTTCAATTTTGATACAGACTTGTATGGCGCTCAGCTAAAGGTGAAATTTGTTGAACGGCTTCGTGAAGAAATGACCTTTGAAAATCTAGAGGAGTTGAAAACCCAATTGGCAATTGATAAAGAAATGGCGATTAAAGAATTAGCCTAAAAAAAGCCCTCGAATTTTCGAGGGCTTTTAGTTTAGAAACCTAAGGTTAATCCAAACAAGAAATTTCGTTTTGCTTGCGGGAAATACCCAGCCATATCATAGCCCCCATCGCTGTTTGCCGTTACGTAGGCATCGTCTGGTCTAGGGTCGTAGCCGTCCGATTTAAAGCGGTAAATCCATGCGTTATTGACGTAATTTTCATCCAACAAATTATTGACTTGAAGACTCAATCGAGCGTGCTTGAAAAGACTGCTTTTAATGTCCCAAATAAACCGTCCGTGGTGTACTAAATAAGCGTCTAATTTTCTGTCGTCGCTTGAGGTATTGTCAATGTATTGCTCGTCAACATATTTAGAAATCAGTTGAAGTTGCATCTTATCGTTTAGATTGTAATTGAATTTACTCGCCCAAATAAGTTCAGGAGAAAAAGCAATAGTTGTGTTTTGATACTGAACAGCTTCTTGTCCCCAAGTGTCCCAATTGTCAACGTATTCTGTATAGTGTGAAATGGTGTTTTCACTAAATGAAATGTTTCCAGACCAGTCAATTTTTTGGTTGAATTTATAGCCAGCTTCAATTTCAATTCCTTTGCGTTCTGAATAACCCACATTTTCTCGCGTGTATTCACCAACATCGTTAATCTTGCCTGTCAAAATGAGTTGATTTTCATAAATCATATAGTAGGCATTGGCTGAAAAAATGAAGTTTTTCTTTGCCATTTTATAGCCCAATTCCGTATCGTAAAGGGTTTCGTGCAGGGGTCTTGAATTTGGCGAAGAATCTACAAAGTCACTTCTGTTCGGTTCGCGATTGGCAACGGCAAAAGAAGCGAATGCGCTTGTGGTACTGTTTATTTGGTAAAATGCACCAAATTTTG
>Ga0209653_1001516_pt1 | contig 18611 bp, 21 predicted proteins | sample SaaInl6LU_22_DNA_FD_184644 | JGI IMG/M metagenome (GOLD analysis project Ga0209653, IMG submission 184644) | Marine microbial communities from expanding oxygen minimum zones in the Saanich Inlet - ESP_116LU_22_DNA (SPAdes) (version 2) | ecosystem: Environmental > Aquatic > Marine > Intertidal...
ACTTGCAAGTCCCCTTGTTGCCGCAGCAGCAGCAATTACAGGGAAGATAACTGATCCAAGAACTTTAATACAATAAACATGGCATACGATTCATTTAGTATTTTAACCAGTACAGCGGTACCTCTACCTATAGAAAATGTAGATACCGATCAAATCATTCCTGCCCGTTTTTTGAAAGCAACGGAACGCGTAGGTTTTGGAGACAATTTATTTCGTGATTGGCGTTACAACCAGGATGATAGTCCCAAGGCAGATTTTGTTTTAAACGATGCAACCTATAGCGGAAAAATCCTCGTAGGTGGACATAATTTTGGTTCAGGATCATCGCGTGAACATGCAGCTTGGGCAGTTTATGATTATGGTTTTCGCTGTGTTGTTTCTAGCTTTTTTGCTGATATTTTTAGAAATAATTGCTTAAACATTGGAGTCCTTCCTGTTCAAGTTTCTGCTGAATTTTTAGCCGAAATTTTTGAAGCCCTACAAAAAGATCCCGCTGCGGAATTGACTGTGGATTTACATCAACAAAGCATTACGCTTTCCTCCTCAGGAAAGTCCGAGTCTTTTGAAATCAATGAATACAAAAAAGACAATATGCTTAATGGCTATGATGATATTGACTATTTAAGTAATATCAAATCAGAAATTGAGGGATTTGCTGAAAACACTCCGCTTTAGATCCACTATTACAGATGAAAAGAAGAACGCTTGAAATAATGGATACAACACTACGAGATGGTGAACAAACCTCTGGTGTCTCCTTTTCAGCTTCTGAAAAACTATCGCTTGCCAAACTCTTGTTGCAAGAGCTTAAAGTAGATCGCATTGAAATCGCTTCTGCTCGAGTTTCCGATGGGGAATTCAAAGCAGTGAAAGAGATTACTTCTTGGGCACAAAACAATGGTCTGATTGAAAAAGTTGAAGTCCTCACCTTTGTAGATGGAGGAACCTCTATCAAGTGGATGGAGGATGCTGGGGCAGTGGTTCAAAATCTGTTGACCAAAGGGTCATTAAACCATTTGAAATACCAACTCAAACAAAAACCTGAGGAACACTTTAATAATATTGAACACGCAATCAAACAAGCGGTAGATCATGGATTCAAGACCAATGTTTACCTAGAAGATTGGAGTAATGGGATGCGAAATTCGGAAGCCTATGTGTTTGATTATTTAGATTTTCTTTCCGCACAACCTATAGAGCGTGTTTTACTTCCCGATACCTTAGGAGTATTAACGCCTCAACACACCAAGAAGTATCTCACTGCCATTGTAGAACGCTATCCCTCACTGCACTTTGATTTCCATGGTCACAATGATTATGATTTGAGTGTAGCCAATACCATGGAAGCGGTAATGGCAGGTGTAAGCGGTTTACACCTTACCGTCAATGGGATGGGAGAACGCGCAGGAAATGCACCTTTAGCAAGTGTGGTTGCGGTTATCAATGATTTCTTGCCTGAAATAAAAATTAATATCAATGAAGACTCCCTGTTTAAAGTGAGTCAGTTGGTAGCCACTCTTACTGGATTTAGAATTCCAGCCAATAAGCCTATAGTAGGTGAAAATGTATTTACACAAACAGCTGGGATACACGCCGATGGAGACTCAAAAAAGAATTTATACTTTAATGATCTTCTCCCCGAGCGTTTTGGACGAAAAAGAAAATATGCCTTAGGCAAAACTTCAGGAAAAGCCAATATCCAAAAGAATTTACAAGAACTCGGTTTAACCCTCAATGATGATGAACTTAAAAAAGTGACTCAACGAATCATTGAACTAGGAGATAAGAAAGAACGAATGACCGCAGAGGACCTACCCTTCATCATTTCAGATGTGTTAGGTAATAATGTGTCAAGTCGAGTGAAAATAAAATCCTACGTGCTAACACACTCTAAGGGATTAAATCCTACCACCAGTGTCTCTGTAGAAATTGATGGGAAAAGCTATGAGCAAAATGCTCCAGGAGATGGACAATACGACGCCTTTTGGAATGCACTTCAAAAAATATATCACCCACAACACATCAATCTACCTAAATTGATTGATTATGCCGTCCGTATACCTCCAGGTAGCAACTCGGATGCCTTGTGTGAAACCACCATTACTTGGAAAAGTGATGCTAAAGAATTTACTACCCGTGGTTTGGACTCCGACCAAACGGTTGCTGCCATTAAAGCCACAGAAAAAATGTTGAATATTATTCAAAACTAAAGCTATATGCATTTAAAAATTGCCCTTTTAGCCGGAGACGGTATTGGACCCGAAGTAATTGATCAAGCCGTAAAGGTTTCTGACGCCATTGCACAAAAATACAACCACAGCATTGAGTGGACTCCAGCCCTAACAGGAGCCGCAGCCATTGATGCCGTTGGCGATCCCTATCCAGAAGAAACCCACCAAGTGTGTTTGGATGCCGATGCTATTTTATTTGGTGCGATTGGACACCCTCGATTTGACAATGATCCTTCTGCAAAAGTTCGTCCTGAACAAGGTTTATTAAAAATGCGTCAAAAACTAGGCTTATTTGCCAATGTACGTCCCACCTTTACTTTTCCTTCATTATTGGATAAATCTCCTTTAAAAAGAGAACGTATTGAAGGAACTGACTTGGTTTTCCTACGTGAATTGACTGGAGGGATTTATTTTGGGGAACGCGGACGAAAAAACAATGGCGATACCGCCTTTGATACCTGTACCTACCATCGTGAAGAAATTCAACGCTTGGCAAAAAAAGGATTTGAATTGGCCATGACCCGTTCAAAAAAATTGTGTTGTGTGGACAAAGCCAATGTCTTGGAAAGCTCTCGTTTATGGAGAGAAACTGTACAAGCCATGGAAAAAGACTATCCAGAAGTAGAAGTGGCTTACGAATTTGTAGATGCCGTAGCCATGCGATTGGTACAATGGCCTAACAGCTATGATGTATTGATCACAGAAAACCTCTTTGGAGATATCCTTACCGATGAAGCTTCCGTTATTTCTGGATCTATGGGCTTGATGCCCTCGGCTTCTGTAGGAACTGATAATGCGCTTTACGAACCCATACACGGATCTTTCCCTCAAGCTACTGGTTTAGGGATCGCAAACCCATTAGCAACCATACTCTCTGCTGCTATGCTTTTTGAAATGAGTTTTGGCCTCACAGAAGAAGGTGCTGAAATACGCCGTGTTGTAGATCAATCTCTAGCAGATGGCGTGGTCACCGAAGATTTGAAAGAAGGAGGTGCCAAGGGAAATTCCACTACAGAGGTAGGCGATTATTTGGTGAAACAAATTTTGGGTTAACAGCCAACTCTTTATATTTTAAGCCCTCTTTGTGAGGGCTTTTCTTTTTTTATTACTTTTGAGTAAACAGCACCCAAATCTGTTCTACAAACATGAGAAACCTGCTACTTATACCCACTGTTTTTAGCGCACCCAAAATAGGGTCAAAATCAATTTTATTGCGAGAAGGTACCGATAGCTTGCTTACACAGGAGTTATTCGGAACTAATGTTATTTCTAAAAAAAATAAAAGCTCAAATGATAAAGACGATATCTCGGAACTTGTTCGGATATACAATAGTTAGCCACAAGCTGAAAACAACTAAATGAAAATAAAAAGTATACAACTCAAAAACGGATATAAACGTTTTTTTGATTTAAAAATTGATTTAGGAGATAGTCCAAAAAGAATAATTGCATTAGTTGGTCCAAATGGATGTGGAAAAAGTAGTGTCTTTGACGGTATGCTTTTTCATAGCAATGCATACGGTTTAAAAGTAGGTAATAAAAATGCTAAAGACTATACTTATCACTCAATGAATCTAACACCAAACTTTAGTTATCAAAATGTGATTATTGAATTTACGGATGGAAATTACGAAACTGTAAAGAATGAAAAAGCAAAATTTAGTAAAGAAAAAACGATTTTTTCCTTAAGAAGCCCATATAGATATAATAGTAGCCTTAAGGTAAAACAGTCTAAAGCAACGTCTGAAATAAGACTTAATAGTTATGGAGCCTCATCATCGTCTGACTTAGATGATAAGATGGAAGAAAACTATAGACGACTCAACATAAAATACAATCATTATCTAAATCAACAAGACTGCAAGCCAAGTGAAGCAAAAGCCAAAATTATTGGAGATTTAAATAATGCCCTAATTAATTGTTTAGATCTCGAAATCAGTAGCATTGGTAATATAGAGGCAAATCAAGGTACAATCTATTTTAAAAAGAAAGACCATCCTTCGGAGTTTGAATTCAATGTACTTTCCTCAGGCGAAAAAGAGGTAGTAGATATACTTTTAGACCTATACTTAAGACAAGAAGAGTATAATGATTCAGTTTTTATAATTGACGAACCTGAATTACACATAAATACTGCAATTCAACGAAAACTATTAATTGAAATCAATAAATTAATTGGTGCGAATTGTCAAATTTGGATTGCAACGCACAGTATTGGTTTTTTAAGAGCATTACAAGAAGACCTAAAAAGTGAATGTCAAATAATTCAGTTCGACTCAGAAAAAAAATGGGCGTCAGAAGTTCAAGTTCTTAAACCTATAAAAAAATCTATTGTAAATTGGAAAAGCATCTTTGAAACCGCTTTGGATGACTTAACAGGTTTAGTAAGTCCAAAAAGATTAATTTATTGTGAAGGAAAAGATAATCCTGGAAAAAATGGACTAGAAAAAGGATTTGATGCCAAAGTTTTCAATAATATTTTCGGAGAAAAATATCACGACACTTTGTTTATCTCTAGTGGAGGTAATACAGAATTAGACCAACGTAGTCAAATCGCATTAGCATTATTAACAAAAGTCTTCTCTGATATTGAAATTCTCGTTTTGAAAGATAGAGATATGGCTTCTGGAAAATCTACTGGAGAAAAGGAACGATTATTATATCTCAAAAACAACCCTGATAATCATAGAGTTTTAAACAGATGGGAAATTGAAAATTATCTTTACGATAAAGAAGTTTTGAAAAAATACTGCACAGAAAATGGATTGGACTTTGATGAACAAACTTATAATAATATTGTAACTGACATAAACAATCAAAATCTTAAAGATATAACTGGAAGAATAAAGAATATGTGCAATATTGTTGGTAGTATTAATCCAGAAAAATTCAAACTATCTTTATCTGAAATAATTACAGAGGATATGGCCGTATATAGTGAATTTGAAAATGTGATTTTTAATAGAAAGTAAAAATCCAGTGGCTAACAATGTATAAAAATAATAGCGGTTTAATCGCTAAAACAAAAGTAAGTAAATATAAGAAAGGTCTGTGTTTAACCGAAAAAGCTATTACGTGAAAATTCGCTACTTTTCATATACTAAACGTTAGGTGTAATTTGAAATAATGTACCCGAAATCGAAGTAAATATGAGCAAACACATTGATGCAAGTCCTGAAGCAGGAAAAGAATTTTATCAAAACTTCCACGACAAAGGAAAGGTAGTGATGTTGAACTTACTGAAATTTAAAACAACTGCTGACTATACAAATTTAGAAGAATTAAAACCTACTAAAAACATCAGTGGAGAAGAAGCCTATCAATTGTATATGGACAGCACTCTACCCGAATTAGAGAAAGCAGGAAGCCGAATTATTTATTTTGGAAACAGCCGAAACTTTCTGATTGGACCCGACTTAGAAAAATGGGATGCGGTTTTGTTGGTAGAACACGAGTCTGTTTTGAAGTTTATGGAATTTGCCCAAAACCAAGACTATCTAAAAAAAGCGGGACACAGAACAGCAGCGTTGGAAGATTCTAGACTGTTACCAACGAATGAAATAAAAAACTACACCTAACAACGCATATAGCTTATGGCGGGTGAACGGGTACCAGCAAGGTTTTCGCTTCGTAGCCAGCTTTTGTATAGGTGGAAAGGAAAGTGCTTAAAATCCACTACTTTTCATATACAAAACCGTTGTGGCTAATTTGAAAAATGATACTGAATTTTAAATACATACAAGGTTTGGCTATTTCTAAAACTAAATACAAAAGCGAAGACTAAACGGAAAAATGATAAAAAATAAAAAAGTCAAATGGATTGTAAGGGTGTTGTTGCTTTTTGGAACAATAGTTTCTATGTTTTTCGTGCCCTGGATTTTAGTTAAAGCCTGGATTTTACCTTTACCAGATACCATTCAAGAACAAGTAGATGAGGCAATTGGACATGGATTTGATGGTATAATTGTTTATGTGGACCAGTCAGGTAAAGCACCAGAATATTACACAGGTGGTTGGAAAGATAGAGAGAATAAAATACTGGCCGATCCAAAATCATTATTCAAAATTGCCAGTATTAGCAAGTTATATACCGCTGTAGCAGCTACTAAATTGGTCAATGAAAAGCGTTTGTCTTTTGATAAAACACTCGTTGATTATCTTCCAGAACTTAGAAGTAGGATTGAAAATGCTGAAGAAATTACCTTGAGGATGATGATTCAGCACCGTTCCGGTATTCCAAATTTCACAGATAATCCAGCGTATTGGGAAAATGAACAGAAAAATGGAGATCATGCGCTAGATTTTGCTCTAGACCTTCCCGCCCAGTTTGAACCTGATGAAGATTATGCCTATTCGAACACTAATTACTTATTGCTGCGAAAGATCATGGATGGTATTTTAGGGTATAGCCACAATCGGTATATCAAAGAGAAAATATTAATTCCTCTGGAGTTGAAAAACACTTTTTTTTCAATTACTGAAGTGAATTTAGAGGATGTGATGAGTGGATATTATGTTGGATATGAAGAAGATTATAAAGCACGTGAATACGGGATGTTGGCTACAGCAGAAGATGTGGGTGTTTTTTTGCGCGCCCTAAATGACGGTTCAATCTTTAACGAAGGTGAAAAGGAAATCTATCCTTATGAATATAATCATGGAGGTTTGGTAGTGGGCTATCAGAGTCTTGCAGAATACCATAAAGATATAGACGCTGTTGTGGTTCAATTTATTAATACCACAGATTTTAACGGGTATGAATGGAACCTTTCGGAAATTACAATTAACCGAATTCTGAAAATAATTAGAAAGAAAAACTAGCCACAACAACGTGTATAATTCATGAAAAGTTCTAGCCTACTTACGAAAATCCTCGCGGATTTTCTATTCGGTTTGTATTTGCTAATTTAGTTTCTAAAACACGCAACTCAATCATACACGAACACGTTATAAACAACAATATCCATCTGTGAACAACACAGCCTCAGCCGCGTGTAAGTAAAACGTAAACAAGTAAACCAAACTTTCCAGCAAATATTTCACCTCCTTTAAAAACTATAACTTTAATTTGTTAACTATTTAACTGCCGTTGTCGCGAACAGAGGGTCATGCGAGTTCGGTAAAGATTTAAACTAAAAAACAATGGATATTCTTAAAGCCGCCACCGACTGGGCAAAAGCAGAACTAATTTCAACCCCCTTTTTCATCCTCTTTGGGCTATTATTCATGGCCACAAGCATGGGTTTCTGGCAATGGGGAAAAACCGATCTGGCGAGGGCGTATATTATTCCTAGCTTGGTAGCAGGTTTATTACTTTTGACAATAGGAGTGGGTTTATTTTATACCAACAAATCCAGAATAATTCAATTTGAAAAAGAGTTTCGTACAGATTCAACTGCTTTTTATCAGTCCGAAATTAAACGTACTGAGAGTACTCTAAAGGAATATACTGTTGTCTTTAAGGTCATTCCAATACTCATCATTATTGCAGCTTTAATCCTACTTTTCTTTGATACTCCAACTTGGAGGGCAAGTAGTATTACTGCAATTACTATGTTAATCATCATTCTATTGGTTGACGGAACAGCACATGCCAGAATTGAAAACTACAATAAAGAGTTGAAAAGATTGGATATAGAAATTAAAAATGAATAGCTGTTTAAATATGATAAGTCAGTTTAGAAGTTAAAACTGCATTCATCATATATTGTAAATAAGCCAACAATCACTAGATTTATAGTTCAAAAAACAAGTATGAGCAATCAAACCCTCACCGTGGTAGCTAAAATTGAAGCTAAGACTAATCATCTAGAAGCAGTAAGAAAAGGATTAATTGGATTAATAGCACCTACTTTAGCCGAAAAAGGCTGTATCAATTATGATCTACATCAAGAGCATAGCAACGAAAACACCTTCCTTTTTTATGAAAACTGGGAGAGTCGTTCGCATTGGGAAGATCATAATGTCTCGGCTCACATAAAGGCCTTTCAACAAGCTACTGAAGGAATGATTGAAAAGGTTGAAATATTTGAAATGCAGAAAATAGACTGATAAAAACACTACTTTAGTAATGCGATGTTTTAAAACACCCCTTATCCTATAAAAAAAGAAGAAAATAAAACTTAAGGTTAAAGCAAGTAAAAAAACTGCTTGCCTTAATTTAGAAAAATGAAACCCAAACTTTACCCATTTTCTTATGTTACAAATGAAATCTAAATGTGAAAATTGCTCAAGACCGCTCCCTCTGCGAAGTATTGAAGCTATGATCTGCTCCTACGAATGTACTTATTGCAGTGATTGCGTTGAAAATGTACTTAAAAATAGTTGCCCTAACTGTGGTGGAAGCTTTGAAAAAAGACCTTCCAGAAATAAATAATCTATGTATACTTTATTCTTAACTATTCACATCTTCTTCGGTGGATTAAGCTTACTTCTGGGTACTTGGAACCTCCTGCAAAAAAAAGGGAATGTCAGCCATAAAAAAGTAGGGCTTGTTTTTGTCTGGGGAATGCTCATTACAGGATTCTCTGCTTTTATTTTAGCGATCCTTAAACCCAATATATTCCTTTTTATCATCGGGATATTTACTGTCTATCTAGTCGGTACAGGACAACGCTATATTCATTTGAAGAAACTTAATAAAGGGCAAGTTCCTAAATGGATCGATTGGCTCTTGACCATAAGCATGATGGTAATAGGAATCGGTTTCGTGTTTTGGGGAATTAATATGATGATAAATGGTGATAGCATGGGTATGGCTTTGATCACTTTTGGTTTCATTGGATTACTCAGTGTCCGAAAAGACTTTCAGAATTATCGCGGAAAGGCGCGCAAGAAAATGTATTGGCTTGCCGCTCATATTGCGAGAATTACAGGAGCCTACATTGCCTCTGTCACTGCTTTTTTAGTCGTAAACCAAAAAACCTTTCCTTCCATTATACCTCCGGTAGTTTATTGGATGCTCCCTACCGTCATTTTGACTCCATTAATTGTTAAATGGATCAGAAAATTTGCCAAAAATTGAAAGCATTTAGTAATTTCACTTTTTAAATAAAACTATTCCTTGAAAAAAACAAAACGCTCCACCGTAAAACGCGCCCCAAGTAGAGGTCATTATGATGCGGAAACCATTCACAAAATATTGGATAACAACCACTTGTGTCATGTAGCACTTGTCTTTGAAGGAGCTCCATTGGTCATTCCTACCTTATATGGTAGAAAAGACAATACATTATACATACACGGGGCTTCGGTCAGTCGTCTCATGACTTCCTTAGAACAAGAAATTGATTTGAGTATTTCTGTTGCAAAAACAACGGGTCTGGTATTGGCACGCTCTGCTTTTCATCATTCTTTAAATTATGAATCGGTTGTTCTCTTTGGAAAAGGCTCATTGGTAGCAGAGGAAGATAAAGAAGAAGCCCTAAAAGTAGTATCAGACCATTTGATCCCAGATCGATGGGAAGAAGTACGAAAACCTTCTGCCAAAGAATTAAAGGCGACCAAAGTGATTGCGATACATCTAGATGAAGTAACCGCAAAAATTAGAATAGGCGATCCCAAAGATGATAAAAACGATTACGACCTTCCCGTTTGGGCCGGAGTAGTTCCCATAAAAGAAGAATATGAAACCCCTATCCCTGATAGCTTATTGAATCCAATGATAAAGGAACCCTCACCCAGTGTATTAAAATTGATTCACAAAACTTAAACCCCATCCCAATGAAACTTGACCCTTATTTTATATTTAATGGAACTGCAGAAAAAGCAATCTTATTATATAGTTCTACTTTAGGTTGGGAACACAGCGAAATAAAGCGATACAAAGACAGTCCCATGCCTCATGAAGAGCACCAAAAAAATTGGGTAGTACATTGTGAATTACTCCACAAAGGAAAAACGGTTGCCATGGTGGCAGATGCAACCGATAGCAGTCCCGGGACTCAAATTCAAATGAGTCTGAATTATACAGACTTAAAAAAAATGGAAAATGATTTTTTGAAACTAGCAGAAAAGGGCAATATCATTCTTCCACTAGAGAAACAGTTTTGGAATGCGACCTATGGACAACTTAAAGATCAGTTTGGTGTTCGCTGGATGATGAATTATGATCATGACCAATAAAGATGGCATTCGACTCCCACTTAGCAGAACGTATTGAACATATTTTAATCCAAAAAAAAGTGGTCTTTTATCAAAAAAAGATGATGGGAGGTTTGTGTTTTATGGTCAATGAAAAAATGTGTTGTGGGATACATTTTGACAAGAAAAAGCAACTTGACTTACTCATGGCCCGTATTGGTCCTGAGCAAGAAGAGATACATAAAAACAGACCAGGTTGTCTTCCCATGGACTTCACAGGAAGGCCAATGAAAGGATTTGTCTTTGTTGACGCAAATGGCTTTGATTTAGAGGAAGATTTACTATTTTGGATCAATCTTTGTCTGGCCTATAACCCAAAAGCTAATTCAAGTAAAAAAAGAAAATAAATAAATTATGAAAACTGTTCTATCTATTCTTGCTGTTATTACTTTACAAACATGCATTTCCAGTACACCTCCTATCAATCATCCAGAAGCTGTTTGGGAGCCCCAAGTGGCAGTTCCTCAAGGAATGAAAAAAGCGTATTTCGCCTCAGGTTGTTTTTGGTGTGTTGAAGCTGTGTATGAAAGTGTAAAAGGAGTTTCAGAGGCTTATTCTGGCTACGCTGGAGGTTTTACAAAAAATCCTAATTACAATCAAATTGGAACTGGAAAGACGGGACATGCAGAAGCTGTAGAAGTGATTTATGATCCCAATGTAGTGAGCTTTAGTACCCTTGTGCAAGTATTTTTTGGTTCACATGATCCTACAACACCCAACCGTCAAGGGCCAGACCGAGGATCACAATACAGATCCATCGCTTTCTATACTTCGCCTGAAGAACAAGAAATCATCATCAAATACATTGAACTCCTTCAAGAAAAAGAAATTTTTAGCAATGAAATTGTGACCGAAATTAAACCGTTAGAAAAATTCTATTATGCGGAAGAATATCACCAGAATTACGAAAAAAACAACCCTAATAATCCCTACGTAAGACAAGTATCAATCCCCCGTCTTCGCAAATTTCAAAATGCCTACCCCGAACTTTTAAAAGAGAATCATTAAATCGGTGCAGACCATAACATTAGAGAATGAAAATTTAAAAGCTGTATTTTTAGATTATGGTGCTGTCTTACACCAACTTTGGGTTAAAGACAAGAACGGTATTCCTGTCAATGTAATCATGGGATTAGAATCCCCCGAAGAATATCATCACGACAGTTGGTCAAGAGGTGCTGTAATTGGTCGGTTTGCAGGACGCCTAGAAAATCCTATTCAAATAGATTCAAAACCAATTACTATTGAACATTCAGAAGGGGTTTTGTTACATAGTGGCAGCAGTGGATGGGGTAAAAAAACATGGGACATCGTAACTCAAAAGCCGAATCAGGTTTCATTCCGATACATTTGTACAGAGGGTGCTAGCGGTTTTCCCGGTCAAGTTGAAGCGCATATTCATTACAGTCTTGAAAAAGACAGCTTATTGCTAGAATATCATGCCCAAACAAACACAGATACACATATCAACCTAACCAACCATGCCTATTTTAACCTCAACCCAGAAGGGAAGATTGACACTCAATACCTTCGCATTCATGCTGATGAAGTTCTAGAACTAAAACCTTCTTTAGTTCCAACGGGTCTGAAGAAAGCTGTATGTCAAACTTGTTTTGATTTTAGGACACAAAAACAAATTGGAGAAACCCGCATGGACGATTATTTTGTGCTGTCTAATAAATCAAATGAAGCTGCAGTATTGTTTTCATCAGAGACAGGAATAGAAATGAGCACGCATACAGACCAACCAGGAGTTGTTGTTTTTACTCCCCCTCATTTTGAAGCAATTTGTTTTGAAACACAAAAATTTTCGAACACTCCCAACATCAAAAGTTTTCCCACTACCCTAGTAAAAAAAGAAGAAACCTATAGACACAATACGGTGTTTAAGTTTCGTCTAAGAACTTAAGGGTAAAACGTTTCCACAATTTGTGAAACACATATCCAACAAAGCTACCAAACAGAGTACCGCAGAAGATATCAAGTGGAAAATGTACACCAATGTACACTCGACTATAAGCAATTAAAGCAGCAATGATTAGTAAGATATAGGGAAGCAAACGTGAATAGCTTTTCAAAATAGTTCCAAAAAAAACAGCCAAAGCAAATGAATTTGAAGCATGGCCAGAAAAGAAACTAAAACGCCCTCCACAAGTTGGTTTCACCAAACGCACTAAAGTGCTGATTTCTTCATCATAGCAGGGTCGTAATCTTCCCACATTGACCTTGAATAAGTTTGTAACCTGATCGGTCACTAAAATCAACAGACCCGTGAATAATAATAGATACAAGCCGTTTTTCCAATTTGTTTTTAAAGAAATAAAAAACCACAAAAATAAATATACCACTACATTGGAAGCACGATGAGTCATCAGCATCCAAAAACCGTCAAAGGTCGGAGTTCCTAAACCATTAAGCCAAAGAAATAAGGCCTTGTCCCAAGCTATAAGTGTATCCATTTTTATTCCAGAGATTCCATTTCTTTATCATAAAAATCAAAAGCAGCTTCGATCAAAAAATGAGATTCTGCCTTTAAAGTAGCCTCATCCTCTTTTTCAAATTCTTCAAACCAATGAACCTCATCATTGGAAACATTAAGAATAAAACGAGGATACTCTGTATGAAGGATGAAAAGATCGTCTTCAAGAGTAGAGTTGTCGGCAATTAGAAATTTTGGTAATTCCATAGTGTCAATTTTCTATTAATTTTTTAGTCATATAATTAAATCGTAAGTACAAAAGTATGGCAGAAGCAGTTAACCCAGACAGTAATCCTATCCAAATTCCGGTAGCACCCATAGTGGTATGAAGTCCAAGATAATAGGATATTGGAAGTCCAAAAATCCCATAGGAAAAGAAAGTGATCCAAGCAGGAATATTTACATCTTGAAGTCCTCTAAGTGCTCCAAGTACCACCGCTTGCAATCCATCCGAAATTTGAAAAAATGCTGAAATAATCAGTAAACTCGAAGCGATGCGAACTACTTCATTAACATCTGAAATTTGAAGTGGGTTTGTTCCATCCAAATATATCCAAGGGAGATAGGTATTCATTAACAAAAAGAACAAACAGAAAAGAACATCAAATAAAAAAATTAGCAAAAAGATTGAATAGGCTATTCGTTTCATAGCAATAAAATCACCTTTCCCTTTTTGATTCCCTACCCGTATCATTGCGGTGACCCCTAATCCCATTGCAAACATAAAAGTCATGGATGACAAGTTGAGAGCGATTTGATTTGCTGCTTGAGGATTTTTTCCCAAAAACCCGGAGAGCCAAATGGCTGCAGTAAAGAAAATTACTTCAAAAAACATTTGTAAGGCTGAAGGAAGACCCAAACGAATAATTTTTTTAAATAAATTCCAATCTGATTTTTTTAATACAATCCCTTGAGCAAATTCAGTAAAACGTTTGTTGTATCGAACATAAAGGGCCATGAATAACAGCATAGAACATCGAGAAATCAATGTTCCCAAGGCTGCTCCCTCTACTCCCATTTTAGGAAAAATCCAAAAACCAAAAATCAATACATAATTCAGAATTACATTTATAAGGTTTCCCATTAGAGTGGCATACATAGCTGGACGAGTATGGGAGAGTCCTTCAGAAAACTGTTTAAATCCTTGAAAAGTAATTAAAGGAATGAGTGAGATTGCGACCCACTTCAAATACGGAAAAGCCAAAACAACCACTTCCTCAGGTTGTCCCATTTGATATAAGAGAGGCTTACATATTAGTACTGCTAAACTTAAAAAGACACCTATAAAAGTACATAACAACAAGCCGTGTATAAATACATTTCTACCCGCTTGAATATCTTTTGCTCCGTCTGTTTCTGCAACAAGTGGAGTAATCGCTGTGGAAAATCCAATACCAAGTGACATAGCTACAAAAAAGAAACTATTTCCTAATGAGACCGCAGCAAGTTCTGCAGTACCCAGTTGCCCTACCATAATATTGTCTACCAATTGTACAAAAGTATGCCCCAAGAGGCCCACAATGACGGGAAAAGCCAGCCTTAAATTGTATTTAAACTCTCTGGTGTATTGATCTAAAGCTGCAATCATTTAGGTGAAAAAATTAAAAACCATATTGGTCAACAAGATAAACCAAGCTTGCCATAGCAGCAGCACCTAATTCAAGCTCGCGTTTATTAATGGCGTCAAAGGTATCATTTGCAGCATGATGATAGTCAAAATAACGCTGTGAATCTGGACGTAATCCAGAAAGCACTGTTTTTCCATTACGTAATGGGCCAATATCGGCTCCGCTTCCACCTAGTTGGAAATGGTTTGCCAAATAAGGTTCAAAATAAGATTTCCATGAGGAAATTTGTTCAAATTGAGAGGTGTTTGCTTCAAAAACAAATCCCCTTGGGCTAAACCCTCCTGCATCAGACTCTAATGCAAAAATGTGGTTCTCTTTGTTGCTTTTGGCATAATTAGCATAGGCTTTTCCTCCACGCAAACCGTTTTCTTCATTCATGTATAATACCACTCGAATAGTACGCTTAGGCTGGTAATTCATCGCTTTAAACAGTCGTAACACTTCCATGGATTGGACAATACCTGCACCGTCATCATGTGCACCGTCTCCTAAATCCCAAGAGTCTAAATGTCCTCCAACCACAATGATCTCATCTGGAAATTCACTTCCTTTAATTTCGCCCACTACGTTATGTGAAGGAACATCAGGAAAATTCTTACAATCCTGTTTCAAATAAAAATCTAAATTATCGTTTAATGAAAGCATTGAACTTAATAACTGAGCTCCATTGGTACTGATTGCAGCAGCTGGAATTCTGAGTTTATTCGGGAGATCACCATAATTCATGGCTCCGGTATGTGGAAAATCATCCAATCTTAAATTCATGGACCTAACAATTACTCCCACTGCACCTAATCGTGCTGCCATAGCAGCCCCTCGTGAGCGTTGATCAACTGTCTTTGAGTAAGCTTCAAACGTACTAATTAAGCCTGCTGGCATCGCTCTATTGTAAAAAACAAACTTTCCTTTTACCTTCTCCTCTCCTAGTGCTTCTAATTCGTCAAAGTCTTTTACTTCAACCACCTTTGCCAGCAAACCTGCAGAGGGTGTTGCTATAGATCCACCTAGAGAACACACGGGTACATTCATACTTCTGCCTGGACCCGTTATTATGCTTGCATATTCAAATGTACCGCGAACCCATTTGGGTACCATTACATCTTGAAGAAATACACGATCTAAAGAAATTTCATTTAATTCATCTTTACCCCATTGGACTGCACGTTCTGCATTTAATGATCCAGATAGCCTTCCCCCAATATTATTGGAGAGATGATCAAGCCAATCGTAAGCTTTCCCTTTGGTAAGAGCTTCTGAATAGATAGCCTTTATTGTCTCCTTATGAATCGCTTCTTGAGCATTGGTATAAACTAGGGAGAATAGAAATACTATTCCCAGAATTTGGTTTTTCATGATACAATTATTTTGGTGCAAATTGATTGATGTTTTGATAGCTAATTGGATTTTCTCCCAAAATCATAAGGCGCTCAATAACATTACGAAGTTCTCTTACATTACCAGTCCAAGGGTAATCGTGTAACTTGGCTAATGCTTCCTCAGAGAATTCTTTAGGCTCCAAACCTTGTTCATTGGTAAGAAGTGTTGTAAAGTGATTGATCAACAAAGGAATGTCAGTAAGGCGCTCTTGAAGTGCGGGAACATGTATAAGTATTACAGCTAAACGGTGGTATAAATCCTCACGAAATCTTCCTTCCTCAATTTCAACTTTCAGGTTTTTATTAGTCGCGGCAATGACACGAACGTTTACTGAAATATCTTTTTCATTTCCAACACGCTGAATTTTTTTTTCTTGGAGAGCTCTTAAAACTTTAGCTTGAGCAGCCAAACTCATATCAGCGATTTCGTCCAAAAATAAAGTTCCATTGTGAGCAGCTTCAAATTTACCCGACCGATCTTTTACGGCAGAAGTAAAAGCACCTTTAACATGACCAAAAAGCTCACTTTCAATAAGTTCAGAAGGGATTGCAGCACAATTCACTTCTATGAAATTTTCTTTGCTACGGTCGCTCTGTTCATGTAACTGATGGGCAACCAGCTCTTTTCCTGTTCCATTTTCTCCAGTGATCAAGACTCGAGCATCGGTAGGAGCAACTTTAGAAATCATCTCTCTAACCGAATGAATTTGAGGACTTTCTCCAATAATAACATACTTTTGAGCGACTCTACTTTTTAGCTTGATGTTTTCAGTTCGAAGGGATTTATTTTCTAATGCATTTCGCACTGAAGTAAGCAACCGATTAAGGTCTGGTGGTTTTGATATAAAATCATAAGCCCCTAGTTTCATTGCCTCTACTGCTGTTTCAACATTTCCATGACCTGTAAGCATGATAAAGGGGACATGCATGTTTTTTTCATTGGACTTTTGAAGCACTTCGATTCCGTCCATCTTTGGCATTTTAATATCGCATAAGACCAAATCAAATTGTTTGCTTCCCAAAATCTTAAGCCCTTCTTTTCCATCCACAGCCTCGGTCACCTGATAATTTTCATTCTCTTCCGATAAAATACGAGATAAGACCCGTCTGATCGGTTCTTCATCTTCAATCAATAAAACCTGAATCATTGTAAGGATTTTGGTGGGTTAACAAAAGAAAGGGTGCGTTGAGGAAAAGGAATTTCAATGTTTTGTTTTTTAAACTCTTCCATAATTTCATAGCGTAAATCACTTTTTACAATATTGGAGATAAAGCTACTGTTTAAGGCAAAATACAATTGAAAAACGAGTGCGCTTTCACCAAAATCATTAAAAATTACGCTAGGTTTTGGGTTTTCCAAAATAGAATCGTGGTCATTGGCAATCTTCAGTAAGATTTCAGTTACTTGTCTGGCATCACTTTGATAGCCCACTCCTACTTCGACATACTCTTTTGTAATTACTCCATTTTCAGTCCAATTGAACAAAATTGAAGTCAAAAATTTATGGTTAGGAATGATCAAAACTTTATTCTCTCTTGTCACTGCTCGAGTTGTTCGAAGTTTAATGTTTTCAACTTTTCCTATTTGACCATCTACCTCTATTATATCATTGACATGCACAGATTGATCAACGATTATAAATACACCAGAAATGATGTCTTGGATAAAGGTTTGCAACGCAAGACCAACACCTACCAATAGCGCTGCAGAGGCTGCAAATACCGCAGTTAAATTTATTCCAATATTCTGAAAGGTGAGGAGTATTACTATGGTGTAAACAAAATAGTTAAAGAAAGAGAAGATACTTTTGAACTTAACTTTTGCGTCACTAGAAAGCGTTCTGTAAATAATTTTTCTAAATAGTTTTAAAAAAAAGAAGGTCAATATAAAAACCAAAATCACGATGAAGATTGACTTTGGTGTAAAAGAAATACTGTCACCTATAGTAAACTTGTAATTGAGCAGTTCTAAAAAATTCCTAAGTGCATTCATGATATCTAGGGTAAGATAATAAAAAACAAAACCCACCCTTGTGAAAGGATGGGAAAAAATTGCTATGAAAAAGAAAATAATACCAACACAAGTGTCAGTATTATTTCAAATATATTACTTTTTTTTAATATCGAATACTTTAGGCAAACATATCCTTTACTTTCTCAAAAAATGATTTATCTGATTTTTCGGGACTAGGAATAAAATTAGGGTCTTCAAGCATACTTTCAAAAAACACTCGTTGTTCTTTGTTTAAAGTTTTTGGGGTCCAAACATTAATGTGAACCAACAGATCTCCTGTACCGTATCCGTTAACACTAGGGAGTCCTTTGCCTTTCAGTCTGAGTGTCTTACCTGATTGAATTCCAGATTCTAATTTGATTCTAGCTTTCCCTTCTAAAAGTGTTAAATCTTTGGAGACACCCAAAGTAGCTTCTGAAATACTAACATATAAATCAAAATGCAAATGATTCCCTTCTCGGACAAATGTTTTGTGTGCTATTTCTTCAATTAGGACTAAAAGATCTCCTGAAATCCCATTTGCAGGAGCTTCATTTCCTTTTCCAGAAACTTTCAATTGCATTCCTTCTTCAACGCCCGCTGGTATTTTGATGGAAACTGTTTCCTCTTTTTTAATCATTCCATGCGCATCAGTTCCGGAAGGTCTATTTAGCAATGATTGACCACTCCCTCCACACGCACTACAGGTGGCTGAAGTTTGCATTCTTCCTAAAATCGTATTGGTAATTTTCATTACTTGAC
>Ga0209653_1001519_pt1 | contig 18595 bp, 12 predicted proteins | sample SaaInl6LU_22_DNA_FD_184644 | JGI IMG/M metagenome (GOLD analysis project Ga0209653, IMG submission 184644) | Marine microbial communities from expanding oxygen minimum zones in the Saanich Inlet - ESP_116LU_22_DNA (SPAdes) (version 2) | ecosystem: Environmental > Aquatic > Marine > Intertidal...
CAGATACTGAAGAAACAAATAGCCGGTGAACGCACACGTTGCGATGATCGTCGCGTTGTTTACTTTTTTTACCCAGGGTATTTCGAATATTTTTAAGCGCGGTTCTACCAAGCAGAAATAAAACGTGGTGAGAAAGTAGAATAGCCAAATGTAAAATCCCCAGAAACCAAATTCGATAGCAATAGGATTGGTGAATCCATAAATTTTTCTTGTTTCGTAAATTGGAAATTCGGTTAGCGGAAACATGATCAGACCGACATCGAGGCCCGACGTAAACAATATCGCAAAAAATGCGAAGAAGCGTGTCGGAGTCCGCCCAGTGAGAATCAGGCGGCCGCAGCGGACGAGAAGAACTAGCGAGATGACTAGCACAGCGACGACAGCGCATGAGAGAATGATCTGCATCGTTAGCAGAACTTGTAGATCGAGATGATGTTACCCATCTCTACCGAGTCTAACAGAATGAGCTGGATTTTGGAGGGAATTGTTAGATGAGAAAACTTTGTATTTCGATAGTTCTAATAGCTCATACCCTCGCTATTAGCTCCCTCGTATCGGCGCAAGAAACCCCGTACCTCTTTATACTCGGCGTCGCGCAGGACGCGGGGTATCCGCAGGTTGGCTGTTATCAGCCACATTGTATGAAAGGCTGGGAAGACCCCTTCCAGCGCCGCACTGCGACTTCACTTGCACTAATAGACCCTGAGCGGGACCTAACTTTCTTATTCGAGGCGACGCCACATCTTCCGGAACAGCTTTACACTCTTCAAATTGAGGCCCCAACTACCCGCGATGGCCTAGATGGAGTCTTTCTGACACATGCGCATATCGGTCACTATGCAGGCTTAATGCACTTCGGACGAGAGGCGATGAATGCGCAGGGACTGCCAGTGTATGCTATGCCGCTGATGTCTGCATATCTGAGTAATAATGGCCCCTGGAGCCAACTTATTGCATTAGACAACGTTGCGCTTATGCCGCTTCGAGATAACCACCCTGTGGCTTTGACAACAACCCTTTCAGTGACCCCCATGCTAGTTCCGCATCGTGATGAGTTTTCCGAGACGGTCGGGTATCACATCGAAGGACCTAACAAAAGTGCGCTTTTTATCCCAGACATTAACAAGTGGGCCGACTGGGACACAGACATCGCCGCACTGATTAAGACAGTCGACTACGCCCTGCTGGACGCGACTTTCTTCGCCGACGGCGAGCTCGGCAATCGCGATATGTCCCAAATCCCGCATCCTTTCGTCGTAGAGTCGATGGCGTTGTTTTCAGATTTAGCTGCCACGGAACGCGATAAGGTCTGGTTTATACACTTTAACCATACTAATCCTCTGCTAAACCCTGAAAGTCTTGAGAGCCTTCGCGTGTTAGACGCGGGCTACCATATCGCGGTGGAGGGTCTGCGACTGGCGCTTTAACGGCTGCTCGATCCTGTCCCACTGCCCGCCAAAAGTATCCTTTCCTTCTCATTGGACACCCTTTCCTGTAAAGTTCGCGCCTTTTGCGCGTGTCTACGTCCGATCTCAAACCTATGAAAAATCTGTTAAACCTCTACGACCGCTCTAAGCACATCAACTTCATGACCGAGATCCTTTCCGGACTCACGGTGTCCTTGGCGCTGGTGCCTGAGGCGATTGCCTTCGCGCTTATCGCTGGGCTTTCTCCGCTCACGGGCCTCTATGCCGCATTTAGCATCGGCCTCATCACCTCGCTTTTTGGCGGTCGGCCGGGCATGATTTCGGGCGCAACCGGCGCGGTGGCAGTGGTCATAGTGAGTCTCGCGCAGAGCCATGGCGTCGAATACATCTTCGCCACGGTTGTGCTTGCAGGCATGATTCAAATGCTAGCGGGGGCGTTCAAGTTAGGAAAATTCATTCGCCTCGTACCGCACTCGGTAATGTTTGGCTTTGTTAACGGGCTCGCGATTGTCATTTTTCTAGCGCAGCTAGCATCGTTCAAAGTTGCCGGGGAGAACGGCGAGATGGATTGGATGATCGGCGATCAGCTTAACGTTATGCTGAGCCTCGTTTTTCTCACAATGCTTATTATTTGGGGCCTACCGAAGCTGACCAAAGCAGTGCCTGCCTCGCTTGCGGCGATCTTGGTCGTTAGCGCTATCGTTCTCGGTCTGGATATCGACACGCGCAACGTTGGCGACATAAGCTCGATTAAGGGCGGCTTCCCTCCCTTCCATATTCCCGACGTGCCCCTTACCCTCGAGACTCTTAGCATTATTTTCCCCTACGCCTTTATCGTTGCTGGCGTTGGCCTTATAGAAAGCCTGCTGACATTAAACCTCATCGATGAGATTACCGAGACTCGCGGTAAGAGTAATAAAGAAGCAATAGCTCAGGGTCTTGCGAACTTTGTCACCGGATTCTTTTCTGGCATGGGTGGCTGCGCGATGATTGGTCAAAGCCTTATTAACATCTCATCCGGCGCCCGCGCCCGCCTCTCGGGTATCGTCGCCTCGGTTATGCTGCTTGTGTTCATCATGTTTGGCGCCGAATACATCGAGAAGATGCCAATCGCCGCCCTAACAGGGCTGATGATTATGGTCGCGATAGGGACCTTTGAATGGGCGAGTATCAGGGCGATCGGAAGGATGCCAACGCGCGACAACTTAGTGGGCTTTCTTGTTGCGGGCATCACCGTACTCCTGCATAACCTCGCGCTAGCGGTGCTTATCGGTGTGATCATCTCGGCGCTGGTATTCGCATGGGAGAACGCCAAACGTATCCGTGCGCGTAAGTACGTCGACGAGAAAGGTACTAAGCACTATGAAATCTACGGCCCGCTGTTCTTCGGTTCGGTACAGGCTTTCGCCGAGAAGTTCGATATCGCTGCCGATCCCGACGTTGTAATAATCGATTTCCGCGAAAGCCGCGTAAATGATATGTCTGGTATCGAAGCGCTCAACAAAATCACCGAACGCTACACGCGAGCCGGCAAAGAACTGCACCTCAGGCATCTTAGCCCCGATTGCTTGAAGCTTCTTAAGAACGCTGAAAAAATTATCGATGTAAACATCATCGAAGACCCGACTTATAAAGTTGCCGTCGAAATCTAGAGGCAACTTAACAGTCTGCATGTGAGACAGAAGAATGACCCCTAGTGACATTAGCCGAATCATCGAAATGGCATGGGAAGACCGCACGCCCTTCGAAGCGATAGAGGCGTCTTACGGGCTCAAAGAGTCAGAGGTCATTAAGCTCATGCGGCTCGAGATGAAACCCTCTTCGTTTAGAATGTGGCGCAAGCGTGTAACCGCGCGCAAAACAAAGCATGCGAAGCTTCGCGGGTTTGCCGTGGGCACCTTTCGCTGCGCCACGCAGAAGATGCGCTGAGCCTGTTTTCTTCCCCTCTTCCCTTTCTTTGTCCCCGGTTGTCTATTCGATGTTAGAGCCGTTATCGCCCTTACAAAGCCTGTTCTACTGCCGATCCCAGACTCTCTTTACGCCTCAGCTATTGCTTATTGCCTAAATATTTCCGTTTTTGGTCAAAATAATGACCTTTCTGTCACATTGTCATAAACCTGTAATATTTTGGTAATAGAGTGCTGCTATCAAGTTCACAGGTCTGATCGTGCTTCTCAGCGCTAGGCCTATCATACTGACGCGGAGAAAAGACGAAATGACACACAGAATGCATCAAGTTGCCGGCTCGAACGGCTTTGTAAAAGCCTCGGCAATAGCCCTAACCTCCGCGATTGCTCTAGTCACATCGACTGCCCAAGCCGCAGACCAAGCGCTCCTCGATATACTACTGAGCAACGGCGCGATCGACCAAGCGCAGTACGACGAACTGTTGAGCAAAGAGGCGTTAGAGGAGGCCGACGTCGTAAACATTGGCTTCGCTAATGGCAGCGGGCTCAACGTGAAGTCAGCCGACGGCGCCTACGAGGTGGAGATTGGCGGACGCTTGCATCTCGACTACATCGACCACTCATTCGATTCACGCATAGGCAAAGATCCTATTAGCGGTAGCCAGGTTCGACGGGGACGCATCGAAATAGACGGCGTGTTCGACAATAACTGGGGCTACGCCGCCGAATTCGACTATGCGAAAAACAAGGTCGCGATAAAGGATATAAAATTAGGCTACGAGACGGACGGTGGCGCCTCCCTCTACGTCGGGCATCAAAAACAGCCCTACAGCCTCTCACTCGAGATGAGCTCTAACGACATTCCCTTCGTCGAGCGAAGCGCAGACAACTACTTAGTCGCGACGTTTACAGATCGCGCCATCGGCGCGCGCTACGAGAACAGCGGCGTAAATTGGTTCGTCGCCGCAGGCGTTTACGGCGACGCGATGAGCAACAGCGACACAACCGGAGACGAAGGCTGGGGAACGTCGGGCCGGTTTGTCTATTCGCCGATTATAGAAGACGACCGCATTCTGCACTTAGGTGTCCGCGGCTCCTATCGCGAGGTGGATATCGCCACACCGACAATGCAGATCAAAGACAAAACCACCGATTTTTCCGAACTTAACATTGTTAACACCGGTAAATTAAACGACGCAGAGTCCGCAACGCTTTTCGGTCCAGAGATGGCGGCCGTGTGGGGACCCCTCTATGTATTCGCAGAACACACGACGACGCAGATCGCGCGTGCTGCAGCACCGGACCTTGAGTTCTCCGGATGGCACGCCGCCGCCGCGTGGAGCCTAACCGGCGAAACTCGCGCCTCAAGCTACAGAATGAACGCGGGAGAATTCAAAGGACTGCGGCCAGCGAGAAACTTCGATTGGGCAAACGGTGGCATTGGCGCGTGGGAAATTGCTGCACGTTATGCCGCGATTGACCTAAACGATGGCAATGTGATGGGCGGAACTGAAGACGCACTGTCGATCGCGCTCAACTGGTATCCAAATCGCAGCGTGCGGATCATGGCAGATTGGTCACGCGTGCTCGATACCGACGAATCGAATACGGTTCGAATGTTCGCGCAGGACATGGATATCTTCACGCTGCGCACTCAGTGGAATTTTTGATCTAACATTGTAGGCGCTCTTTATCGGAGCGCTTACGCTTTCTCGAGCCCTTGTTGTTTTTCTAACTTTTCCTCAATTTATAATTCCCCTCGCCGGAAAACCATCAGGTAGAACCGCTCCCGATAAGTGGAAGAATGTTATATCGAATATTGGGCGCAACAGCCTGCGAAAGGCGAGTAACGAGCTGTTCGACTTGCTCCTGATCAATTACGACCTCGAACCTAATTGCCCTGGAACGGCCGGTGACTTTCTCGATAGCGTTTAATGATTCGTGATTGCCGTGTCTCCGTGTTTCGAAAGAAGAGAAGCTTTCGATAAGCGGAAATTCCAAAAGGCAATCGATAAAATCTTCTTCGAGACTCGTAGCAATTTCAAAAACAAGCAAACTATTCATCGACCTTATTTTCCCTTCAAGGCTGGGTGGTTAACGCTTTTGTTGTACGTAAATAGATTAGCGGAAATAGGTAGAGTGTTAGGACCGTACTACTTATCAGCCCGCCGATAACCACGATTGCAAGCGGCTTTTGTATCTCGGAGCCAGGCCCCGTCGCGAGTAACAGAGGGACTAAACCAAACGCGCAAGTAGTCGCTGTCATCAAAACCGGGCGAAGTCTTCGCTGAGCGCCTTCGGTTACTATCTCGATAACCCCCAATCCTTTCGCATGCAAGTAGTTAAAATGCGACATCAGCACAACACCATTCAACACAGCAATTCCGAGCAGAGCGATAAAGCCAACAGAAGCAGGTACCGACAAAAATTCACCGGTCAACCAAAGTGCTAGTAGCCCGCCTGTCATTGCAAAAGGGATGTTCGAAAGCACAATGACAGTTTGCTTCAATGATTCGAAGGTTAAGAACAAGATAAAGGCAATAAGTAGCAATGCGACTGGAACAACCAGCGCGAGTCTTGCCGATGCGCGTTGTTGATTCTCAAACTCTCCGCCCCATTCGAGGACGCTGCCCTGCGGGAGAGCTGCCTCGCCCGAAACTTTAGCTTTCGCTTCTTCGACAAACCCCACCAAGTCACGCCCTTCTACATTAGTCCTAACCACGGCGAATCGTTGCCCTGATTCTCGCGATATAGAAACAGGGCCTTCGATGCGTTCTATGCTCGCGATCTGACCTAAAGCTATGGTACCTCCGTCTGGCAATGCAATAGTTCTGTTCTCTAACGCAGTAAGACCGTCTCCAACAAGAGAGTCATACCTAACGACCAATGGGACTCGTGCGCTACCCTCGCGTATGACGCCAACTTGAAACCCCTCGCTCTCCGCTCGAAGTTGAGCTTGTAGCTCATCGGAATCAATCCCAAACCTTCCGCTTCGTACTCGATCAACTTTTATCTGCAGATACTGCGCACCCTCGTTAAGCGACGCAATCGTATCAACTGCACCTGGAACTGTTGCTACCAATTCTGCGATGCGCTGTGCACCTGCGTTCAGTTCGTCAAGATTGTTGCCGAATATTTTTATCGCTACATCCCCGCGCGAACCGGTCAACATCTCCGATACGCGCATATCGATTGGTTGGGTGAAACCGTAGTTAAGCCCAGGAATCTGTTCAAGTACCGCGCGCAATTCTGATTCGAGATCCTCTTTACTAGCTGCTTGCCATTGCGACAGAGGTTTGAGCTGCAGAAACATATCGGTTTCGTTAAGACCCATTGGATCCATTCCTATCTCATCGGACCCACTACGCGAAACAATCCTTAAGATATCTGGCACTTCTTCCAGAATCGCTCGCTCTACCGTCTGAACAATGTCGACGGTAGTTGCCAGGTTGATAGACGGCACCATCTCTAGCTGTATGATTATGTCTCCTTCGTCCATCGTTGGCATAAAAGTTTTACCTACTCGAGGGAAAACAAGCACAGTACCGAGGAGAAGGAGAAGCGCAGCGACGCCGACAGTTTTTTGATTTCCTATCGCCCATGCGAGAGTAGGCTTATATATTTTCATTAGCGTCCTCGATAACCATGGGTCTCGATGACTCTCACCAACCATGGTTAGGGAGGCCACAACCGGCACCAGGGTAAGCGCAACAAGTAGTGAGCCAAGCAACGCGAAAACAATAGTTAGTGTTACCGGCCCGAACAACTTTCCCTCTAGTCCCTGTAGCGTGAGCAGAGGCAAGAACACGATGACAATAATCGCTACGCCTGCGGTTACAGGCAGTGCTACTTCCTTCACCGCGCGATAGATAATGTGGAGACTAGGGAGACGAGCCACGCCATTACCCTGACTCTGAGTCGCTGTCTTTGTGTGTGCATGTAACGAAAGTGAGGCGACTATATTTTCTACGATGACTATTGAAGAATCGACGAGCATACCAATCGCAATGACCAATCCTCCGAGACTCATAAGGTTGGCACTCATTGATGACAGATCCATCAAGATAAAAGTTATGAGCGCTGACATAGGTAGAACAACAGCGACGGTGAGAGCGGCACGCCAGCTACCAAGGAATAGCCCTAACAGTATGACCACTAGCGCCACCGCCTCGAGCAGGGCTTTCGCAACGGTGCCTATCGCGCCCTCTATAAGTACGCTTCGCTCATGAAAAACCCTTGTCGATGTTCCTTCAGGTAAGGTTGCATTAATTTCTTCGAGCTTTGCATTGATGTTGGCAATAAGCTCTCGTGCGTTAACGCCTCTTAGGCCTATCACTAAGCCCTGAACGGCTTCGCTTTCTCCATCGCTAGTTACGGCGCCGTAGCGCGTTAATGACTCTATAGTAACTCTCGCTACTTGGTCGAGGCGTACTTTTCCACCGTTTTGTGTCGGAATTTGCAGTGCCACTATATCGGCTATTGTTGCAAATGCACCTTCGATACGGACAAGCATTGATTCTTCGCCCTGACTTATGCGACCGGCACCATCGTTCCTATTATTCGAAGCGAGCGCATCGAAAAGTGCTGCGTTGCTAACGCCTAGCGCGCGCATTTCCCCCAACTGAGGAGATACTTGGTAGGTCTTAACGAATCCTCCTAGCGCATTAACATCGGCGACACCGGGCACTGTGCGCAAGGCAGGCCTAATAGTCCAATCAAGTAGATAACGTTTCTGCTCAAGAGAAAGCACATCGCTCTCGACTGTGAACATAAACATATCGCCAAGCGGGGTACTCATGGGAGCAAGTCCACCGTCAATACCGGCGGGAAGATTTCCTCTTACTGCGCTCAGACGTTCGGCAACCTGTTGCCTGGCCCAATAAATATCTGTGCCTTCTTCGAAATCTAGAGTGATTGAACTAAGCGCGTATTTCGACAGTGATCGCAGGACGGTCTTACGAGGTATGCCTAGCAGTTCAACTTCGATCGGTTGTGTAATTAACGATTCAACCTCGGCAGGCGTCATGCCCGGGGACTTTATGATAACCTTGACCTGTGTTGGTGAGATGTCGGGAAAGGCATCGATAGGTAGATTCAACATTGCGCGCATGCCGAATCCAACCATTAACATAGAAAGAAGTGCCACCAACAAGCGCTGGCTTAACGATAGTTGAACTATATATGACAGCACTAGCAGTCTCCGCCTAGCCCGAGCTGCATACCTTTCAACAGCGCAGTTCCACTTACTGCGATTTCCTCATCGACTCTTAGACCAGCACGCGCAGCATAATCACGGCCGACGGGGATCAGCTCTAATTGACGCGGGATAACGCCATCCGCCGTTTTCACATAAACAAAGTTCTTCCCCTCTGTGAAAACTATCGCAGATGCCGGGACCAGTACGCCACTCTCGTTCGGCAGGAGAAAGACATCGAGTAACGAGCCAAGTGGGTAGCTAACTTCGGTATTAAACTCAGCAAATAACTCGATTGTCTGCGTCAATGAATCGACGGAATAGTCACGTTCGCGAAGAGTGAGCCTCTCTCCGGTTTCCTTGACCGAAAGTTTAGTGCCAGCACCCAAAGTATTTATAAGTGCAGCAGGTAGTATTGCGGATATCCATTTCGCTGAGCCCGATTGAAATTCGGCCAGACTATCGCCTACTTCAACGGGTTCGCCTGCGCTGCGCGCCCTATGCACTAAGATTCCATCTCGAGGGGCCCGTAAAAGCGCGTAGCCGAGATCGGCCTGAGTCTCGGCGAATCCATCGATGGAGAAAGCGTCAAATCCTAAACGCTCAAACGCTTTCCTACTTGCGGCTTCTCTACTCTCTGCATGCGCGAGTGCAAGCTGCACCTGTTGCAGGCTTCTTTGTGCAATAACACCTTTGTTAAATAGCCTCTCGCTTCGGCGAGCTTCCAAACGCGCGTAACTGAGACTTGCATAAGCGTCGAGCCATTGCGCCTGAATTTCACTAGCCATACTACTAGCGATCCGAGCAATAATTTCTCCTTTGGAAACTGGGTCACCCGAATTTGCTTTCCATTCAGATAACACGCCGTCAACTATCGAGTAAGCATGAGAGCCCTCGTGGGGCGGAGCGATGATCTGCCCGGGTAGTTCAATACCCATAGACTCATCGATAGGTCTAGCAGGTTTGAATTGAATGCCCAATTTGATGGCATCTTCTTCAGTAAGCTCGATCGTATCGATTACCGGTTGCGCGAAAATCTGGGTAAGAGATGAGATGCAAAGGATGATTGCAATACCACACTTAACAAATTTTATCTGTCTACGCATAGCGATGAAATTTCGCATACTCATATTTCTCGAAGCTTGCAATATCTCCCTCACAGCGAGTCTCCTTTTGCTTGTCTGAATTCACCGATCCGTCTGAATTTTTCTGCTTCCAGAGAGTTTGATTCTCGATCTATAGAAGAAAGCGCTCTTCTCACTCTAAGCACATCTTCCAAACTAGCCTCACCTTCATCAAAAGCAGCCAGAGTCATCGCAACACGACGTTCAGCGAGGGCCTTTCGACGACTATTTACGGACAATGCCTCGGTTATAACGTCTAACTCATGGGCGGCCTCATGAAGGCTCAACTGCAAACTGCGTTGGGCTTGGTGAAGAGATACTTCAGCGTCGGCGGCTACTCCTAGTGCATCTTCTACCAGTGGGCGGGACTGCCTCATACCGCCAAGGGGTATCGAAATACCGATAGATAGGGTGTCAGTAATGGGTGCCATAGCGCCAATTTCTTCGCGCCGGACGCCTACGCTTATCGTAGTCCGATTACGGGCATTGAATCGAATCCGCTCGGCACCGCCTTTGAAGACCTCAACCTCTTGCCTCAGCATTTGCAGTAATGGATGGTCTTCAGCGACTTCTAATTGAGAGAATTCGTTTCCAAAGTGTGGCAAAGGTTCTACTAAATTTTCTAATGGGCGTATCGCAAGACCAGTAACCATTTGGTAGTTTCGCTCGGCATCCACGAGCGCGGCTTCTGCATCGAGAATCCTGAGTTCCTGATCAAGTACTTCCGCTTGCACACGGAGGAGTTCAGCTTCAGCAACAGCACCCTCGGTGAGCATCGCTAATACGACGTCTTCTATCGCCTTTAGATTCTCTGCTATTTCTTGCTCGTCTGTGAGTACCTTATCAGCATCATTAAGCGCCGCTAACGCCTGCCTAACACGCCCGGAGCTTAACCAGAGCAGGTAGCGATCGAACAGCTCCACGCGTTTACCGTAAGACGTGCTTAACATTCTGGCAGCATTTCTTTCACCTCGCCTCCATAGTCCGATATCGATTCCCATTTCAGTTTCGCGAATCCCCTGATTTTCAGTGGCTCCGTCATCAAATACTTGAGCCCGCCAGGTGTATTGCCCCGGAAGAATGCCGTCACTCGCTCCGGCATAGGCATCCGCTTGATTCCTTTTTGATGCGAGTAAAAGCGATTCAGATGATTGCTGCATAGCCGCGGACACCATCATGTCGAAAGTAATTTCATCGCTGCGGAAAAGTTCAGAGTGCGCATGCGGTAACGACTGCCCGACAGCCAATGCCGGCGAGATCGCAAGGAAAATAAGCATAACCGCCATGCGAGGCAAACGCTTCTCAACAAAATAATAATAGCCGGAGTAGTTCTTCGGGTTGATCTGGAGGATTGACAAAATAAGTTTCCATCTAGCTCGAACTGATACGTATTAGCTGCCTCTAAAAGTACGCCGGAGAGTATCGACATCTTTCCTTAAGGCGACCTTAAATTATCACGACAGTGCGTAGTAGGAATTGATTCGCGTCATTACTCAATTGCATCGGGACAGAGAGTCCCGATGTACTTGGAAGATTCAGGGATAGTGCAGATATCTTTCTATACGCGAAAAAGTGACTCTGAGCCCGCTAGCCTCTAAGAATGCCCGCTAGGCGCTGACTGATAATCGCGTCGGCTTCTACCATGATTCTATCGATCAATTCCTTACAGGTAGGCACATCATGAATGAGGCCAGCTACCATCCCACAGGACCAAGCACCGATCTCCATATCACCCTCGAGCATTATTTTTGGGTAAACGCCGGCGACTTCGCCATGAATGTCTTCGAACTTAATTGAGTCGCCGAGTGCCTTTTCTTTGGCTATGAGTCGCTCTACTGCTTCGTTATTCAACACACGTTCGGTGTTGCGTAACGGACGCATAATTAGTCGCGTATCAAGTTCGGACGCATTCACAATCGCTTGCTTCACGTTTTCATGCACAGGGGCTTCCTTAGTAGCGATAAAACGCGTGCCCATGTTGATACCCTCAGCTCCCATTGACAGAGACGCGACAAGCGAGCGCGCATCGGCTTGCCCACCGGAAGCGACAAAGGGAATTTCTAACTCGTCGGCGGCGCGAGGAAGCAGAATCATATTGGGGATGTCGTCCTCACCCGGATGACCGCCGCATTCAAACCCATCGACAGACACCGCATCACAACCAATTTCCTGCGCCTTAAGCGCGTGCCTTACAGACGTGCATTTGTGAATGACTTTGATGCCAGCCTCTTTCAACGCAGGCATCACTTGCACAGGATTTCTGCCGGCGGTTTCGACAACTGTGACGCCACCTTCGATTATGGCCTTTACATAGCCGGGGTAGTCGGGTGTATTAATCGAAGGCAAGAACGTAAGGTTTACGCCAATCGGCTTGCTTGTGAGCGCTCGAGCTTTTGCTATCTCCTGTGCTAGAGCCTCCGGTGTTCTCTGCGTGAGTCCGGTAATAATGCCGAGCCCACCTGCCTCCGACACTGCTGCTGCAAGTTCTGCAAAACCGACATAGTGCATGCCGCCCTGAATGATCGGGTGCTCAATGTTGAATAGTTCCGTTATTTTAGTTCTCATGCTTCGCCCTTGTAGTTTTAAATTTTATTACTTCTCGCGCCCGAAAAAATCAACGACCACATCCTGTGCAACCTGCTGCAGAAAGAGTGCATCACGTTCATCAATCTCGCCAAAATAAGTATAGCTATTCCCCACGGGGGACTGGCCATAGAGTGAGGCAAAGACAACACAGGCTGCCAAATAAGTGCCTTCCAACTCAGGGTGGCTGCCGTCGAAAAATTTATGCAGAACCATCTCTGGACGACGTCGATAAGCCTCTTCGAAGGCGAGGCCTACAGGGATTACCAGCGCGCCGATTTCGTTGGCGACATCGATGTACAGCGACGAGATTTTGTCGATCATAGCTGGATCATAACGCGCGTGCACAGCCGAATACGCCGGCGTCATGTAAAGTGCTACTTCGGCACCGGTTGCGCGAATGACCGCGCTATGTTGCCCTGCAATTTCTGCGAATGCACGGCGGCGCGATTCGCGCAGCGGCTCGCCGCTTCCTCCCTGAAGAATCACAAGATCAAACGGTGTATCTAACCCCAACCGCCCAGGTTCGAGATGAGCTGTTACATCGTGGTGACTTAAAGACGCACCGCCAATTGTTGCAGATTTATACGCGATACGTTCGGCAAGGTCTTTGTCCTGCGCCTGCACGAGCCTGTTAACATGATTATGCAGACTGTCGTTGTAGTAAAAATAGCTATTGCCCACGAAGAGCACCTGCGCAGGCCCGGGATTATTTAGACTCTTAATCTCTACCGTCTGAGCAAAAAGAGCGGGCACTGCCGAACACACAAACAGGCCGCCGAGCAACAAACGCTTCCAACTACGCATCAATGCCTCCTCTTATTCTTTCTGCCTATCACTTTGTTGTTTTTCTCTTTCGCTAGTCGCGCTCGAGCATGACGCGCATCATTTCTTGAGCGAAAATCGGAGAGGTACGACGTAACTCTCCACGATCAACCTCGTCTCCGATCTCATAGGTTATCGCCGGAATGTGATAGGTCGCGTAGAAATAATTTTTTGTATTTTCTTGCCCCGATGGTTTGCGCGGATCGTAAAGAAAATCAAAGTCAGGCATGCGCAGTCGAGCGCGGTCTAACCAATCGCGTGCAAAGTCTAATTCTTCATCAAAGTCTTCTGGCATCTGCGTATAGAAACGACTCCGCTGAGTAGAATGAAAGTCGAGCATTAATTTAGGTGCCAACCCTGCGTTATCAAGTTCGTCGATTAAACGTTTAACGCTCTGAATTTCGGGCTGCGTGAAAGGCCCCCAGTCTCGATTGAGATCACGTCCACCCATATTATGACGCCAGTGCCCCGCTGCGACGCCATCGGGATTGATAAGGGGTACTAGCACCAGCATAAATCGCGCGCGAAACTCGTTGGCCAGATCAGAGTCACTAAACACCTCATCTACGAAACTCTGCATCGCAAGTCCGCCGGTGATTTCTGGTGGGTGTTGGCGACCAAACAAATAGACCACCTCCGCTTTAGGTGCAGTAGTCAAGGCCTGAATGGGACGGCCTTGGATACTACGACCCAACGTCCGGCTCATTACCTCGGGATGCTCGGCGAGGCTGTGCATCCAGCGCTCGTAATCATCATTTACGAGCAGCTCCTGTGCTGAGACGAAAATAGGGTCGCGGCTTCTCGCTAGAGCAATCGTCATCGTGCTTCGATCTTCACTTATATCGACCTGTGACTCATCAAGTCTTCGCCACGTTTCACCATCCGAACTAATCTTTGGCCAGTACCGAGCATGCCCGTCAACAAAAGTAAGAATCAGTTGTAGCGACTCCTCCTCTTTAGGGCTGACTCGGAACGAATACCACGCACTCGGATTAATGGGTGGCGCGTCTTCAGGCGTGATTGTAAAACTAACCGAGTTGGGTGAAGTAAATTCGCATACGCCAAGATTACCACCGCTAAAGTTATCATCGATCAGCGCGCTATCAGACTCACAGAAATCAGCCATCGCCGAACCACTCGACAGCGCGACAGCTGCCGCGGCGACTCTAAGCAACGGCCTAAACGCGCGCCAACTAACGCGAGGGTTCGGTACCACGCCCGCGTGAGACATCCGTCTTGCGGTGGACATAATTTGACTCCTCCTTGGTGCCCTTCTTTAGCTCGCATAAAAAAGGAGCCCGCAGGCTCCTTCTTCTCTAGCACTGACTTCGTACCTGAGACTATAGCAGGCGGAAGCGCAGGTCTACATAGTAGTAGCGTCCAAGATCGCGGTGCTGATCGGCAAAGTAGCCGAATGAGTCATCTGCAAGCGGCGCGCGCTCATCCTGTACATTATTCATACCGAATCGAATACGGCTATCAATATCGCCGATCATGTTGAAATTGTAATCGACCGACAGGTTGAACGTGGTCATCTCTGGAATTGGGAAGACCTGCCCGTTGGAGAGCAATTGGACGAAATCGCCATAGCGAAGACCGGTCATACGGATCGCCCAATCTCCTTTGCTCCAGCTGGCACGCACGGTGTCTTTGCGCTCTGGGTTGCCATTCTGGCCAATGAGGCTCGCAAAGCCGACTACAGGCACAGATGCAGGCAATGTACCCGCCGCCTGCGCTGCAACCAGCTCAGCCGCTTGACCACCTGCCTCTTGCTCATACTTGTCCATAAAAGTGCCGACGTAGCGGAAACCGAAGTCGCCGAACTCGGTTTCTACGTCATAGTAGATGCCGATGTCAGTGCCCTCAACAATGCGCTTATCGAGGTTTGTGTAGTTGTCATCTACTCGGGCGACCTCGCCAAAAGGACAGAGTCCTGCAGCTGCGAATAGCGGCAGAGAATCGGTAGGAATATCGGTATCACGAACAACAGCCGGGTTAGTGGCGACGGCAGCGCAGTTACTCGTGCCGGCGCTTAGACGACGTAGCAGGTCGAGTGCGATGTGATTTTCCTCACCGAATAACCCAATCGTGTCTGACTTTTCTATCGACCATTTATCGTAAGTAACGGTGAGTCCTTCGACTGGCTCAAACACGAGACCGAGAGAATAGTTGTCTGACGTTTCTGGTCTGAGAGATTTGCTTCCTGCCGCTGTGCGCTGCATGCCGTAGTTACAATCGAGCACTGTTTCGTTAGGGTCGACCACGAGGCAGCCGAAGTCATTGCGTGTATTCGAACGAGCGACCTGCGCCTCGTTTATAGTCACGAGGTTTGGAGCGCGGAAGGCTTCGGACCACGAACCGCGAATCAATAGTGGCTCGAATGGGCGATAGCCGAACGCAACCTTACTCACCGTAGTGCTGCCTACGTCAGAGAAATCTTCGTATCGAGCTGCAAGCTGGACATCGAGATTGCTTAGAACGGGGATTTGCAGTTCGGTATAGAGCGAGGTGACCTGACGATCGCCGCTGCTATCGGCTGTCGGGCTTGAATTCGCGACGTCCGAAATATACGGGAACGTATTGCCGGAAACGTCGGTGAATTGAATGGTTCCGTCTAGGCGCGGGTCGCGGTCGTCAATGAAAGACTCATCACGGTACTCGAAGCCGACAACCATGCCGACGGAGCCGGCTGGCAGATCGAACACTTCGCCGCTCGACATTTTAAAGTCGATCATCGATAGCTCTTGCTCGTTCTTGCGAACAACGTCGACAAGCGCGCGTTCGATGTTGCTGCCGGTCGTCGGCGCAAAGGGATTAAAACCTGCCGATGTCGTGTCATTGAGCGCCTCGGTCATTAGCTGGTTACTAACACGATTGCGCGTGATGTCCTCGCGGTCGGCGCGCGACCAGGTGTACGCACCTTCCCAGAACCAAGTCCCCACTTCACCACGGAGGCCCGCGAGCAAACGATAGGTATCGCCAGCCACATCGACGATACGTGGTACTTGCGTAAAGCGGTAATTATCTAACTCGAGTTGCAGCCCATCGCAAGATACGCCGGTGCCGATAATGCTCTCTGGAAGACGATTAGGCGAAGTGCAAGGTCCCAGCGGATTGTAGTAGGCATCGCCCGCCATGCGGAACTTAGCCACCGCGCTCGACCGCGAGGAAGGATGACGAATGGTATTGGTGTCAGAGTTATACCAGCTGAATTCACCGAATCCTTCCATGCCGTTGTCGAAATCGTGATTCAAGTAAGCATAGAGGTTGCTGCGTTCGAGCTCGGAATAGAGGTCGCGATTCTCGTTTAGGTTGTAACGGTATGTGCCTTGTCCGTCGACTGCACCACAGACCTCATCGTTGATGGTGTATTGGCAACGGCTGTCGCCGAGGGGGTAGGTTTCGAACTCACCTGCGCTGTCGGTAATCACATTGCGCAGGCCATTGCTCGATACACTGGGGCGCACATCGTATTGCCCATAAGCAGAGTTGGCGCTGTCATTGCGGAATACAGTTGTGTTGAACTCGTTGTCACCTACGCGGTCGCGGAAGTCGCTGTCGGCCCAGCGCGGGTCATCCTGTGAATTAACACGATCGCGCTGAAAGAAGTTAAAACTTGCACCGACGTTCGTACGCTCCTGATTGAAGTTAGTACCCCACTCCACTGTAAGGCGCTCATCGTCGCGCCCGATACTCTCATAGCTGTCTGCACGGAGGCTGATATTGAGTCCATCAAAATCATTCTTCATGACATAGTTAACAACGCCGGCAACCGCGTCTGCGCCATAGATCGCCGAGGCGCCTTCGCGAAGCACTTCGGTTCGGCGCAGGCCTGTAACGGGGATAGATTGCACATTCACCGTGTTAACCGGCACGAAGCTGCCGCCTACCGATTCGGTTTGGTAGGCAGCGGAGTTAACCACGCGGCGTCCGTTCAGAAGGACCAGTGTGTTTCCCGTGCCCAAATTGCGTAGGTTAAACGCACCGATATCGCCGCGCGCAGAGTTAACGCCGCCCGAGATATTTTCTGACTCGCTGAAAAAATTCTGCCCTTGCTCTGCCATAAACTCGAGAAGTTCGTCACCAGAATTGACACCCAGCGCTTCGATATCGAGCTCGTTCATCACCGAGACGGGCAGCGCATCGCTTATCTGTGCGCCGCGGATCTGAGACCCAACAACGACGATTTCGTCTACCTCCTGCTGCGCGAGAACCTGAGTGCTTGCTGCACTTAAAAGCATCGCGCTCGCGACACTCGCCGCTAACGGGCGTTTGTTGAAAATGGCCATATCTCTTCCCTTGTAGAATGAGTGCTGGTTTGGTCAATAGGATTTAACTTGTTTTTAGATCGAACTGATTTTGGGGACTATTTTGTATCTACAAAAATAATAATTATCAGTTTCATATAGTTATCTTCTGCATTATCCAAACTATTACAATCAAATCAAACTATTTTCGCACGCCCAACCCTCACTAACTGAGCGATGGACTAGCCGCCTAGGGAGGGCGATAATGCTGAATTCACAGAACACGCCCATCGCTGCAACCCCTTGCTGCAGCTCGATTTAGTCAACGAGATCCACTCACCTATGGCTGCAGATAAGTTCCGCTTCACTACCGTTACCGCCGTCGTCGTCGCTAATATGGTCGGCACAGGCGTATTTACCAGCCTTGGATTTCAGCTTCTCGACATTCAGTCGGGCTTTGCCCTGTTAATGCTCTGGGCGGTAGGGGGGCTGATCGCCGTCTGTGGCGCTATGACCTATGCCGAACTCGGTGCGGCACTGCCGAGGTCTGGGGGCGAGTACAATTTTTTGAGCCGCATTTACCATCCTGCGGCGGGGTTCGTCTCGGGTTGGATTTCTTCGACTATTGGCTTCGCGGGGCCGACCGCACTTGCGGCCATGACATTCGCCGCTTACATGCTCTCGATTTTTCCTGACTTTGCTGGCCCTCGGGGCGAACGCTTTATCGCTGCGAGCCTCGTTATCGCGCTGAGCGTTGTGCATGCCACTAATAGGCGCAACAGCGGAGGCCTTCAGCTAGCGTTCACCCTCCTCAAAGTTCTTATAATTCTCGCCTTCGTTATCGCTGCGATTGTGCTCGTCGACACCCCTCAGCGCGTTGAATTTTTTCCGCAACGGGGTGATTTAAGCGTGCTCACTTCTGGGGAGTTCGCCGTATCGCTAATCTATGTGAGCTATGCGTTTGCGGGATGGAATGCGGCTACGTATTTGAGTAGCGAAATGGAGAATCCGCAGCGAACGTTGCCGGGCATATTGTTAGCCGGCACCGTCATCGTGACGCTGATGTATGTCGCGCTAAATTTCGCGTTCTTGTATGCGGCGCCTATGGACAGCATGACAGGAGAAGTCGAGGTGGGGTATATCGCTGCGGAGGCAGCATTCGGCACTGCGGGCGGACGCTTCACCGGCATCGTGCTTGCCATGTTATTGATCTCGACGGTCAGCGCTATGGTGATGGCAGGCCCGCGAGTAATTCAGATGATCGGAGAAGACTTTCCACTGCTGAGCG
>Ga0209653_1001521_pt1 | contig 18553 bp, 14 predicted proteins | sample SaaInl6LU_22_DNA_FD_184644 | JGI IMG/M metagenome (GOLD analysis project Ga0209653, IMG submission 184644) | Marine microbial communities from expanding oxygen minimum zones in the Saanich Inlet - ESP_116LU_22_DNA (SPAdes) (version 2) | ecosystem: Environmental > Aquatic > Marine > Intertidal...
TGTCGATACCATAACGTACTTCATTCAAGTAGAAGACCTAAACGGTTGTGAAGACACCGCAAGTGTCCAAGTATTTGTTGTTGAACAAGATTCAGCAGTGATTTATGCTGCAACTTATGGAAACATTCAAAACGTCATTACGCCAAATGGCGATGGACGTAATGATGTACTCGATCTCAGCGGCATCACTGCCGGAGACGATTGTGAATTTACGGTATATACGCGCTGGGGTACACCCGTGTTTAATCAGGAGGTATACAATAACGCATGGGGTGGAACGACCGACGGTGGTTCTGCACTTGAGGACGGAACGTATTATTTTGTGTTGACCCACAATAATGAGATACGGGTGAAATCGGCGGTAACCATCTTAAACAACTTCTAATCATGAAAAAGTTAGTATTTACACTCGCATTAGTTGTTGGAAGTTGGACGGTTCAAGCCCAGCAGCTTCCCTTAATTTCAAATTATTTGAATACTGCACATCTCTTTAATCCTGCTTTTAGCGGATTAGATGGGAAAACGGAGATTACTGTTTTGAATAGACGTCAATGGACAGATATTCAGGGTGCTCCCGAAACACAGTTCATGGCGTTCAATGGCAATCGTGAAGACCTGAAGTTTGGGTACAGCGGTTATGCATTTAATGACGTTACGGATATTGTTTCACGCGCAGGATTCTACGGTTCCTACGCATGGCACGTAAAGTTTACCGATCAAAACAGCCTAAGCTTAGGTCTAGGTGCCGGTTATGTGAACAATACCATTAACGTGGGTGGTATTCGTGTACAGGACGCTTTAGACCCAGTATTATTCTCTGCATTAAATAGAGCCAAGTTTGATCTGAACTTTGGGTTTAACCTCAAATTCGGCGACTTCTCTTTCGGAGCAGCAGTACCGAACATTTTAGCGCCTAAGGTAGATTTCTCAGACAACTACGTCATTAGTCCCTTCCAGTACCAGTACATGCGTCACTATGTAGTGAACACTCAGTACGATGTGAACTTGCAAAAGGGTCTCATGACCTTAAGTCCTTTTGTCACTGTTCGTGCGAATGAAGTAACTATTCCACAAGTGGATGCGGGTTTAATGTTTAACCATAAAGAGTATTTCTTTATAGGTGCAGCTTACCGTTCTTCTTATGCAGTAACGGCGAATACCGGAGTGCATTTGACGGAAAACATCACTTTGGGTTATGCGTATGATTTCTCGCTGAATACCTACGGTTTTGCATTGGGTAATTCGCATGAATTTATGCTCCGCTATTCTTTTGGCGAAAGCAAAAAAGACAAGCGATTGGAGAACGAGCTGAAAAAATTGAAGGACCGTCAAAATCGTCAGTCTGGAGATCTTGAAGACCTTCTGAACGACCGTCTTGATGAATTCAAGGATGAGGTTTCTGCTCAGCAGAAAGAGCTATTTGATGCAGAAAAAGAAAACCTAAAAGGAGAACTTAGTGAAGCCGTTTCTCAGGCAGCAGCGGGTTCTGGAAATAACGGCTTTAATGGAAATGGCGCTGCAAATGCGGGTACTGTTGGTGGTAATGGAGCTGGTGCAATGAACAATGGCGCCAACAATCAAACCGGCGCATACCCGAACATTACTTATCCGCAAACGCCACAAGGCGGTCAGGTGAAAAGTAATATTAAAGGCTACGATCCTAACCAATACGCAGGAAATGTTCAGGCAGGGTCACGCGGTTACTATGTGACTGCCGGCGTGTTCGGTTCTGTGACGAATGCCAACAAACTTCAGGCACGTTTGAGCAAGCAAGGCATTGCTTCTGATGTGTTCCAAGATCCAGGAAATAACATGTACTACGTCTTCTTATTGAAGTTCAACAACTACGAATCAGCGAAACAAGCGCAGACGAGTGGATTTAACGGACAGTACGGTGGCAAACTTTGGATTAAGTCCCTGTAATACATAGAAGAAAAAAACACAAAAAACCCGGCGCATCGCGCCGGGTTTTTTTATGCCAAATTTTGGGTTATTTTTTTTCGGCTTCCCGCGTTGGGTAAATAAGGTCCGGGTTTGTTGGGGTATTGTCCTTAGCGAGCTTTCCGCCGTTTAAGATGCGCTCAGCTTGGGTAAGGTGCCTGGCGATGTGTGGGATAATGATTTCAAGTGCCGTAATGGATTTAATCTTAAACGGCGGCAACGCTGAGGTTACCTTGGTATTGCACAAATCCTTACTGTTAGGAATGATTCGCACCAACTTTTCAATCTGACTGAGGTCCGCAATGAAGTTCTCCATGACTTTCTGCGGAGCAATTTTTAAATCTGGATTTCTTAGGCGGCGTGGTTTTAGTTTTCTGGGTGCGGGGATTTTCAGTGCTTTCGCCTTGGTTATAGGTTGCATCCATACCCGCGCTTTTTTTGTGAACCAGCCCATTTTTATACTGCTGGATTCTTTTGCTTCAGGCAATTGGCACACTTTAGTCAATTGCGGCAGATACACCTCATTCACATTGTTGATGTGTTCGATGCATTCAATAGCAGACCACTGTTCCCCTTCAGGAATAAAAAAGAGCTCTTCGTCTTCTAGGAAGTAGAATGCCCGCTCAAATTGAGCTTTGTGTTGGGCCAATTCGTTTAAACGGTTTGCTATGTATTCGGGTGTTTGCATGCGCTATTTTGAGTCTGCTTCGGTAGTAATGCGATGGAATACTTCGTAAACGCCTTGTAGGTGCATTATGTTTTGAGCAACAAAGGTGAGTTTATCTCCTTTTTGTTTGATTTGAACGCTGCGTGGGTGCTTTTGTAGATAACCTAGGACGTCAGAGAAAATGGGCAGTTGGTAGTACGGACTGTTATTTTCAGCCGCAAAGTGCGCAATAAGTTTACCGCCCTTAATGATGATTTTCGTGAAGCCAATGTGCTTCGCGAGCCATTTAATGCGGATGCTGTACAGCAGGTCTTCGACTTGTGGGGGAATCGGTCCGAATCGGTCTTCCAATTCTAATTGGAACAGCAACAGATCTTCCTCTTTTTCCAGCTCACCCATGCGCTGGTATAATTTCAACCGCTCTTCAATGTTATTAACGTATTCGTCTGGAATATGAAGCGCGAGATCAGTGTCTATTTGGACCTCATCCACGAAATGCGACCCTTCGGTTTTATCCGGCTGGTCGTACAAATCTTTGAATTCATTTTCTTTGAGTTCATTCACCGCTTCGGCCAGAATCTTTTGATATGTATCGAAGCCCATGTCGGAAATGAAGCCGCTTTGTTCGCCGCCCAACAGATCGCCAGCGCCCCGAATTTCGAGGTCCTTCATGGCAATTTTAAATCCAGAACCTAGATCTGTAAACTGCTCTAAAGCCTGGAGTCGCTTGCGCGCCTCGTCCGTAAGCGTGCTAAGTGGCGGTGCAATCAGTTTACAGAATGCCTTTTTGTTGGAGCGTCCTACACGCCCGCGCATTTGGTGCAAGTCGGACATGCCAAAGTGGTTGGCGTTGTTGATAATGATGGTATTCGCATTGGGCACATCCAAGCCACTTTCGATAATAGACGTAGCGACTAAAACGTCGTATTTCCCGTCCATAAAATCCAACATGATTTTTTCCAATTTCTTACCGTCCAATTGACCGTGGCCTATGGCAATTCGCGCGTCGGGCACCAAACGTTGAATCATTCCAGCGACTTCCTGTATGTTGCTGACTCGATTATTGATAAAGAAAACTTGTCCACCGCGTTGGATTTCGTAACTCACTGAATCGCGAATGGCTTCTTCTGTGAATCCGATCAATTCTGTTTCAATGGGTTGTCTGTTTGGTGGAGGAGTAGTCATTACACTGAGGTCGCGTGCGGCCATCAGCGAAAACTGTAGGGTGCGCGGAATAGGCGTGGCGGTCAACGTCAAGGTATCAACACCCACCTTCAGCGTCTTTATTTTATCCTTTACCCCTACGCCAAATTTTTGTTCTTCGTCCACAATAAGGAGCCCGAGGTCTTTGAATTCCACGGTCTTACTGACCAATTTATGGGTGCCTATAAGAATATCTACTTTGCCACTTTTAAGATTCGCTAAGGTCTCGCGTTGCTGCTTGGCCGTGCGAAATCTATTGATGTAATCTACCGTTACGGGAAAACCCTCCAGCCGTTTGGTAAAGGTCTTGAAGTGTTGGAAAGCGAGAATCGTGGTTGGCACAAGCACAGCGACTTGTTTACCATTTGCAGCAGCTTTGAATGCTGCGCGTATGGCAATTTCAGTTTTACCAAAGCCCACATCACCACAAATGAGGCGGTCCATTGGCATGGGGCGCTCCATGTCCTTCTTCACTGCTTCCGTCGCCGAAACTTGGTCGGGCGTATCTTCGTATAAGAAACTGGCTTCCAATTCATGTTGGAGGTAGCCGTCTGGCGCACATTCGAAGCCAATAGCTTCTTTGCGTTTTGCGTACAATTGGATCAAATCAAAGGCAATCTGCTTCACCTTCGCTTTCGTCTTCTTTTTCAGCGATTGCCATTGTGGGCTGCCCAGCTTATTCAATTGCGGGGCCGTACCATCTTTGCCGTTAAACTTACTGATCTTATGCAGCGAATGAATGCTTACATACAGAATATCGTTGTCCCGATAGACTAATTTTATAGCCTCTTGCACGGTACCGTTATTGTCGATTTTTTGAAGCCCGCCAAACTTACCCACACCGTGGTCAACATGCGTTACATAATCGCCAAACTCTAATGCGTTGAGTTGTTCTAGTGTGATGGCCTGTTTTTTCTGGGCACCGTTTTTAATGTTGAACCGCTGGTAACGGTCGAAAATCTGGTGATCAGTATAGAGATAGACACCGGCTACTTCGTCTTCAAAACCTTCGTGTAAGGATGTGGTAGTAGTGTCGTACTGCGGGGCAAGCTCCAAATCCTCAAAAATGGCCTTGAACCGGTCTATTTGCTTTTCGTTCGCGCACATCAACACGGCCCGCTTGCCCCGCCCATCTACATCGAGTAGCGTTTGAGCAAGAAGATTGAAGTCCTTATTAAACGCGCGCTGCGGAAGTGCTTTGCTCTCTATGGTTTGCGTATGCCACTGGGCTTTGCCAAATTCTACGCGACTGTAATCCATAAGATCACGCTTCATCGCATCGCCTGAAACAAAAAGCTCGCTAGGCGCACCGCGTTTCACGGCATCTCCCAGCTGCTCGTAGGTTTCGTGGGCCAATTCCATTAATCGGTCCAAACCTGCCGTCAGCAATGCAGGCGTATCCAGCCATACTTGCGTCTGCTTAGGTAAATAGCTTAAAAAGGAGCTGCGCTGCTCGAGGAAGGTTTTGTTTTCAACGTTCGGAACTATGCTCATTTTGCTCGCCTTCCCAATGGTGCGTTGGCTCTCAATATCGAAATAACGAATACTCTCTACCTCATCGTCAAAAAATTCTACCCGATACGGGTGGTCTTTTGAAAAAGAGAAGATGTCCACAATACCTCCGCGTACCGAAAATTGTCCGGGACTTGTGACAAAGTCCACCCGTTCGAATTGGTATTCAAAAAGGGTTTCGTTTAAAAAATCGATCGATATGCGTTCGCCCACATGAAGCTTAAGGGTGTTGCTTTCCAATTCCTTTTTAGTGACTACTTTTTCGAAAAGTGCTTCCGTGTAAGTGATCACTAGCGGTGAACGTCGTCTGCTGCTGAGATGATTGAGTACCTCTGCCCGAAGCAGAACGTTGGCGTTATCGGTTTGAGCCACTTCGTAAGGTCTGCGGTAAGAAGCCGGGTAGAAATAACACGGCACCTTAGGCAGGAGCTTTTGAAGGTCGTTTTGAAGGTAGGCCGCCTGCTCTTTACTCTGTGCGATCAGGAGTTGAGGAGCATCGGTTTGTACAAAAGCGGCAGCGGCTAAAAGAGCAGTATGAGAGCCACCTGCGGTGGCACACCCGATGGCTGTGCGTTGGTTGTCTTTGGCAGCCTCAACTAAGGCTTGAATGAGCGGGTGTTCATCGTAATAGCTAAGTAAGTCTGCCAGTTCCAAGGGTTATTCTTTGTATTTCTGCAAAAATGCATGGGCGGTCTCGACCATACGCGGCGATCCTATGAAAATAGGTACCCGCTGGTGCAATTCCGTAGGGTCTATTTCCAAAATTCGCTTTGCGCCGTTCGTGGCCATGCCGCCGGCTTGTTCAACAATAAAAGCGAGTGGATTACACTCGTACAGAAGTCGAAGTTTACCATTTGGTGCCATCGTTCCTGTGGGGTAAAGATACACCCCGCCTTTTATAAGATTGCGGTGAAAATCGGAAACTAATGAGCCTATGTAACGGGAGGTATAGGGCCTATTTGTGGCTTCGTCAAACTCTTGACAATATTTCAAATACTGCTTTACCCCAGTGGGAAAGTGCACATAATTCCCTTCGTTAACACTGTAGATTTTACCCTCAGCGGGGATGGTCATGTTCGGGTGGGATAAACAGAAAACTCCGATGGACGGGTCCAGCGTAAACCCGTTCACACCATTTCCTGTGGTGTATACCAGCATGGTCGATGAGCCGTAAACGACATACCCCGCTGCGATTTGTGCATCTCCGGGCTGTAAAAAATCTTTTAAACTGACCGGACTTCCGGTAGGTGTGATGCGGCGGTAGATGGAGAAAATAGTACCCACGCTCACGTTAACGTCAATATTAGAGGATCCATCGAGCGGATCCATGAGCACGATGTATTTTGCGTCGGCATGAATTTCATCGTCGAAGCCGATAAAGGAATCTTCTTCCTCCGAAGCGACACCGCAAACCTGCCCCATGCTGCGAAGTGCGCGCATAAAAGTGTCGTTGGCTATGACGTCTAATTTCTGTTGCTGTTCGCCTTGCACATTTTCAGAGCCTATAGCGCCTAAAATATCTGCCAAACCGGCTTTATTGATTTCTCTATTCACCACTTTCGCGGCAAGGCGAATAGAAGTCAAGAGTTGCGATAGTTCTCCGGATGCAAACGGAAAATCTTTTTGGTTCTCGACGATAAATTCGCCGAGCGTGGTGGGTTGTACCATGGTCAGTGGTTCTTTGGTTGTGATAGGTGGGGGCAAGTTAGCCATTTTCTGTGGGAATCGCCTGAAACTAAAGATTACCTTTACCCCATGAGATTCGACGGACAAGTACGTGCTAAAAAGCACTTGGGACAACACTTCCTCAAAGATGAGAGTATCGCAGAACGCATTGCGGCTGTAGTGCCTTTTGAGGGTGTAGAAAAAGTTTTAGAAATCGGTCCAGGTATGGGCGTGATGACGAAATATTTGTTGAGAAATCCGTCCATAGAAACGTGGGTGATTGAGATTGATGAGGAGAGCGTGAGTTATTTACAAGCGAACTACAACCAACTCAGTGCCCGTATTTTACAGGAGGATTTCTTGAAATGGAATCCTTCAAGAACCTTTGACGATACACCGTTCGCCCTAATCGGTAACTTTCCGTACAATATTTCTTCTCAGATTGTTTTCAAGGTATTAGAAGAGCGCCATCAAATCCCTCTTTTTGGCGGGATGTTTCAGAAAGAAGTGGCCGAGCGTTTGTGTGCTCCGCCGGGGAATAAAACCTATGGTATCCTATCCGTTTTATGTCAAGCGTATTATGATTTAACATACGACTTCACAGTACCGCCTACAGTATTTAATCCACCGCCAAAGGTGGAGAGTGGAGTAATGCACATGGTTCGGAAATCAACGGATCCGGACATTTCCTTTGCCATTCTTAAACGCGGAGTGAAGGCGGCTTTTGGACAGCGGAGAAAAACGTTACGTAATGCTTTGAAAGTCCTTAACTTGCCTATAGGCTTTGACCACCCGTATTTAACGAAACGTGCGGAGCAACTGAGCCATTTGGAGTTTGTGGAATTGCTAAATGCCATTGAAGATGGAAGAACTCAATCTTAACGATAGAATTGTTGAAGCGGCGGGTGTAACAGACGCGTCGACTTTTGAGGCCTTGATGGAAGGTATTCACGCTGCGGATATTGCTGAGGTTTTAGAAACGATGGAGGTTGATGAGGTGGAGAGCCTTCTTGATCGGCTTGATTCTGAGCGTGTAGCGGACGTCTTAGTAGAGATTGATGAGGATCTTCGGGCTGATCTTCTCACACGTTATTCCACTGAGGATATCGCGCATGAGTTGGTCGAAAACATGGATAGCGATGATGCTGCGGATATGTTGTCAGAACTTTCAGATGAACTCACAAAGGAGGTACTCTCTAAGGTTGAAGATGTCGAGCAAGCCAAAAAAATTGCACAACTCCTTACACACGATGAAGATTCTGCAGGAGCCTTGATGGGTACGGAATTAGTCAAGGTTAATGAAGGTCTAACTGCATTGCGTTGTGTGGCAGCAATGAGAAATCAAGCTGAAAATATCGATCGCGTTCATGCAGTATATGTAGTCAACGATGCGGATATTTTGGTGGGTACATTAAGCTTAAAGAAGCTGCTTACAGCAAAACGTACTGCCAATATCACGGATCTTTACACGCCTATAAAGCATACCGTACTCTCAAATACCCCTGCTGAGGATGTGGCAAACATGATGCAGAAATACGATTTGTTTGTTCTGCCAGTGGTTAATGCGGCGGGCGAATTATTGGGTCGAATCACGTTAGATGATGTGGTTGACTTTATTCGTGAAGAAGCGGAGCGTGATTACCAATTGGCGTCAGGTTTGACCGATGAGGTTGAAAGTGACGATACGGTTTTTGAAGTTACAAGAGCACGCATACCGTGGTTGCTTATCGGTCTCTTTGGTGGATTGATAGTGGCACTGATGTTGGGCGAAAACGAAGGTGATATTAAATCGGTTCCAGCATTGGCCTTATTCATGCCTTTGATTGCGGCTATGGCGGGAAATGTTGGAGTTCAATCTTCAGCGATTGTTGTTCAAGCCTTAGCCTCAGATAAGAAGGAGCAGAATATCATTGCGAAACTCTGGAAAGAATTATCTGTGGGTTTGGTAAATGGACTCATACTAGCGAGTACGATGTACGGGGCAGGCTTGCTTTTGGGTTACGACCAATTGGTCACCTTGACGGTTGCCGTTTCCTTACTCACTGTGATCGTCTTTGCATCCTTGTTTGGGACGTTCATACCCTTGCTGCTGAATAGATTCAACATCGACGCAGCGCTTGCAACGGGCCCATTTATTACTACGGCCAATGATGTGATTGGATTGATTATTTATTTCCAAATTGGTCGTTATATCATCGGATACTGATGAAGGCATTACTCCTAGACGATACGCATCCGCTCCTAGAAGAAGGTTTGAGCGCGGGTGGATTGGAATTGGTTCGAGCGTTTGACGAACCCTTGGCAGCGCTCACTGAAAGGCATGCTGATGCTGAAGTGATTATCATTCGTTCACGCCTGAAAGTAACTAAGGATTTCTTGAATGCTTTTCCTCAACTTAAAGTCATTGGGCGTCTTGGCGCCGGGCTGGAAAATATAGATGTTGAAGAAGCAGCCCGAAAGCAGATCGTTTGTCTGCGCGTACCGGAGGGAAATGCACGTGCAGTTGCGGAGCATGCTTTAGGAATGCTCTTGAGTCTACTCAATCACTTGCCGCGTGTTCAGCGTGAGATCAAAGAGGGAAAATGGTTGCGTGAGTCGAACAAGGGCCGTGAGCTCCAGGCCCTCAAGGTGGGGGTGATTGGCTACGGTGTAATGGGTGGCACCTTCGCACGTTTGCTTGATGCGATGGGCGTAACAGTACTTGCGTGTGATAAATACAAGACAGGCTACGCAGAAGGTGGTATCAAGGAGTGCACATTACACGAGCTCTACAACGAATCGGATGTCATTAGTTTGCATCTGCCATTAACAGCGGAAACTCGGGACTATGCGAATGCCGAATTTTTCGCTTCATTCGACAAACCCATTCACTTTCTCAACACAGCGCGTGGGCCCATTTTAAATACAGCCGCCTTAGTAGCTGCCCTTGATTCCGGGAAAGTGCTGAGTGCAGGATTGGACGTGTTGGAATATGAGAAGTCCAGTTTTACAAGTCTCTTTGAAGGACCACTGCCACCGGCATTAACTGCTTTGCTTGAACGTGAAAACGTGTTATTAAGTCCACATATTGCGGGCTGGACCAAAGAAAGCTTTGAAAAAATGGGCGCAGGATTGGCGCAAAAGGTTTTGGTAGTTCTTAAAACTGTTTAAAAACAAACTGAACGATATCTGGCGTACGCTGCTCAAGGAGAATATCGAGCCCTTTTGTTTCGCGCTCTTCATCTTCTTTACGGTAATGTCTTATGGTTAAAAGTGCTGTGTCAGAGACCAATTCTAAGTCGAATAAATCGGTCAATTCGCCTATCACTTTTGGGACGATAATAGGGTCATGATTTATACAGAACACAGCCTTCGTTGCAGTATTACGCATGAGATTGACCACGACGCCTTGATCCGCAAACAGCTGGTAAATAGCACTGAGGTGGTGTTCTGCGATAAACGCCAAATCCTTAGTCTTTAGCTGAAGCAGTGCTTGATTTTTCTTTAATATGAAATTGGGCACTTCAGGTGTAGCGCGTTCGACACCACCTATAGTTGTTCCATCCGCCGCTGGGTCTACGAAACTTTTGATGTGTAAAGGAATGCCTTTCTTTTTAAGCGGCTGAATGGTTTTGGGGTGAATGATTGATGCCCCATAAAAAGCAAGTTCAATGGCTTCGTTGAAGGGTAATTGGTCAATCTTAGTCGTGTTTTGGAAAGTCTTCGGGTCGCCGTTTAACATACCAGGGACATCCTTCCAGATGGTTAAGCTGTCGGCACCCAAACAGAACGCGAAAACAGCACCAGTATAATCCGAACCTTCACGACCTAAAGTGGTCGGTTTACCTGAGGCAGTAGCGCCTATGAAGCCTTGAACCACATTCACTTTACCCGAATCTAAACGATTTTGTATGGCGGTTGTGGTTTCCTCCCAACGTACAGTGGCCCTTCTGAATTGGTCGTCTGTATGGACCAGAAGTCGAGTATCTTGCCAAACGGTAGGGGTGATCCTCCCAATATAGGCAGCGATAATTTTCGTTGAAATGAGTTCCCCATGATGAACAATAAAGTCATAGGCCTCGCCATAAGACAGGTCGGTCCGATCAATCCCCGCGCTTACTTGATGAAGGAGTTCTTGAACTTCCGATTTTACAGCACCGGGTTCTTCAAATAGTGCTTCAATAATTTCAAAGTGAAATTCACGAATCGCATCTATTTTATCCTTGGCCAATTCTAGTGCATTGCGGCTCCAGTACCCAACAACTTCTTCAAAAGCGTTGGTTGTTTTTCCCATTGCACTTACAACCACGACCATTGGGCGCTGTGCAAACAGACCAATGATTCGAGCGACATTTCGCACACTGTCGGCGTCTTTCACTGAAGCGCCACCAAATTTGAAGACTAGCGGTGTACTCATTTCAAAGCATTCAATTGTTCGCGTGTCAACGTACCCAAATGCCATTCGGGGTCGAGCGATGCGTTATATTTTTTGTAGAAATTCAAAGCGGGTTCGTTCCATTCTAGAACCGTCCATTCCATTCTCCCTACGTTCTGTTTTACTGCCTCAGCTACGACCTGGTCAAACAATTCTTTGCCTAGACCTGCTTTGCGATACTCAGGCTTTACATAGAGGTCTTCAAGGTGTAGTGTGGGCCCTTTCCATGTGCTGTAGCGCGGGTAAAACAGCGCCATTCCAATAATACCAAACTTTAAATCTTCCGCCACAAAGCATTCAAAGCGCTGCTCTGAAAAGCCGTGCTCCTTTAAGTCCTCTGGGGAAATAATTACAGCATTGGGTTCTCTTTCGTAAATAGCCAATTCCGTGATAAGCGCGTGTACCGCAACCATATCTTCTTTTAGTGCCTTGCGAATCCTAAACATAGTGTTACGAAGGTACTGCAATCTCCGCTTCTTCCTTTCCTTGTGTTACATTGTCGAGGTATAAGCCGTGTTCTATCGTCCCCCGAAGCAAATCGTCCATCGTTTCGCGTTCGCGAATCAGATAGGATCGGTTACCTTCAATCAGGACCTCTGCAGGTCGTACTCTGCTGTTGTATTGAGAAGACATGCTGCTGCAATAAGCACCTGCGTTATGAAATGCTAACAAGTCGCCATTGCGAACCTCATTTAATTTTCGGTCGTAACCAAAAGTGTCCGTTTCACAGACATAACCGACGATAGTGTACAGCCGCTGCTCGCCATCGGGATTACTAATATTTTCAATGTGATGGTAGGCATTGTACATCATCGGTCTTGGGAAATGATTGAATCCACTATTGACCTGAGCAAATACAGTAGATGGTGTGGTTTTCATGCTGTTTACCCTTGTGATAAAAACACCAGCTTCGCTCACAAGAAATTTTCCTGGTTCGAAAATGAGTTTTAAATCGCGTCCATATTCTAAACAGAATTCCTTGAATCTCGTGCTCATTTTGTTACCGAAACTTTCAATATCTGTAGCGGATTCCCCAGGTTTGTAGCCCACTTTGAATCCTGAACCGAAATCGATATAGGTAAGCTCTTTGAAATCGTGTGCGAGATCCATTAATAAATCTGCGCCGCGCATAAAGGCATCGATGTCTAAAATATCGGATCCGGTATGCATATGAAGTCCATGCACGTGCAGTCCCATATTTTGCACGATTCGGTGCAGATGACGTACTTGATGAATAGAGATTCCAAATTTAGAATCAATGTGACCCACTGAAATTTTTGCGTTGCCACCGGCCATAATGTGTGGGTTAATACGCACACAAACGGGTACAGAGTTCCCAAACTCATTGGCAAACTCTTCGAGAGTTTCGAGGTTGTCGATATTGATTTGAACACCTATTTCGACAGCCGACTTGATTTCATGAATACCCACGCCATTTGGTGTGAATAAAATCTGGTCGGGTCGAAATCCGGCGTGCAGACCCAATTCAATTTCCCCTAAACTTACTGCATCTAAACCCGCGCCAAGCGAACGCATAAGCTTGAGTATATTCAGATTATTGAGTGCCTTACAAGCGTAGTGAATATCCACATCGATGGAAGGATCAAAAGCCTGCTTCATTCTAAAATATTGACCGCGAATGGTTTTCGCATCATATACGTAAAGCGGGGCGCCAAAGGCTTCCACCCACTGTGCGGCATCGTTTAAAGGAAACTTCGTCATAGTTAGCGTATTTGCCGCAAAAGTACCTGGACTTTTGAGCAAAAAGGCCAAATGAAGCTAAATAGTCTAAAATATTACAGATTGTTAAAATTATAACAAACAGCTGATAGCCGCTGCTTTTTCCACGATGGCCTCAAGGCTGTTACTTCCGAAGTTGGTTCGCATCCGCCTTTATTATTTCAACGACGCTAGGGTCGACTAGGGTGGAGGTATCTCCAAGATTGGTAGTATCTCCTTCCGCCACTTTTCGAAGAATACGGCGCATGATTTTTCCAGAGCGTGTCTTTGGCAAACCCGGTACGATTTGTATCATATCGGGTTTAGCAATTGGCCCAATTTCAGCAACCAAAGTGCCGATAATGGATGTTCTCACGGCTTGAGCATCCTGTATTCCTCCATCAACTATCACATATGCATATATCCCTTGACCTTTAATATCGTGCGGGTAACCGACAACTGCACTTTCAGTAACAAGAGGCGATGCGTTAATGGCATTTTCTATTTCTGCAGTACCAAATCTATGACCACTCACGTTGATCACGTCGTCCACACGACCAATGATTCTGTACATTCCTTCTTCCCTGCGTGCACCGTCACCGGTAAAGTAATAGCCTTCGTAGTTGCTGAAGTACACATTCTTACAACGTTCGTGATCTCCGTATGTAGTGCGAAGCATTGACGGCCAAGGGTGTTTTATGCACAAGTAGCCTTCAACACCGTCTCCTTCTATCTCATTGCCATTGGCATCCAGAAGTACGGGTTGGATCCCAGGTAATGGGCGTCCTGCGTAGGTCGGTCGTTGCGGGCTGAGATTCCCAAGTCCCGATATCATTATGCCTCCTGTTTCTGTTTGCCACCAAGTATCTACTACTGGACAATTTCCACGCCCAACTTTGTCGTGGTACCAATGCCATGCCTCTGTATTTATGGGCTCACCTACAGATCCAATCACTTTTAGATCCCCCAGTTCTGCGCGATCTACAAATTCATCGCCGCAGGCCATAAGGGCGCGGATCGCAGTGGGTGCAGTGTAGAATTGGTTCACACCATATTTATCGCAAACATCCCAGAAACGCCCGGCATCTGGAAAAGTCGGTACGCCTTCAAACATGAGTGTTGTCGCACCGTTGAGCAGCGGTCCATAAATAATATAGCTGTGTCCGGTGATCCATCCCACATCAGCGGTACACCAATACACATCGCCACGCTCGTATTGAAACACATTTTTAAAGCTGTATCCGGCATACACCATGTAGCCACCGCAGGTGTGTACCACGCCCTTTGGTTTTCCAGTAGAACCTGAAGTGTACAAAATGAAAAGCAGATCTTCAGCTTCCATGGGTTCAGCCGGGCAATCTGTACCCACTTCCACAACGGCTTCGTGATACCAACAGTCACGTCCCTCTAACATAGTCACGTCCCTCCCATCCCGGCGAACAACGATCACGCTTTCTACAGACGTGCACTGTTCCAATGCTTCATCTACGGTTGCTTTTACAGGTAAAGCTTTTTCACCGCGATACATTCCATCAGCGGTTAAAACACAAACACACTGACTATCGTTGATTCGATCCGCTAAGGCATTCGAAGAAAATCCAGCAAATACTACGGAGTGTACCGCGCCAATTCGCGCACACGCTAGTACTCCAATGGTTAATTCGGGAATCATTGGCATGTAGACTGCAACCCGATCTCCTTTTTTAACGCCTTGCGCCTTTAAAACATTCGCGAAACGACTTACTTCATTGTGCAATTCGCTATACGAAAGGCGTACTTCTTGTTCCTTTGGATCATTAGGTTCCCACAAGAGCGCGATATCCGCTCCACGTTCTTTAAGATGGCGGTCAAGGCAGTTTTCAGTAATATTCAGACGGCCTCCTTGAAACCATTTTACTTCGGGCGTTTCAAATTCCCATTCAAGCGTTTTATGCCAAGGCGCTTGCCAACTATATGCTGCTGCAATTTCTTCCCAAAATTTAACAGGATCATTTATTGATGCGGCATAGGCTTTCTCATAATCTGAGAAGGTCCTTAGTTGAATTTGATCCATTGGAAGTGAGTTAGTGGTTCTGATTCCAATTTAGGACAAAAAATTTACCTTCTACTTCCGAAATAAGTAGGCCTTTCTGCTCTAGATACTCTGGTGATTTCATGCGTTCCAAAAGTTGCTCGTGCTCAAGCACTTCAAAACTGGGTTTGTGATTATTCGGAAGCTGAGGTCTCTTGATTTTATAGGTTTTGACCCAATTCATTACGCTTACATGTGAGATACCTAGAATGCGTTCAATTTCACGATAACTCACCCCTTCTATATAAAGCTGAAGGGCTTTAACGACGTAATAATCAGAGATGCGTTTGCCTAATTTTTGTACTGTGAAATAGTAGTTGCATTCTTTGCAACGGTAGCGTTGACGCTCTTTAATTATCCCACTTTTCACATAGCTTGCGCTAGAACATTTAGGACAATGTTTGACTTCATTCATGGCGGCGGATGGTTTCTAAAGGGTGGAAAATACTAAAAAAGTTACGCATAAAAAAAACGCCGCCCGATTAATAGGCAGCGTTTATTCACTCTGTTTTTGGGTAATGTACCCTATTGTATTTGCGCTAAAGCGCAGGTTTAGGTCATTCTGAGGGTTTCTTCTGCTCTATGCGTACTGACTATCTCGCTCACAGTGGCCATTACTTTGAAGAAACCGCGTACTTCTTCTTCGCTAACTTCAGCCAATACCTGATGGTTAAAATCCAATACCGCTTGCCTACTGTAATTGCGCATTTTTAAGCCTTCCTTGGTTAATTTTATTAAAACGCTGCGACCGTCGTTTGGATTCGATTCTCTTGCAATCAAGGCCTGTTTTTCTAAGCTGTTGAGTAAACGACTTAGTGAGGTGCTTTCCATGCCCATTTTCGGTCCTAGGGAAGTGGAAGGGGTTCCGTTTTTAATATCAATGTTCAATAAAGCAAATCCCATTGCGACGGTGAGACCGTACTGGGCTATTTGCTCATTGTACATTTTTGACAAAGCAATCCAGGATTTCCGGATTTGAAAGTCAAAGGTTTCTTGTGGTTTCATACTTCTAATGATGAAACCAATATACTAAATTATACTATGCGTGCATAGTATAATTTAAAAGTCTAAACTTCGCAGCAGCTGAGGTAGGAGTAGGTAGTTGAAATCGTCTATTAATTCAGATTTGGCACTGTTTAAGGCGGTTTCTTGTGAGGCAGAAATGGCTGTTCCAGATATGGTTGTGCTGTTCCAAAGCATGGAGTTGTTTTCAGTGCTCAAGAGTGAAAATTGGACTTCGATGCGAACTTTGTGGCGCACCACCGAATTACGAGCCTGCCCAACTCCTGTAGTTTCTGAAGCCATCTGCCCATTACACTCTAGAACCAGTTGTGCAGATTTGCGACCGCCAATACGAAAGTCTTTTGATAGACTTTTTTCAAGCTCATTGACCAATTCATCTGCTCCATTACTTTCAATGTACACCGTCGGCTTTTCAAAGTTTACCGCGATTGATGCGCCCCATTGGCTTTTGTTTTTTAGCCAACTTTTTGTTTCCGTATGGGCTGATTGAATACGATCCCAGTCCCACGTAAAGAAGAGGGTAATGCGTGTTTCAGAACCTGTATGTATGCATTGAATGGTTTGTTCTTGAAGCATAAATTGTCCCGAACTCGAAGAAAGGGCAAGAGGAATTTGCTCTTGCCGTTCTTTCGGCTGTTCATACTGTGCACGAAATGTTGCAGGTAAACCTAGATAAGCAGGCTTTACAGGAAGCAAATCGATCGCTCCGACAACATTTTCAATCGACCGTAGTGCTTCGGTGGAACTCGCATTTAATTTCGTTCTGTATTGGATGTCTCCAAACAATTGAAAGTCGTGGGCTTTGTCTAAAGCGTCAACAAGAGCGCTTAAGCGAGACGACGCTGAGAGGTTAGCATTTTTTGCCTCAGCGACCTTAGCATTGATCCATTCCATAGCTGCAGCATCTTGTAGTGCTTTTTTGCGCAGAAAAGATTCAAGATCGAGACGGTAAAGTGTGTAGTAACGCAATTCGTCTGCGTAGCTTTCGACAAGTTCGTAATCCTCTAGTCGTAGGGCAGAGGTGGAGGTGGTATTGGATTGAAATGCACTATTAAAACCTCCAGCATCTTCTTTTTGTAAGAGTTTGGTTTCGTCGTAAATCTCGCTTTGAACTTCTTGCGCCAGATCTGCTAATGCATTTGAACGAGCGGCCTGTTGATAGGGAACGTTTGGATTAATGAAGCTGCTGCCCAGTCCATAGACGTAGATGCCGCTGGGATCAATAGGCTTGCCTGAAATCCATGAAGGCGGCGCATTTTTTTTAGTGCCGCAACCCCAAAGCAAGACAGTAATGAAGAGTATCCCTAGATTTTTCATTCGCGTATCAACTTTTGAGCTAGAACGTAATCTGCTGCTTTTTTGGCCAGTATTCCAACTGCATCTTTCCTCATGGACGAAGTGCTTTTAACGCGTTTATTTCCTTTACGTAAACGATTCAACCGACCGCTATCATTAGATCGTCTATCGCTCGGGTGCGCTTTGTGTTGGTAGCGCCAACTGCCCGAATATAAATCCCCTGATCCAGCATATTGGATGTAATGAACTTCATCAGCGAAATCTTGATGGTACGTCTGGGTCCATAAAATTTTAGAGGTAGCTCTTTCAACTAAAGCGACCTGCATATCGTAACTGGCTTCATTGCGTTTGTGATACTCTGTGAATGTTACCTTTTTATATTCCGCTTTTTTCACCTCTTCACCCTCGTCGTTTTTCTCAGTAACGTAGTATTTCTCCCATCCTTTTTTCGTCTCTTCAAAAAGCTTTCCTTCGTCCTCGTGGGCATGAGTAATGATCACCTTCAGGTAGCCATCGGCCGCCAACAATTCCTGCGTTACAGCCGATTCGTTTGTTGAGCCATTGATGATCGCTTCTTGCTCTTGTTGTAGTAAATCAAAATTGGTACGGTCTAAAAGTTCTAGAAAAGGATCTTTTTCTCGTTGGATTAACGAAATCACTGCACTCTGCAATGCGGCTGACATAGTTGCCTCACTACCGGTAATGTTTGGGTCTGAAATGATGCCCAGCCTGTACTTTCCACGCTCAATCGCTTGCTCCTCCAGTTTGCGCAGGAGGCTCTGCTTTGGATATTTCTTTAAAATGGGTTGCAGCAAGTCGTATGCATTACGATACTCCGCATTTTCTAAAAGTTCAAGCGCTGCGACATATAGTGGTTCGACCTCTGCAAACTCAAGAAGTTCCGCAACGTCTTTGTAATCCGGGTCCAATTCCTTGATTTCTAAAAGGTTTTTTTGAGCGCGTTCGTATTCCCGCGTACGGATCCATTTCTTCGAGCGTTCGTATTTCTGTGCTAGAAAGCGGCCCAATTGGTCCCTGTAAT
>Ga0209653_1001528_pt1 | contig 18470 bp, 14 predicted proteins | sample SaaInl6LU_22_DNA_FD_184644 | JGI IMG/M metagenome (GOLD analysis project Ga0209653, IMG submission 184644) | Marine microbial communities from expanding oxygen minimum zones in the Saanich Inlet - ESP_116LU_22_DNA (SPAdes) (version 2) | ecosystem: Environmental > Aquatic > Marine > Intertidal...
TAGACCGGATACTATAATTTTCCAAACACCTTATAGAGCATTGATACTTATATAATAATATATGTACTCTAACCGGCTAGATGCCTTATAAGCCTTGTAGGCCTATAGGTTACCCTTTTAGCTGTTACCGGCTTAAGGTTACCGGTTACCGGTTACCTTTTTTAGAGTATTATAGAGAAAATTAAAAAAATAAAAAATTAAAAAAATGGTTTAATTATGTTTTGTAAAACTAATTTTTTCCCACGCTGCAATTTGCAATTCTAAAAGTTTTATTATAATATTAAAATTTAGAGTAATTTAAGTGATATATACATTGAACGGCAATTGTAATTGTTAATTTGTGACTTAATATAAGACTTAAAAACCCTCTACTGCTTGAGGGTTTTTTTTATTGATAAATATTAGAAACAAATTCTATTTTTATTATAGAATATATGTAATTAATATAAAAATATTATGGCAAAAAACAAAAAGAATGAAACTCCGTTAATCAAACAATTCGGTGATGATTTAACACAAATGGCAGCTGATAAAAAATTAGATGCAATTATTGGTCGTGAAGCTGAAGTTGAAAGGATATGTCAAATACTTTCTAGACGTAAGAAAAACAATCCAATTATTTTAGGAGATCCTGGTGTTGGTAAAACAGCTTTAGTAGAAGCAATAGCACAAAGAATTGTAGATAAAGAAGTTCCAATGACTCTTTTTGATAAAAGAATTATTTCTTTAAATATTTCAAATATCGTTGCAGGTACAAAATACCGTGGTGAATTTGAAGAACGTATGAAAAATATAGTCAATGAATTAAAGGCTAATAAAGATATTATTGTTTTTATTGATGAAATTCATACATTAGTTGGAGCTGGTGGCACTAGTGGTTCTTTAGATGCTAGTAATATTTTAAAACCTGCATTAGCTAGAGGGCAAGTACAATGTATTGGTGCAACTACATTAGATGAATACAGAGAAAATATTGAAGATGATGGTGCATTAACTAGAAGATTTCAAGAAGTTTTTATAGATCCTCCTTCAATTGAAGATTCAGTAGAGATATTAAATAGAATTAAAGATAATTACGAGGAATATCACAAAGTAGAATATACTGACAGAGCTATAGAAGCTTGTGTATTACTTTCAGATCGTTATATTACTCAAAGAGAATTACCAGATAAAGCTATTGATTTAATGGATGAAGCAGGAGCTAAAATTCATTTAGGAGGTATTAAAGTTCCAGAGTTTTTAAAAGAAATTGAAGAAAGAGCTGAAAAGGCAAAAGAATCAAAATTATCAGCAGTTGAAGAACAAGATTATGAAAAGGCTGCTAGATTCCGTGATTTAGAATTAAAAATAAGAGATGAAATAGAAGAGAAGTTAGCTAAATGGAAAGCTAATTTAAATAGCGATAGAAAAATAGTAGACTATGAAGATATTGCTAGTGTAATATCACAATCAACAGGTATTCCAATTACTAGAATGACAGATGATGAGAGCAAAGTAATTATGGAAATGGAAGATAAACTTAAAAGTCTAGTTATCGGACAAGATGCTGCAGTTGAATCTTTATGTAAAGTTATTAAAAGATCTCGTGCTGGTGTAAGTTCATCTAAAAAACCTATTGGTTCTTTTATGTTTATTGGTCCTACTGGAGTTGGTAAAACTGAATTAGTAAAAAATTTAACTGAATATTATTTTGGATCTGAATCTAATTTAATTAGAATCGATATGTCAGAATATCAAGAGAAATTCAATGTTTCTAAATTAATTGGATCTCCTCCAGGTTATGTTGGATATGAAAGCGGTGGACAATTGACTGAACAAGTAAGACGTAAACCATATTCTGTTGTATTATTTGATGAAGTTGAAAAAGCACACCCAGATACATTCAATACACTTTTACAAGTATTAGATGAAGGTAGATTGACTGATTCTTTAGGTCGAACTATTGATTTTACAAATACCGTTATCATAATGACTAGTAATGTTGGTGCTAAAAAAGTATCAGATTTTGGAAGTGGTATTGGATTTGAAAGTAGTAGTTCAATTGCAACTAAGAAAACACATGTAGAATCTATAATTAATAAAGAGCTTAAAAATAAGTTTGCACCTGAATTTTTAAATAGATTAGATGATATTATTTTGTTTGACTCTCTATCTAATGGAGATATACTTAAAATAGTAGATATTGAATTGAATAAAGTTATCGAAAGAATGGCTAATCAAGGTTTTAAAATAAAATTAACAAATACTGCAAAGAGCTTTTTAGCAGATGTTGGTTATGATCCGTTATACGGTGCAAGACCTTTAAAAAGAGCTATCCAAAATTATGTTGAGGATATTTTAGCAGATGCGATTATCAATGGAGATTTAAATCCAAATAAAATAAATACTATTACAAAAAATAAATCAGATGATAAACTTATTTTAAAATAAGAGTATAATAATAACAAGCTACTTTAATAAAATAATATATGATAACTGAGTTTAAAAAACTAATTAATAAAATTAATACTGACGGTCACGAATCTCAACCTAGAGATTTAAAAGTTAGAGAATTAACATTAGAAACATTAACTTTAGATCCAAGTAGTCCATTTGTAAATTATAACTCTCGTAAATTCCCATGGAAATATTTTGCAGGTGAATTAGCTTGGTATTTAAACAAAGATACAAATGTAGATTATATTAATAGTTTTTCAGGAATGTGGAAAACATTAACAAACCCAGGTACTAATGAAATAAATTCAAACTATGGATCTCTTTTATTCGGAAATCAATTACAATGGGTTGTTGATTCATTAAAGGCTGATTCAAATACAAGACAAGCAATTGCTTTTTTAAATCAGCCTAAATATCAATTTAAAGGTAATAAAGATTTTGTATGTACTATGTACTTAAATTTCTTTATTAGAGATAATAAATTGAATATGAAAGTTCAAATGAGATCTAACGATATATTTTATGGATTAACATTTGATGCTCCGTTTTTTGCATTTGTACACCAACATGTTTTACTTTGGTTAAAAGATACTTATCCTAATTTAGAATTAGGTACTTATTTCCATTGTGCAGATAATATTCATTTTTATGAAAAACATTTTGAATTAGCAGAAAATATATTAACAGAAGATACTACAGTTCCACAATATACTATGAATTTAGTTAATCCATTATTTAATATTGAAAATGGTGAGTGTAAATTAACACAAGAAGGAATTTCAATGATAGATGAGATAAATGCCGGAGTTGCTTCTGAATTCAAAGGATCTGATTATTATAATATACTAATAAAATATCTTAATATTAATATAATATAATATGCAAGACGATATACCTATTTTTAATATTTATTATTTAGATGATTCAACTGATTTTTCTATAGAAGAGGATGCTGAATTTCATAATCATGTAATTGACTTTATAAGTGATAGAATAGATGGAATAAAAGAATATGATGATAATATATTATGTCTATTTAAAATAAGTGATACGGATATTAATTATGGAGAAGCTAAATTAGAATTCTCAGGATATTTAAAATCATTAGATTCATGTTTAAGTTTTTTCACTGAAAGCGAAGAATACGAAAAATGTAAAGAGATAATTAAATTAAAAGAAATAATTAAATTACAATAATATAATGAACTACGAAAACGAATTTAAGAAATATGCAATGAGTAACCATGGTGTTAGTTCGATGAATTTACACTATGCACAGAAACAAGTTGAAAGTTCAATGACACCTTATATTTTAGAGGAGAGAGAATTAAGAGCAACTCAGATGGATATTTTTTCGCGATTGATGATGGATAGACTATTATGGGTTGCAGGTCCTGTTAATGATAATATGTCAACTGTAGTACAAGCTCAACTTATGTTTTTAGATTCTGTTGATGGATCTGATATTACAATGCATATTGATTCACCAGGAGGCTCGGTTAAATCTGGTTTATCTATGGTTGATGTGATGGAATATATTAATGCTGATATTAGAACTGTAAATACAGGGATGGCTGCTTCAATGGGTTCAGTATTGTTAGGAGCCGGAACAAAGGGTAAAAGAAGTTCATTAAGACACTCAACTACAATGCTACACCAAAGTTCAGGTGGTTTCTCTGGAAATATTCAAGATGCTGAAATTGATTGGAAAAACTGGCAAGATGTCAATAAAGAATTATTTGTCTTGTTAGGTGAATATTGTGGTAAAAAGCCTGCGGTTGTAATGAAAGACGCAACAAGAGATTTTTGGTTAAATGCAGATGAAGCCGTAAAATACGGAATCATAGATGAAGTAATCAAAAGAAAATAATATAATATGATGAGAGTATATCTTTATGTACAAAAAGAAAATTTAGAATCACTTAATAAAGTATTAACAGATTCTAATAATATACCAAATGAACCTATATTAGTTTCATTTGAACCAAAACAAGGATCTGTTATGATTTCATTAAATTATGGTCAGTATGTATGGTTAAATGACAATGATCTAATAAATACTCTGATATCATTTTATTAAAATAATATAATACAATATGAATAAAACTGAAAAAATTAGAGAATTGTTTATTGAATTAATCAACAAACAACTAGAACCACATGGTGTTGCTTATGAGGATGTAAAAGAAAATCCATCATGGTATATGCAATACAATACTACATTAGAAGATGAACAAATCTTTTTAAAATATTGTATTAAAAGAATTAAAGAGGTTTTAAAAGTAAATACTAAAAGAGCAGAGCAAGAAGCTCAATGGTTTTTGTTACAATGGGGTTTAACTACAAATATAAACTCCATCAATACTGATAAAATCAACAAAACTTCAAAAGATAAAAATTCTTAATTTATATTAGTATAATAATTATCTAATTATCTTAATATTAGTCAACAAGACTGTGATAAATATTAGGATGAATATACTAAAACCAAATTGGTTAAAAGAACTACCTATAGATTATGAATTAAAGAAATATATTTTTTTATCGGCTTATGCTAGATTTGAAAATGAGATTTCTAATAATCAATTATTTTCTACACTTAACGAAATAGAATATCACCTTAATAAACTTTATAGATTAAAGTATGAGAAGGATGAATTAGATGATACTAGAAGAATAATTACCGGGATTGATTTAGACTTAATGGATTTGATCTATGATTATACAGACGAAGATTCTGAAACTGAAGATATTTATAAAATTATAGATTATTCTATAATTAAGCTAGAATCACTTCACACAAAATTAAGAGAGCAATGGAGATATATCTCTAAATGTATGTTAATAACTGAAATACCAGATAAAAAACCAACTAAAAATAAAGGTATTGTTTTTATAGTATTAGAAAATACTATAAAAGTATATTCATATACAAAGCCTTCTAATATGTCAATGGGCTGGGAATCTTTAATATTAAATAAAGAAGGTGAAATTAAAAATAGTTTAAGAAAAATAGCTGAGTTTATTTCTGCCTCTGAAAGGCAATCAAATGATAATAGGTTTTGGAGGTTTGATGCAGTCAATCTAGATATTCAAAATATTCCATATGATAATTGCATTTTACCAATAGTAAATTTTAATTTATTTAATAGATTAAAATTTAATTGAATATATAATCTATAAAAATAAATTTTAGTTATGGCATATGTAGCAGATGCAGATATTATTGCATACATTGATAATGAAATTAATTTCATACAAGGTAATTCACAGACTTACGAAATATTTTTATTTAAAGATTATTTAAATAATCCTTTAAATTTAAATCAACCAACAGCAATTAGAGTTGCTATATGGAATAGTACCGAAAAATTACTACAGTATAATGCTCCATTCACATCAGGAACTTCAGGTGAGTTAAATTTAGATTTGACTGGAAATAATGGTAAGATAGATTTTACTATTACTGCCGAGCAAGGTAGATATGTAACTTCTGGTAATTTATTTGCCGAGGTTACTATTATTTATGAAAATTATTATCCACAAGCTAAAACATATATATTTGACAAATTTAAAATAGGTCAGGCAATTGCAGATGATACACAAACTGGAGTAACTCCACCAACTGATAACGATAACACGGGCGGGAGTCAAATTAATAAATCTGGACCTGTATTTATATTAGAACATGTTGACTTAGATTTTCCTAGTGCAGCTGGAAATATGAGTTTAAATAGTAGTGTACCGACAGAAGTATCTAAAATATTATTTAAAAATTTAGATAAAAACCTAGTTAGACTAACTAATCTTGAAAACTTTTTATCTAAGAGAATTACAGATGATAGTATAAATGGGAATATTATACTTTTTGATAATTCAGATTCTAACTTATATGCTATTTATAAAATATTAGCATGGGATAGAGTAGATATTGTATCAGGTAATGGTAATGCTGATGATTCTGATGGTATTGAATTAACTGTTGTATTTGAAGATCAATCTTCTGGACCTGGTGTTACTAAATCACTATGGGAAGTTGGTATGGAGATATCTTATGACTTAGACGCACATGGTGATTCTACAGCTAATATTATATTACAAAATAGTGGAGGTTCTGCAAATCCATTTACTGATGGTATCTTAACATATGTCGATAAAGGTATTAATCCAAGTTCTACTACTAGTGGTAATAGTTCTCAAACAGGTATTAATATTACGTATTCACCATATTATGATTCTTATGTTACAGTTGAGGTTAATGGTCTTAGCGTTGAACTAGGAGATGGCACAAAAGATAAAGATGTATATTTCTCTTCTAATGCAGGTTTATCCGCGGTTAGTATCGAAGAAATTCGTGCAGGTGATGAATTGATATGGAATGGAGAAATTGCAGGATATGAATTAACAACCGAAGATGAGATTAATTTGATATACGAGGTTGATGCTGATACATTGAGGTAATTTTTCTATTTTTTTAAAAAACTAAAAAATTAAATTTTTAAAAAATTTAATTAATTTTAATAATATATTATGCCGAAATTTAAGTATTTTACTAAAACTAACTAAATATATAAATCACTATCGACAATAATGTTGATAGGCCAAAAATAAAATTATAAAATAATATGGCACAAATTCGTTCAAAACAAATTGCTGACTTTTTAAGTACTGTAAACTGGGGTTCTGTAAATTCTACAGACATCGCTAATGCAGCTGATATAAAAGGTTATGTTGATTCTGAGATTACTGCTTTAGGTTCTAATGCTAATGCATCTGTTGACTCTTTAGAAGCTGCTTTATCTGCTGAAATCGTTGCTACTAACGGTGATGTATCTTCTATCGATACTAGAGCTAATGGTATTGAAGGTAACTTATCTACTGAAGTTGTAAGAGCTGAGTCTGTTGAGGCTGTTCTTTCAGGTGAAATTAACACTGAGAAAGGTAGAATCGACGCGATCTTAGATGCTTCTTCTGCTGACAAAGATTCATTCAAAGAAATCGTTTCTTTAATCAACGCTGTTGATACTGTAAATGATGACGCTTTAGCTAACGTAATTTCAGATTTAAACTCTGAAATCTCTGCTACTAACAGTGACATTACTTCTCTTAACACTAGAGCTGCTGGTATTGAAGGTGACTTAGTAACTGAAGAAAATGAAAGAATTGATGGTGATAATTCACTTGAAGCTGCTCTTTCTGCTGAAATCGTTGCTACTGATGCTGACTTTACTTCTGTTAACACTAGAGTAAGTAATGAAGAAGACGCTCGTGAAGCTGCTGATACAGCATTACAAGCTTCTGTAGATTCTATTGAAGCTCAATTAGCTGGAACTTCTGGTGACTTAGACTCATCTGTTGATTCTTTAGAAACTGCTCTTTCTGCTGAAATCTCTGCAACTAACTCTGACTTTGTAAGAGTTGAAGGTGATTTAGCTACTGAGATTTCTGACATGACTGATTACGTTGATGGTGAAGTTTCTACTTTAGAAGCTGCTCTTTCTGCTGAAATCTCTGCAACTAACTCTGACTTTGTAAGAGTTGAAGGTGATTTAGCTACTGAGATTTCTGACATGACTGATTACGTTGATGGTGAAGTTTCTACTTTAGAAGCTGCTCTTTCTGCTGAAATCGTTGCAACTGATAGCGATGTAACTAGAATTGATGGTGATGTATCTTCTGTTGAAACTAGATTATCAATTGAAGAAAACAGAGTAGATGCAATCTTAGAAGCTTCAACTGCTGACAAAGATTCATTCAAAGAAATCGTTGATTTAATCAACTCAGTTGATACTGAAAATGATAATGCATTCGCTACTCGTGAATTAGAAGTTAACGCATCTATCGACTCTTTAGAAATTGCTTTATCTAATGAAATCGTTGCTACTAACTCTGATGTACAAGGTTTAGAAGATGCTGATGCAGCATTACAAGCATCTGTAGATTCTATTGAAGCTCAATTAGCTGGAACTTCTGGTGACTTAGACGCATCTGTAGATTCTTTAGAAGTTGCTTTATCTGCTGAAATCGTTGCTACTAACGGTGACGTTGCTGGAATCAACGCATCTGTTGATTCTTTAGAAATTGCTCTTTCTGCTGAAATAGTTGCAACTAACGGTGACGTTGATGGAATCAATGCATCTGTTGATTCTTTAGAAACTAGAATCTCTGACGTTGAAGCTAACATTAGCGATAGCTTCGTATCTGAAGATGATTTCGCAACTGAAACATTTACAGGAAATGGATATGTATATACATTATCTGGAACTCCTGCAAATGGCTTTGGAGCATTTGATGTATTCGTTAACGGTTTAAAGGTTGGCGCATCTTTTGCATCTGGTGATGTTACTATTTCTGCATCTTATACTATCGATTCTAGTGATAGTGTAGTTGTAAAATACGTTCAAGAATAATCTTAACTGATTAATTTTTTAATAGAGAGGCCTTCGGGCCTCTTTTTTATTTGATGATATATAAACAAATCTTAAAAAACAAATATAAACCATATGAAGATAGGTATTACCCTAGGATTAAATAAAGACTATGAATCACTTTGGATTAATGGTATTAAATTAAATGTTTTAAATTTAGTTAAAACATTACAACAAATTGAAGAACATGAGGTTTATATTTTAGATACAAGTTCTAAAGTAAAAGATCTTTCTAAAGTTTCATGGGATGCTAAAAAATACCCGATCTATAAGTTTATTGATCGTTGGCTAGAAACTGATATTATTATCATGCTAGGTACTTCTTTACCAGAAGCTAATATTAAAAAATTAAAAGAACATAATCCAAATGCAAAGGTAGTTAAATATCAATGTGGAAATAATTACGTAGTAGATATGGAACGTGTTATTTTTAATACAGCACCTGAAAATTCACATCCTTCTTGGGATGGTAATCATGATGAAACTTGGTTAATACCTCAGCAGGAATATCAAAATTTAGAATACTTTCAAGCAATATATCGACAAAGGCCAGAACAATTAAAGGTAGTACCCTTTGTATGGGATCCAGAACATATGGATGGCAATCGCAATATACTTAAAGCAGCTGGTAAAAAAATACCCGGATATATTTCAGATAAACAGAGAAATGAAAGAAAGATTTCTGTCATGGAGCCTAATTTAAATGTGGTTAAATATTCAATAATTCCTCTATTAATCGCTGAACAAGTTCATAGAAATAAAGGTACTGATGCATTTAAGCAATTATATATTGGAAGCGGTGATAAGATATTAAAAAACGACTACTATAAAAAAATGATTATGCAATTAGACTTAGTAAAGCATAATCCACCTATTGCTAAATATGTGCCAAGATATCCAGTTGCAACGTTTTTAGCAGAAGAAACAGATATAGTTCTTTCACACCAATGGGAGAATCCTCTTAACTATGCATATCTAGATGCAATATATTATGGCTATCCATTGGTTCATAATGCAGATTATATAAAAGATGCTGGATATTATTATGAAGGTTTTAAAATTAATGATGGTGCTGAACAACTAGAAGAGGCATTAGCAAATCACGACCCAGAAGCTTATGCTAAGAAAAACAGATCAGCTTTAAAAAGATATTTACCGACTAATAAAAAGGTAGTAGAAACTTATAAAAAATTAATTGAAAATTTATATGAGGACAAACATGAACTATCATATAAATATAATTGGAAAACAAACTTATATAAATAATGGCAAATAATAAAGAGTTATTAAAGGCAATTGAGAATTATGAAAAGCCAAAAATATCTGTAGTAATGCAGGTATTTTTAGGTGATTATCCTGGTGCTAGATCTAATCCTATCGAAAAATTTAAAAGAGCAGTAAAAAGTTTTCAAGAACAAACTTATAAGAATAGTGAATTGATAATAGTAGCTGATGGTTGTTTAAAAACACAGCAGATATATCAACGAACTTTTCAAAATGAGGAGAATATTAAATTTATTTATATTGATAAAAAGTCTAGTCTTAATATGTATGAAGATCATGTAATAGATGGACAAACCTATAAATATTATCGTGGTACTGCAAGAAAGATTGGAGTTGCTGCGGCTACTGGTGATTTAATTACTTATATGGATGGTGATGATTATTTATTACCACAACACTTATTGACTATTATGTTAACTTATAATCAACAACCTAAATGTGATTGGTGGATTAATAGAAGTTGGTATGACCATGCAACTGCAAACTGGGATGATAATGATATTATGTATAGTACTATAAATGCGGATACTGTAGAATTTGATGAGTTTAAAAATCAAAAATGGACTCAAGTTAAATTAAAAGAAAATCAAGTAATATTAAGTCCTTGGTTATTTATACACAGAGCAACTTGTAATACTAAATGGAGAGATACAATTGGCGTTTCTGAAGATGTTGATTTTAATAAAAGGTTACGTGCTGAATATCCAAATGGATTTCCGTTTGAAAGACCTACATATGTTAGGTGTCATTATACTAATAAATGGGATGTTTAAAATTAATTTTTAAATGAATACTTATATTATACCTACAATTGGCCGTGCTAGTTTAAAAAAAACTATTGATTCAATTAAATCCGAAGATCCTACTGCTGAAATATTAATAAAATCTGGTGGTTCTGCTGGTGAAAATAGAAATAGTGGTTTAGCTGAGGCTAATGGTGACTGGATTTTTTTTATTGATGATGATGATTATTATTCACTAGGTTATTTAAAAGAGATTGATAATAATTTAGATATTGTAGTATTTCGAATGAATCAACAAGGTAAAATTATACCTAGTTATGAAAATGAAAATCTAGTAGTTGGTAATGTTGGTATAAATTTTGCAATTAAGAAAACATTCTATAATAAGTTAAATACTAAATTTGATATTTCTGGATTTGCAGAGGATTGGAGATTTTTAAAAAAGTTTTTAGATTTAAATCCAAATGTAAAGATAACAAAGAATGTATATTACAATGCACCGATATCAAATCATATGGTTAATAAATTAAAATTTAGTGTTATAATTCCAACAATGTGGAGATCTGATAAAATATTTAAATTATTAGAAGATATGCATAGATCTAATTTTATTGATGAAATAATACTTATAGATAATGAACCTAGTTTAAAACCAAATTTATTAAAGTTTAATAAAATAAAATATTATACTGAAAATAAAAACATCTATGTTAATCCAGCCTGGAATAAAGGAATACAACTATCAAATAACGAATTAGTATGTATATGTAATGATGATATAAATTTTAATATTAATAATGTATTTTCATGGATTTTAAAAAATCAAATGCATTTGGGTGTGATCGGAGTTTATGCTGATAGTTTTAATGGACCTACAAAATCTGATGGTGTTGCAGAAGTTAAAGATAATGTAGAAGGCCATATACAAACCGGTCATTTTGGATGTTTGATGTTTTTAAAAAAATCAAACTGGGTTGATATACCTAATGAACTTAAAATATACTATGGTGATAATTGGATAGTTAAGTATAATAAACCAATGTATGCATTTAGACCCAAAGATGGGATAGAAGCTGATAAACATGCAACCACTTCTGATAAATCTTTTTCCACAGTTAAACGCAATGATATATTAACTTGGTCTAGACTTACCAAGTGACATTTTAAAAATTTTAGCACATTCTTCTAAATAAGTTTCTTTATGCTCTTCTGGTCTTACATACCATTGATAAGCCATTGACTGCTCATATTTTGAAATTTGTTCTTTTAGATTTAAAATATTCTCATTGATATTATTTATCTTTTCATCATCTAATTCAAAGGATTCAATTCTTAAATCTAAAGCTACTTTTAATAATAAACCCCAGTCATAAGTATCATTAGCTTGATTAGCTTCTTCATATGCTAATTTCAAAAATTCACTTTCTTCTTCAGATTCTGAGTTAATTTTATCAGGATGGCATTTTATTACAACCTTTCTAAATAGCTTCTTGAAATCTTTATCGTCGAATGAAACACTTTCAACCTCATCCACCTTTTTAGGTTTTTCACCATCACCCTTTGGTGTCAAGGCTTCTAATGCACTTTCATCTACTCTTTTTAATTCATTTCTAAATAATGATTCTGCTTCATTAGAAATTTCTTTAAAATCATTTAAAGTTTCTAAATGATATACATAATCTCTAATTACTTTCTTGGCTAATATATTCATATTCTATTTATCATACATAATATGTTAATAATATAAATTAAATTCAAAAAAACAAATATGAACATATATAGACTGATATATAAACCAGCATGAAATAGATCATGTCAAATTCATTTAAAAAATAAAAAAATAATTTATCTATGTCACAAATTAAAATTAAGCAGGTTGACGGTTTACAGGCTAAATTGGATCAATTAGATTCTCAATTAGCAGCTGGTTCGTTAAAGTCTGAGTATTCTCAGACATCTCATGGTTTTAGTGCTGGTAATGTTATTGCATTTAACAATGGTTCTTGGATATTAGCTGACGCAAGTGATGCTAATAAGCTAGGAAGGTTAGTAGTAGAAAGTGTTACTACTGACGCGTTTGTTGCAGTTCAGATTGGTAATATAGAAGTATCTGGTTGGGGATTAACAGCTGGAAAATTCTATGTTGTTACTGAAACTGGAGATGGTTCAATTACTGAATTTATCGGAGCAACAAACCCGGACTTTGCATTTAGCAACCCAGTATTACAAGCTATTACTTCAACAAAAGCACAGGTTCTTCCATGGAGACCAAGTTTAGGTGCGACGCCAGTAGCTCAAGGAACTGAATATACTCAACAAGAAATACCAACTGTTACTTCAGGAAATGGAGCTACAACAGGTATTACATTAGACTTTACACCATTTGCTGATGGTTCAGTTCAAGTTTTTATCAACTCAGTAGCACTTACAGAATCGTATGGTGATAAAACTGGAGATGTATACTTTTCAAATGATGGAGGTACTACAGCCAGAGCATTAGCAGATATTGAAGCTGGTGATGAATTAATATGGAACGGTACGGTTGCAGGCTATGATTTAGCAACAACAGATGTTATTGAAATAGTATACGAAAAAAGCACATTAGATTAAAAATAAAAAAAATAATAAATATAAATTATGGCATATATTTCTACGTTTGGACCTCAGGGACCTACAGGACCATTAGGTCTTCAAGGTGATCAGGGAGTCGAAGGCGATCAGGGGTTACAAGGACCAACCGGTGAACAGGGTATACAAGGTGATCAAGGTATTCAAGGAGAGCAAGGCTTTCAAGGACCTACTGGAGAACAAGGTATACAAGGTGAGCAAGGATTCCAAGGACCTAAAGGAGATCAAGGAGAACAAGGTGTAACAGGAGCACAAGGTTCAGAAGGATATACTCCAACAAAGGGTACTGATTATTTTGACGGTGCTCAAGGTGAAAAAGGAGATCAAGGTGAACAAGGTATTCAAGGAGAACAAGGTTTCCAAGGAGAACAAGGTTTCCAAGGACCTACTGGAGAACAAGGTATTCAAGGTTTTCAAGGAGAACAAGGAGATCAAGGTTTAAAAGGAGATCGAGGTAATACAGGTGCACAAGGTATTCAAGGAGACCAAGGTGAACAAGGAGAACAAGGAGAACAAGGATTCCAAGGACCAACTGGTGAACAAGGTATTCAAGGTTTCCAAGGAGAAGAAGGTATTCAAGGAGATCAAGGATTCCAAGGACCAACTGGTGAACAAGGTATTCAAGGTTTTCAAGGAGAACAAGGTATTCAAGGAGATCAAGGTATTCAAGGAGATCAAGGAGATCAAGGACCTATAGGAGATCAAGGAGAGCAAGGTATTCAAGGAGAACAAGGATTCCAAGGACCAACTGGTGAACAAGGTATTCAAGGTTTCCAAGGAGAAGAAGGTATTCAAGGAGAACAAGGTTTCCAAGGACCTAAAGGAGATCAAGGAGATCAAGGACATACTGGAGAACAGGGTATTCAAGGTTTCCAAGGTGAAAAAGGAGATCAAGGTGAACAAGGTATTCAAGGAGAACAAGGATTCCAAGGAGCTAAAGGAGATCAAGGAGATGTTGGTGCTACTGGTGAACAGGGTATTCAAGGTGAACAAGGTTTCCAAGGACCTAAAGGAGATCAGGGTGATCAAGGACATACTGGAGAACAAGGTATTCAAGGAGAACAAGGTTTCCAAGGACCTAAAGGAGATCAAGGTGAACAAGGTGAACAAGGTTTCCAAGGTGAACAAGGTTTCCAAGGAGAGCAAGGTATACAAGGTGAACAAGGTTTCCAAGGACCTAAAGGAGATCAAGGAGATGTTGGTGCTACTGGAGAACAGGGTATTCAAGGAGAACAAGGTTTCCAAGGACCTAAAGGAGATCAAGGTGAACAAGGATTCCAAGGAGAAAAAGGAGACCAAGGTGATGTTGGTGCTACTGGTGAACAGGGTATTCAAGGAGACCAAGGATTCCAAGGAGAACAAGGAGATCAAGGTTTTAAAGGAGATCAAGGTGTTAAAGGAGATCAAGGAGATCAAGGTTTCCAAGGACCTAAAGGAGATCAAGGAGATGTTGGTGCTACTGGTGAACAGGGTATTCAAGGTGAACAAGGTTTCCAAGGACCTAAAGGAGATCAAGGTGAACAAGGGTTCCAAGGAGAAAAAGGAGATCAAGGTGAACAAGGATTCCAAGGAGAAAAAGGAGATCAAGGTGAACAAGGATTCCAAGGTGTTAAAGGAGATCAAGGAGATGTTGGTGCTACTGGAGAACAGGGTATTCAAGGAGACCAAGGATTCCAAGGAGAAAAAGGAGATCAAGGTGAACAAGGATTCCAAGGTGTTAAAGGAGATCAAGGTGAACAAGGGTTCCAAGGTGAAAAAGGAGATCAAGGATTCCAAGGACATACTGGAGAACAAGGTATTCAAGGAGAACAAGGATTCCAAGGACCAACTGGAGAACAGGGTATTCAAGGTGAACAAGGATTCCAAGGACCTAAAGGAGATCAAGGTGAAAAAGGAGATCAAGGTTTTAAAGGAGATCAAGGAGATGTTGGTGCAACAGGTGCTCAGGGTCTTAAAGGAGATCAAGGATTCCAAGGACCAACTGGAGAACAAGGTATTCAAGGTGAACAAGGATTCCAAGGACCTAAGGGTGACCAAGGATTAAAAGGAGATCAAGGATTCCAAGGTAAGACTGGTATTCAAGGTGAACAAGGATTCCAAGGACCTAAAGGAGATCAAGGAGATCAAGGTTTAAAAGGAGATCAAGGTTTCCAAGGTATTGAAGGTGCTCAAGGTAATGCAGGATGGGGTGTTGAAATGCAAGGACAAGTTGCAACCGAATCTAATTTACCAGCAACTGGAAATTCAAATGGAGATGCTTATATAGTACAATCAGATGATTCATTATGGATCTGGACATCAGCAGATGGATGGGTATCAGGTGGATCTATACAAGGACCAAGAGGTTTCCAAGGTTTAAAAGGAGATCAAGGAGATCAAGGTTTAAAAGGAGATCAAGGTTTAAAAGGAGATCAAGGATTCCAAGGTAAGACTGGTATTCAAGGAGAACAAGGTTTCCAAGGACCTAAAGGAGATCAAGGTGAAAAAGGAGATCAAGGTTTAAAAGGAGATCAAGGTTTCCAAGGTAAAACTGGTATTCAAGGAGCTCAAGGTGAAAAAGGAGATCAAGGATTCCAAGGACCAACTGGTGAACAAGGTATTCAAGGTGAACAAGGATTCCAAGGACCTAAGGGTGACCAAGGTGAAAAAGGAGATCAAGGATTCCAAGGTGCTCAAGGTAAAACTGGACTTAAAGGAGATCAAGGAGATGTTGGTGCAACAGGTGCTCAAGGTATTCAAGGTCCTAAAGGAAATACAGGTGCTCAAGGTATTGAAGGATATACTCCAATAAAGGATACTGATTATTTTGACGGAGCTCAAGGTAAAACTGGACCAACAGGTGCTCAAGGTACTCAAGGTAAAACTGGACCAATCGGACCTCAAGGATTAAAAGGAGATCAAGGAGATGTTGGTGCTCAAGGTAACCAAGGTAAAACTGGACCTACAGGTGCTCAAGGTGCTCAAGGTAAAACTGGACCAATAGGACCTCAAGGATTAAAAGGAGATCAAGGAGATGTAGGTGCTCAAGGTAACCAAGGTAATATAGGACCTAAAGGAAATACAGGTAACCAAGGTGCAACTGGACCAATAGGACCAATAGGACCACAAGGATTAAAAGGAGATCAAGGAGATAAAGGAGATCAAGGTGCTAAAGGAAATACCGGTAATCAAGGTGCTGTAGGTGCTCAAGGTAGAACTGGACCAATAGGACCACAAGGATTAAAAGGAGACCAAGGTAACCAAGGTAATGTTGGTGCAACAGGACCTATAGGTGCTCAAGGTACTCAAGGTAAAACTGGACCAATTGGACCACAGGGATTAAAAGGAGATCAAGGAGATGTAGGTGCTCAAGGTAAAACTGGACCTACAGGTGCTCAAGGTGCTCAAGGTAAAACTGGACCAATAGGACCTCAAGGATTAAAAGGAGATCAAGGAGACGTAGGTGCAACTGGACCAATCGGACCACAGGGTGTTAAAGGAAGTACAGGTAATCAAGGTATTCAAGGACCTAAAGGAAATACAGGTAATCAAGGTATTCAAGGACCACAAGGTAAAACTGGACCAATAGGACCACAAGGATTAAAAGGAAATACAGGTAATCAAGGTGTAACTGGACCAATAGGACCAAGAGGTTATCAAGGATATACTGGACCAACAGGTGCTCAAGGTGCTCAAGGTAAAACTGGACCAATCGGACCACAAGGTAATCAAGGTAAAACTGGACCAACCGGTGCTCAAGGCCATCAAGGTAAAACTGGACCAATAGGACCAAGAGGTTATCAAGGATATACTGGACCAATAGGACCACAGGGTGTTAAAGGAAGTACAGGTAATCAAGGTATTCAAGGACCTAAAGGAAATACAGGTAATCAAGGTATTCAAGGATCACAAGGTAAAACTGGACCAACCGGTTCTCAAGGTTATCAAGGTAAAACTGGACCAGGAGGAACAATAGGAAATACTGGACCAGGAGGACCAAGAGGTTATCAAGGTTATCAAGGTAAAACTGGACCAGGAGGACCACAAGGTTTCCAAGGACCAGCTCCAATAAAAAATACTGATTATTTTGACGGTGCACAAGGTCATCAAGGTAGAACTGGACCAATAGGACCAGCAGGACCTCAAGGTAAAACAGGACCAGGTGGACCAGCAGGACCACAAGGTAAAACTGGACCAACAGGTGCTCAAGGTAAAACTGGACCAAGAGGTTATCAAGGTTATCAGGGTAAAACTGGACCAACAGGACCAACACTTGCTGTTTGTTCTAATTCTAATAATAGAGTTATTACTGCAACTGGAGGAAGTTGTGTACAAGCTGAAACTTACTTTACATGGGATGGTACTAATCTTAAAGTAGGTGATCACTCAATGGGCGGATACGGACTTGGTACACTTGTCGGCGGTAATAGTAACACTCTAGGTCAATATTCATATGCTGCATCTGTAGTAGGTGGTTGTTGTAACACTGCGAGCGGTTCTTACTCATCTGTTATTAGTGGTTTTAGTAACACTGCAAGTGGGTCTGAATCATTCATCGGTGGTGGTTTTAGTAACACTGCAAGTGGAACTCGTTCTGCTGTTATGGGTGGTCGAAGTAACACTGCGAGCGGTTCTTGTTCTGCTGTTATGGGTGGTTATTCTAACACTGCAAGTGGTACTAGATCTGGTATTCTAGGAGGAAGATATAATACTACTAATGGTAAAACTGAATCGTTTATAATAGGTAGATACTTAACTGCAACCACACATTATACAACGTATATGAATAATGCAACAATTGCATGTCATTTACAAGTAGGTGGAACAACGACACTAAGTTCAACTACTGGTAGAATTGATGCAACCAATGATATTGTTGCTTACTCAACTTCGGATGAGAGATTAAAGGAGAATATTACACCTATCGAAAACGCACTTTGTAAAGTGGTTGGAGTTAGTGGTAACACATTCG
>Ga0209653_1001532_pt1 | contig 18451 bp, 15 predicted proteins | sample SaaInl6LU_22_DNA_FD_184644 | JGI IMG/M metagenome (GOLD analysis project Ga0209653, IMG submission 184644) | Marine microbial communities from expanding oxygen minimum zones in the Saanich Inlet - ESP_116LU_22_DNA (SPAdes) (version 2) | ecosystem: Environmental > Aquatic > Marine > Intertidal...
ATCTTAAATCACTTTGAACAAACCTAGCTTCAAAACTATTATTTAATGAAAAAACAACTCGAAAATTGAGTGAACTATCTGCAAAATCTGTAAATAATACTCTAGGTTCTGGCACTTTTAAAATTTTCTTATGAGATTTTGCAACATTTAAAAGTATTTCTTTTACTAAATCAACATCACTACCATAAGCCACTCCAACATCTACAGACTCTCTAGTTTCTACTCCATTTTCTGTCCAATTAAACAATATATTTGTTAGATATAAATGATTAGGAATTACTAATACTTTATTATCTATAGTTACTGCTCTAGTTGTTCGTAAACGAATATCTAAAACTCGACCAACTTTTCCTTCTAACTCTATAATATCTCCTACATGAACAGATTTATCTACTAAAATAAATATTCCAGAGATAATATCTTGAAACAAGGTTTGTAATGCTAAACCAACACCAATTAAAAGTGCTGCAGAAGCAGCAAATACTGCTGTTACATTTACACCTGCAGTATGCATACCCACCAAAAAGATAATTAAAAAAACGAACCATCTTATATAACTAAAAAGTGTTATAAATTTTCGTTCATCTTGGTTAGATAATTTTCTAGTAATAATTCTACGAACAAAATTTAGAATCAAAGAAGTTATAATTAATGCTATTGCAATAAAAATTAACCCTTTTACAGTAATGCTAATTTCTTCAGAAAAAACAAATTTATAATCTAAAATAGAATTTGCTTCTTCTACAATTGTTTCTTTAACTTGATCAATAGTATCTTGCATTTATCCTTTATATTTTAACCATTTATATAAATCTTTATAAGTAGGTTTTTTACCATACATTAAAATACCAACTCTATATATTTTTGCTGCCAACCATACCATAAACGTAAAAGTTATTAATAATAAACTCATAGAAATGGCTAATTCTGTCCATGTAACTCCAAAAGGAACTCTCATTAACATTACTATTGGACTAGTTAAGGGTATGTGTGAAAAAGCAACTGAAATTGGCCCATGAGGATCATTAATAACTGTAGCAAAACCAACATAAACCCCTAATATTAAAGGCAACATAATTGGTAACATAAATTGTTGCGTGTCTGTTTCATTATCTACAGCAGCACCAACAGCAGCAAATAACGAACTATATAACATATATCCTCCTAAAAAGTAAAAAATAAAAAGTACAAATAGTATTAAAAGTGGTAATCGTAAAACTTCTTGTATTAATACTTGCATTTTATCTCCACCAGCTACATTTTTTGCAGCCTCTAATTGTTCTGCAGATAAATTAGCTGTTTGCATTTCAGCCATATTTATGCCTAAAAGAGATGTTGCAAGAGTACCTAAGATAAAAATAAGAATACCCCAAATAAAAAATTGCAATAATCCTGCTGAAGCATTACCAATAATTTTACCTAACATTAACTGAAATGGTTTTACAGAAGATACAATAACCTCTATAATTCTACTTGTTTTTTCTTCGATAACACTTCTCATTACAGAAGTACCATAAATCATAACAAACATCATTAAAAAATAACCAGCTATTGCTCCTACTCCAATCTTTAATCCATTAATTAATTTTGATGATTCTTCTCCAGAAAAATTATACATTTTAATATCTGACTGAATTCTAGAAGCATTTATTTTATTTATATCAATCCCAAAATCATTTAGTTTTTGGTTTCTTATTTTAGTTTCAATTTTATTTTCTAAAGCATTCATTACAGACATCCCTGGAGAATCTTTAGAATAAAATTCAATAGATTTTGCTAATAACTCTAGGCTATCTTGTTTTGGAATTATAAGTGCACCATAATAATTACCTTGCTCTACTTTCTGTTTTGTATCTTCAATACCTTTTGATGTAAAATCTAAATAATGAACAGTTTTAGAATCTTTAAAGTCTTCTTTTGAAAACAAACCTGAATTGTCTATATAAACAATTTCCTTGACCTTTTCGTTATTTTTTTTCATTAAAAAATAAACTAAAAAACCCATACCAACCATTATTAGAGGACTCAAAAAAGTCATCACTATAAACGATTTATTACGAACCTTTGCAATAAACTCTCTTTCTATAATTAGTTTTAACTTACTCATCTCTAATTGTTTTTATTAACAGCTTGTATAAAAATATCGTTTGCACTTGGAATTAATTCAACAAAATGTTGCACCTCTCCTCTATTCGTTAAAAAAGCCAATAAATCGTTTGCAGAATCTTGCCTACCTAACTTAACACTTAGAGTTAATTCGTTACCTAACAATTTAAAATCTGGAGGAAAAACTTCAAATTTTTCTTTTAATTGAGATTCTACTTCTTTTGCATTAGAAGTATGTAAACCTACCTGAAAAGTGTTTGTTCTAAATTCTCTTTTAATGTCATCTAACTTACCATCTAAAATTTTGTTAGATTTATTAATCAAAGCTATTTCATCACACATTTCTTCTACAGACTCCATTCTATGTGTAGAAAAAATAATGGTAGCACCTTCATCTCTTAGTTTCAAGATTTCTTGAGCTATTAATTGTGCATTGATAGGATCAAAACCAGAAAAAGGCTCATCAAAAATTAATAGTTTTGGTTGATGCAATACAGTTACTATAAACTGAACCTTTTGAGCCATTCCTTTAGAAAGCTCTTCAATTTTTTTATTCCACCAAGCAGAAATATCAAATTTTTCAAACCAATATTTCAATCTTTTTTTTGCTTCAGACTTAGACAATCCTTTCAATTGAGCTAAATACAAGGCTTGTTCACCTACTTTCATAGATTTATATAAACCTCTTTCTTCAGGCAAGTAACCAATATCAGCTGTATGCTTAGGTGACAAAGGTTCACCATCTAAAAAAATGGTTCCTTTATCTGGCATTGTAATTTGATTAATAATTCTAATTAAAGAAGTTTTACCAGCTCCATTTGGACCCAAAAGCCCATAAACACTCCCTTTTGGGATATGAATAGATACATTATTTAATGCTCTAAAATCACCATAATTTTTTACAACATTATTTATTTCTAATAAATTACTCATGTATTTTTTGGTTAGAAGTTTTTTCTGAAAATCGTATTCTCACAAATTTAGTTAATTATAACTATTTGTAGCTCAAAAATTAAAATGGTTACAAAAAATAAAATGTTAAAATTTATTATGCATGCATAACTTTTTTTCAATTTACTATGCATGCATAGTAAATTTTTATATCTTTGGTGCAATGGATAAAAATATTTCAATAGACCATCAGTTAAGAGCCACTTGGCAAGCAGTTGCTAAGATGTATAATGAGCAAGCTGCAAAGCATGATAGTACTATGGCTACTGCTTTTGTGCTGTTAACTATTGATAAAGTAAAAGGAACACCTTCTACCTCATTAGGCCCTTTAATGGGAATGGAACCTACAAGTCTTTCTAGAATTTTAAAATCTATGGAAGAAAAAGGTGCCATTTCAAGAGAAAAAAATCCAGATGATGGAAGAAGCGTTATCATTAAATTGACAGATTATGGAAAAGAAATGCGTAAAGTATCTAAAGGTCATGTCTATCAATTTAACAATATTGTACGTGAATATGTAACAGAAAAAGAACTAGATTCTTTTTTTAAAGTTATGAACGTAATTAACAATCTAATTGCAGAAAAGAAAATTTTTGAAGAAATAAACCAAGATAAATAAAACATAAACTAACAAATAATGACAAGAAGAATAAAAAAAGTTGCAATAATTGGCTCAGGCATAATGGGTTCAGGTATTGCATGTCACTTTGCTAATATTGGTGTAGAAGTTCTTTTGTTGGATATTGTTCCAAGAGAATTAACAGATAAAGAAAAAGCACAAGGTCTTACATTAGAAGATAAAGTAGTTCGTAATCGTTTAGTAAATGATGCCTTATCTAATTCTTTAAAATCTAAACCTTCACCTATTTATAATAAAAAATTTGCAAGTAGAATTACTACAGGTAACCTAGATGATGATTTACATTTAATTAAAGATGTAGACTGGGTAATGGAGGTTGTTGTAGAGCGTTTAGATATTAAAAAATCTGTTTTCGAAAAAGTAGAAAAATATAGAAAGCCAGGTACTTTAATCACATCTAATACATCTGGTATTCCTATTAAATTTATGAATGAAGGCAGAAGTGAAGATTTTCAGCAACATTTTGCTGTAACACACTTTTTTAACCCTCCTCGTTATTTAAAATTATTTGAAGTAGTACCAGGGCCAAATTGTAAACAAGAAGTAACAGACTTCTTAATGATGTATGGTGATAAGTTTTTAGGTAAAACTTCTGTATTAGCTAAAGATACTCCTGCATTTATTGGAAACAGAATAGGAATCTTTGGTATTATGAGTTTATTTCATGTTGTAAAAGAAATGGACTTAACCATAGAAGAAGTAGATAAATTAACAGGCCCAGTTATTGGACGTCCTAAATCTGCAACTTTTAGAACCATTGATGTAGTTGGTTTAGATACTTTAGTACATACTGCAAATGGAGTTAAAGATAATTGCCCAAATGATGAAGCTAGAGATCAGTTTGTAATTCCTGATTTTGTAAACCATATGATGGAAAACAAAATGTTAGGTAGCAAAACCAAACAAGGTTTTTACAAAATGACTAAAGATGCAAATGGTAAAAGAAATATATTATCATTAGATTTAAATACATTAGAATATAGAGAAAAGAAACGTGCAAAATTTGCAACTTTAGAACTTACGAAAACGATTGACAATGTAACAGATAGATTTAAAGTTTTAGTTGCTGGTAAAGACAAGGCAGGAGAATTCTATAGAAAATCATTTGCAGCAATGTTCGCATATGTACAAAATAGAATTCCAGAAATTTCTGATGAATTATATAGAATAGATGATGGTTTAAGAGCTGGTTTTGGTTGGGAACATGGACCTTTCCAAATTTGGGATGCTATTGGTGTAGCAAAAGGTGTAGAATTAATGAAAGCTGAAGGACATGAACCTGCTACTTGGGTAACAGAAATGTTAGAAAAAGGAGAAACCTCTTTTTACACTGTAAAAGAAGGCGCAACATATTATTATGATATACCTTCAAAAGCTCAAGTTAAAAAACCAGGTCAAGATGCATTTATCATTTTAGACAACATTAGAAAATCAAACGAAGTTTGGAAAAACTCTGGAGCTGTAATAGAAGATTTAGGTGATGGAATTTTAAACTTAGAGTTTCAATCTAAAATGAATACCATTGGTGGTGATGTTCTTACTGCTATCAATAAAGCTATTGATTTAGCTGAGAAAAATTATCAAGGATTAGTGGTTGGTAATCAAGCTGCAAACTTCTCTGTTGGTGCAAATATTGGTATGATATTTATGATGGCTGCAGAGCAAGAATATGATGAGTTAAATATGGCTATCAAGTATTTTCAAGATACAATGATGCGTATGAGATACTCAGCAATACCAACTGTAGCTGCTCCTCATGGAATGACTTTAGGTGGTGGATGTGAATTATCTATGCACGCAGATAAAGTGGTTGCAGCTGCAGAAACTTATATTGGTTTAGTAGAGTTTGGAGTTGGTGTAATTCCTGGTGGTGGTGGTTCTAAAGAAATGGCTTTAAGAGCACAAGATTTATTTCACCAAGGAGATGTACAATTAAATGTATTACAAGAACACTTCCTAGCTATTGGTATGGCTAAAGTAGCAACTTCAGCTTATGAAGCCTTTGATATGAATGTACTTCAAAAAGGAAAAGATGTTGTGGTTGTTAATAAAGACAGACAAATTGCAGAAGCTAAAAAGCATGCCTTATTAATGGCAGAAGCTGGCTACACTCAAAAACCAATGAGAGACGATATTTTGGTATTAGGTAAACAAGCTTTAGGTACGTTTATGGTTGGTACAGATTCTATGCAAGCTTCTAGATATATTTCTGAACACGATCAAAAAATAGCAAACAAATTAGCATATGTAATGGCTGGTGGAGATTTATCTGAACCTACAAGAGTATCAGAACAATATTTATTAGACATAGAGCGTGAAGCATTCTTAAGTTTAACTACAGAACGTAAAACTTTAGAACGAATTCAACACATGTTAAAAACAGGTAAACCTTTAAGAAACTAAGAAAATGAAAACAGCATATATAGTAAAAGGATATAGAACAGCAGTCGCTAAATCAAAAAGAGGTGGCTTCAGATTTAAAAGAGCTGATGAACTTGCTGCAGAAACCATTCAATACATGATGGGTAAAATGCCAAGTTTTGATGTTAATAGAATAGATGATGTAATCGTAGGTAATGCAATGCCAGAAGGATCTCAAGGTCTTAACATGGCACGTATTATTTCTTTAATAGGATTAAATACAGTTGATGTACCAGGAGTTACTGTAAATCGTTTTTGTTCTTCGGGTTTAGAAACAATTGGTATGGCTGTGGCTAAAATCCAATCAGGAATGGCTGATTGTATTATAGCTGGTGGTACAGAAAGTATGACTTCTGTACCTATGACAGGTTTTAAACCAGAACTAAACTACAACATTGTAAACCAAGGTAATGAAGATTACTATTGGGGAATGGGTAATACAGCTGAAGCTGTTGCAGAAAAATATAATGTTTCTAGAGAAGACCAAGATGAGTTTGCATATAACTCTCATATGAAAGCATTAAAAGCATTAGCTGAAGATCGTTTTCAAGACCAAATAGTACCTATAGAAGTAGAAGAAACTTATTTAGATGCTAATGGTAAAAAAGCAACAAAAAAATACACTGTTAATAAAGATGAAGGTCCTAGAAAAGGAACTAGTAAAGAAGCATTAGCAAAATTACGCCCAGTATTTGCAGCAAATGGTTCTGTAACTGCAGGTAATTCATCACAAACTAGTGATGGTGCTGCTTTTGTTTTAGTAATGAGTGAAGAAATGGTAAAAGAACTAAATCTTGAACCTATTGCAAGAATGGTAAGCTATGCAGCTGCTGGTGTACCACCAAGAATTATGGGAATTGGTCCTGTTGCAGCTATTCCAAAAGCATTAAAGCAAGGTGGATTAAAACAAAGTGACATTGAATTAATCGAATTAAACGAAGCTTTTGCATCTCAATCTTTGGCAGTTATGAGAGAGTTAAACCTTAATCAAGATATTGTTAATGTAAATGGTGGAGCTATTGCTTTAGGGCATCCTTTAGGTTGTACAGGTGCTAAATTATCTGTGCAATTATTTGATGAAATGCGTAAACGCGAAATGAATAATAAATATGGTATGGTGACTATGTGTGTAGGTACAGGTCAAGGTGCTGCAGGAATATTTGAATTTTTAAAATAAAACATAAGTAAAAATATAAATCATGGAAACAGTAGAAAAAGATATTTTAAGAGGAGGACAATTCCTTGTAAAAGAATCAAAGTGTGAAGACATATTTACTCCAGAAGATTTTTCTGAAGAGCAAATAATGATGAAAGAAGCTGTAAAAGAATTTACAGATAGAGAAATTGTAGCTCATAGAGATAGGTTTGAAGCAAAAGACTATGCCTTAACTGAAGAAGTTATGAAAAAAGCTGGTGAACTCGGCTTTTTAGGTGTTGCAGTTCCTGAAGAATATGGAGGAATGGGTATGGGATTTGTATCTACAATGATTACTTGTGAATATATTTCTAGTGGAAATGGTTCTTTAAGTACAGCATTTGGTGCTCATACAGGTATTGGAACAATGCCAATAACTTTATATGGTACAGAAGAGCAAAAGCAAAAATATGTTCCAAAATTAGCTTCTGGTGAATGGATGGGTGCTTACTGTTTAACAGAGCCAGGTGCAGGTTCTGATGCTAATTCAGGCAAAACAACTGCTGAATTAACAGAAGATGGAAAATCTTACAAGATTAATGGTCAAAAAATGTGGATTTCTAATGCTGGATTCTGTAATTTAATGATTGTTTTTGCAAGAATTGAAGATGATAAAAACATCACTGGCTTTATTGTTGAATATGATGCTGCAAATCCAAATGGAATTACTTTAGGTGAAGAGGAGCACAAATTAGGAATTCGTGCAAGTTCTACAAGACAAGTATTTTTTAATGATACAGTTGTTCCTGCAGAAAACATGTTATCTGTAAGAGGTGGTGGATTTAAAATTGCTGTAAACGCACTAAATGTTGGTCGTATTAAATTAGCAGCTGCATGTATAGATTCTCAAAGAAGAGTTTTAACAACAGCTTTACAATATGCAAACGAAAGAAAACAATTTAAAACACCTATTGCTGACTTTGGAGCCATTAAAGCTAAATTAGCAGAAATGGCTACAAATACGTATGCAGGTGAATCTGCAAGTTATAGAGCTGCAAAAGATATTGAAGATAGAATTGCAATGAGAATGGCTGCTGGTAACTCTCATCAAGAAGCAGAGTTAAAAGGTGTAGAAGAATATGCAATTGAATGTTCTATCTTAAAAGTTACTGTTTCTGAAGATGTACAAGCTTGTGCTGATGAAGGAATCCAGATTTTTGGAGGAATGGGTTTCTCTGAAGAAACACCAATGGAAGCTGCTTGGAGAGATGCAAGAATTGCAAGAATTTACGAAGGAACAAACGAAATTAACAGAATGCTTTCAGTTGGTATGTTAATTAAAAAAGCAATGAAAGGTCACGTAGATTTATTAGGACCTGCAACAGCAGTTGCTGATGAATTAATGGGTATTCCTTCTTTTGATACACCAGATTATTCAGAACTTTTTACTGAAGAAAAGGAAATGATTGCTAAAATGAAAAAAGTATTTTTAATGGTAGCAGGTTCTGCTATTCAAAAATATGGTCCAGATTTAGAAAAACATCAGCAATTATTATTAGCAGCTGCTAATATTTTAAATGAAATATACATGGCTGAATCTACTTTATTAAGAGCAGAGAAAAATGCAAAACGTTTTGGAGAGGATGCACAAGAAGGACAAATAGCTATGGCTAAATTATACTTATATAATGCTGTAGAAATTGTAGCTAAAAATGGTAGAGAAGGTATAATTTCTTTTGCTGAAGGAGATGAACAACGTATGTTATTAATGGGATTAAAGCGTTTTACTAAATACGCTAACTATCCAAACGTTGTTGCCTTACGTAATACAATAGCAGAAAAATTAAAAGCAGAAAACAAATACTGTTTTTAACAATATTGAAAAATTTTTAAAACCTTAAAAAGTTTTAGAATTTAGTTGTTTGTTTAAAAAGACCATCGATTTTGATGGTCTTTTTTGTATATTAAAGATTTAAATAAATTTTATCATGAAATTAAATATATTACTATTCTTTTTTATTAGTATTATTTATTCTTGTACAGAAAATAATCTTAAACCTATTGATAAAGTAATTAAAGAGAAATCTAAAATTTATAAAGTTAAAAAACATAAAAACTTTAACCAATATTGGTATGATGGAAATGCAGAAATAACCTCATATAAACTATCACAAGTTAGATATGGAGAAATTCATGAAGGAAGAGCAGTTACTATTTTTGTAACTGAAGATTTTCTTCCAGAAAAACAAGTAAAAGCAGATTATCAAAATGAAAAAAATATTCCTGTTTTAAAGTTAAATAGTACAAAAAAGTTTTTAACTGGTGTTTATCCTTATTCTTTAATGACGAGTACATTTTCACCAGTTGATAATGATATTCATCCTTTAAAAATTACTTTTTCTTCTCAAGAATGGTGTGGAAATACATTTATGCAACTTAACAATAGAAAAAATTTTGAAATTGATTTTTATTCTTACTTCGAGTCTAATTCTGACAAAAAATTATCTTTAGAAAAAAATGTCTTGGAAAATAGTTTTTGGAATTTGGCTAGAATAAACCCTTATCAAATAAAAAAAGGTCGTTATAAAATAATTCCTTCTTTTGAGTTCCTTGCATTAAATCATAAAAAAATTAAACCTTATGATGCTGAAGTGAATCTTTTAAAACAAGATAATTTATTAAATCTAACCATTTATTATCCAGAATTAAAAAGAAAGTTAATTCTAAATTTAACAGAAGACTTTCCTTTTACTATAGAGAGTTGGGAAGAACACATGGTAAGAGGTGAAAAGAAATTAGTAACAAAAGCTGAAAAAATAGAAAAAATTAAGGTAAAATATTGGAATAAAAACAGTAATAAAGACAAGATAATTCGCGAGAAATTAAGAATTTAACATTTACTTTTTAAATCTAATAAAATTCTTTATTTTTTATATATTTGCACAACCCTCAACTCACAAAAAAAATCAACTTTAACATGAAAAACATTTTGTTTTTAATGCTTTGCTTCTTTGTTGTATTTGTTAGTTGCAAGGAACCTAAAGTAATCGAAATAAATAGCGAAGAATTATTAAAAAACCTAAAAGAATTATCTGATGATTCTTATAGAGGTAGACTATTTAGTAGTCCTGAAGGTGCCAAAGCAAGAAAATTTATAGTAGAAAAATTTAAAGATGCTGGTTTGCAACCAATAAATGGTGAATATGAACATGAGTTTTCTGCAACTTTAAAAAAGAAACAAAGACAAGACCTTTTTCCAATTAAAAAAAATCCTTTAGACGATTATTCAAATGTACCAGATACAACTGTTGTTGGAGGAAATGCATTTGGAATTTTAAATGGTGAAACAAATAAAACGATTGTAATAACTGCACATTATGACCATTTAGGAGTTATCAATGAAAAAATATACAATGGTGCTGATGATAATGCTTCTGGTATTTCAGCACTTTTTACTATTGCTAAATATTTTAAAAATAAACCTACAAAACATAATTTAGTTTTTGCAGCAGTTGATGCTGAAGAAGTAGGTTCATTAGGTGCAGATTATTTCTTAAAAAACTTTAACAACAGAGAAAATATTGTTCTAAATGTTAATTTAGATATGATTGCTCATAGTGATTATGATCCAGAATTATTTGGTTCTGGTTTATATCATTATCCTGATTTAAGAGATCCATTAGAAGATGTTCATACAGAAAAAATAATGTTTCTTTTTGGTCATGATGATCCAAATAATAGAGAACAAGCAGATTGGACGTTTTCGTCTGACCATAAAGTATTTTACAGATCAAATATACCTCATATGTATTTTGGTGTTCCAGATCATAAAGATTATCATAGGTATACAGATACATATGCAACAATCAATGAAGCATTTTTTATTGAGGCTGTAAAAGTTATTATACAATCTATAGAAAATTTAGATCAGCATTTATACGAAGAAGCTAATTAAAAAAAAGAGATTACAATTTGTAATCTCTTTTTTTTGATTTTAATCGAATATGTTGAATTTAATTGGCCCTTATAATAACATCTCCATTAAAATTCTTAAATAAGACTTCTGATCCTCCACCATTTATAGATCCCATAATCCATTTTTCTACTTTTACTCTAAACGCATTTCCTTTACTGTTTTCACCTTTTGTTACTGTTGAAGAGTTAGGTTTTGTTTTTAAATCGAAATCTGTAAAAATTTCTCCTCTATCAGACTTCATCTTTAAATCTGCTTTAAAATTTTTAGGAAAAGTAATGTCTATATCTCCATTCATACTACTAAAAGCCATTGGTGCATTTGGTGTAACTTTTATAAAATTAACAACAATGTCTTTATTTAATGCATCTGCACTTACAGAACCACTTATATCTTTTAGTGTTATTTTACCATTTATATTACTTACATCCATAGTACCATTTACATTTTCTACATAAATATCACCCTTGTTAATGGTAGAAATTTTTAAAGAAAAATTCTTAGGTACTTCTATTTCAAAGTCTGTAGTTCCATGTGGTGTGCTTCTTACATAAACTTCGTTATTATATTCTTCTGCACTAAATTCCAAAGAATTATTAGATATTCTTTTTAATCCACTTACATCATTTTTACTTGTTTTTCTTCCACTATAATAGCTTTTAGCTTTTTCAACCTTTGTACCTTTTACAATAACCTCTTTAGTGTTTGATCCTTTAATAGTAATAGAACCGTTGATTATTCCCATCTTTAAAAAACCTTCTTTATCAGGGTTTGTTAAAGGAATAGTTACTGTTTCTTGGGCTGAAAGTTTTATAACAAATAATAGTAATAAGCTTACTAAAGTTACTTTAATTTTTAAATTTTTCATGTCTATATCTTTTTTACAATGGCATCTCCATTTAGTTGATTAAAATGTAAATGGACTTTTCCATTACCTATTTTAAATTGTTTGTTAGAATTTATTTTAAATTTTGTTCCTTTCTTACTGTATTCTTTTGTTGACTTGAACTGTGGAGTAGTTTTACTCACATCAAAATTTGTATAAAACCCACCATTCATGGTTTTATAACTTATACTAGCATCTAAATTATCTTGAAATTTTACAGTAATATCACCATTTAAAGAATTATAAAAACTTTCTTCTTTTGGGTTTTCTGAATAGGTAATATTAATATCTTTATTAAGTGCATTTACATCAGTTGTTCCAGAAACATTTTTCATATCAATAGCGCCATTGATATTTCTTACGATTAATAATTTACCATGAACATCATTAATAGTAATATTTCCATTGTTTACAGCTTTAATATCTATACTAGTGTTTTTAGGAATTTTAATTTTAAAATCTAAAGTATATTTATACATTCTTTTAGTTCTATGCTTATAACTTCTTCTATAATTATAACTAAATTCTCTATGATCAAATTCTCCAGTTGATAAATCAAAATGTGAATAGGGTGAATCTAAATACACATAAATTGCATCTTCTTTTTTGGCAGATTTTATGCCAATTTCTTCTTTACCCTTTTGCAAATCTTCTTTATTATCTGCAGAAATGATTTTGGTAACCTCTATTTTAATCGTGTTTCCTGAATAACCTTCAACATCAATAGAACCATAGACATTATCTACAACTAAAATATTATCTAATGATGCCTTATTAAAAGTTAGTTCCTTTTTTATGATCTCTGTTTCTTTTAGTTTTTTGTCTTTTTGATATCGCTGAGCTTTTACATTTCCTGTTAAGCAAACAGCACTAATTAATAAAACTGTTTTTAAAATTTTCATTGTTTATAATTTTGATGAATGACTAATTTATCTTTCTGTAAAAAGCTTGCCTAGGATTTGCCAGTTACATCAAAATGGTATTTATTATTAAATAATACTTTGTATACTTTCTTTCATTTTTTCTTTTACGTTCGCGTTAACATCTTCTTCTTGAATTATTTTTTCAAAAGATTTTACAGCTTTCTTTTCTTGTAAGACCACCATTAAATCTGCTAACTCCATTTGTACTAGAGGCGAATTTTGATTTATAATAGATTTTATTAAACCTTCTCTAACTTCTGGAATGTCTGTATACTTTTTTAATGCATCAACTGCAGATAAACGAACATTTACATTTTCGTCATTATTAAGCGTAGAAAATAATGCTGTTATAATAGTTTTTGTAACTTTATTCAACTTACCAACTTCATTTACAGCTTGTAACCTTTTATTAGCTGAAGGTTGGTCTAATAATGTAAGCACTAATTGAGATCGAACACTTTCTGTTTCTTTTTGTGCTATTTCTATTTTCTCTGCAGATGAATTAGAAATAGAACTAAAACCATTTCCTATGATGAAACCAACAATTAAAATAGCTAAAGTGTAAGAGAATTGTTGAACTATTTTCCTTGAAAAAAGATTTTTTAGCTTATCTAAAAATGAAACTTTATTTAATTTTTCTTCTTCATTTTTTAACATGCTATAAAAATTCATATCCATAGTAGTAGAAGGACTTATGTTATCTTCATCAATTTGATTCCAAAAAGTTTTTGAAAATTCAAATTCTTCTTGAAAAGCTTTATTTTCTTCTAAAAAAGTTTCAAATTCTATTCTTTTTTCTTCTGATAGATTGTCTGATAAATAATCTGTAATTGTTTCTTTAAATTCTGTATAATCCATCTCTATTCCTTTTCAATTGTTAAATAAATTTGCTTTAAACTATGTAAAGCTCTATGTACTTTTGTTCTTGCTGCACCTTCTGTACAACCAATAATTTCACCTACTCTTTATATTTTAATTCTTTTAATTTGCTTAAAATAATAAGTTCTTTATTTGCTGGTGATAATTTATCAATTGCTTTTTTTAAAGTCTTTTTATCTTCTTCAATTTTAATTTCTGACTCAATATTTTTATCTGAATTTAAACGATAAGAAACTGTTCCTATATCCTCATAAAAGTCTTTTTTTTGTTTTTTAAAATCATCATACATCTCGTTTCTAGCAATTTGAAAAATCCATGTGATAAATTTACTTTCATCATGAAATGTGTGTTTGTATTTTAAAACTCTTATAAAAACATTTTGTACTAAATCTTCACTAACACTAACATTCTTATTCATTTGATAAAAAAATCCGAATAAACGTTTTTTGTATCGCTCATACAATAAGCCAAGTGTATGGATTTCTCCATTTTTAACTCTTAACATTAAAGCATTATCTGATAATGTATTCAACTTCTTTTAGTTTGGTTGGTTTGTTTGAACAGATATACTGTTCTTTTTTAAAAGTGTTACAAAATAGTTTAAAAAATATATAAAATAAAAAAGACCTCATTACTGAGGTCTTTAAAATATCTTAAAATAAAAAAATATTATTCTAATGAACCTAGGTAACGTTCTGCATCTAATGCAGCCATACAACCTGTTCCTGCAGCAGTAACTGCTTGTCTATAATCTTTATCTTGAATATCACCAGCAGCAAAAACACCTGGTATATTTGTGTGAGTTGTTTTTCCTTTAGTAATTAAATATCCTGTTTCATCCATATCTAAAACTCCTTTAAATAAATCTGAATTTGGTGTATGTCCAATAGCAATAAATACTCCTGTTACAGGTATTTCAAAAGATTCTTTAGTTTGATTATTAACTGCTTTTACTCCAGTAACCACATTATCTCCAAGAACTTCCTCTATTTCTGTATTATATAAAACCTCAATATTTTTAGTTTTATCAACTCTATGTTGCATAGCTTTAGAAGCTCTCATATAATCTTTACGAACAAGTAAACTTACTTTAGAGCATATGTTAGCTAAATAAGTAGCTTCTTCTGCAGCTGTATCACCACCACCAACTACAACAACATCCTGACCTTTATAGAAAAAACCATCACAAGTAGCACAAGCAGAAACACCTCCACCAATTAATCGTTGCTCGCTTTCTAAACCTAAATATTTTGCAGTAGCTCCTGTTGAGATAATAATCGTTTCAGCTTCTATTTCTTTAGACTCGTCAACAATAACTTTATGAATACCACCTACTTCTTTAGACAAATCTACTTTTGTAACTAATCCAAAACGAACATCTGTACCAAAACGTTCTGCTTGGTTTTTTAAGTCATTCATCATAGCTGTACCATCTGTTCCATTAGGATATCCAGGAAAATTATCAACCTCTGTAGTTGTGGTTAATTGACCACCCATTTGCATTCCTGTATACATTACTGGTTTCATATCAGCTCTTGCAGCATAAATTGCTGCTGTGTATCCTGCTGGTCCAGAACCAATTATTAAGCATTTTATCTTTTCAATATTTTCTGACATAATATTATTCTCTATTTTGGGTGGTAAAAATAACTGTTTTTACAACTTATAAAAACGATTGTTTATAAGTTTTAATAATGAAAAAATAAACGAAAAGAATTGATTTATTGTAAGTAAATAATTTTATTGAGGAAGTAGTTTTATAATTCCTAAATTTTCTATACCAACATAAATATATCCATCTAAACCTTGTTCTACAGAGCGAACTCTTCCTAAACCTTCTAACATTTTTATTTCTTTAAAAACGTTATTTCCTTTTAGAATACATCTATTTAAATATTGAAATTTTAAAGAGCCAACCAATAAATTCCCTTTCCAATTCCCATATTTATCGCTATTGATAAAAGCCATTCCACTTGGAGCAATAGAAGGTGTCCAATAATGTATAGGTCTTTCCATTCCTGGAGCAGATGTTTTGTTAGTAAATTTTGTTCCATTATAATTAATCCCATAACTCACAACTGGCCAACCATAATTTTTACCTTTTTTTATGATGTTGATTTCATCACCTCCTTGTGGACCATGCTCATGAGACCAAATTTCATCAGTAAAAGGATTTATCTCCATCCCTTGAGGATTTCTATGCCCATAACTATATATTGCTTTTTTAGCACCATTTTTACTTGTAAACGGATTGTCTTTTGGTATGGAACCATCATCATTTAATCTATAAATTTTCCCACCATCTTTAGTAATATCTTGTGGATTAACATCTCTATTACCTCTATCTCCGATAGAAAAATAAACATGATTCTCTTTGTCAAATGCAATTCTAGATCCAAAATGTTGACCTCTTCTTGTATTTGGAATAGCTTTATATAAAACTTGTTTATTTACTAATTGATTATTTTGCAATTTTGCTCGCATTAAAGAGGTATTACCACCTGTTCCATTTCCTTTGGCTGAGGCATAAGTAAAATAAATCCAACCATTCTCTTTATAATTTGGATGCAACTCAATATCCATAAAACCACCTTGCCCACGAACATATATTTCTGGTAAGTTGTTAATTTCTGTCTTTCTATCATTTTTAAAATGAATTAACTTCCCTTCTTTTTCAGTAATTAAAATTGAATTATCAGGTAAAAAAGTAAATCCCCATGGATTAGTTAAATCACTAACAACAACTTCATATTCTTTGTTTTGCGAAACTGATTTTATAACAAAAAAAACTATTGTAACTACTAAAAATTGATATCTCATAGTTTAAAATTATTTTTAAAAATGCTAATACAATATATAAATATTATTCTATATTTGCAGTCCAAAATTGATAACCATTTTCGGGGTGTAGCGTAGCCCGGTTATCGCGCCGCGTTTGGGACGCGGAGGTCGCAGGTTCGAATCCTGCCACCCCGACCACTTTAAGTATCATAATAGTTCAAAACCTTGGTAATCTTACGATTACCAAGGTTTTGTAGTTTTTAGACAGTCATAAAATTTGATTGAATTTAAACAAATAAGTGACCTATTCGGTTACCTAATATCAAAATCAAATAAAAGGTAACCGAATTGTATTGATTTGACTTTCGTATTAAATAATTGTTTAACAAATTTAATTACGAAAAATTATGAAAACAGCAACCACATTCAGTATTCTGTTTTGGCTAAAACAATCTAAAGCTAAAAATGGAGAAGCTGCTTTGTATGCAAGACTTACAGTAAATGGTAAAAGAGCCGAAATCAGTTTAAAAAGAAAAATCAAGATTACAAATTGGAACGCTACTAAAAACTGTGTAAAAGGAACAAATCAAGAAGCAAGAGTAGTAAATGAGCATCTAAACCAAGTGTATAAAGGTATTATTCAAGCTAAAAATGAATTAACACTCGAGAAGAAATTCATTACCTCACAAGCTATAAAATCAAGGTATTTAAAAGAAGATGAACAGAATCATACTTTAAACGATATTATCAAATATCATAATGATGATATGGTTAATAAGTTAAAATGGGGTACACAAAAGAATTACTTTACTACTCAAAAATACATTTCAAAATTCATAAAAAAACAATTCAATACTTCAGATATGTATTTGAAACAATTGGATTATAATTTCATTTTAAAGTTTGAAAAATTTTTAAAAGAATATCAACCATTGGACCATCAGAAGAAAATGGGAAACAATTCAGTGATGAAACACATAGAAAGGTTTCGAAAAATGATAACACTTTCATTTAAATTAGAATGGATAGACAGAGACCCTTTCATTAATTTTAAAGCTAAATTTGATAAAGTAGAGCGAGGTTATTTAACAGAAATTGAGTTAGTAAGCATTGAAGAAAAGCAATTTTCCATGCCTCGTCTTCAATTGGTAAAAGATTTATTCATTTTCTCATGCTATACTGGTTTAAGTTATATCGATGTTATCAATTTAACCGAAGAAAATATTAATTTAGGTATTGATGGCGAATTATGGATTATCAAAAAAAGAGAAAAAACAAATAAACTGTTGAGAATTCCAATCCTTCCTAAAGCAAAGGTTTTAATTGAAAAGTATAAGATAAATCCAAAATCAGAAATTAATGGAACAGTTTTCCCTAAAATTTCTAATCAAAAATTAAATTCATATTTAAAAGAAGTGGCTGATATTTGTGGTATTACAAAAAATCTTACTTTTCATTTAGCACGCCATACTTTTGCAACCACAGTTACTTTAACCAATGGAGTGCCAATTGAAACGGTTTCTCAGCTACTAGGTCATTCACGTATATCGACTACTCAGATTTATGCTAAAGTGATTGAAAGAAAAGTAAGCGATGATATGGCTTTATTAAGAACTCAATTAGAGCAAAAAACCAATCCATCCAGAAAAAAAGAAATTTTATAAAAAGTAGATCACAATCTTTTGATTGTATTTTTTGAATAAAAAATATTAAATTGAATTAACCAAATGTATTTTTAATTTTAGAGCCCATTATG
>Ga0209653_1001533_pt1 | contig 18446 bp, 23 predicted proteins | sample SaaInl6LU_22_DNA_FD_184644 | JGI IMG/M metagenome (GOLD analysis project Ga0209653, IMG submission 184644) | Marine microbial communities from expanding oxygen minimum zones in the Saanich Inlet - ESP_116LU_22_DNA (SPAdes) (version 2) | ecosystem: Environmental > Aquatic > Marine > Intertidal...
GCTGTATTAGACGTATCGGCATGCGCTTTAACTGCTTTGACGATGTTGGCGTTAAACCCACCACACAGGCCACGGTTAGAGGTAATGGCTACATAGAGAACGCGCTTCACAGGGCGCACCGTTGTATACGGACTCTCGTTGTCTTGGGCACCACTTAAGTTTTGTAGCAATTCGGTAAGCTTGGCTGCATAAGGACGCATGGCCGTAATGGCATCTTGCGCTTTTTTGAGCTTGGCTGCAGATACCATTTTCATGGCACTTGTAATCTGCATCGTAGATGATACAGAGCTTATCCGGTTGCGTATTTCCTTAAGGTTTGCCATTTGTTATGCGTATTGAGCGGCTAAATCAGTGGCTACTTTCGTCAAGGTGTCTGTAACCTCGTCTGTGAGTTTACCAGCTTTAAGCGTATCCAGTACGTCTCTGTGTTTTGCGTTTAGTAACTCTAAATAGCTTTGTTCAAACTCTTTCACCTTGTTCACAGGAACTTGGCGCAATAGGTTTTTTGATCCAGCGAAAATCATGGCAATCTGATCTTCAACTGTAAACGGATCGTTTTGTGCTTGTTTAAGGATTTCCACATTGCGTTTCCCTTTTTCAATCACGTTCATGGTTGCTGCATCTAGGTCAGAACCAAACTTGGCAAAGGCTTCCAACTCACGGAACTGCGCTTGGTCAAGTTTTAATGTACCTGCTACTTTTTTCATGGATTTAATCTGTGCCGAACCACCTACACGTGATACCGAAATACCTACGTTAATGGCCGGACGTACACCAGAGTTAAACAAGTCAGACTCCAAGAATATTTGCCCATCTGTAATCGAAATTACGTTAGTCGGGATATAGGCAGATACGTCACCTGCTTGTGTTTCAATGATGGGTAATGCCGTAAGGGAACCTCCACCTTTAACTTTAGACTTAAGCCCTTCAGGCAAGTCATTCATTTGTTTGGCAATGGTATCATCAGCAATTACTTTGGCTGCACGCTCTAGCAAGCGCGAGTGTAAGTAGAAAACATCCCCGGGGTATGCTTCACGTCCCGGTGGGCGACGAAGCAAAAGGGATACTTCACGGTAAGCAACCGCTTGCTTAGACAAATCATCATAGATGATCAGTGCTGGACGACCTGTATCACGGAAATATTCTCCAATAGCTGCACCAGCAAAAGGCGCATATACCTGCATAGGTGCAGGGTCAGATGCATTTGCCGCTACTATGGTTGTATAGGCCATGGCACCTTTTTCTTGTAGTGTGTTGGCAATACCGGCTACCGTAGAAGCTTTTTGCCCGATGGCTACATAAATACAGTATACAGGTTCACCTGCGTCGTAAAATTCTTTTTGGTTTAGGATGGTGTCAATACAAACAGTTGTTTTACCTGTTTGACGGTCACCAATAACCAATTCACGTTGTCCACGCCCTACTGGGATCATGGCATCAATGGATTTGATACCTGTTTGAAGCGGTTCGTTTACGGGTTGACGATAGATAACTCCAGGTGCCTTGCGCTCTAATGGCATTTCGATGGTTTCCCCTTCAATAGGACCTTTACCATCAATCGGAATACCGAGTGTGTTCACCACACGCCCTACAACACCTTCGCCTACATTAATAGAGGCTATGCGTTGTGTACGCTTAACGGTATCTCCTTCTTTAATTCCTTTGGACGGACCTAAGAGTACTACTCCTACATTGTCTTCCTCAAGGTTAAGTACAATTCCTTCCAAACCAGAGTCGAAAGTGACCAATTCGCCATATTGTACATTGGATAAACCGTATACACGAGCAATACCATCACCCACTTGGAGTACTGATCCTACTTCGTCTAGCGAGACACTGCTGTCAAATCCTGTTAATTGCTGTTTTAATATCGCGGATACTTCCGCGGCTTTTACTTCTGCCATGATATTGCGTTTGAACGTAACGTTTGTTTTAATGAATTGAGTTGATGAGCAACACTCGCATTGAGGGCTATATCATCAAGTCTTAGTATAAACCCACCAATAATGGTAGGGTCTACTTTGTTGACCAGGGTCACTTTCTTGTCTGTAAGTGTGGCCACTTTAGTCAAAATTTCTTTTTCCAATTCGGGGGTAATGGGCACTGCTGTTGTAGCAACTGCCTCAATCAATCCCAAATGGTCTTGGTAAAGCTCTTTAACCTTAAGCGCAATACCATCAAGGTTATGCGTACGGTTGTTTTCTGCTACAAGGCGTAATAGGTTCTTACCGGCATCGCTGCACTGCGCAAAAACAGCTTGAAGCGCATTGTGCTTCAAATCACTGCTTATTACAGGGCTTTGCAAAACAGCTTCCAATTCACGGTTGCTCTGTACGGTATCGTACACAGTTTCCATGTCTTTGGCTAGTGCGTCCAATTGACCATCTTCAATGGCCTTTTGCACGGCTGCTTTGGCATATCGCAATGCTGCTCTAGTTCCTATCATGCTTTTAGATCTACGTCTTTAAGTAGCTTCTGTACCAACTCGGTTTGCTTTTTGTCCGAAGAAAGCTCCTCTTTGGTAAGCGTTTCTGCAATTTGAAGTGATAAATCCGCTACTTCATTTTTAAGGGAAGTAATGGCCACTTGCTTTTCATTTTCAATTGCTTCTTTCGCTTGCGCAATAAGTTGCTCCGCTTGAACCTTAGCTTCGCCCTTGGCATCGTCAATCATTTTTTGACGTAGCTCGCGCGCTTCTTTTAGTAAGCCGTCTCTTTCGGCACGGGCTTCTTTAAGAATACGCTCGTTGTCGGCTTGTAGGTTTTGCATTTCTGCGCGTGCTTGTTTTGCAGACTCCATCGCAGAACGAATGCCCGCTTCTCTTTCGTTAATGGTGTTTAGAATGGGTTTCCATGCAAATTTGCGGAGCATTAAAAGAAGTACCACCACAATTGCAGTTTGCCATATAAACAAACCAAACGAAAATTCGCCTAATAATTTTTCCATAGGGTTATATTTAAGTAAGACAAGCAGCAGCCTAGCCGCTGCTTATCTAAAACTTGTGTTCTTACTATACAGCAAATAGCGCTGCAAAACCAATCCCTTCAATAAGAGCGGCTGCAATCAACATAGCTGTTTGAATTTTCCCGTATGCTTCAGGTTGACGAGCAATAGCTTCCATAGCTGAACCACCGATTCTACCGATTCCCATACCTACGCCGATTACGACGAGACCTGCACCTACGATTACTGGAATTTCCATGTGTATATATTTAATTGTTAATGTTTGTGTTTAATGCGCTTCATCATGATGTTCTTCAACAGCAAACCCAAAATAGAGTGCCGATAGCATGGTGAATATGTAGGCCTGCAACGCGGCCACTAATAATTCGATTAAGGAGATAGCAAAAGCCAATAAAAAGGACAAGCTGCTACCTAGCCAGTTGTTAAAAATAAACATAAGCCCAATAAGACTCATCAATACGATATGTCCAGCCTGCATGTTTGCATACAAACGGATTAACAACGAAAACGGTTTGATAATTACACCTAACAGCTCAATGGGCATTAGGAGAATTTTCATGGGGATGGGTACACCTGGCATCCAAAAGATGTGCGCCCAATAGTTCTTGTTGGCGGTCAAATTGGTCAATATAAAGGTAAGCAATGCCAATCCAAATGTGATGGCAATATTTCCTGTAACATTAATACCTAGTGGCGTGAGGCCCAAAAGGTTTAGAAACCAAATAAAGAAAAATACGGTTAGCAAAAAGCTCATGTAACGACCGTGGTGTTTTTCTCCAATGTTGGGAATGGCAATATCGTCGCGGACATATAAAATTATAGGCTCAAAGAAACGACCTATACCAGCAGCAACGCCACCGTTTTTTGTATAAGATTGCGCTAACGAGCGAAACAAAAAGAACATCAACAATGCTGTAAATAGCATGGTCATAACGCTTTTGGTCATGGAAAGGTCAAGCGGTTTTTCGTTGACAGCGTGATGTGCGTCATCATAATTGATGGTACCCGCTGCATCTGTCTTATAAATTTTTCCGTGGTAGAGTTTGTAGTGACTGCCCCCTTTTGATACCACCGCCTTGCCGTGCTTAAATTTGGCAGACGAAAATAGCACAAGCCCGTTGTCCCAAAGAATTACGGGAAGGCCGATATAGCCAATGTATTTTTTTTTGTCACCGTCTTTGTAAGACCCCAAATAGAAATCATGAGAGTCTTTTAAGTGGTGTTGGATATAAGCTTTAATTTCATCCTTAAGCGAACCCTTTTTTTCTGGAGCCTTATCATTAGAAACGGCAAATGCGTGAGTTGCTAAAAGAAGCGTAAAAAATACAAGAAATGCTCTTTTCAATGGTTTTGCTTTTATCTTGACGTTTCGTTGAATTTTAATCGCTGCAAATGTACACTTTTAGCTACAAGAAAAAAAGATAATACGGTGAAAAATTAAGCTGTACTTTTTTGTTTGAATGCTGCTTAAGCCACAAAGAATTCATGGTTAAAAAAACAGCAGTTGGAGGCTATTCGTATCGATTTAAGAACTTAACCAGTCCGTAGATATTAACTGCCAGCACTAACATGAGCATCAACAAGGTCATGGTTTTCCCAGTTTCCCAGCGCAAATCAAGTGCTTTGCCACCAATAGATGCAAGATATAGGCTAACGCCCATTTGAACGGTTAGCCCAGAAAGGACCGCCCAGGTTTTAGGCCGTTTTTTCGGCTTTTGGGGATTTTTCATCAACCATTGACTTTACCGATGCAGCTTTCATGCTACATTGTGCGTTTAATGTGGCGCCAGCTTCAACTGCCAGTTTACCAACCGTAACTTGTCCTTCCACGATTCCATCAGACTTGATGGTGAGTAAACTGTTCACGTGTAAATTCCCGTTAAAGTTTCCTATGACGTCGGCATAGCCGCAGTGTACTTCGCCACTAACAGTTCCTTCTTTACCAATGACAACACGGCCGGAAGTATTTATTTTACCTTCTAAAGTACCATCAATACGAAAGTCAGATTTTGACTCAATTTCACCAACAATTTTAGTGTTTGGTTCAATGAAATTGATTTTGACATTATTCTTTGAGTCCATATTTTTTTGTTTTTTGTCTGAGAACATCTTACTTAATTTCCAATTGTTCTAATCGCTTACTAACAAATGCATTACGATATTGGGACGCCAAAATTACAACATTTTTGGATGTGAACAAGTTTGGGTTGCTTTTGCGTAAAATAGCGGCCGTTTCTTTTGCGCTTCTTAACGAGAGGAAACCGTGAACTACCAAGGTCTCAACTTCTCGATCAAATACATCAATAGATACACGCAACAGGGCTTCAATACCTTCCTCGGCTAGCCAAGTTTCAAGCCACGCCTTATCGGCTTCTGATTGCTTACGATCTTCTAAAGTTCTGACGATAACAAGCTTCGCCTTTTCTCTCGCTCCCAATTCTAAATCGTTATAAACGTCAAAACCATCAAGTTGCGCTTGAGCTTTTTGTGCGCCCGCTGTTTTTGGGTAGGTTTCCACAAGAGAAGTCAAAGCGTTTTTGTAGGCTTCTAACCCATCGAGCCGGCCTAGGGCTGTAGCACGGAGCAATGCCCATGATGCTTGCAATTCTTTGTCTCTAAGCTGTGGAATAAAGCGGTCACTTTCTTCAATTACAGCTTTAAATTCTTGGTTATTAAATTTTTCTTTAGCAGCGCTTATTGCCGCTTGATTGGCCGCTAATGTTTGTGCTAACGCATCGGGGTTTTGTATTATTTTGGCATAATCACTTTCTGGATATGCTGCTAGTATTCGAGAACGCCACTTACGCTGCTCTGCCGGATTATCATCGTATAGTTCATACATATGATACAATGTTGGCGAAATATAACGCACAGCTGGATTGGCAGCCATAAGCAAATGGAATCGGTCAATGGCAAAGTCCTTAATTAGAAACTGTTCTTTGTAGGCCAAGCCCGCCTGATAATAAGCTTCGTTTTGGAGGAGTTGCAAGCTGTCGCGTGCTTCTGGAGGTGGGATTTGAGACAAATACGTCTTTGGATCTAAGGTAGGGTCTATGGCTTCAGCAGCACCTTCAACTTCTGATGTTTCTTCTTCAACAGCGATACTTTTCGTCGGGTCATACTTCCAGTTATCGGCCAATGCAATATTTGCCCAGTTTTGTTGAAAGCGAAGCTTCCCGCTTGCCACTTGACGGCTGTTGTAAAAGTAAAAATCACCAAGCATGGCAATGCTTCCAGTAGCTCCATCATTGGCTTCTGCTTCAGCCTTTTCGTTGTTTGCAACTATCTTTTCGATATGGGCATCCACAACGGCTTTTTGGGCTTCCTCAGGCATATCCATAAGCAGCAGCAGGCTGTCGGTTTCTGTAATTGTTTTTTCGTAAGTGATGATGTCATCGAGCTTTTTACGCTGTCGGGCTACTTTTCTGTAACGTCGCGTCTTTGCGGTAAGGTTTTGAAGGGTGCTGTCTAAATAAGCCCCAGCCTTAACAAAAGCCACTTGGTCTAGACGATTGCGTGCCAATTGCTCATAAATCAATGACTTGAGATAGGTGTCGTTGGTCTTGGTTTGCAGTGATGCATTTAGTTCTGTTTCTGCGTTGATGGTGTCTGCGCCTTTGAGCAAGTATGTTCCGTAGAAATAGTGAATTTTATCTCTAAACCTTCTGTCTTCATCGCTACGCAACAATCGTTTGTAAGCTTTTAGTGTTTCTTCGTCTTTGGGGGTGTTGTTTTTGAGTTGTGCCAGTCGAGCGTGAATCCACAATTCACGAGGAAGTCGACGGTTCAAGTCCAAGACATACTGGTAAGCAACTATAGCAGAATCGGCATAATTTAAATCTTCATATAGCTGTCCCAACAGGTAGGCATACCGCCCTCTTTTATAGGCTGATTTTTCTGTAGCAAAAGCCTTTCTTAATGGCTCAGTAGCCAAGCTGTCTTTTTCTTCTCTCAACAAGGCATCTGCGAGCGCCGCTTGACTCACGGCATATTGCTCGTTGTTGAGGGCCCCCGAGAAGGCAATGTTGATTAGCTCTCGTGCTGCTCTGTCGTGCTGCCCCAAAGCCAAATAGCTCTTTGAACGCCAAAGTTCTGCTTCAACAGCCAAATCATCACCAGACATGTTTTTCACCAAATAGGTAAAGGCTTCAATGGCTTGAAGATATTTACCGTTATAATAGCGAGCCTTGCCCAACAATAAATACGCCCTTGCAATTTGATTGTTGCGTTGTTCACCCTTGATGAGCATGGAGTGTTTCTGTACCGTAAGTATTGCTTTGTCTTGAGCGCGGTCAAAAAACTCGTTTGTAGCCACCTCTTCCGACGCATATGCCTCTGGCAAGATATACGGGTCAACAGGGAGGCGCAACCAATAATTGTCGTTGTGATTTAGGGTGATGTCCAAAAGCCCGTATCGCAGCGCTTCTTCTCCGTTGAATAGAGGGTTAAACTTAGAAGTCGTTTTGTGGTAGAAGCGGTTCATAGCAGCGTCCTTTTTGGTAGAACACCCAATGGCGACCAAAATAACTGCGCAAAAAAGAACGACTTTTCTCATGTTGTAAACCTATGATAAAAACTCAAAATATCAGGCTTTAGTATATATAAACTACGGCTGCTCTTGAAAAAAAGCTTCAAGTTCTTTAAGTGTTTTGGAAGATGTTTTTTCATCACGCACTATTTTTCCTTTGTTGAGGACCACAATTCGGTCACAAACATCGGTGATGTGTTGCAGGTCATGACTGGAAATTAGAAATGTTTTTCCAGTTGCGCTTGCCTCTTCTTTTAACAGTTTTTTGAGGCGAATTTGTGTGGTGGGGTCTAGGTTGGCAAAAGGTTCATCCAAAATAACCAAAGGGGTGTTGGACAAGAGCGTTCCAACAATGCCCACCTTTTTTTGATTTCCTTTAGACAGGTCTCGGATATACTTTTTTTGTCCCAATACTTCGCCGTGAAAAAAGTCTTTGTAAGGTTCCAAAGCAGCATCAACAGCATCTTTTTTCATGTTGCGTAAGCCACCTACAAAATAAAAATACTCTTCAGGAGTGAGGTAGCCAATTAGGAATTGCTCATCGACAAAAGCAGCGGTATGCGTTTTCCAGCGCTCATCTTTTGAAACCACTACTTCATTGTTTTTTACCACGCCAGTGGTGGGTTCAATCAGGTCTAATATGAGACTAAAGAGGGTGGTTTTCCCTGCACCGTTGTTGCCTACTAGTCCAAAAGTCTGTCCGCTAGGAATGTTTAGAAGATCTATGTCGAGCACGGTTTGCTCGCCGTATTTTTTTGAAAGGAGGTTAATATCAATCATGTGTTTTTTTGTTTATAAGCGGCTAGTGTTTGGTATTTCTCTTCTTGGTAGACTTTTTCAATCCAACCAAAAACAAGGTTCCTTAGTGCAAACCCCAAGATGCCAACAATCCCTATTAGTATAAAGCCCATAAGCTTGCTGTGCACCAAAACCCCAATGTAAAAAATAAACATAGGGAGTATGATTTTAGGAATGCTCAGTAGTAATGTTTTCACATTAAAAGACTTTTTATCGCCAAAGGCACGCTGCATGGAGTTGAGGTCAATGGGTGTTTTTGTATAGGCACCGGAAAGCAGTACCATATGGGCATTTACGCCAATGTTATACACACCGCCCACAAGTATCGCAAGATAGATTTCCCAGTCAAAAAAAAGGTAAAAGCTCGCAAGAGGCAAACTTACCAAAGTGCCAGCCACCACCAGCCACCATTTGGATTTTAAGTATTCTCTATACGGAACGTTTTGTGTCATCATAAGCGGGTAGTAGCCACTGTCCCAACTGGGAACAAACTGACCAAAACTAAACAGAAAACCACCACTGACAAAAATACCGATAAACACTTGCCAAACCGCTCCGCTGTAAATGTCCATCATAAAAATCAGTCCATAAAACAAGAAGGCAAAGCCCATCCAAACGGCCATGCGTGCGCGCTTGTTACGGACAATTAATCTGATGTCATTCTTTAGAAAAAAGGAGGTACGCCCAAAACCATCCAGCCATTTGAGCTCGGTAGCACGCTGCACTTCATTCTTAGGACGCATTTGATCGCTGTCCATGTATAATTTCCTTAAAAAGTGCCTAAAGCTCCAGCGGTATGACAACAGCATAAGCACCATGGGAACCAAGGCCCAAAGGGGTTGGTGGTAGGGCGCCATAAAGACGGGCTCTGAAAAAGCAGTGATGTCAAAAAGCTCGAAATACTGCAAGCCAAACAAGCCTAATAAAACGCTGGCTACGATTAGCAACAACTTATCTTGGCTGTTGAGCAATACGTTTAAAAAATTGGTTGCCAAAATAACACAACCAATGCTTACCCACCAACTGATAACCCCCCAAAGGCTATAGTCTTCCCTTAAAAGGATTACACCGAAAGGAATAAAAAAGAAGAGGTTAACAATGTTAAAAAAACTAATTAAGCTTTTTATCAAACCAAAACGAACGATATTTTTTTTCGGAATGGGCAAGGTTAGTAAAGGCTGCACATGTACCATGGGCATTTTTTGAATAAAATACCGAATCACAACCCATAACACAAAGGCATAAACGAGTAATCCACTTACTGTTGGTAAGGGGTCAAGACCTAAATCGTCTTGTACTCCAAAAAACGCAAAAAACGCAAGACCTGTAAAAACAAAGGCTAAATACACCCACCCAAAACCAATCAAAATTTTTTGTGCAAGCTTGGTGGCAACACCGGCAGCCCTAAAAAAAGACTTCCACTGTAAGTAAATAAGTTTTTTAAACATATAAAATCGGATTAAAGCAAAGATATATTTTTATTGGGTCAAATATAAAAATGAGTACCACTATTAATCTGAAACCAAAGTAATTCCTGCGGTAAGAATATACGAGCTAAAAGTAGTATTTCGCTTGTATTGATAAAACTTTAAATCAATGCTTTTTAAACCAAAGGATGCGATGTGTGCTTTTGTGAAAATATCCGTGTAATTAAGCCCAAACCCCAGCTGTGTTGCGCTGTAGGATGACAAGTCGTAGTCTGAAGTGTAATATTTGTCTGATGACAAGGCCTGCTCATAGGGTCTGAAATAGGTGGCAGCTGTTTGGGTATAGTACCTGAAAGATGGATATAATGTTAATGAATTGGCAACTTTAATGGGTATTTCCAATTGGGCTGTATGGGATTGTATCCCCCAGTCATCTGAATAGTGCCTGTAATAAGATCGAAAAACAATGTTCTCGTTTAAATAGTAATGAAGCCGCATGCCAAAGGGGGTTTTAAAACGCGTATTGGGCAAACGCTCTATGTCATCTGCCAATTGAAAAACATCCGTATTTTGCTTAGAAGTATAAACGGGAATGCTTGCAGCATTTCCGATGTAATAATTACGCACATCACCAAAATATACGCGTTGCAATGGGTTACCAAGCCAACCTTTTTGCTGTAGTAAATCAACAAAAACAGAAAGCTGGGCATTTTTACTCAGTATCTGAGAAAAGCTAAAGGTAGCCGCATACGAGTTACGCGCAGTGTTTTCAATAGGTTTAAAACCATAAAAGGGTCGCCAAGCAGTGCTCGTATTGCCACTTTGATCTAAAAGCGTTACCCCGTTGAAAAACCCTTGTGTTAAATTTCCATTTACCTCTTCATATGATTTGAGTTCAGTAGGATAAATGGGGTTCCATTTATCTAAATAAAGATGTATACTGGCACCAATTGAGGTATTTTTTTGATTAAACTGCTTTAATATGCCACCCCCAAACCCAACAGAAGTATAATCATATTCTGTCGCAAAGGATGCCGACGCATTCCATGAAAAATCCCGGTCTTCTGAACTGTGCGCATAGTCAACGCCCACGCTAAACCAAGTGTCTTTTTTAGACGCACCTGTCGAAGCATTCCAAGGCGTACCCACTGCGTTCCCGGTTCTATTGTAATCATCGTCGTCGTCATCGTCGTCATCATCATCGTCATCCTCCTCGCCTCTTCCAGTCGAAGCCCCTGTGATGTCAAACGGATTTCCATTACTTGATGAGGCAGAGGTATAGGCAGAAATACTGGTATTTACGGTAAGCACATCATCATCATTTAGGGGTATGCTAATAATTATCGCTGCTGTTGCATCGGTAAGTTCTTCAGTACCTATACCACCGGTTACCGCAGCGTTATCTCCTTTTTGGGCGTAGTAGCTGCTTAAGAAATCCACCTCTGTGGTTTCCAAAACACGTTTTTTATACGCTTGATCTTCATCTGTTTGTGCCGAGGCAAAAACACAACTAACACAAAAAAAGATGTTTAGGGCCTTTTTCATTTTTAATTACAGCCGCAGCCGCCGCCAGTTTTACCGCCGTTTGCACCCACAGTTGCCTCTCTATAGGCATGTGCTGTGATGAGGTTCCCATCACATTTTTTTAGGCTTAGGGCCATGTCGGGATCGTTGAGATTTATTTTTTCATATTCTTTGACGACAACACAACTCCCAAAGAGCAGTGTGGCCATTACAAGTAGTGTGGCTTTTTTAATCATATGTTGTTTAATTCAATATTTTTAGAAGTACTTATTTTTCCGTTTTCATCAATTAAAATGCAGTCTACATTTGGCAGTTGATTGATGCGGTCTATCCCCGCTTCTTTGCCCATTACAAATACGGCTGTAGCGAGTGCATCTGCGAGTTCTGCTTTTGGCGCAAAGACCGTTACGCTGATTAGTCCTGTTGCGGGATAACCTGTTCTGGGGTCAATGATGTGGGCATAACGAACCCCGTTAAACCGAACGTACTTTTCATAATCTCCTGAAGTAACCACAGCCCTGTTCTGCAAAGGCATGAGGGCAAAAACCTTGTTTTTGTTCATGGGGTTACTAATGGCAACACGCCAAGGTTCACCATTGGGTTTGGATCCCCAGGCACTCATATCTCCTGATGCATTGATGATGCCCGCCGTCACACCTTGCTCTTGTAATAATGCCTTTGCTTTATCTGCAGCATAGCCTTTTCCAATGGCGCCAAAACCGATTTTCATGCCTTTCTTTTTAAGGAAGACCGCACTGTTTTTTGCATCTAGTTCAATGTGTTTGGCCCCAACCATTGCCACAGTTGATTTGATCTCTTTAGCGCTGGGCATTTGTTTCATACTTCCATCAAATTTCCAAATGCCATCTACAGCAGCATAGCTGATGTCAAAGGCGCCATCGGTAAGTTTGGAGATGCCCTTTGCCCGCTCAATTAATTGAAACAGCTCTTTTTTAACACGAATGGCTTTTAATCCGGCGTTTCTATTGATGGCTGATGTTTCAGAGTCTTTGTCCCATGAAGAAATAAGGTTTTCTATTCGTTTGATTTCAGCTACAGCCGCATCGATGTGTTTGTTTGCTTGGTTTGCATCATCGCCAACTACTGTAATTTCGAACGCACTACCCATAAGCTGCACCCCTCGGCTGTAGGATTGCTGCGCAACTGCGGAGAGCCCCGCAAAAGACAATATGAACACAAGTGATTTCAACCTATTGGGTAAAAGTGTTTAGTGAAGCGATGTACTTTTCGGGACTTGTTTTTTTGTAGCCTGTTTTCCCAAGGACTTTCCCCGTTGCATCAAGCACTACCACAAGGGGGAAGTTACCCTTAGGATTATAGGCTTCTGCCAACAAGGCATTTGCAGCGGTTTGAGCATCACTTAAGGCGTTTTTCTTCTTTCTTGGGAAATCAGCCAGGAGCATAACATAGTGCTGGGCTGCATATGCTTTAAAAGCCTCGCTTTGCCAGATATCACGGTCTAATTTGATGCAAGGGGCGCACCAATCAGAGCCTTGAAAGACGAGAATAATGGGTTTGCTGTCAACAGCTGCAAGTTTTTTGGCAGCTGTAAAATCGGTTAGCCACTCTTGAGCAACAAGGTTTGTTAGCGAAAAAAAGAGGCACAAAACAAGTAGGTGTTTTTTGTTTGGCATAGTACATCATTATTTAGTGTTTAGCCTAAACCAAAAACCACACGATAAAAATCAAATGAAGTGCAAATTTGGGATTAAGGCTACACAAGTATATGATTTTTGTTTAACCTCCGCCTAATAATTCTAATGCCAACTCAATTACTGCTTTGGGTTCAATGCTTCGCATGGCGTCTTCATAGCCGCGCCGGATTTTGTTGCCATAAACAGAAGTTGGTAAGAAGGGATATTGCTGGCGATCTGCCGTTAGGCTATTGGAGCCTGCTTGCCCAAAAGGCGCAAAGCCCAGACAAGGATGTGTGGCACCCCAAAGGCTTATCACAGGCACCCCGTAATTGGCAGCCAAGTGTCCGTTAGCCGAATCCATGGAAATCATCAAATCGAGTTGGGCGATAAGGCGCAACTCCGCGTCAAAGGCATACACACTGGTTGCGTTTACCACATGTTTATAGGCCTTTGCCCAAATGTCTAATTGTGCACGCTCTTCACGTCCAAAACCAAATAAAACAACTTGGTAGTCTTGTTGCAAAAACGCAACGACCTTTTGCATGAGATCTAGGGGATATTGCTTGCCTTTATGGGCAGCAAAAGGCGCTACGCCAATCCACTTTTTGTTTTGGTCTGGTTTTAGTGCTTCTGTATTGGGACAAAGCGGTTTTGGCAGAAATTCATGGCTGTCTAGCGAGACTGGAAAACCCAACCGCTCAAATACTTGGGCATAGCGGTGAATTTGCGGAACCAATGGCACCAAGGTTTTTTGACGTGCTCTCGTAAGTTGTTTTTTTGCTTTTCTGCCTTTGTCAAGTACTGCTTTTCGTATCCAAAATCTGGGGGCGAAATAGCTGCGTAGTATTTTGGTGCGCAATACATTATGCAAATCAGCAATGGCAGTGGGTTTTGCTGCCATTAATGTTTTGAAGAGACGATAGAGCCCACCAATTCCTTTGTGCGCCCCACCAAAATCAGGACTAAAAACGGTAGTATTTGGGAGTTCTTCGAAAAGCGAAGCAAAGCGTTTTCGCGTCACCACGGTTAGGCGTAATTCAGGATAGGTTTGAATCAAGCAACGCAACACAGGTAAACACATGGCTACGTCGCCCAAAGCCGAGAAACGAAGCACCATGATGTGTTTGGCTGCCATTAGGATTTGTTCTGGTACAGGACGGGATTAAGGGATTCGTCGTTGTACATTTTCATTTGCTTGTACACCTTCATGTACTTATTGCCTGCTGCCATGTCCGTGAGTAGTTGGTCAATGGCGGTGGATAAATCTGTTTTTTGTTCCATTAAAACACCAAGTTTTGTAGCACAAGCGGCACGGTGTTCGTCCGAGGCAGAGGCGCGATTAGCCTCTTCTTGCATATGGTAGATTTTAAGTGTCAAAATAGACAAGCGGTCTATGGCCCAAGCCGGACTTTCGGTATTGATGGTAGCACCTTCCTGATGCTCAACGCTGCTAAACTCGTGTAAAAAATAGCTGTCGATATACTCCACCATATCGGTACGGTCTTGGTTGGAAGCGTCAATTTTGCGTTTCAGTTCTAGCGCAGCAACGGGGTCTATACTAGGCTCGCGGATGAGGTCTTCATAGTGCCATTGCACCGTATCAATCCAATTTTTTCGGTATAACAAATGATCGAGGCTTTTGGGTTCAAAAGGGTTCTCGAAGGGTTGATCAACGTTGTCTAAAACGTGATATTTCGCAATACTTTTCTCAAAAATTTGGAATGCGTGGGCGGTATTCATGGCAGAAAATTTTGTCAAAGATAGCGCAAAATCTAAAAGCCTTCTTGCATTTGCATTGTGCCAACTTTAGCTGTATTTTTGCAAGGTAAAACCAAGATTATGAAAGCTGTTTTTGAAGCAATTGCCTACCTGTTTGAAGAAGTTCTTTTTATTCCCCTAAACATGCTTCGCGACTTGGGCGCTAGCAATTGGTTTGCTGCCAATGCCTTTAATTGGTTCTTTTTGATGATTGGTTTTGCGGGCTTGTTCTATTGGTTACGTCAGCTAAAGAAATTTAACGACAATAACGAAGAGGACTTCGACTCTACTTCCCACTCGTTTCTATAAATCGAAACCTAAATCTTTTCGGAAATACATTCCCTCAAACGATATGTTTGAAAGCTTGCTGTATGCTGCTGTGAGTGCTTCTTGTACATCGGCGCCAAAGCCTGTTGCTGCCAAGACCCTTCCGCCATTGGTTACAATTTGATTGTCAGCCTGAGCAGTTCCCGCTTGAAAAATAAGCCCATCGCCAGTCAAACCAGATATGGCCTTTCCTTTTTCGTAGGCTTCTGGATAACCACCAGCTACACCCACTACGGTTGCCGCAGCTTGGTCGCTGATTTGGAGTGTTACTTCGTGCAAACGCTTTTCGCCAGTAGCCAGAAGCAGTGCTGCCATATCGTTTTGGATGCGTGGTAAAACCACTTGGGTTTCGGGATCACCCATGCGTACATTGTATTCAATCACAAAGGGATCGTCGCCCACGCGGATAAGACCAATAAACACAAAACCGACAAAATCAAGCTGATCTTTTTTAAGCCCTTCCATGGTGGGGGTTATGATGCGATCGTGAATTTTTTGTTTGAAAACAGCGTCATTAAACGGAACGGGAGACACCGCGCCCATACCTCCCGTGTTGAGTCCCGTATCGCCTTCACCTATACGCTTGTAGTCTTTGGCAAAGGGAAAGGTCACATGGCTTTCACCATCGGTAAGGACAAAACAAGAAAGTTCAATGCCGTCCAAAAAGCCTTCAATAACCACCTGTTCGCTTGCTGCACCAAATTTTTTGTTGGCCAGCATATCGGTAAGTGCTGTTTTTGCTTCTTCGAGCTCATGGATGATGAGTACGCCTTTTCCTGCTGCAAGTCCATCGGCCTTCAGTACATAGGGCGCAGGAATGGTCTCCAAATAGGCCAATCCTTCATTGAGCGATTGGGCATCAAATTGTTTGTAGGGTGCAGTGGGAATGTTGTGTCGCTCCATAAAGGCCTTGGCGTATGCCTTGCTTCCTTCGAGTTGTGCGGCTTCTTCTTTTGGGCCAATAACAGGGATGTGGCTCAGTGTAGGGTGGTTGGCAATATGGTCGTGAACACCTGCGACTAGGGGTGCTTCGGGCCCTACCAAAACAAGGTCTATGGCATGGCTGCTAACAGCAGTTGCTACGGCTTCAAGGTCTGTGGGATTGATGTCAATATTGGTGCCCAGTTGTGCAGTGCCCGCATTTCCAGGGGCAATAAAGAGGTTGGGTTTTTGCGCGCTTTGGGAAAGCTTCCAACAAAAGGTGTGCTCTCTACCGCCATTGCCAAGGATAAGAATATTCATCTAAAGGTTTTGGCAAAAATAGAAAAACGAAGGGGATTTTTTATGAGGTTTTAGATTCGTTCAAATGTTGTTTTTAGGGGCAGGGAGATTTGATACATAAAAAAAAGATACGATGCTTTTTGTATATTTGAAATGAAACCTACACATCACTATGAATACTGCTGAATTAAAAAACCGAATACAATCATTTGTCGATAAGGCTGATGACAGAGTATTGAGTATTGTTAATAGTGTTTTTGAGCATTATTATCAAGATGAAACGGTTGCCTATCATCCTGACGGCTCTCCGATGACTCGAAAAGAATATAAAACGGCTCTTGACCCCCTGCTGGCGCAGGGCTGCGTCCTGTGCCCCATAATTGTGGCAATTCCTATTAAAAAAAGCTGTGGTTTTGTATGTCATAAGTAGGAGTTTAGGGCACTTAAAGATACAAACTTTTAGAAAAGCCAAAAAACTACGCTAACTGGGACTACCTGTACTTTTAGTATATTTGTTAATAAAAGCACTTTTTGTTATGGGTACAACAGAGTTAAAAAATGAAATCATAGAAATTATCAATACATCTGACGAGCGTTTTTTGCGTATGGTTAATGCTTTACACAAAACCTATAAAGAAGATATTTCGGGGAATGATATAGTAGCCCATACGATAAATGGAGAGGCGATCACTAGAAATCAATATATTCAAAACAACAATGAGGCGGTAGCATCCTATCAAAAAGGGGATTTCAGAACTCAAAAAGAAATGCTTCAGAAATACGCTGCCAAATAATTCTATGGATGATAGATTTGATGAAGTTGTATGGTCTCCTAAATCGCAACAAGATTTAGATAATATTCTTGAGTACTACGAAGAATTCAATAAAGACACGGCAAATTCCAAAGTAGTTAATATCATAACGAAAACAGAAGAAATGGTGTTTTCAAAGCAATACCAAATCGATGAGTTTGATTCTACTTGCCGAAGGCTTTTTGTAGAAAAAAAATTCCGTGTCCTTTATAAAGTAATTGACGGCGTAGTTCTTATTACACGTGTTTATCCTACAAGAAAAGATCCCGAAGGAATTAGCACAAAAAAGTAGACGTATTTTCAAAAAAGAAAAAGCTCGGTTATGGGTATTGCCACAACTGTTGCAACGCTAACGCTGTTCCCCTTGTGGACTTTTTCCATATTTGATAAAAGTACTCTTACAACAAGGACTACCAACAGTTTTGGAATTTTACCCTTTTAAATCACATACAAATACACCATAAAGAAATGGCAGCTTGCACCACCCAATACAAACAGGTGCCAGATAAAATGGTTGTAGGGAATTTTTTCAATGGCATAGAACACCACGCCAACGGTATAGGCTACGCCTCCAGCCATCAGCCATGCCAATCCTTTGGGGTCTAGGGCTGCGGTAAGTTCGCCATAGGGGATAATGGCCAGCCAGCCCATTGCCAGATATAAAAAGGTAGAAAAGCGTTCAAAACGACCCGTAAAAAAGAGTTTTAAGATGAGTCCAAAGGCAGCAATGCCCCAGACCACCCAAAACAGCGTCCAGCCCAAGCTGTTGGGAATTGCGATCAACAGCACTGGTGTATAGGTACCCGCAATGAGCAGGTAGATGCCAATGTGATCGGCTACCCGAAAGTAGTGCTTGCGCTTGCTTGATGTTATGGCATGATAGCAAGTTGATGCCAAGAATAATAAGATGATGGATAGCCCATACGTGATAACGCTAAACAGCCCCCAAGGGTTTTCGGTGTCCACGCCCAAAAGTAGCAGGATTAAGGCGGCGATGCCCAAGCCAACGCCCAGACCATGCGACCACGCATTAAGCTTCTCTTCTATTGGCATATATTAGGTATTTCTATTTGTTGTAGGCAATTTCAATCATGACTTCATTGCGGCGGTTGTAGAATTTATAAGGGCTATCATAGCCTAAAAATTCAACAGCTCCCTTGGCTTCAATGCTGTTATCTTCAAGGGCTTTCATAAGGCGTTTTGTGTGTGTTGCTTCTTTGCTAGCATTGGTATATCCACCATAACGTATGGCAGCTACATAGCGCGGCTCGGTTATGCGCAGCGACACATTTTTACCCATGGGTTCAGGCGCGCCTTTTTGATGCACGTCTAGCGGCATCACAAAAGCCATTTCTGATTTGTCTTCGTTCATATAAACCGGTGCCGTCATCGCAATTTTCTCTTCGGATTCGTTGCTGCCCGAAATATA
>Ga0209653_1001538_pt1 | contig 18401 bp, 19 predicted proteins | sample SaaInl6LU_22_DNA_FD_184644 | JGI IMG/M metagenome (GOLD analysis project Ga0209653, IMG submission 184644) | Marine microbial communities from expanding oxygen minimum zones in the Saanich Inlet - ESP_116LU_22_DNA (SPAdes) (version 2) | ecosystem: Environmental > Aquatic > Marine > Intertidal...
AGTTAGGATACCATTAATAATAAAAAAGGGTATCAGCATAAATATAAAGGTCAGATAATAGTGTCGGAGAAGGTCATTTCTTTTCCAAACAATTAAGCTCAGTAGAGTAATGCCATAGACAAAGTTGATTACTGTATACCATCGATCGCGATAGATTATACTAGAAATTAACAAAACAATAAGAATAATTCCGCTGAGAACATTGGTGAATTTAACGGGTAGCCTTTTGCTTCTGTGGAAGTATAAAATGGCGTGATGCATGAAAACACAAGCGTAAGGTATACAGATAAAGAACATCCATTCCTCAAGAGGAAGTTCGAGAAAGCTGTAGCCGCTTAAATAGTTGCTATCAAAACCCCAAAACCCACTAACAGTAAATATGTGGTCCCAAGGGATAAAAATCAACATATTGACCAATAGGCTCAGACCTAATGCTGGCCACATCTTATAGAATTTAAGTTTGGGGTGAAAGCTAAAGATTAGTGGAACTGATATTGCTCCTAAATTGAGCAGTAGGTATAAATACTGCATCTATTTATTTTTTAAAATATTTGAATGGCACGATCAGCATGCCAAAGTTTTCGCCCTGATTTTTACCAATGTGTTTGTGATGAATTTTATGGGCTCTTCTTATGCCTTTTGCGTAAATGTTATTTGCCTTTTTAAAAATCTTGAATCGTTGGTGGATGAAAACATCATGCACCATGAAATAGGCTAAACCGTAACAGAAGATACCTACTCCAATCGGCAGAGCAAACCAAATATTATATTCGCTCCACAACACAATACATCCCATACTTACTACTGCGTAAAAAATAAAAAACAAGTCGTTTCGTTCAAACCAACTATCATGGTCTTTTTTATGGTGATCGGCATGAATATACCATAAAAAACCGTGCATGACATATTTATGGGTAAACCAGGCCATAAATTCCATCGTAAAAAATGTAGCTAAGAATATGCCGATCCAAAAGACTGCTTGCATAGGGGGTGTAGGTTTAAATAAGATTCAGTTGATACTTGACATAGCTCCTTGTCAGGAGTATTATTTTTTTGTGATTAGACACTCTGATACGGGCATTTTTAATCTCCATAGCAGGGGTTTTTTTGAGCTTTTGCAGTAATTTGGAATAATAACGATAGGCCATAAACACTCCAAATCGAGCTTCCATAGGTAGCTGCCGTATGCCCGACAGGCCTATAGCGAAATCACTTTCAATATCCTTGATAATAGCTGCTTTCGACTCTTCATCCAAACGATTTAAGTCGGTTCCAGGAAAATATGTTCTGTTCAACCCTTCAAAATCAGCTTTTAAGTCTCTTAAAAAATTGACTTTTTGAAAGGCAGATCCTAATGACATAGCAGAATCCTTAAGTGCATCAAATTGAGCTTGATCACCACTGACAAAAACCTTTAAACACATCAATCCTACAACGTCGGCCGATCCGTAAATATAATTTTGATATTCTTCTACAGTGAGATATTTTGACTTGGTTAAATCAAGTCGCATACTGTGCATGAAGGCTTCGACAAATTTCCTGTCAATTTTACACTTATGGTAGGTGTGTTGAAATGCGTTCAAAATAGGATTGACACTGATGCCTTCGTCCAGAGCTTCGTACAGGCTAATTTCGAATCGATTGAGCAAGGAAACTTTATCAAAATCGTGAAATGAATCTACTATTTCGTCGGCTAAACGCACAAAGCCGTAAATATTATATATATCCTGCCTTATTGAATTGGCTAACATTTTTGTTGCCATTCCAAAGGAGGTGCTGTAAGTGGTGGTTACCATTTGATTACAGCGGTATGATACGTCGTCAAATACTTGTTTCATAGTCAAAACGAGTAAGTATTTTCAAGGTAGGTGGGGTCTACGATCGTTTAGGATTTATTGATTAGGTCTGCCACTAACTTCCCAGAAATTAAGGAGGGAGGTACGCCAGGGCCCGGAACACTGAGTTGACCTGTAAAAAATAAACTTTTCACTTTCTTACTTTGCAGCTTTGGTCTCAAAAAAGCGGTTTGAAGCAAAGTATTGGCCATACCGTAGGCGTTTCCTTTGTAGGAGTTGTAATCTTTGACAAAATCATTAACACAGAACGATTCTGTAAATATAATGCTATTTTTCACATTCTGTTGTGTAAGCATCTCAAATCGGGTAAGGATTTTGTCTAAAAATTTGTCCCGAATGGCTTGTGTGTCTTCTATACCAGGGGCTATAGGAATCAAAAATATGCCGGCCTCTTTTCCTTTAGGCGCTGCATTGTCATCTGTTATGCTTGGAAAACTGGCATAAAACAAAGGATCCTCTGGCCATTTGGCATCATCGTAGATAGCTTCGGCATGCTTTTCAAAATCCACATCAAAAAATAGGGTATGATGATCAACATTATTTAACTTCTTATCAAAGCCAACATAAAATAGAAGTGACGATGGAGCAAATGTCTTTCTCTCCCAATAGGCTTCGGAATATTGGCGAAATGATTCTGGCAAAAGGGTTTCGCTGTGGTGATAATCTGCGCCACTTAAAACAACATCAGCTTCAAGCCTTTGACCATTGGCAACTACGCCTGCGGCTTTGCCCTGCTCAACAATGATTTGCTCGACGTTCATAGATGTTTGGATGTGCACCCCTAGTTCCTTTGCTAACGAGGCCATGCCCTTAACAACTTCATACATGCCTTTTTTCGGATGAAAAGTCCCAATACCAAAATCTGCATAGTTCATAAAAGAATAGAAACCTGGTGTCTTAGAGGCTTTTGCTCCCAAAAAAAGAACCGGAAATTCTAAAATCAATGCTAGTCTTTCATTGTTAAAAGCCTTGCGAACATCTCTTTGAATGGTACTGAAAAATTGACCCACTCTTACGGCTGTTTTTGGCGTAACTAATTCAAGCGGAGAAAGCCCTGGGCGATAGACCAAATCTTTGATGGCGATATCATAATTCTTCCGCGCCTTGTCGATAAATTTTCTCAAAGTTTTGGAGCTTCCTGGTTCTTCCGCTTCAAAAGCATCACAAATTTTATCCAAAGTATCGCCAATAGTAATTCTGTCGGCCTCTCCAAAATATACACTGTAGGCGGGACTCAGTTTTTCTAGGCTGTAATAGTCGTCAGGTAATTTGCCAAAGTCAGCAAAAAATCGTTCAAAAACATCTGGCATCCAATACCAAGTCGGGCCTATGTCAAAAGTAAAGCCGTCCTTTTTAAGTTGTCTTGCACGGCCTCCAATTTGATCGTTTTTTTCTAAAATTGTTACTTGATGTCCGGACTTAGCGAGGTATGATGCCGCCGCCAGAGCCGAAAATCCTGAACCGATAATAATGATTTGTTTTTGTGACATAGATATTAAATGATTTGAACTACCTGCTTTAAACTGTTAAATATTTTGATTTTATGGTGCAAATTATAGTCCCTCATCAATTGGGTTCTTGACCCACAGGCCCACCATTCAGAGTAATTGTCGTTTAGCAATAGATCCTCTACTTCCTCGATATAATTTTTCATTTCTCCAGAATGTGGTCGCACTGTCATAGATGAAATGAAAACCAAATCCTTATGAACGGCTTTTAAATGCACCAAACTTGATAATGGCATATTTTCTCCTAAATAAATACAATGACAGCCTTTAAGCTTTAATTCATAATATAGGTAGGAAAGTCCAATATCGTGAATTTCTCCTAAAGGAAGAAAAAGTACATAGGTTCTTTTTGATGATGCCTGAACAGTTGATGCCTGTTCGATATGATAAAAAATCTTACGTTTGATAAACGCAGAAACAAAATGCTCGTGTGCCGGAGATATACTTTTTGTGAGCCACAGTTGACCTACCTCAGCCAGAAAAGGGGCATAGACTTCAAGAAAAATCGATTTGAAGTCCTTGGTCTCCGAAAGCAGAATGAAGCACTCCTCTAACAAGGCTTCATCAAAATTTAACATCGCTACCTTCAATCTGTTACGCGCACTTGTGTTTGTGTCGTCATAATGTTTAAGCGTAAGAACGGCATGAGCCATTTCGGCCTCTTTCATTGAGGCAATTTTAGAAATTTTTGCGCCGCGGTTATAGAGTGAGGTAATGCTTAATAACTTTTGCAGATTGGACAAACTATAAGATCTAATATTAGTGTCACTGCGGTCGGGATGAAGTAAATTATACCTACTTTCCCATGCTCTTATGGTATGCGCTTTAATGCCGCTAATGTTTTCCAGATCTTTAATGCTAAAATGCATTTTAACATTGTCCATCGTTTGGGCATTTTTGTTAAACAAAAGTAAATAAAAACATTGGGAGTTAAAAATGAAACTAAATGTGCGCACGAGAAGACTCGAACTTCCACGACCTAAGCGGTCATTAGGCCCTCAACCTAACGCGTCTACCAATTCCGCCACGTGCGCTTTAAGGGGGTGTGAATGATTTGGAAAAATCAAATTAAAAAAGTGACCTGGCTGGGGCTCGAACCCAGGACCCATACATTAAAAGTGTATTGCTCTACCAGCTGAGCTACCAGGTCTTTTTTTAATGAGGTGGCAAAGATAAGAGGTTTCAAACATTAAGCAACCGTTTTGATATTTTTTTGTTCTTTTACTGAACTAAATTTTTTTGTTATGAAAATTATCCTTTGCGGTTATATGGGTTCAGGTAAGTCGAGTATTGGATTACGCCTTGCAGAATCGGCACATTTTAACTTTCAGGATCTGGATAATTTTATTTCCAAACTTGATTCTCGAAGTATTAGGGATATTTTTTCGGAATCTGGTGAAGTTTATTTCAGAAAATTAGAGCGACAGGCCTTAGAGCAGTTACTCTTATTAGAGGAAGATACTGTTATTGCCCTTGGAGGTGGCACTCCTTGTTATGGCACCAATTTAGATTTTATTCTGGCTCAGCCTGATGTACAATTGATTTATCTGAAGGCCAACATTGGCACTTTGGCGGAAAGATTACAATCGAACAGCACATCTCGTCCACTTCTGTCTGATCTCATGACCGAAAATGTTCGGACTGAATTTATAGCGAAACATTTATTCGAACGGAGTTTTTACTACGAGCAGGCGCATCATATTGTAAGGGTCGACAGCAAAACTAAAGAAGAAGTCATTCGAGAATGTACAAGACTATTTTAACAAAGCAGTGAATGGCGCCTGACTTAAATTGACCTCCACAGTTTCTTGAATGGAAGTAGAAAGTGAAATGCCCTTAAAGTCTGCTTTTACAGGGTATTTTTTATGACTACGATCGACCAATACAGCTGTTTTAAATTGACGAACTTCTACTTCGAGGAAGTGTCGAACGCCGTAAATTAGTGTCGTTCCTGAGTTGAGCACATCGTCTACCAAGACCACAAACTGATGTTCATAGGCTTGTGGTTTAAGGTTTGTTTTAATGGGGGTCTTGGGATTCTTTTTGTCGATCAACACTTCGCAGAGAAGCACTTCAATATCAGAAATTTGGTTTAATTCTACAGTAATTAATTTTGCTAAACTGTATCCGCCATCGGCAATACCAGCCAGGATAATTTTTTCTGTTTCAGTGCAAGATTCTAAAATTTGAAACGCCATTCGTTTGATTTTGTCTCTAATTTGTTGGTCGTTAAGAATGACAGCTTCCTGCATGATAATTCAATGATTAGGGTTAAAGTTAGTCAATTTGATCGTTGTAATCGTCTAAAGTTCTGCGATCTTTTTTGGTGGGCCTTCCCAATCCTTTGAGGCGGTAATGTTCTGAAGCTGATTTTAGCATTTCCTGAGATTTAAATGCATCAGTTGGGGTCTGGTCCTTTCGGTAAATATCGACCAGTGAAGCACCAACCCTGCTGCTCGGGGTATCTAAAATGAGCAATTCGTAATTGATTTGATTTTTACGCACAATCAAGTGGTCCTGAGCATAAACCTCGTGGCTCGGTTTGATTGATTTGCCTCTCAATTTGACATGACCTTTTCTGCAGGCTTCAGAAGCCATAGATCGCGATTTAAAATATCGCGTGCACCACAAAAACTTATCGATCCGCATGAGCATTTTGTTCGATCAAAAATACAATAAAATTGTATCTTGCGACCTTTATCATCTGAACCAATGGATAAGAGGAACAGTTTTTGATAAAGTCAATTAAAAATACTTATGATGTTAGGATGGCGTAAATTTACTTTTGTTTTATTGGGATTAGGACTATACCTCGCTTGTACTCCTGATGATCCGGTTGAAACAGTTCCTTTAAGAGACAGGGCCGAACAACAAATTTTAGACAGGGATTCCTTACAAGTTTATTTGTCAAATCATTATTTTAACTCGGGAGAGCTCGCGGCAATGAGTAATCCTATGGACAGTGATATTTTGATCGAGGCACTGCCAGAAAATGGTCAATTACCAGACCCGAGTAATCAGTCTCTCTTAATTGATGCCGTCGAAACACATACAACTACCTATTTGGAGGTTGAGTATGAATATTATGTCCTGAGAATAAGACAGGGTGGAGGAGCGGAACAACCACATTTTTCGGATGATGTTCGTGTGCAATACACAGGCTCCTATTTTGACGGTTCAATTTTTGACAGCCGAGTGAATCCCGAGGAATTAGATTTGACCTATTTGGTGGCAGGCTGGAGTAGGGTGCTTCCTCAATTCAATATCGCCGAAAGCTTTGTGAACAATCCTGATGGCACGGTGACCTACAACAATCCTGGTGTTGGTGTCATGTTTCTCCCCTCAGGTCTCGCTTATTTTGACGGAAATGGGGCCATACCTCCTTACACTAATTTAGTATTTTCCTTCACCCTTTTTCAATCAGATGTCAATGACCATGATTCTGATAACGTACCTTCATTTTTGGAGGACCTTGATGGCGATTTAAACTTGGCTACGGACGATACTGATAACGATTTCAACTATAACTTTAATGATGCCGACGATGATGGAGACGGCGTATTAACAAAAGATGAAGATTTAGAACCTGATACGGACTTAACGGTAGATCGTGATGGTGACGGTGATCCTACCAACGATATTGGTGATGGCGATCCAACAAATGACGATTCTGATAATGACGGAATCCCTAATTATTTGGATACCGACTCAACAGGCTCCAGAAAAGACTAATCACTTTATTTTCTGCTGATTACACGCTTGACTTTCTCTGCAATTGAGGCAGCATTCAGGCCGTATTTTTCCATCAATTGATCTGGTGTTCCTGACTCACCAAAGGTGTCATTTGTCGCTACAAATTCTTGCGGAACAGGGTGATTAAGTGCCAGTACGCGCGCAACACTTTCTCCTAAGCCTCCCAAGTAATTATGTTCTTCGGCCGATACCAAACAACCTGTTTTTCTAACGGATTTTAATATGGCCTCATCGTCTAACGGTTTTATGGTATGAATATTTAACACCTCTGCCGAAATTCCCTCTTCGTTCAAGGCTTTGCAAGCTTCCAAGGCTTCCCAAACTAAATGTCCAGTAGCTACGATTGTGACATCACTACCTTCAGAGAGGAGTACGGCTTTACCTATTTCGAAGTGTTGGTTTTCGGCTGTGAAGTTAGCTACCTTAGGCCGTCCAAATCTGAGATAAACAGGTCCGTCAAGTTCGGCTATCGCTATAGTCGCTGCCTTAGTTTGATTGTAATCACACGTATTGATTACAGTCATATGGGGCAGCATTTTCATTAACCCTAAATCTTCAAGAATTTGGTGTGTCGCACCGTCCTCTCCTAAGGTGATTCCTGCGTGGGACGCACAAATTTTTACGTTTTTGCCGCTGTAAGCTACACTTTGACGAATTTGATCATAGACGCGCCCCGTGGAGAAATTCGCAAAGGTTCCAGTGAACGGAACGTAACCTCCAACAGTTAGGCCCGCCGCTATTCCAATCATGTTGGCTTCAGCTATTCCAACTTGAAAAAAACGTTTCGGGTGTTGTTCTTTGAATTCATCCATTTTTAAAGAACCAATTAAGTCAGCGCACAAAGCAACTACTTTATCATTTTTATTCCCTAACTCTTCTAAACCTGCTCCAAATCCCGAACGGGTGTCTTTACTTCCTGAATTGATATACGTTGTCATCTTAAATGTTTTAATAATCTCCTAATGTAGCGTCGTTCTGACTTAACCCAATAGCCAATTGTTCGTCATTTGGTGCTTTGCCATGCCATGCGTGGGTGTGCATCATAAAGTCTACACCATGCCCCATGACGGTGTGCAGCATCACAGCAACAGGTTGCCCTTTACCAGTCCTGGATTTGGCCTCAGTCATCCCTTTTAGAATGGCATCAATATTGTTGCCATCTAATATTTCCACTACATCCCAACCAAATGCTAATAGTTTAGCCTTCATATCGCCCATAGGTAAAACATCATCCGTCGCCCCGTCAATTTGTTGACCGTTGTAGTCTATAGTAGCAATAATATTATCTACTTTATTTCCCGAGGCATACATAAAGGCCTCCCAATTTTGCCCTTCTTGCAATTCTCCATCACCATGTAAAGAATATATCAAATGTTTGTCACCATTGAGTTTTTTAGATAAAGCGGCACCAATGGCGACAGAGAGTCCTTGTCCTAATGACCCTGATGCTATTCTAACACCTGGCAAGCCTTCGTGAGTTGTGGGATGTCCTTGTAGACGTGAATTGAGGTGCCTGAAGGTGTTGAGTTCCGCTACTGGAAAATAACCAGACCGAGCTAAAACACTGTAAAAAACTGGAGATATGTGCCCATTGGACAAAAAGAACAAGTCTTCTTCGAGTCCATCCATTTGGAAAGGTAATTTTTGTTTGAGAATGGCTTGATAGAGTACCACTAAAAATTCGGCGCAACCCAATGATCCACCTGGATGGCCAGAATTTACGCGATGAACCATTCTTAAGATATCTCTTCTTACTTGAGTTGTAAACGCCTGAAGCGCAGTAATGTCTGTCATAGTGATTTAATTTCTTCCCAAAATTACTATTTTCAGTAGAGGTTGAGAGAATAACTAATCTCTCAGTTATCAACGAATTGCTGTGATTTGCTAACATTATCTTCCCAGATGACGGCAGACCAGCATTTGTATTTATCTTTGGACCAAATTATAAACTAAGAGATTTGCAATTCAATCTGCTTTGTAGCGATAAAGAAACCAAGGCCAGAGCGGCTAATATCATAACCGATCATGGAACTATAGAAACGCCAATTTTCATGCCTGTGGGAACGGCTGGAACGGTTAAAGGAGTTCACCAAAGAGAGCTGAAAGAAGATATCAATCCCGATATTATTCTAGGAAATACATACCACCTTTACCTAAGACCGGGTTTAGAAATTCTTGAAAAATCGGGGGGTCTTCATAAATTTATGAATTGGGATCGCAATATTTTAACTGATTCTGGAGGATATCAGGTGTATTCGTTGGCAGACCAAAGAAAAATAACCGAGGCGGGTGTCAAGTTTCAAAGTCATATTGATGGGAGTTATCATTTGTTTACTCCTGAAAACGTAATGGAAATTCAACAGCGTATCGGCGCCGATATTGTCATGGCTTTTGACGAGTGCACACCATATCCTTGTGATTATAATTATGCTCAAAGATCAATGCATATGACTCACCGGTGGCTAGATCGTTGTATAAATCATTTCAACACTTTGGATCCCTTATATGGTCACCAGCAAGCTCTTTTCGCAATTGTTCAGGGCAGTACATATAAGGATCTCAGAAAGCAATCGGCGGAATATATTGCCCAAGCCGATACCCCTGGCAATGCTATTGGAGGACTTTCGGTGGGTGAACCTGCAGAGGAAATGTACGCCATGACAGAAGTGGTTTGTGATATTTTACCCGAATCAAAGCCAAGATATTTGATGGGCGTGGGGACGCCCATAAATTTATTAGAAAATATTGCTCTTGGAGTCGATATGTTCGATTGTGTTATGCCAACTAGAAATGCCAGAAATGGCATGTTATTCACCGCCTATGGCACCATTAATATTAAAAATCTCAAATGGGCACAAGATTACAGTCCAATCGATGAAGCTGGATATACTTTCGTAGATACCGAATATAGTAAGTCCTATTTGAGACATTTGTTTATGGCAAACGAATATTTGGGTAAGCAAATCGCTACAATTCATAATTTGGGCTTTTATTTGTGGCTGGTAAGGACAGCACGCGAGCAAATTATTAAGGGAGACTTTGCCAATTGGAAAAATAAAATGGTTAAACAAATGGACCAACGTTTATAAACAGCCGGAGTCAAGAATGAAGCTCATCGATCGATACATATTAAAGAAATTTTTTGGCACCTTTTTGGTGTTGATGTTGCTTTTTATACCCATTGGAATTACCGTAGATATTGCCGAGAAAATTGATAATATTCTTAGAAATAACGCAAAACTCGATGTTGTTCTGACATATTATATGGACTTCACCGTGCATTTTGCCAATTTATTATTTCCCTTATTTGTCTTTCTATCGGTAATTTGGTTTACCTCTAAAATGGCTAATAACACAGAAATTATTGCTATTCTAAGCTCAGGAATTTCTTACAAAAGATTTTTAAAACCCTATTTTATTGGTATTGGCGTCCTAGCATTAGTTTCCTTGCTGATGGGTATGTATTTGGTGCCAAGCGCGAGTAGGGGTTATAACGATTTTGTTTACGAATATGTCAGTTCTAAATCTCCAACTAATAGTCAAAATATTTACCGTCAAATCAATCCCAATGAAATTATTTATGTCAACAGTTTCAATCCAAATACTAAAATAGGAACCTATTTTACCCTCGAACATTTCAGTGATAACCAACTGCTATTTAGAATAGAATCTACCAATATACAATATGACCAGGCCGACAGCTTGTTTCGTCTTACTGGTTACACCAAACGAATCATTGGTGAAAACCGGGATCGCCTCGAGGAAAAGCGCAGACTGGATACAATTTTACCCTTTGATATCGAAGATCTGGCTCCGGTGAGCTATGTGGCCGAAACTTTGAGCTACAGTGATTTGAATGCTTTTATTAACAAAGAAGAAAGTCGAGGCTCTTCTTTTATCGATCGCTACAAGGTGGTTAAATATAAGAAATGGAGTATTCCTGTTACATTATTCATTTTGGGTATTATTGGGGTGGCGGTTTCTTCAGTAAAAAGAAGAGGGGGTATGGGTGTTAATCTGACCTTTGGTATGGCTATTGCCATGATATACGTTTTTTTTGACAAAATATTTGGAGTTCTAGCCGATCAATCCAATTTAGATCCTTTACTAGCCGTGTGGACACCCAATATCTTTTTTGGATGTTTAGCTCTTTACCTGATCAATGATGCGCGACGTTAAATTGCGGAGTCAATTGCAGCTCCATCTGCTGGTTTTTATTGCGGGTTTTACCGGAATTTTAGGAGAATTAATTACCATTTCTGCAGTCAATCTGGTTTGGTTCAGAATGCTTTTGGCGGTTATTTTGATGTATGCCTATGCAAAATACAAGAAAATCAGTTTGATCGTGCCAGGCCAGGCTATATTTCAGTTTATAATAGCCGGAATAATAATCGCTTTGCATTGGATAACATTTTTCGCATCGATAAAGGCATCGAATATTTCAATCGCATTAGCCATGTTTTCCACAGGAGCTTTTTTTGCTTCACTAGTAGAACCTATTATCTTTAAGCGTCGCATTATCGGTTATGAAATTCTTTTAGGACTAGCTGTCTTTGGTGGCGTTTATATCATAACAGACGCAGCATTACATTTTATTACCGGAATATTATTAGGTATTGTATCGGCCTTTTTTTCGACCTTGTTTGCCGTTTTAAATGGGCGGCACGTTCTGATCTATAACGCTACTGTGCTCTCTATCTATGAGTTTTTAGCGGGGATAATTTTTATAACACTTTGGATCTCTATTTTGGATGAAGGATTTTCATTTGGTTTTTTTGATATTGGATTACCTAATTATTTGTATCTCATCATTTTGGCTTCTGTCTGCACCGCTTACGCCTTTATTTCAGCTGTACAAGTCATGAAACATTTGAGTCCTTTTACGGTTGTGCTCTCCTACAATTTGGAGCCGATTTATGGTATTTCCTTGGCGGTTATTTTTTTTCCTACCACCGAAAAAATGTCTTTCTCTTTCTATGTTGGAGCCTTTATCATTTTATGTACGGTTCTCTTAAATGCCATTTTTAAACGAAGATATCGGGTAAAAGCCAACCGATTTTCTGATGACGAATTGTGATTTTTTTACTATGTTCGTATAAGATTTCGCAACCACAGACTGGGTCTTATGATACAACAAGAATATTTAGATTTCGAATTGCCAATTAAAGAATTGGAAGAGCAGTTAGACAAGTGTCAACTCATTGGTTCAGAAAGTGATGTAGACGTTTCGTTGACTTGTCAAGCTATCGAAGAAAAGCTAAAAGCAACCAAATTAGAGATATATAAAAACCTGACCCCCTGGCAACGGGTGCAACTCTCTCGTCACCCCAATCGCCCTTATACACTCGATTATATTCGAGCTATTTGTGGAGACACCTTTTTGGAGCTTCACGGGGACAGAAACTTTAAAGATGATAAAGCCATGGTTGGGGGTCTTGGCAAAATTGGAGATCAATCTTTTATGTTTATTGGCCAACAAAAGGGTTACAACACTAAAACAAGACAATATAGAAATTTTGGAATGGCCAGTCCCGAAGGTTATCGCAAAGCTTTAAGATTGATGAAATCTGCTGAGAAGTTCGGTTTACCTGTAGTTGCTCTTATCGATACCCCTGGGGCCTATCCTGGTTTGGAAGCTGAGGAACGCGGTCAGGGCGAGGCTATTGCTAGAAATATTTTTGAAATGACACGCCTAAAAGTCCCGATAATCGTTGTGATTATTGGTGAGGGTGCCTCGGGTGGCGCTCTCGGAATTGGTGTAGGGGATAGAGTGCTTATGCTTGAAAATACTTGGTATTCTGTTATTTCACCAGAGTCTTGTTCCTCTATTCTGTGGCGAAGTTGGGAGTATAAAGAGCAAGCGGCATCAGCCTTGAAATTAACTGCCAAAGACATGAAAAATATGCGCTTGGTGGATCAAATTATAAAAGAGCCCATTGGTGGAGCGCACAAGAATCGTGAAGAAACCTTTAAAACGGTCAGCAAGGCAATTGTAAAATCTTATCAAGAACTAAAGGACTTGTCTTCTGATAAACTGGTAGCATCTCGAATGGACAAATACGCTCAAATGGGCGTCTATGAAGAATAACTATTGTTCTATTGAATATTTCATTGCCCTATTAACAATGGTCTTACACTTATTAACACACCATTTGTTCGACATTAGTGGATATTCGGATGGTCCGAATTGAGCTTAGTCAATATCTTTTGTGTACGTTTATCACATGAAACCAACTCAACAAATTCAAGGATACCAAATCGATAAAAGCACCCTAATTCAATTAGAAAGAGGTAAAATTCCGCCTCAAGCACTCGATCTCGAAGAGGTGGTGTTGGGGGCCATGATGATCGATAAAAAAGGCGTTGATGAAGTCGTGGATCTATTGTCTCCAGAATCTTTTTATAAAGAGGCTCATCAGCATATTTTTGCTGCTATTCTTATACTGTTCGAAAAAAGTGATCCCATTGACTTATTGACAGTTTCAGGTCAGTTAAAAAAAGAAGGCAAACTCGAAAAAATTGGCGGTGATTTTTATTTGATTGCTTTGACTCAAAAAGTATCCTCATCGGCCCATATTGAATTTCACGCTCGTATTATTCTTCAAAAATTCATTCAGCGCAGTTTGATTAAAATCTCAAATGAGATCATCGAGGATTCCTACGATGAATCTGTTGACGTATTCGATCTGTTGGACAATGCCGAATCAAAACTCTATGACGTCACACTTGGTAATGTTAAGAAATCGACCGAGACCGCACAAGATTTGGTTATTCAAGCCAAAAAGAAAATTGAAGAAATTGCTAACAAAGAGGGTCTTAGTGGTGTGCCCTCAGGATTTGAGCGAGTCGATAAAGTTACCTCAGGCTGGCAGCCAAGTGATTTGGTAATTATCGCCGCGAGACCTGGTATGGGTAAAACAGCATTGACCCTGTCAATGGCCCGAAATATGGCCGTAAATAACAATGTTCCTGTCGCGTTCTTTTCTCTTGAAATGTCTTCTGTTCAACTGATCACAAGATTGATTTCCTCTGAAACAGGGTTGAGTTCTGAAAAACTAAGAACAGGTAAGTTGGAAAAACATGAATGGGAACAGCTTAACGTGAAAGTAAAAAGTCTAGAACAAGCACCTCTTTTTATTGATGATACGCCAGCTTTATCTATTTTTGACCTTCGTGCTAAGGCCAGACGACTGGCCTCTCAACATAAAATTAAACTTTTGATTGTCGATTATTTGCAGCTAATGACGGTTGGTGGAAATAATAAAACAGGAAATAGAGAACAAGAAATATCAACCATTTCTAGAAATTTAAAATCCTTAGCCAAAGAACTCGATATTCCTGTAATTGCCTTGTCACAATTATCTAGGGCAGTAGAGACAAGAACGGGTAGCAAAAGACCTATTCTCTCTGACCTTAGAGAGTCTGGAGCCATTGAGCAAGATGCCGATATCGTATCTTTTATTTATAGACCGGAGTATTATAAAATCGACGAGTGGGACGATGAAGAAAGATCGCCAACTGAGGGTCAGGCCGAATTTATTATTGCTAAGCATCGTAACGGTGGTCTCGATAATATACGTCTCAAATTCAATGGCAGTCTTGGTAAATTTGAAAACCTCGATAATTTTGATTCTCCGTTTGAGTTTCATAGTAAAATGAATGCTGCGGCTAACGATAACACCTTCAAACCAGACCAATTTCCTACTCAAGATCAGGCTTTTGGCACACCAGATGATGGTGATGATATGCCTTTTTAATGTCATGTTAAAACGATTTTTTTTACTACTATTATTGTTTAAAACCTGTTTAGCTTGGTCATCTGCCGTCATTATTCCTATGGATGCCGAAGGTCAGTCCGACCACCTCAAAGCCTACGGAATTGCGTATTGGATTTTAGAGCAAGGTCAAGAAATTCAGTGGCTTCTCAATTATAGAGGGGGGGCTTTTGTTTTACCCAATGGTGAAAAGGTGGTTAAAGAATGTCAAATAAGAGGTGTGAGTTTTGAGATAGTATCTGATACCGTGCTAAGTCAAATATTGCTAGAAATCGAAAGTCCAAGTCAAAATTCTACAGCCGTACTTTTAGAGAAGGCACCGAAAATTGCGGTCTATTCGCCAGATGACAAACAGCCTTGGGACGATGCAGTTACGCTCGTGTTGACCTACGCTGAAATTCCATACACCACCATTTATGATAAAGAGGTGCTTAGTGACGGCCTAGTAGCCTTTGATTGGTTGCACTTACATCACGAAGATTTTACGGGTCAGTATGGTAAATTCTACAGAGCCTATCGCAGTGAGCCATGGTATATTGAACAAAAGAAAAGCGCCGAAACCTTGGCTAAATCACTGGGCTATGACAAAGTTTCTGAAGAAAAACTGGCCGTGTCATTAAAAATAAGAGATTATGTGATTGGTGGTGGATTCATGTTTGCCATGTGCAGCGCTACTGACAGTTTTGACATTGCCCTGAGCGCGCAACAGCTAGACATCTGTGAGCCCATGTTTGATGGTGACGGAACCACACCCAATTATCAGAATAAATTGGACTATACACAAACATTTGCATTTAAAGATTTTCTGCTTGAAAGGAGTCCAGATGTATATGAGTTCTCATCTATTGATACCACGCAAAAAAGACAGACTCCAAAGGATCTGGACTATTTTAGTTTGATGGAATTCTCTGCCAAATGGGATCCCATACCAACCATGCTTTGCCAAAACCATACGGCTTTGATCAAGGGATTTATGGGACAAACCACAGCTTTTGATCCCAACACGATTAAGTCTGAAGTATTGGTGCTCGGTCGCCAACAAGTCAATCAAGAAGCCAGATATATTCACGGTATCAAAGGAAAGGGGTTTTTCACTTTTTATGGCGGTCACGATCCCGAGGATTATGCCCATAGAGTAGGGGATCAGAAAACCGAATTATCGTTGCATCCCAATTCACCGGGTTATAGGCTGATATTGAACAATGTCTTGTTCCCGGCAGCTAGAAAAAAGCGGCAAAAAACTTAATCTATCGGTTGAGGTCGTTTTTGAATTTTGTAGTACCTTTAAATTTGATGGTATTAATCGCAAACCAGATTCAATATGGTTAATTTTTTAAAATTTCGATTACTTAGTTTCAAATACGCCTTCCGTGGTTTGTGGCTTTTGATCAAAACAGAGCACAGTGTTATCGCGCAACTAGGCATTGCATTAATGCTTATTTTATCAGGTTTTTGTTTTGAAATATCCCAACAAGATTGGATTAATCAATTGCTAGTTATTGGCTTAGTTCTAGCGGTTGAAGGCATGAATACGGCAGTAGAGAAATTGGCCGATTTTGTGCATGAAGATCAACATCCAAGCATTGGATTTATTAAGGATATATCGGCAGGTGCCGTTGCTTTCGCTGCTATTTTTGGATTCGTCGTGATTACGTTAATTTACTTACCATATTTTCAATCAAATGTTTGATTTAGGTAAGAGTCGCTTTTCAATTACCTCTACCTTTATTGCTGCTAAATAACTGTTCGTGCCTTGTTGAAAGGTTTTGGTCTCGGGAACCTGTGTGTTCGTCCTTTTTCGGATGGTTTCTCAAATAGATATCAATAATATGCCTCAATCGGATCAGCGTCAATTTAGCGGTTATTATTTATCGGTAAGTCTTTTAATAAACAATATTCTCACAGCAATGGACGAACACACAAAAAAGCAAATCAATACAATTGGAACGTAAAACTGTTGGAGATGATACTGCGTGAAGAATAGTGTGCTGCTTTGAAAAACATGACAATTATGATCTAACTAAAAGCTACTAATAGATTCGATCATGACATTATGGAGGATCCAAAGTGAGCAAATGGACAAACTTAAAATTGTTTAATGTTGATATATCAGAGACGCATTTCGATTTGAAGCAAAAAAAACCGCCTTTCGGGCGGTTTTTATTTTTTTTTAAAAGCAAGGGTTATTTTACCTTCTCCACAATAGCTTTAAATGCTTCTGGCTCATTCATTGCCAAATCGGCTAAAACTTTACGGTTAAGACCGATGTGGTTTGTTTTGAGTTTACCAATGAGTTGAGAATAAGACATACCGTGAAGGCGCGCTCCGGCATTGATACGCTGAATCCAAAGGGCGCGAAAATTACGCTTCTTTTGACGGCGATCGCGATAGGCGTAAACCAATGCTTTTTCGACAGCATTTTTCGCTACTGTCCACACATTTTTACGACGCCCAAAATAACCTTTCGCTAATTTAAGCACTTTTTTTCTTCTTGCCCGTTTGGCAACTGAATTTACTGATCTTGGCATAGTATAATTGTTTTTGTAGTAGGCGGTTGTTTCAACACTTGTTAGCGCTACTCCAGGGTTAAAATTGAATACCTGAACAATTTATTTTAAGCGCAATTGTTCCTTTACGCTGTTCAAATCGCTATCGTGAACCAAAGCACTATGCGTAAGTGCTAATTTTCGCTTCTTCGATTTTTTAGTCAAGATGTGACTCTTGAAAGCTTGTTTTCTCTTTATTTTTCCCGTACCAGTTAACTTAAAGCGTTTTTTGGCACTAGATTTTGTTTTCATTTTTGGCATGACACTGTCGTTTGCGATTCTCTTTATTATTTTTTTGGTGCGATGTACATAATCATTCGCTTTCCTTCTTGTTGAGGCATTTGCTCTACTTTACCGTAAGCCTCCAAATCTTGTGCTAATCTTAACAACAAAATTTGTCCTTGCTCCTTATAGATAATGGAACGCCCTTTGAAAAACACAAACGCCTTTAATTTGGCACCTTCTTTAAGAAACTTCTCAGCGTGTTTCTTCTTGAAAGCATAATCGTGTTCATCGGTCTGCGGTCCAAACCTTATTTCCTTAATGACTACTTTAGAAGTTTTAGCTTTCAACACTTTCTCGCGTTTCTTCTGTTCGTAAAGGAACTTTTTATAGTTCATGATTTTACAAACTGGAGGATTCGCTTTTGGAGAAATTTCTACTAGGTCCGATTCCAACTCTTTCGCTAATTCCTTGGCTTTCGACAAAGGGTAAACACCAACTTCAACATTCTCACCCACTAGGCGCACCTCTGGAGCGTTAATGTATTGATTGATCCGGTGTTGATCTTCTTTGACGATACGGGCTGGGCCTGTGTATCTTTTTCTACGTATTGCTATAACTTCAAATATTAAATTAAACTTCGAACGGTTTTACCGTTGCCTCTATTTCTTTTTTAACTAAGTCGACAAAATCTTCAATTTTTAAGGCACCCAAATCTTCGCCACCGTGGCGTCTTACGGT